>FTJN01012295.1_pt1 | contig 26874 bp, 26 predicted proteins | sample 1658361 | NCBI WGS metagenome assembly FTJN01 (sample SAMEA3914819, study PRJEB12502) | metagenome | biome: forest; material: soil | place: Canada | collected 2010-06-26 | depth 0.3 m
GTCGGCGGCGACTACACCGCCCGCTCGACGGCCAACCTGCGCTCGAGCCCCTCGACCAGCGGCAAGGTGGTCGGCAAGCTGGCGGCCCGCGAGCGGGTCGAGGTGCTGGGCGGCGTGCCCGGCAGCAACTGGCTGCTGGTCGGCCGAAGCGGCTACGGCGCGGGCTATGTGTCGTCCTCGCTGCTGACCCAGAGCGGCTACGGCCCGGCCCCCAGCTGCCGGATCATCAACGCCTCGATCAGCACCAAGAACGCGGCCCCCACCAGCGAGCGCTACAGCGCCTGCAAGGACACCAAGGGCGAGTGGCAGCTGACGCCGGCTTGATGACGGTCTGCCGATGGGGACACACGCAGGCGTGTGTCCCCATCGGTGGTGGAACACGTGCGGACTCCCCAACGGGCGTCCGTGCGCTTACTTTGAGAAAGCGACCGCAACAGGAGCTTATCGCCATGGACGCGGCCGTCTTCCGGGATCCTCGCCGACGCTTCATCCCGATCGCCAGCCGCGCCGGGGCCGGCGAGATGGCCGTGCTGGAGTTCGGATCCACCGACCGGCCCGTCGATGTGGTCTTCGTCCACGCCAACGGTTTCAACGGCCAGACCTATCGCGCCCTGCTGGCCCCGCTGTCGGCGGGCCTGCGGGTCCTGGCCGTCGACCAGCGCGGCCACGGCTCCAGCCGCCTGGCGGCCGACCCCGAGCACCGCCGTAACTGGTTGGACCTGCGCGACGACCTCTTGGCCCTGCTGACCGCCCTGGATCAAGGTCCGGTGGTGCTGGCCGGCCACTCGATGGGCGGAACCGTCAGTCTACTGACGGCTGCCGCGCGGCCCGAGGCCGTCCGGGGCCTGGTCATGCTGGACCCGGTGATCATGCCCCGGGCCATGGCCTTCTACGCCCGCATGCCCTGGACCTCCGGCGCCCTGTGGAAACACCTGCCGATGGTCCAGGGGGCGCTGCGCCGCCGTGCGGTGTTCGACAGCCGCGAGACCGCCTTCACCGCCTATCGCGGGCGCGGGGCCTTCAAGACCTGGCCGGAATCGATGTTGGCCGACTATGTCGGGGGCGGCTTCCGCGACCGCGACGACGGCACGGTCGAGCTGGCCTGCGCCCCGGCCTGGGAGGCCTCCAACTACTGCGCCCAGGCCCATGATCCGTGGCGAGCGATGTCGCGCCTGCGCTGCCCGGCGCGGATCCTGAAGGCCGAGAAGGGCTCGACCGCCCATGTCGGCGACGGCGCGGCCCTGATGCGGCGCAACCCCTTGATCCGGGTCAAGACGGTGGCCGGCGCCAGCCACTTCCTGCCGATGGAGCGTCCGGACCTGGCCCGCGAGGCGATCTTCGACATGGCGACGGCCTAGCGGTCATGACGCGGACGTTCGCGGACCTCAAGGCGCGCTACGCCACGCATCCGGAAATGGTCGGAGTCGTCATCGACGATCCGAATGTGATCGGCACGAGCCGCGATGGCCTGCTGCATCTGGCGGCGCGGATGGGCCAGGAGGCCGATGTCCGCGACCTGGTGCGCCTGGGCGCGACGATCGACCTGCCGGGCGACCGGGGCTTCACGGCCCTGCACTATGCGGCGGCCGCGGGGCATGGCGCGGTGGCGGATGCGCTGCTGGAGTTGGGGGCCAATCTCGACGCCAAGAACGAGTGGAACCAGACGGCGCTGGAGGTGGCGATGCTGGCCGGGCATTCGGCGCTGCTGGAGCGGCTGTAGTTTTCCGGAGACCCTCTCCCGGAGGGGAGAGGGAGGGGCCCAAGCGAAGCTTGGGAGGGTGAGGGGTGACGCCCCGTCCGGTTTTCACTCGAACGCTCTGCCGGCACGCCGTCTGACGTCTAAACCCCTCACCCTCCCACCGCTACGCGGCGGGCCCCGCCCTCTCCCTCTGGGAGAGGGTCTAGAGTGTTTAAAGCGCCAGCCCCGCCACCGCCGACTTGCCCAACGCCGCCCGCGCCGCCTCGCTGATCGCCACCACCTTGCGCGCGTCGAGGTCGAAGGTGATCGCCACCGCCTCCGACGTGCCCCAGGCCTTGCCCGTGGTGGGATCGACCATCCAGTGCACCACCCGCATGGCGCGGCCCTCGGTCCCGACCAGGCCCGAGCGTAGCTCGACCCGGTCGCCGGCCCTGGGCCAGGCCAGCTGGACCAGGCGATATTCCAGCACCGCCCCGCCGACCCGCGCCGGCTTGTCGTCAGCATGGGCCACGACGGTGTCGCGGAACGGGCCGATGAAGGCGCCGATGCCGTCGGAGACCCGGCCGATGAACTGCTCGGCGCGCATTCGTCCGAACACGTCGCAATCGGTCGGCGACAGGGCGCCCAGGCCGATGCGCTTGAGGCCCAGCGCATCGGCCCGCGCCAGGCTGGCGGTGGCTTCGAACGGCGAGAGGTCGACACTTCGGGCCCGGGCCTGTTCGGGAACCTCGACCTTCAGGGCCGCCGCGCGCTCATGGACGACGCGCGGCCAGGGGAAGGCCTCGCCCTCGCGGGGGGTGACGTGGGCGATGGTGGTCTGGAAGGTCGCCGCCAGCTGGCCGGTGGCGGTGTGGACCAGCAGCTGCAGGACCTTGGCCTCGGTCTCGGAGATCTCGATCACCCCGCCCAGCATGTGCAGGGCGGCCCCGGCATGGGCCTCGCGCAGGAAGCGGATGTGCTGCTCGCGGACCACCACCGTGGCGTTGGCGTAGGGCGAGAAGGCGTGCGGCAGGCCAAGCTCGGCCGCCAGTCCCGCCAGGCCCTCCATGGCCCGCGTGACATAGAAGCGCACGTTCATGTGCCCCATCTCGTCGCAGTCCCAGGTGTTGACCCCGCCGCGCCAGATCTCGACGCCGGGGAAGGTCTCTGTGGGCGTCATGGGGATGGGTCCTAGGGAGCGCGTGTTCGAACCCTAGCGGCGTTCGCTCAGCTCTTGCAATCGGCGCACAGCCCGTGCGCCTCGATCGTGACCGCCGTCAGCGCATAGCCCGCCGCGGCGCCGGCGGCGATGATCTCGGCGCTGGCCTTGGGCTCGATCTCGCGGGTCGCGCCGCAGCAGTCGCAGATCAGGAAGGCGGCGGCGTGGCCGTCGGCTTCCTTGCGGCAGGCGACGTAGCTGTTGAGGCTCTCGATGCGGTGGGCGAAGCCCTGCTTCTCCAAGAAGTCCAGGGCCCGGTAGACGGTCGGCGGCTTGGCGGGCGGGCCGTCGACCGCGAAGCTGGCGATCAGGTCATAGGCCTTGACCGGCTGACCGGCCTCGAGCAGCAGCTCCAGCACCCGGCGGCGCGGCGCGGTCAGGCGTTGCTCGGCGGCCACGCAGCGGGCCTCGGCCGCGGCCAGCTCGGCGGCGAGGCTGTCGCCGGCGACGCCGTGGTTGTGGTGATCGTGATCGCAAGCGGCATGGGCCATGGCCAACAGGTAGAGGGGCGGGCTCCCGCGCGCAACCCGTGCGCCCGCTCAGTGCCCGCGCAGATAGGGCCGCGCCTGGACGACGTAGAGCTTGTCGCCGATCGTCAGCCACTCGATGTCCTGGGCCCCGCCGCCCAGCCAGGCGTCGATGGCCAGACCCGCCTTGGCCAGCCGCAGGGCCAGGGCGTCGGTCAGGACGAAACGGCCCTCCTCGATCTTGATCTCCTTGACCCCGCCGTGTTCGTCGAACGACAGCATGGTGTCGTCTGACGAGCGGGTGAGCACCTGCAGCGAGCCGTCGGTCTGGCCGTGATAGATCAGCTGCTCGGCCACCCGCTTGCCCTCGACCACCCGCATGCCCAGGCCGCGCTTGGCGTTGATGAACACCGCGTCGGGCTCGTCGGATTCGAAGGGGTTCTCGGTGATCATCACGCCCGAGGCTTCTGAATTCATGCCCTGCTGGACCAGCACGGCGGCCTGGACGGCGCGGTGGTCGATGCGGGCGGCCTCGCGGGCCTCGTAGGCGGCGTCGTTCCACACCGAGCCCCAGACCGTGCGGATGGCGTCGGCCAGCTGGGCGTCGGTCACCACATTGGGCACGCTGCTATAGAGGCCCGCGCCGTTGAAACCCGGCAGGTCCTCGGCGTTGGTCGAGCTGCGGGCGAAGACGCCGCCGGGGCCGATCACGGCGGCGCGGCGGGCCTTGACGGCCTCCATCAGCAGCGGATCGATCGTGCCCGTGGCGAAGGCGGCGCGCAGTTTGGCGAGGGCGGCATGGCGGGCGGCGCGGTCGGTCTTCAGGGCCGGGTCGGCCAGCAGGGCGTCGATCGCCTTGTCCAGGCCATTGGCCCGCACGAAGCGATCATAGGCCGAGAACGGGATGGCGAAGCCGGGCGGCACGGCGAAGTCGGTGTTGTGGGCGCGGCCCTGCTTGTACGTCACCTCGCCGAGATTGGCTGACTTGGCGCCCACGCGCAGGCTGTCGGACCGCCGCTGTTCGGCGAGGCTCGGCAAGCCGGCGTAGCGCAGGTCGGCTCTGGGCACCTTGACCGCCCCCTTGGCCTTGCCGGCGGCGGTCTGGGCCTCGGCGGGGGTGGCCAGGCGCAGGGTGACGGCGTCGTCCTTGGCGGTCATCACCACGATCTTGCCGTCGAGCGCGCCATAGGCCTGACGGGCGTCGCGGCGATAGGCGTTGGGCACGCCCCAGCTCTTGGCCAGCAGGTTGACGTGGCTGAGCGGGGTGGAGAAGGCGGTGGTGATCACCCCGGCCACCGGCTCCAGCTGGATGGGCGGCACGTCCAGCATGACGATGTCGTCGGGACGCAGGTCGGTCGTGGGCGTGATCTCCGCCACCACCCGCAGGCGGCCGACGGCCTTGCCCGGATTGAGCACCAGCACGTCGCGCGAGCCGTAGGCGGCCGAGCCGTCAATGATCTCGATGCCGCCGGTGGCCGAGGCCAGCTCGTACTGCTGGCGGGAATTGGGCTTGAAGGCCAGGGGCGCGAAGAAGTGGCCTTGCAGCGTCTTGATCGCCTCGCGCAGCACGGTCTCATCGACCACGTCGCCCTCGAAGAACTCCACGCCGTAGCGCTGCAGGCCCGGATAGAACACCACCGAGCCGAAGGTGAAGCGGCGGTTGGGCTTGGAATAGTTGGCGTCGATCAGCGCCTCGACCGGGCGGTTGGACAGATAGGCCTGCTGCACGAAGGTGATGTGGAAGTCGTAGCGCTTGGAATTGACGAAGTAGGGCCGGCCCGTGGGATCGGTCTTGCGGTCGGCGCGGTCGATGACGAACATCAGCTGCGGGGTGTTGAAATAGCGCCCGCCCGGCGCGGTGCGGGCCAGGGCCTCGTAGTGGGCGCGGTCCGTGATGTCGGGCAGGGAGCGGTCATCGGCGTGGCCGGCGCGGGGCGTCAGGATGGCCAGGAACAGGACCGCCAGGGCCATCAGGATCGCGGGTCGTCTGGTCATGTCGGCTCCAACCTTCGGTGGAGCTTAGCGTAGGCAGGCGGGGAGTCGAGATGGGGCTGGGAGGTGCGTTCGCGACCCCGAGCAGACCCCGTGGCATGGCGTCTTTTGGGATGGCGTCATCCACACGTCAGTGGCTAAGTTTGCCGGCATGATCGAACGCGAACCCAGTCGCACAGCCTTCGCGGCCGCCACCTATCGCGCGGCGCATCAGGTGCTGGAAGCCGGGCGTGTCTTCAGCGATCCGCTCGCCGTTGCCATCCTGGGCAGTGACGCCGATCACATCCTGACGACTCCGGAGGTCCACCAAGCCCAGCGCGGCATCCGATTCTTCGTGGTCGCGCGCTCGAAACTGGCCGAGGACGAGCTCACGCGCGCGGTGGAGACGCGAGGGGTGGGCCAGGTCGTGGTGCTGGGCGCCGGCCTGGACACCTTCAGCTACCGACACCCGTTCGGCGACCGACTGAAAGTCTTTGAAGTCGATCACCCGGCGACCCAGGCCTGGAAACATCGGCGATTGCACGAAGCGGGGATCGGCGTTCCCAAGAGCCTCGTCTATGTTCCCGTCGATTTCGAACGCGACAATCTGGCGGACCAGCTCGGCCGGGCGGGCCTCAGACCCGACGTGCGCACCTACTTCCTGTGGCTGGGCGTCGTGCCTTACCTGACGCTGGAGGCGATCACGTCAACCCTGTCGTACATCGCCGGCCACCCCGGCGGATCGGAGGTGGCCTTCGACTACGGCGAACCGCGAGACGCCATCGATCCAGCCCTGTGGGAGCAATATGAACAACGCGCGGCGCGAGTCGCCGCCGCCGGCGAGCCGTTCCTGAGCTTTTTCATCCCGGCGCAATTGCAGGCGCTGCTACAGAAGCTGGGGTTCGACCAGATCGTTGATCTCGACTTGCCCGCGATCCTCGCGCGGCTGTTTGGCGATCTGGGCTCCAGCACGCCTGTATCTCGCGGCGGTGGCCACGTCCTATTCGCCGCCACGCCGTAAGAGGCAGGCCGTCACCGCAACGGCGTGGCCAACACCGCCGCCTGGGCCTCGCACCGGGCCTTGTCCGGCGCCGGCCTCGCCGCCCGGGCGGCGTCGAGTTCGGCGCGGACCGCCGCCAGGTCGGCCTGGAAGCCGGGCGAGGCCGCCAGCGTCTGGACCAGGGCGGTGGCGTTGATCCGGCCGGCGTCGACCGACGAGGCGTTGTGCACGCCGCAGACCACGCGGCTTTCGCCGTAGGTCTGGGCGCGGTTCAAGAGCGCGTCGGCCCGGTCCGGCTGGGCCTTGGCCAGGATCAGGGCGACCGTCCAGCCCCAGGTGGTGTGGCCCGACGGATAGTCCGAGGTCAGGCCGACGATCCAGCCATTGCGGGCGCAGATCGCTCCGTGATCGACCCTGTAGGGGCGCTTGCGCTTGTAGAGCCGCTTGGGTCCGGACACGGCGGGCCGCACGTCGTGGCTGACCCGTTGCAGCATCGCCACCAGCTTCGGCGTCGTCCGGCGGCTGGGCGTGACGCCCAGGGCGCAGCTGTAGCTGTCCAGGATCCTGGCCTCGCGGGCGTCCTGCTGGGCTAGCGACCAGCGTGGGCTGTCCTTGAGCTGGCGCGTGGCCAGGAAAGTGGCGCGGTCCTGCTGGTCGGCTGGCGAACCGGCGGCGGGCGGCGGCGGCACGGCCTTGCGCCCGTCATAGGCGCCCTTGGCGAGATAGGGCGAGCCCGGGACACAAGCCCCGACGACCAGACCGGCGAGGACGACCATCCACCAGGCGCGCATGAAAAAGGGTCCCCGAAGCACTTCGGGGACCCTGCATTTTCAATCTGTCCGTATCAAGCCTACTTGCCGAACAGCTTCTGCCAGCGCGGCTTTTCGCGGCCCTTCCAGGCTTCGCGGTGATAGGCGTCCGAGGCGATCAGCGGCACCACGGTGGTGGCTTCGGCGAACACCATCTGCTCGTAAGTGGTGTTGACCTTGCCCCACGAGGCGGCCTCCTTCAGCGTCGACGACGAGCAGGCGCCGTCGCGCACGTCGGCCACGGTGATCTGGATGGCGTACTTGTGCATGTCGGCCTCGACGCCGAGGATCTCGGCGCAGACCACGGTGTCCTGGGCGAAGTTCTTGGGCACGCCGCCGCCGACCATGAACAGGCCGGTGGTGCCGGCCGCGATCTTGATGTCGGTCAGTTCGCGGAAGTCGGCGACCGCGTCGATCATCAGATAGGGCTGCTTGGCGGCGATGCGTTCCTTCTGGTGCTTGACCAGGCCAAAGCCCGCCGAGCTGTCGACGAAGGCCGGGCAGAAGATCGGCACGCCCTCTTCATAGGCGGTCTGGATCAGCGAGCCGGGCTTCTTGGCGTTGCCTTCGCTCAGCCACTTGCCCATTTCCCAGATGAACTCGCGCGAGGAATAGGCGCGCGGCTCCAGGCGGTTGCAGATCTCCAGGATCGTATGGTCGCAGTTCTGGAGCTCTTCCTCGTCGATATAGGTGTCGTAGATGCGGTCGATATAGTTTTCGCGCAGCACGTTGTCGTCGACCGGGCCGGCGGCCTGGTAGTGCTTGAAGCCCAGGGCCTCGAAGAAATCCATGTCGACGATCGAGGCGCCGGTGGCGACCACGGCGTCGATCATGCCGTTCTTCACCATGTCGCGGTAGACGTGCATGCAGCCGCCGGCCGAGGTCGAGCCGGCCAGGATCAGCCACGGCGAGCAGCCCTTGTCGGCCAGGGCCATGTTGAAGATGTCGGCGGCGCGGGCGGTGTCGCGCGAGCTGAAGCTCATCTTGCGCATGGCGTCGATGATCGGGCGGGCGTCGAACGACGTGATGTCGATGTGCTCGACCACGTTCTGGAGCAGCTCGGCCTTGGTATTCGGAACGGGAGCGTTCATCGCTTCGGTTTCCCTGACTTTGGACGCCCGTCGTCAAGAGTGGCCGTCCACCGGGACGGAGCGACCGGTGGGGGCGAAATGCGGTTCGCATCCAAACGCGTGAGCGGCGGATGCGGCGCGGGGTTTAACTCAGATTTGTCACGACGCTTAGTGACGATTTCGCGTCGGGCGCACGATCACGCCAGGTTCGTCCCAACGAGAGCATCCGTCGTTCGACCCGACCCATTAATTCCCCTCATCCCGACGAAAGTCGGGACCCAAGCCGAGCCAGGTTGTTTCGCTCTGAACACGCGGCCCGCGCCGCTTGGGTCCCGACTTTCGTCGGGATGAATGGAAGGTTTAGGGTTTGAGCCAACCTGGCCCGCGCCCTTACCGCCGACGCCGCTTCTTGCCCGCCGCGCCCTTCGGACGCGAGAACCGCACGATCTTGCGTTCCTCGGCTTCGGGCCGGGGCGTGGGGATCGAGCGCTTGGCCAGGCCGTACATCGAGGCCATAGGGGCGTCCTGGACCTCGGCGGTGTCGGTCTCGCCAAAGCCGTTGAAGCGGGTCGACATCGCCACGCCATAGGCGCCCAGCATGCCGATCTCGATATAGTCGCCCTCGTCGATGCTGTCGGGCAGGTAGAAGGGGCCCGGCATGTGGTCGACGCTGTCGCAGGTGGGGCCGTAGAAGCGGAAGGGGCGCAAGGCCTCGTCCGCCACTTCGCCGCCGTCCTTGCGGTAGGCCTTGACCGGGAAGGGCCACTTCATGTGCGCCGCATCGAACAGCGAGCCGTACGAGCCGTCGTTCAGATAGAGCGCGTCGCCCTTCTTCAGCTCGACCTTGACCAGCAGGGACGAGGCCTCGGCCACCAGGGCCCGGCCGGGTTCGCACCACAGCTGGGTGGTCTCGTGGACCATCATGTCGTTGAAGCCCCGGTCGATGGCGGCCAGGTATTCGGACATGTCCGGCGGCACCATGCCCGGATAGATCGACGGGAAGCCGCCGCCGACGTCGACGACATCGGCCAGCACGCCGGCGCGAACCAGCGCGCGCGAGGCTTGGGCCATCGCCGCCTGGTAGGCGGTCGGGCGCATGCACTGGCTGCCGACGTGGAAGCTGACGCCCATCAAATCCTGGGTCGAGCGGCGGGCGGCCAGCAGCAGTTCGGGGGCGGCGTGCGGCTCGACGCCGAACTTGCCCGACAGGCTGTAGGCCGCGCCCTCGGCCTGCACGCCCATGCGGACGATCAGGTTGAGGTCCTTGGCCCGGCCGGTGGCGTCCAGGATCTTGGTCAGCTCCTCATGGGTGTCGAACGAGAAGGTCCGCACGCCGTGATCGAAATAGGCGGCCGAGATCGCCACGCGGCTTTTGACCGGGTGCATGAAGGCCATGCGCGCGCCCGGCGCGTGTTCGCCCACGAGTTCGATCTCGTTGAGCGACGCCACGTCGAACGCATTGACGCCGGCGCCCACGAGCTCGCGGATCACCCACGGCGAAGGATTGGCCTTCACCGCGTAAAAGACGTCGCCTTTGAATTCAGCCTGGAACCAGCGCGCCGCTACGGACACCGCGTCGGGTCGCACGAGTGCGACGGGACGTTCCGGTGACCGCTCACGGACCAGGTCCAGGGGGTTATGGTACGTGTGCAATTCACGTAGACCCCTGCAAAAGTTAAACCCAGGCCGGCGTTAGCAGCGCTTATGAGGACTTCGGGTCCGCCGGAGCGAGCGAAATAGGGTCATCGCCGCTCGATGTAAAGAGTCTTTTGAACGCGGGGTTCCAAGCGCTCCCGTGGTGAATTGATCCACGGACCGTCACAAATCCGTTGCGTCCGTGCCCCAAACCGGCGAACGCGTTTACACCACCGTTATGAACGTTAAGGATTCGCCCCGACCATGACGTCGGAACCCGTTCTCTCGATCCGCGCCGCCTCCAAGACCTTCGGGTCGCGCAGGGCGCTGGACGCCGTTTCGCTCGACGTGGGTCGCGGCGAGATGATCGCGCTCATCGGTCCTTCGGGCTCGGGCAAGTCGACGCTCCTGCGCTCGATCGACGGGCTGCAGACGGTCGATGACGGCGAGGGCGTGATCACCGCCTTTGGGGGTCCGGTCCAGGCCAAGGGCCGGGTCAGCGACCAGGTCCGCAAGGCGCGCATCCGCATCGGCTTCATCGCCCAGCAGTTCAATCTGGTCGGACGCCTGTCGCTGTTCACCAATGTCGCCCTGGGCTCGCTGGGCCGGATCGGCACGGTGCGTGGCCTGCTGGGCGCCTGGCCGGCCGAGACCAAGGCCGCCGCCATGGCCGCCCTGCACCGGGTGGGCGTGGCCGACTACGCCGCCCAGCGCGCCAACACGCTTTCGGGCGGCCAGCAGCAGCGCGGCGCCATCGCCCGCGCCCTGGTCCAGAAGGCCAAGATCATCCTCGCCGACGAGCCGGTCGCCTCGCTCGACCCCGTGTCGGCGCGCAAGGTCATGGAGATCCTCCGTGATCTGAACAAGACCGATGGCCTGACCGTGGTCGTCACCCTGCACCAGGTCGACTACGCCCTGCGCTATTGCGACCGGGTGGTGGCGTTGAAGGCCGGCAAGAAGGTCTATGACGGCCCGACCAGCGGCCTGGGTCGCGACAAACTCATCGACATCTACGGCCCGGAATTCGAGGACGTATTCTGGGAAGGAGCTCCGCAATGATCATCCGTCGCTTTACCGTCGGTCTCGGCTTCGTGGCCGCCCTGGCCCTGGCCGGATGCGGGGAGAAGAAGGCCGCCGCGCCCGCCGCCAAGGACACGGTCACCTTCTCGATCCTGTCCACCGAGTCGGCCCAGAACATGGAGAGCTACTGGAAGCCCATCCTGGCCGACATGGAGGCCTCGACCGGCCTGAAGGTGAAGCCGTTCTTCTCGTCCAACTACTCGTCGCTGATCGTGGCCATGGGCGCCAAGCAGACGGACCTGGGCTGGTTCTCCAACGCCTCGGGCCTGGAGGCCGTGCGCCGCTCGAACGGCGAAGTCTTCGCCCGCACCTTCGACCCGTCGGGCACCGATGGCTACAAGTCGGTGATCATCGTGCCGGTCGACAGCAAGCTGACGGTTGAAGGTCTGCTCAAGTGCGACAAGACCCTGAATTTCGGGATCGGCGACAAGAAGTCGACCTCGGGCACCCTGGCCCCGATGACCTACCTGTTCATCCCGGCCAACAAGAAGCCCGAGACCTGCTTCAAGACCGTGCTCAGCGCCAGCCATGACGCCAACCTGTTCGCCGTGGCCAACCACAAGCTGGACGCCTCGACCAACAATTCCACGGCGCTGAGCCTCAACCGCCTGGCCAAGGGCGGCGCCCAGGCCAACAAGGTCAAGGTGATCTGGGAGTCGCCCACCCTGCCGGAAGACCCGATCGTCTGGCGCAAGGATCTCGACCCGGTCGTGAAGGAAAAGCTGCGCCAGTTCTTCCTGACCTATGGCCAGGGCGACACCCCGGTCGCGGCCCAGCAGCGCCTCAACCTCAAGCGCCTGAGCATGGGCGGCTTCAAGGCGGCCGATAACAGCCACCTGCTGATCGTGCGCGAGATGGAAGCCCTGGAGAACGTCGGCCTGGCCCGCGAGGCCGGCGATCCGGCCAAGCTGGCGGAGGCCGAAAAGGCCCTGGCCGGCATCAAGGCCGAACGCGTGGTCGCCGAGGGCAAGGCCGGCGTCGCCGCGCCGGTCAACTGAGCCGAGACGACGAAGCTGTCATGAACGCCCCGACCGATCCGATTCCGGCCCCGCCCAGCAAGTCGCTCTCTAGCCGCGTCTTCGACCTGCTGCTGTGGGGCGGTGTGATCGCCCTGCTGACGGTCAGCTTCAAGGCGGCCCAGATCGGCAAGTTCCCCGAGCTGATCACCAACGCCGACCGCATGCGCGACTTCATGCGCACCTTCTTTTCGGCGTTCGGCGATCCGAAGCTGTTCATGTCCATGGATTGGTCGCTCTACATCGGCAAGATGTGGGAGACGATCCAGATGGCGCTGTGGGGCACGGCCCTGGCCATCGTGGTGGCCATTCCGCTGGGTCTGCTGGGCGCGCGCAACATCAGCCCATGGTGGATCCAGCAGCCAGTCCGCCGCCTGCTGGACCTGATCCGTTCGATCCCCGACCTCGTGGTGGCGCTGATCTTCATCAACGCCGTGGGGCTGGGCGCCTTCGCCGGGGTCATGGCCCTGGCGTTCAACACCGGCGGCGTGCTGGCCAAGTTGTTCGCCGAGGCCGTCGAGTCGATCGACAAGGGTCCGGTCGAGGGCGTTCGGGCCACGGGCGCGGTCAAGTTGGCCGAGGTGATCTGGGGGGTGATCCCGCAGGTCGCGCCGCTGTGGACCAGCTACGCGCTCTACCGCTTCGAAAGCTCCAGCCGCTCGGCCACCGTCCTGGGACTGATCGGGGCCGGCGGCGTGGGCCAGGTGCTGCTTGATTCCACCAACGGCTTCAACTTTGACCAGACCGGCTGCATCGTGCTGGTCATCGTGGTGGCCGTTTCGCTGATCGACCTGCTGTCGCAGATCATCCGCACACGTCTGCTCTGAGCCGCGAATCCTGTGGCGCGATAGCCACATTTTTCGCCTTTAACGTCTTGAAAAGACTTGTCACGCGCCTGTCATCAAAGGGTGGCGGAACCGTCACGGGACCCCCGTAAAGCGCTGCGTACCCGATCCGAACTGAACGGACGGGGGGCAAAGCCTAAAGGGGAATTCTCACATGCGGATCAAGACCTCGCTGGTCAGCGGCGCGGCGCTGGGCGTCATGCTCGCCTGCGGCCTCGGCGTCGCGGCTCACGCGCAAGACACCACGGTGGCCTGGAAGGGCGCGCCGCAATGGACGAACGACGACGTCTACTTCAAGGTCCGCGGTCGGATCCTGGTCGACGGCGTGTTCCAGGACGTCGAGCGCGACGGCACGGCCACCGACTACAAGACCAGCAACATCCGCGGTCGCCAGGTGTTCATCGGCATCGAAGGCAAGCTGAACAACTACGTCGCCTACAAGGCCGAAGGCGGCTGGGTGAACGGCGGCACGCCGACCTGGGATGACGTGGTCATCGAGGTCAAGCCGACCGAGTTCACCTCGATCATGTTCGGTAACGTCAAGGCCACCGGCCTGGAAAACCTGACCTCGACCCGCTTCACCACCTTCATGGATCGCGGTCCGTACGGTGACTTCGGCGTCGACAGCTACCTGCTGAGCATCGTGGGCAAGGCCACGGGTCCCAACTGGAGCGTCACCGCCGCCGTCCAGGGCGACAGCATCAACAACGCCGACATCAACAACACCTCGGCGACCCTGACCAACAACCAGAACTCCAACGAGCGCCTGGGCTTCACGGGCCGCGTCCACTACGCCCCGCTGCTGACCGACACCGACAAGGTCCACCTGGCCGTGTCGGCCCGCTACCGCAATCACGGCAACGAAGGCGCCTTCAACTATCAAGGCCGCACCGACACCAACTACGGCACCAACGGTCTCTACTACAAGACCGGCGCCATCGGTGACCGCGACACCACCCTGGCCGCCGAAGGCATGTGGATCCACGGTCCCTTCTCGGTCCAGGGCGAATATTCGAACATCGCCGTCGAGCGCCTGGCCACCACCGCGCCGGGTTCGAACCCGGACATCAAGGTCGGCTACGCCTTCGTCAGCTTCTGGCCGACGGGCGAGACCCGCAACTACGACGCCACGACCGGCGAAGTGAAGCGTCCCAAGATCCTCAACCCGATCACCGCCGGCGGCTTCGGCGGCGTCGAACTGGCCCTGCGCTATGACTATGCCGACCTGACCGAGGCCTACGACACCGCCTCGACCGTGGGGTCCAAGGCCCTCTCGGCCGACGCCGGCAAGTACACGGCCTGGACCCTGGGCGTGAACTACTACCCGACCCCGTACGTGCGCTTCATGGCCAACTACACCGACGGCTCCGTCGATCCGGTGGTGGCGCTGCACGGCTCGGACATCAAGCAATTCCAGCTGCGCGCCCAGCTGGACTTCTAAGACGCCTTAACGGGCCGGCCCCTGATCGGGGCCGGCCCGACCTTCTCGCAAACGCTCCCAGAGACTCCAGGAGTCCTCCATGAAGAAGCTGCTTTCCTGCGCGGCCGCCGCCGTCGCCCTCTCGGGCCTCGCCGCCGCCCCCGCCCACGCCGCCCGCGACTATGTGTGGGCCGCCGGTTCCTCGACCGTGTTCCCGTTCGCCACCCGCACCGCCGAAAACTTCGCCAAGAAGACCGGCAAGAAGGCTCCGAAGGTCGAAAGCCTCGGCACCGGCGGCGGCATCAAGCTGTTCTGCTCGGGTTCGGGCGAAGGCTTCCCCGACATCGCCAACGCCTCGCGCCCGATGAAGAAGTCGGAATTCGACGCCTGCGCCGCCAAGGGCATCAAGGACATCGTCGCCATCAAGATCGGCTTCGACGGCATCGTGATCGCCACCGACAAGGACGGCGCCGACTACAACTTCAAGACCGAGCACCTGTATCTGGGCCTGTCCAAGCAGATCCTGAAGGGCGGCGCCTTCGTGGCCAACCCCTACAAGACCTGGGACGAAATCGGTTCGGGCCTGCCGGGCAACCGCATCAACGTCTATGGCCCGCCGCCCACCTCGGGCACCCGCGACGCCTTCGTGGAACTGGCCATCGAGGCCGGCGCCCGCAAGTTCCCGACCGCCGACGCCCTGCGCTCGGACAACGAGAAGAAGTTCAAGTCGCTGGTCGACCCGCTGCGTAACGACGGCTGGATCGACGCCGGCGAGAACGACAACGCCATCGTCGGCACCCTGACCAAGACCCCCGGCTCGCTGGGCGTCTTCGGCTGGTCCTACCTCGAAGAGAACATGGACAAGATCAAGGGCGCCTCGGTCAACGGCGTGCGTCCCTCGCCGCAGACCATCGCCGACGGTTCGTACCCGCTGTCGCGCACCCTGTTCATCTACGTCAAGAAGGCCAATATCGGCGTGACGCCGGGCCTGGCCGAGTTCGTGTCGGAGTTCACCTCCGACGCGGCGACCGGTCGTGGCGGCTACCTGCAAGGCCGCGGCCTGATCCCGCTGCCCCCCGGCCAGCACGACGCCCAGAAGGCCGTCGGCGCCAACAAGACGACGATGGCGCGTCCGGCCCAGTAAGAGCTCGGCTTCGGGGCGCCTTTCACGAGGCGCTCCGGCCTTAAACAAGACAGCGCCGCGGTCCCCAGTGGGCCGCGGCGTTTTCTTTTGTATAGTGGCCCCATCGCGGCCTGCCCGGCCGCCTCACCCTCCAAGGGACCATGATCCTCCTCGCGCTCGCCGTCGTCTTCCTCCTCGTTCTGCTGAACGGGGTCTTCTCCATGTCCGAACTGGCGGTGGTCTCCGCCCGCCGCGCCCGGCTCCAGACCTTCGCCGACCGGGGCGACAAGGGGGCCAAGCTGGCCCTGGCCATGGCCGAGCACCCGACGCGGTTCCTGTCGGCCGTGCAGGTGGGCATCACCCTGATCGGCATCCTGGCCGGCGCCTACGGCCAGGCGACGATCGCCGGCGCGCTCGACATCTGGCTGCACGACAAGCCGATCGTCGGCCCGCATTCCGAAGCCATCGCCACCATCATCGTCGTCATCGGCCTGACCTATGTGTCGGTGATCCTCGGCGAGCTGGTGCCCAAGCGCCTGGCGCTGCTCTTTCCCGACGTCATCGCCCGCCGCATGGCCCCGTTCCTGGCCCTGGTGGCCACGATCCTGCGCCCGTTCGTCACCGTCCTGACCGTCTCGACGGCCGCCATCCTCAAGCTGCTGGGCGTGCGCGACGAGCGGACCAACGACATGACCGCCGAGGAGGTCGAGACCGTCCTGGCCGAAGGCGCCGACGCCGGCCTGATCGAGCCCGAGGAGCGGGCGATGATCAACGAGGTGCTGCGCCTGGGCGACCGCCCGGTGCGCGTGGCCATGACCCCGCGCCGCGACCTGTTCTGGATCTCGCTGTCGGACACCCAGGAAGAGATCCTCGGCGAGATCCGCGCCTGCCCCTATTCGCGCATCGTGGTGGCCAGCGAGGACGACCTGGACGGCGACATCGGCGTGATCCTCAAGAAGGACCTGCTGGACGCCTGCCTGGGCGGCGCCGAGATCGACATCCGAAGCCACATCCAGCAGCCGATCGCCATCCCCGAGACCATGTCGCTGTTGCGGGCCATGGCGGTGTTCAAGCAGACGCCGCTGCACATGGCCCTGGTGGTCGACGAGTTCGGTTCGATCCAGGGGGTGATCACCCCGCTGGACCTGCTGGAAATGATCGCCGGCGACTTCCCCGAGAGCCACGACGAAACCGAGACCCGCATCCTGCGCCGCGAGGACGGCACCTGGCTGGTCGACGCCCGGGTCGACATCCAGGAGCTCAACGACGCCCTGGGCGAGAACTTCGAGGCCGAGGGCGGGTACCACACGGTGGCGGGGCTGCTGCTGGACCGGCTGGGGCGGATCCCCCGCGAGGGGGAGATCGTGGAGCTGGGCGGGTTCGACGCCGAGGTGGTGGATATGGACGGCTCGCGGATCGACAAGGTGATTTTGCGGTGCGTGCCGGTGAAGGGGGAGTAGGCTTTTTTGAACCCTCTCCCAGAGGGAGAGGGAGGGGCCCGCGCTGAAAGCGTGGGAGGGTGAGGGGTTACACCCTCACCGATTTACACAAACGCTCTGCCGGCACGCCGTTGGACGTCTTACCCCCTCACCCTCCCAACGCTTCGCGTCGGGTCCCTCCCTCTCCCTATGGGAGAGGGTTCTAGGGTGTCAGGCCGCCGGCCGCCTGCGCAGCCGCGCCAACCGGCGCAACCGCCGCCAGAACCGCGTCTTCTCCGGCTCGGGATAGGGCTGCAGGTTCTTGTAGAACTCTTCCGCGCACGCCCGCCACGAGAAGCCCTCGGCGAACTTCCGCACCACTGTGTGGTCGATGTCGAGACACGCTAAACACGCCTCGCGCAAACCGTCGGTCTGGCCCGGCGCCAGGGCCCCGGCCCCAGACCCCGGGATGATGTCGATCGGCCCCGGGGCCGAGAAGGCCGCCACGGGCACGCCGGCGGCCATGGCTTCCAGGATCACCAGGCCGAAGGTGTCGGTGAGGGACGGGAAGCAGAACACGTCGGCGCAGGCGAAGTAGCGGGCCAGCTCCTCGCCGAACTTGGCGCCGGCGAACACCACGTTGGGATATTTCTCGGCCAGCTCCTCGCGTTGCGGGCCGTCGCCGACGATCACCGTGGTGCCGGGCAGGTCCAGGCCCGCGAAGGCCTCGATGTTCTTCTCGACGGCGACGCGGCCGACATTGAGGAAGATCGGCCGCGGCATTCCCTCGAACACGTCCGGCTCGCCCGGTTCGCGCGGCTTGAACACGTCGGTGTCGACGCCGCGCGTCCAGGGCGAGATGTTGCGGAAGCCGTGGCGGATCAGCTCGTCGCGCATGGTCGGCGTGGCCACCATCAGGCGGCCCGACGGCTTGTGGAACCAGCGCATGTAGGTGTAGCCGGCCGACAGCGGCAGCGGCAGGCGGGCCGAGATATATTCGGGGAATCGCGTGTGATAGCTGGTCGTGAACGGCAGCTTCCATTCCAGGCAGATCCGCCGGGCCGCCAGGCCGATCGGACCCTCGGTGGCGATGTGGATCGCCTCGGGCTCGAACGACTTGAAGCGCTCCATCACCGGCTCATAGGCGCCGATGGCCAGCTTGATCTCCGGATAGGTCGGCAGCGGGAAGGTGGGGAACTGGTCGGGGCTGACGACATCGACCTCATGGCCCATGGCTTTCAGCTCGCCCATCACCTTGGTGAGTGTGCGAACCACGCCGTTGACCTGCGGTTCCCAAGCATCTGTGGCGAGTAGTATCCGCATCAGGCGGCGGCAGGCTCCGCGATAGGGGACTCAACAGTGAGCGCCCGTGCCCGATCGATCACCGACCAGGACCTAAGCTTGGACCATTCCAGTATTTCGAGCCGCCCGTCCATATGTTCCACGAGCGCGGTGCAGCTTTCCACCCAATCGCCGTCGTTCACATAGAGCACGCCGTCGATCTCGCGCATCTCGGCCTTGTGGATGTGGCCGCAGATCACGCCGTCGACGCCGCGCCGACGGGCTTCGTCGGCGACCGCGGCCTCGAAATTCTCGATGAACTGCAGCGCGTTCTTCACCTTGACCTTCAAGAAGGCGGAAAGACTCCAGTAGCCAAATCCCAGCTTGCGTCGTGCGCGATTGAGCAAGGTGTTCAGCATCAGGATGGTTCTGTACGACCAGTCGCCCAGGAAGGCCAGCCACTTGGCGTGCTGCACGATCCCGTCGAACTCGTCGCCGTGCACCACCAGATAGCGCTTGCCGTCGGCCGCCTCGTGGATCACGTCGCGGGCCACCACCACCCCGCCGAAGTGGATGCCGCAGAAGTCGCGGACCCGGTCGTCGTGGTTGCCGGGCACGTAGATCACCTCGACGCCCTTGCGGGCCAGACGCAGGATCTTCTGCACCACGTCGTTGTGGCTCTGGGGCCAGTACCAGCCACTGCGCAGCTTCCAGCCGTCGATGATGTCGCCCACCAGGAAGAGCTTGTCGCACTCCACGTGGCGGATGAAGTCCAGCAGCAGCTCGGCCTGGCAGCCGCGCGTGCCCAGGTGCACGTCGCTGATGAAGATCGAGCGGTAGCGGCGGATCTCGATGTCGGTGTCGGTGACCATGGCTTGCCCCTCAAGCGGTTCCCCCCAGCGGGGTCCTAAGCGGCGCCTATGGCCCTCAACGAACGGTCCGCCCCCGGACCGATCGCGACCAAGGCGAGCACCCCCGCCGATTAAGCTGATTGCATGTCGCTTTGATGAAACCGGACCGGACCCGGAGAGGGGCGTGGTGCGGCGCCGCGTCGCACCAACGGCGCGAATTTCACCATCGGACAAATCCTTGCCCCACAAAGCCAAGCTTTGCCTGCCCTTGACTGTTGCAGTGCAGCATCGGTTTCACTAGATCAGAACCATGGACGCCGCCCGCCTCGCCAAGGACACCCCGAAGTCGCTGAAGACGCGGGCGAGGATTCTCGACTGCGCGATGAAGCTGATCGCCGAGCTGGGCTACCACGCCGCGACCAATCCGGTGATCGCCGACGCGGCGGGCCTGACGCGCGGGGCGATGCTCTACCACTTCCCCACTCGCGAATCCCTGGTCGAGGCGGCCGTGGCCCATGTCCAGGCCGAGCGCTCGACCCTGTTCCGCGCCGCCGCCGACACCCTGCCGCCCGGCGCCGACGTCACCGAGCACGCGATCGACAGCTACTGGGACCTGCTGCACACCGTGCCGTTCAGGGCCTTCGCCGAGCTGGAGGCCGCCGGCCGCACCGACGCCATCGTCCAGGCCCTGCTGGCCCCGGCCCAGGCCGAGTTCGACCGCGCCCAGGCGGGGGACCACTTCCTGAAGATCCTCCACGCCGGCGCCGGGCCGCGGTTCCAGGCCAGCCGGGACCTGGCGCGGTTCATGCTCGAGGGGCTGGCGCGCAGCACCCTGACCTATGACGGCGACGGGCGGCGCGAGCGGCTGCTGATGCTGATCAAGCGGGCCACGCACATGCTGAATAGGAAGGGCGATGTGCAGGATTTGTGGCCGGATTAGGCGGGGTCTCGAAGTTGGCTTTCGACCCAGGTCGGACCATCCACGGTGCGTTTTGACGAGGCGGCGGACGTGAACGCCGTCGCACCAATGCGAAAGGGCTCCCTCGCGGGAGCCCTTTGCTTACGGCCGCCTTGTCGACGCGGTCGTCCATCAGAACCGGTAGTCTAGGCCCAGGCGGATGAGGTTCCCCCGCGTGTCGGCTTCCGAGCTGAGCGTGGCGTAGCTGCTGCCCACCGTGGTCTGGGATTTGACCGTGCCCAGATTGGTGTACAGCCACTCGCCGCGGATCGAGGTGTTCGGGTTCAGCGCATAGGCGCCGCCCAGGCCCGCGGTCCATCCGGTCTTGGTGTCGGATTCCTTGTTGGAGGCCGTGATTGGCGTGGCCCGGGTGTCGCTGTAGCTGGTGGTCAGCTTGATCTCCGACACGGCGACGCCCGCCGTTCCGTAGAACAGCCAGGTGTCCGAGGCATAGCCGATGCGCGGACGCAGGGTCCAGATCCAGTCGGTCTTGACCTTCTGCTGGATCGTGAATGTGATCGGCGGGCTGATCAGCAGGGGCGACTGGAAGGATGTCGAACGGCTCTGGCCCAGGTCGTAGAAGCCGACGTCGGTCTCCAGGCCAAACACCCAGGAGCCGACCTGGTAGTTGTAGCCGCCCTGAAGGCCGCCGGTGAAGCCGGTGTCGTTGTCCTTGGTGGACCCGAGGGCGTTGACCAGGGCCACGTCGGCGGGCGGCATGATGATCGCGCCCGTGCCGGAGGCCGCCTTCATGTTCATGTGGGTGTCTGACTTCGACCCGCCGGCGTTGACGCCCACATAGAAGCCGTTCCACGGGGTGTCCTGCGCGGCGGCGCCGCTGGCGCTGAGGATGGAGACGCCCAGAATCCCGACCGCGGCAAGCTGCATCTTGCTCATGCTGTTCTCCGAAAAGCGAGGGAGCCCCCCTCGGGGCCAGGCTTTCATGGAACCGGAGTCGCCGATATCAGGTGGAACCCTGGTCGGCCGGGGCATCAGACCGGAGGCTGTGCGCGGAACGACCGAGCACCGTTGACCTTCACTCGATGATGCGCAGCACCTCGCGGTGGTTAGGGTGGGAAACAGAAGACTGGCTTGATAGTCGGTGCTGTCAGCTACGGCGCCAGAGCAAGCTCGCCATCAAGGTTTTAAGGCGCGGCCTCGCCAGTGGCGGGCTCTTCTCCTCCCCCGTGAAACGGGGGAGGTGGCGCGTTGCTAGCAGCGACGTGACGGAGGGGGCGTTTCCGGTGGCGGCCGATGCCCCCTCGGTCGCGACGCGTATTCGCATCGCGCCACCTCCCCCGCTTTGCGGGTGAGGAGAAGGCGCCCCGCCTCACTCCCCCCGCTGGTTCTTCTTCGTCGCCCGATAAGTCTTCTGCAGCGACGCCTGGCGGCGGCGTTCGGTGTCCTTGGCCACGCGGTCGGCCTTTTCCTCGATCGCCGCCAGTTCGGCGCCCAGCTTCTGGAAGCTCGCCCAGCGGGCGGGGTCCAGGGCGCCGCTCTCCAGGGCCCCGCGCACCGCGCAGCCGGGCTCGCGCACGTGGCCGCAGTCGCTGAACTTGCAGGTCAGCATCAACTGCTCGATGTCGTCGAACACCACGGCGAGGCCCTCGTCGGCGTCGATCAGCCCCACTTCCCGGATGCCGGGAGTGTCGAGGATCAGCCCGCCATGGGGCAGCAGCACCAGCTGGCGGTGGCTGGTGGTGTGGCGGCCCTGGTCGTCGGACTCGCGGATCGCCCGGGTGGCCATCCGCTCCTCGCCCAGGAAGGCGTTGACCAGGGTGGACTTGCCGACGCCCGACGAGCCGATCAGCACGCAGGTCTCGCCCGGCGCCACCTGGGCCAGCAGGGCGTCCAGGCCCACGCCTTGCCGCGCCGACACCGTCAGCACCGGGGCGCCCGCCGCCAGGACGGCGATCTCGTCGGCCTGGCCTTGCGGATCGTCGCTGAGGTCGGACTTGGTCAGCACCACCACCGGCCGCGCGCCGCTCTGCCAGGCGGCGGCCAGGTAGCGCTCGATCCGCCGCGGATTGAGGTCGGCGTTCAGCGAGGTGACGACGAAGGCGACGTCGATATTGGCGGCGATCACCTGCAGGGTCTGCACGCTGTCGGCGGCCCGGCGCACGAAGGCCGTGCGGCGCGGCAGGATGGCGTGGAGGGTGGCGGCGCCCTCGGCCGGGTTCAGCGACAGCGCCACCCAGTCGCCGACGGCCGGATGGCCCGCCTCCCGCGCCTCGTGCAGCAGGCGGCCGGACGACTTGGCGCGCAGCTCGCCCTCGTCGGTGACCACCTCATAGCTGTCGCGATGCTGGACGATGACGCGGCCGGGGATGAGGCCGGCCTGGGCGTGGGGCTCGAAGTCCCGCCGCAGCGAATCGGACCAGCCGTAGTGCTCGATCAAGGGAGGGGTCTTTCCATGGTCGGCAACCTACCACCGACCGCGCGGCGAACCCACACCCGTGATCGGGGACACACGAATGCGTGTGTCCCCACCCGTTGCCGCGTCACATCCGCCCCCGCCGGCCGGCCTTCAGCTTCTCCAGCGCCCGTATGGCGTGCTCGGCCTGGGTCACGATCGGCGAGAGCGCGGCCTCGGCGGGTGTTTCCCAGGCGGCCGTCGGTGCGGAAGCCTTCGCCGCGCGGGCCATCGGCACGATCATGGCCACCTTGCGGGCCATGGCGGCCAGGTCGCCGACGGCCTTGGCCTTGTCGCGGACCCGGCGAATCTCGGCCGGGTCGTCGCTGTGTTCGAGGATCGCCCAGGCCGCGTCGAGGGCGGCCATGAGCTTGGCTTGCAGCGCCTGGCACCAGGCGATGGGCGGGGCGGGGGTGTTGGTTTGGGTCTGGGTCATGCACACAGTGTGCGGCCGTCCCGGAGAGTGGGGATCGGAAACGTGCGTTTTTGTGTAAGTGATTGATAAGATTATACTCTGTTCGCCGAAGTGCGGGGATAGAGCAGATCCTCCCCCTCTGGGGGAGGTGGCCCGGAGGGCCGGAGGGGGCAGCGCGGCGCGGGCCGAGAAAACCCCCTCAGTCGCTCCGCGACAGCTCCCCCAGAGGGGGAGCAGCTTGTCACGGCGCCTTGTGGATAACTTCAAGCCTTCAGCGCCCTCGGCAGCACCTGCGCGAAATAGTCCAGCTCGGCCGGGCTGGCCGTTCCCACCCGGATCCAGGTCGGATGGCGGGGGCTGTCGAACACCCGCACCTCGACGCCCAGCGCCGCCAGGGTCTTCTGGAAGGCCAGGTTCGGCCGGCCGCAGTTCACGAACACATAGGTGCCGTGCGAGGGCAGGTATTCCAGGCCGCTGGCCTGGCAGATCGCGTAGATCTTCTTTCGGCAGCCTTCGAGATAGGCCTTGGTTCCGGTCAGGTAGACCGGGTCGCCATAGCAGGCCAGGGCGGCGGCCAGGCCCGGGCGGCCCTTGTGGGTGGGGATCAGGCTCCGCAGCTGCTTGATCCGCTCGGGCTGGGCGATCACGAAGCCCACCCGCAGGCCGGCCATGCCATAGACCTTGGAGAAGGTCCGGGCCACGATCACGTCATGGCCGTCGCGCACCAGGTCGACCATGGAATGGCGCACGGGGTCGGGGCTGATCTCGATATAGGCCTCGTCGACGATCACCGGGCAGGTCTTGGCCGTCTCGACGCAGAAGGCGCGCAGGGCGTCGGGGTCCAGCAGCAGGCCGGTCGGATTGTTGGGATTGCACACATAGACCGTCCCGGCCCCGCTCTTCCGGGCGGCCAAGGCCGATAGGTCGATCTGGTTGTCGAGCGCCAGCGGGACCCAGTCGAGCTTGGCGCCGCGGCGCTCGGCATAGAGCAGGGGCGTGGCGTAGCTGGGTTGCGGCGAGACGATCGGACCCTTCAGGCTGAATTCGCTGGAGAGCAGCGACAGCGCCTCCAGCGAGCCGTTGCACAGCCCCACCTGGTCGGGCGACACGCCCTCGCGCCGGGCGATGGCCGCGATCAGCGGCGGCTCCAGCTCCCAGGCGTAGTAGGCGGCCTCCTCCACGGCCTTCATGGCCGCTTTTCTGGCGGCGGGGCTGGGGCCGTAGGGGTTTTCGGTGACGCCCAGATGGGCGCGGATGGCTGGCGGGGCCTTGGGATCGACCGAGGTCTCGGCCGCGAAGGCGAGGGCGGGGGAGAGCGCCGCGCCGCCGATCAGCAATGTCCGTCGCGTGGTGTCCATGATCTCGCTCCCCAATACCTGCCGGCAGTTGGGACGCGGATCGTGACAGGATCAACCGGCCAATCAGGAGAGAGCGATCGGCAAGGCCGTGGTGAACTTGATCTGCTCCATCGCGAAGCTGGACGACACGTCGGTGAGCGGGGCGGTGGCGATCAGGCGGCGGTAGAAGCGGTCATAGGCGGCGATGTCGCGGACCACGACCTTGAGCAGATAGTCGACATCGCCGCTCATCCGGTAGAACTCCACCACCTCGGGCAGGGCCTTGGCGCCGGCCGCGAAGGTCGCCAGCCAGTCCTCGTCGTGGCGACCGGTCTTCACGGCCACGAACACGGTCAGCGACAGGTCCAGGGCCTCGCGGTCGATCAGGGCGACGCGGGCGGTGATCACGCCTGAGTCCTGCAGCCGCTTGACCCGCTTCCAGCACGGGGTTTGCGACAGCCCCACCCGCTCGGCCAGCTCGGCGATGGGCGTGGTGGCGTCCTGCTGGAGAATCGCCAGCAGGCGGCGGTCGATCTGATCCAGCGAGATCATTCTCTTCATGGCCCCGTGTGGAGAATGGAATTCTCCTTAACTGCCACGAAGCCGTGTCTGCGACCATGTCATTCTCCGCGAACGCGGCATCATGGGCGGGTATTCCACGGGGACCGCCATGCTCGACCTTTTCACCCGCCATCCAAGCTCGGTCGACGAGACCTATGGCGAGCACATGGGCGTGGCCTGGAGCTTCGCCTTCCCGATGCTGCTGGGCGGCCTGGCCTGCTTCGTCCACGGGATCTTCCCGTTCCTGTTCGAGACCACCGGCAGCCGCTGCGTGAAGCTGCTATACACCCGGATCGCCAACCGGGGGCGCAAGGCCGGGGCTGAGGCCCAGGTCCCGAACTGGGCGGCGTTCGACGCGGTGATCTGATCTCTTCCTTCTCCCCTTGCGGGAGAAGGACGTTTGAGCACGAAGCTTGTGATCATGGCTGCACGGACTTGTCAGCAAACCTCCTCGACGGAGCATAATCTCCCCCTTGGCGACGCCGCCCCGCTAGCCCATCGTCCCGCCCAAGAGTCGGGAGACAAATCTTGAGCATCTGGACGCGCCGCAAGGCGATCGACACCGCCGCCGGCGATCCGGCCCACGCCCTGAAGAAGACCCTGAGCTGGTACCACCTGATCGCCCTGGGCGTCGGGGCCATCGTCGGCACCGGCATCTATACCCTGACGGGGGTCGGGGCGGGCTTGGCCGGGCCGGGGGTGATGCTGTCGTTCCTGATCGCCGGCGCGGTCTGCGCCTGCGCGGCCCTGTGTTACGCCGAGCTGTCGACCCTGATCCCCGCCTCGGGCAGCGCCTATACCTATACCTATGTGGCGGTCGGCGAGCCGGCCGCCTGGTTCGTGGGCTGGAGCCTGATCCTCGAATATACCCTGGTCTGCGCGGCCGTGGCCGTCGGCTGGTCGGCCCACGCCCAAGGGCTGTTCCAGATGGCCGGCTTCCCCCACGCCCTGCTGGCCGGACCGCACCAGGGCGGGATCGTCAACCTGCCCGCCGTGATCATCTCGTTCGCCGTCGCGGGGCTGCTGGCCCTGGGCACGAAGGAGAGCGCCACGGTCAACATGGTGCTGGTGGTGATCAAGATCGCCGCCCTGGCCATCTTCGTGGCCCTGTGCCTGCCGGCCTTCGACGCCAGCCACTTCACGCCGTTCCTGCCGCAGGGCTTCGCCGCCACGGCCGGTCCGGACGGCGTCAAGGTCGGGGTGATGGCCGCCGCCAGCCTGATCTTCTTCGCCTTCTACGGCTTCGACGCCGTGTCGACCGCCGCCGAGGAGACCAAGAACCCCAAGCGCGACCTGACCATCGGCATTGTCGGCTCGATGCTGATCTGCACCCTGATCTACATGGTCGTGGCCGCCGTCGCGATCGGCGCCTCGCGGGCCGAGGTGTTCTCCAAGAGCGAGGCCCCGCTGGTCTTCATCCTGGAGACCCTGAAGCAGCCGCGCATGGCCCAACTGGTGGCCCTGGCCGCGGTGGTCGCCCTGCCGACCGTGATCCTGGCCTTCATGTACGGCCAGAGCCGGATCTTCTTCGTCATGGCCCGCGACGGCCTGCTGCCGGCCGGCCTGGCGCGCGTCAACGCCAGGACCGGCACGCCGGTGCTGATGACCCTGCTGACCGGCGCCCTCTCGGCCCTGCTGTCGGGCCTGTTGTCGCTGAAGGACATCGCCGAACTGGCCAATGCCGGCACCCTGTGGGCCTTCATCGCCGTCGGGGTGGCGGTGATCATCCTGCGCCGGCGTGAGCCGAACCGGCCGCGGGTGTTCTCCACCCCGCTGTGGCAGGTGGTGGCGCCGGCGGGGATCCTGGGGTGCCTGTACCTGTTCTACAGCCTGCCCTCCAAGACCCAGCTCTACTTCCTCTACGCCCACCTGATCGGGGCGGTGATCTACATCGCCTACGGCATGCGCAAGAGCGCGTTGGCGCGGGCCTAGTTGTCTGCTTTCCCTCCCCCTTGCGGGGAGGGTGGCCCGCGTAGCGGGTCGGGTGGGGGATCGGTGCAGGGTGTCTGGCTCATCAGGCCCCACCCGACCCCTTCGGGGCCACCCTTGTCTGTTGCGATGCTGCTAGGCTGAGGGCGTCTTCCGGGACGCCCGCCTGGTGTTAGCCGCACCAGGCGGGTTGTCGGTGGAGGGGCCGAGGCCACCCGAGCCTTTTGGGCTGGTGGGGAGCAGGGCCGCCACTGACGTTTCCATGACCCGGATGGTTGCAGGGACTTTGAGGTCCGGAGCCACAAGGATGGGATCGATGGAACGGGTAAAGTCTACCACGAAGGTCGCCGGCGTCGATGTGGGCAAGCATCGGCTGGA
>FTJN01929929.1_pt1 | contig 26464 bp, 20 predicted proteins | sample 1658361 | NCBI WGS metagenome assembly FTJN01 (sample SAMEA3914819, study PRJEB12502) | metagenome | biome: forest; material: soil | place: Canada | collected 2010-06-26 | depth 0.3 m
GGCGCCATCGTGCTGGCCGCGGGCGTCGGGGCCTTCGTGCCGCGCTCGCTGAAGGTGGCGGGCCTCGACGCCTTCGAAGGCCGGCAGCTGTTCCACCGCGCCGAGGCGGTTCCCGTCGGCGCGCTCGCCGGCAAGCAGGTGCTCGTGTCGGGCGCCACCGAGACGGCGCTCGCGTTCGCGACGCGCCTGTGCGACGCGGTCGCGCGTCGCGCGCCCGGTGCGCCCGCGCGCGTGACGCTGATCCATCGCCGCGACGCGTTCGACGCCGACGACGACACCGTCGCCGCGTTCCGTGGCGCCTGCGGCTCCGGCGCGCTGCACTTCGTCGCGGGCCAACCGACCGGCATGCTGGTCGACGGCGACCGCCTCGCGGGACTGACGCTGCTCGACGCCACCGGCGCCACCGTGTCGCTGCCGGTCGACACCGTCGTCGTGCTGCAAGGCCTGTCGCCCAAGCTGGGCCCGTTCGCCGACTGGGGCCTCGCTCTGGAGCGGCGCCAGGTGCAGGTCGAGACGGCGAAGTTCCAGACCAGCGTGCCGGGCCTGTTCGCCATCGGCGACGTGGTGCACTACCCCGGCAAGCAGCGCTTGATCCTGTCGGCCTTCCACGAGGCGACGCTGGCGGCGGCGGGCGTCGCGGGGCATCTCAGCCCGGGCGACGACGGGCCGATCGAGTACACGACCAGCAGCCCGCGCATCCACAAGCTGCTGGGGGTCTGAGATTCGTTGGTTCGCCACGACCCGAGGGGTCTGGCATCGCCGACATCCGCGCCGCGATGCCGATGATCGCGAGGATGTCCGCCGCGGAGGGCGGGGGTGCCTGACCTCGATCCCGGAAGGTGCATTTGCCCCGGGGATCGAGGTCAGGCACCTTCCCGGATCGCGGCGGCAGCGCAGCGCCTTCGGCAGCGTCACCACACGATCCAGGAAGGCGCCGGACCCCTCCGCACCGCGCGATCCCGCAAGATGCCGGATCCCGCAGCGGCCCGGCGCGCCGACGGCCCCTATTTTGCCGACACCAACTGCTGCTGATAGTCGGTCTTGACGAAGCCGGCGAACTTCGCGTCGGTGACGGCCAGGAACTCGCGCGAGCGGTACGCGTCGGCGAGATCCTTGACCCAGGGCTTGTCCTTGTCCTCGGTGCGGATCGCGACGACGTTCTGGTAGGTCGGGCCCGTCTTCTCCAGGGCCAGCGCGTCGGTGATCTTCAGGCCGGAGGCGAGCGCGAAATTGCCGTTGACGAAGGCGTAGTCGACGTCCTCCAGCGAGCGCGGCAACTGCGCGGCCTCGATCGGCACCAGCCTGATCTTCTTCACGTTGACGGCCACGTCGCGCTCCGACGCGCGAATCGGGTCGACGCCGTCGCGCAGCTTGATCCAGCCCAGTTCCTGCAGCACCACGAGCGCGCGCGCCGCGTTGGTGGGGTCGCTGGGCAGCGCGACCTGGGCGCCCTCCTTCACGTCCAGCGCCTTGTGCTTGTGGCTGTACAACGCGATCGGTGCCGTCGGCACCTTGATCAGCTCGCCGATCGCCAGCTTGTTCTCGGTGGAGAACTTGGTCAGGTAGACGATGTGCTGGAACACGTTGGCATCAAGCGCGCCCTGCGCGAGCGCGAAGTTCGGTTGCACGTAGTCGTTGAATTCGACCACGCGCACCTTGTAGCCCTTCTTCTCGAGGATCGGCTTGATGCCCAGCTTGACCTGGTCGGAATACGGGCCGGCGGTGGCACCGATCACCAGCTCTTTCTTGTCCTGGGCGAACGCGGTCGTGAGGGAGGCGGCGGCCAGGGCCAGCGCGATGAAGTCTCGGCGAAGGAATGTCATGTCGGATCTCGAAAGTAAGCCATGAAGAAGGTCAGCGCTTGTCGATGCGGCGGGCGATCGCGTTGCCGCCCCATTGCAGCGCCTGCACCAGAACGACCAGGATCGCGACGGTGAGCACCATCACGTCGGTCTGGAAGCGGTAGTAGCCGTAGCGGATCGCCAGGTCGCCGATGCCGCCACCGCCGACGACGCCTGCCACCGCGGAATACGACAGGAAGCTGATCGCCAGCACCGTCAGCGCCAGCACGAGGCCCGAGCGCGCCTCCACCAGCAGCACGCGCGCGACGACCTGCAGGTCCGAGGCTCCCATGGCCTGCGCCGCCTCGATGACGCCACGCGGCACGTCGCGCAGGTTCTGCTCGACCAGGCGCGCGAAGTACGGGATCGCGGCGAAGGAAAGCGGCACGGCCGCGGCGACCGGTCCGATCGAGGTGCCGGTGAGCGCCCGCGTGAACGGCACCAGAGCAACCAGCAGGATGATGAACGGGAACGAACGCACGAGGTTCACCAACCAGCCGACGACGGCGAACAGCGCGCGGTTGTCCAGGCTCTGGCCCGGCCCCAGCAGGAACAACCACACGCCCAGCGGGCCGCCGACCAGCACGGCGCTGCCCAGTCCGATCGCGAGCATCAGCAGCGTCTGTCCGAGCGCGATCCACAGCTCCGGCAGGATGGCGACAATGTCTTCAGGCAAGGGCGGCCTCCGTGAAGTCGACGGCCTCGCCGCGACGCGCCGCGCCGTGCAGGCGCAGCAGGTCGCGTCCCAGGCGGGTGGCCGGAGTCGGCGGCACGGCGGCGTCGAACGTGAACTGCTCCGCGATGGCACCGTTTTCCACCACCGCCACGCGATGGCACAGCGCCGTGACGACCGTGAGCTGGTGCGTCACGATGACGATCGTCACGCCCAGCGTGGCGTTGATGTCGCGCAGCGTGGCGAGCAGCGATTCGGTGGTCTCCGCGTCCAGCGCCGAGGTCGGCTCGTCGCACAGCAGCACGTCGGGCGCGCTCGCGAGTGCGCGGGCGATCGCCACGCGTTGCTTCTGGCCGCCGGACAGTTGCGCCGGATGGCTCGCCGCCTTGTCCTCCAGGCCCACCAGCGCCAGGCACTCGGCCACGCGCGCGGCGAGCGCCGCCTTGTCGTGCTCACCGTGGATGCGCAGCGGAAAGGCCACGTTGTCGAACACGCTGGCGTTCTGCAGCAGGTTGAACTGCTGGAAGATCATGCCCAGCGACCGGCGCGCGTCGCGCAGCTCGCGCTTGCCGAGCGCGGTGAGGTCGCGGCCGTTGACCAGCACGCGCCCGGCATCGGGCCGCTCCAGGAGGTTGATCAGGCGCAGCAGCGTGGACTTGCCGGCGCCGCTCTTGCCGACCAGGCCGAAGACTTCGCCCCGCTCGACGCTCAGCGAGGTCGGCCGGACCGCGTCGAAGACGCCGCCGCCGGGCAGCGAGAAGCGCTTGCTAACACCGTCGAGGCGGATCAGTGGTGTTGGGATGGTTACCGGCGCGGTGCGCAGAGGTTCCGGGGTCGGAGACAAGGAATCGACAGGCATGACGCGAGTGTTGCAAACCCAGCAGCACCGGACAACGAACGTTTCCGTCTGTCGTTGTGCAGTGCGCGGCTCAAGCGGGCGAGCGCCGGAACGCCTGCGCCGCGTGGCGGGCCGGCAAGCGGTCACCCTCGCCGTGCAGCTTGTGACGCAGACTGCCCTCCGCGTAGGCCGTCTTGTAGACGCCGCGCCGCTGCAGCTCGGGCACGACGAGATCGACGAAGGCCTCATGGCACTCGGGTGTCACCGTGCGCGCCAGGTTGAACCCGTCGATGCCCGTCTCGGCGACCCACGACTGCAGCTCGTCGGCCACCTGCGCGGCATCGCCGACGATCGCCGGGTAGCGGCTGCCCAGCGCGAACAGCTCCAGCAGCTTTCGACGCGTCCAGCCGTGCTCCTGCGCCGCGCGCGCATGCGACTCGATCGCGTTGCCCATCGTGTAGTCGATCGTCTCGTCGAGCCCGACCTTGCCGAAATCGACGCCGACGCCCGCGGCGAAATGCGCCAGGCCGGCCTCCCGGCTGGCGTGGCCGCGGTACTCGGCCTCCAGCGCACGGGCCTGGCCGGCAGTCGGCGCGACGATGACAGCCGCGACCATGAACACCTTCACGTCGTCCGCGCGCCGGCCAGCCTTGACCAGTTCCTCGCGCAGCGAGCGCACCGAGCGCGCCACGTCGGCCTTGCTGACGCCGGCCACGAACACGCTCTCGGCGTGGCGCGCCGCGAAGCGCTGGCCGCGGCCGGAGCTGCCCGCCTGGTAGAGCACCGGCGTGCGCTGCGTCGACGGCTCCGCGAGGTGGATGCCTTCCAGGTCGAAGTACTTGCCGTGGTGGATCACCTTGTGCACGTGCGACGGGTCCGCGAACACGCGGCCCGCCTTGTCGCGCCGCGCCGCTCCCTCCTCCCAACTGCCTTCCCACAGCTTGTAGAGGACGTCCATGAACTCGTCCGCGCGGTCGTAGCGCTCGTCGTGCGGAAGCTGGCCGGCGCCGCCCAGCGCACGCGCCGCGCTGTCGAGATAGCCCGTGACGATGTTCCAGCCGACGCGCCCCTCGGTGAGGTGGTCGAGCGTGGAGAAACGGCGCGCCAGAAGATAAGGCGCCTCGTGGCTCAGGTTGACGGTGACGCCGAAGCCCAGGTGCCGCGTGACCGCCGCCATCGCCGAGACCAGCAGCATCGGGTCGTTGACCGGCAGTTGCACCGCCTCGCGCGCGGTGACGTCCGCCTTGCCCTGGTAGACGTCGTAGACGCCCACGATGTCGGCGATGAACAGGCCGTCGAACAGGCCGCGCTCCAGCGTCCGGGCCAGGCGAGTCCAGTAGCCGAGCGTGTTGTAGTCCGCCGAGCGATCGCGCGGATGCGTCCACAACCCATGGTGGATGTGGCCCACGCAGTTCATGTCGAACGCGTTCAGGAGGATGTGCCGGCGTGTCATGGGTGCGGCGGTGGATCAGAAGGCATGCGCGTCGCGCAGGCTCTCGAAGATGGCCGCGCGCGCCGCGGCCAGCGTCGCGCCCGTGCGCTCGCGGGGGCGCGCGAGCGGCACGTCGATGTCGCGGTGCAGGCGGCCCGAGTCCGCGTCGAGCACCAGCACGCGGTCGGCCAGCCAGGCGGCTTCGTCGATGTCGTGCGTCACCACCAGCGCGGCGACCCGGTGGTGTTGCACGAGGCGCACCAGCATCTCCTGCAGCTTCATGCGCGTGAACGCATCGACGGCGGAGAACGGCTCGTCGAGCAGCAGCACGCGCGGCTGGCCGGCGAGGCCGCGCGCCAGGGCGACACGCTGCGCCTGGCCGCCGGACAGCTGCTTGGGCAACGCGCGTTCGCGGCCCGTCATGCCCACGTCGGCGAGCAGTGCGGCGACACGGGCGCCATCGCCGGCCGCCTTCGATTGCCCGAACGCGACGTTGTCGGCCACGCTGCACCACGGGAACAGGCGCGGCTCCTGGAACACGAAGCCGACGTCCGAGGACGGCGCGTCCTGCAGTCGTCCGCGGACCTTGACGTGACCGTCGTAGGCGGTGTCGAGTCCCGCGATGAGGCGCAGCAAGGTGCTCTTGCCGCAGCCGCTGGCGCCCACCAGCGCCACGATCTCGCCCGGGCGCATGCGCAGGCGGACGTCGTGCAGTACCGAGCGGTCGCCGTAGCGCTTGCTGCGCACGTGCACGTCCAGCACCGCGCCGTCTTCCGCCGGAGCGTCGAGCACCGCTTCGGCAACGGGCGCGGCGGTGGCATGCCAGGCAGCCTCCTGGAACAAGCCGCGCAAGGCCAGGGGCAGGCTCATCGGGCGCTGCCCGCGTCGTCGTTGTCCTCGAAGGCGTCGCGCCAGGCCAGCGAGCGCCTCTCGAGGCGCGCCATCGCCGCGTCGCTCGCCTTGCCCAGGATCGCGAGCAGCACGATCGCGGCCAGCACGAGGTCGGCGCGCCCCGTCTCGCGCCCGTCGGTGAGCAGGTAGCCCAGCCCGCGCGTGGCGGCGATCAACTCGGCGGCCACCATGAACATCCAGGCCAGGCTCAGGCCGTTGCGCAGGCCGGTGAACACCGACGGCAACGCCGCCGGCAACAGCACGCGACGCACCAGCGCGAACGGCGACAGGCGCATCAGGCGCGCCACCTCCACCAGCTTGCCGTCGACGCCGCGGATGCCGGCGACCACGCCCATGTAGACCGGGAAGAACGCGCCGATCGCGATCATCGCGAGCTTGGGCGCCTCGTCGATGCCCAGCCACAGCAGCAGCAGCGGGACCCAGGCGAGCGAGGGAATCGCGCGCAGCGCCTGGAAGCTCGGATCGAGGAGCGCGCGCGCCGTGCGCGACAGGCCCACCGCAGACCCGACGGCCACGGCCAGCGTCGCGCCCAGCCCATAGCCCGCGAGCACGCGTGCGGTGCTGGTGGCCACGTGCAGAGCCACGGCGTGCCAGCCGAGCTCGACGAGGGTCCGGATCACGTCGCTGGGCGCGGGCAGCAGGTTGGACGCGACCCAGCCCGCGCGATTGGCCAGCTCCACGAGCAGCAGCGCCGCGATCGGCAGGAGGCCGCCCAGCAGGCGCCGGCCGAGCCGGCGACCCCAGGTCCGCACCGCGACGGCGACGCCGCCGTCGGACGGCTCGCTGACGGTGTGGACGAAGCCGATCGGCGAGTGCAGCTCGGAGATCATCGTGCTTCGCGCGGCGTCGGAACGCGACGGGTCACGCCACCTTCGCCGGCTTGCCGGCGAAGCGCGTGTCGACCAGGTCGAGCACGGTGCGGTTGAGATCGGTGCCCGGCTTGACCAGCGCCTCCGCCTGCAGGATGGGCGACGCCGATTGCAGCGCGTGCACGTGTTCGCCCGAAGGCCAGGGGTTGGACAGATCGGTGCGCAGCTTGAGTTGCAGCAACGCGACCTGCAGGCTCACCTTGGCCTCCTCTGACAGGATCTTCGCGGCCTCGGTGGTGTTGGCGAGCGTCCACTGGCGCGCCCGTTCGTACACTCCGATCACGCGATGCACGGCGTCCGGGTGCTTCGCGAGAAAATCCTCGCGCACGTTGAGGAAGCCGTAGGTGTTGAAGGCCACGTTGCGGTACAGCAACCGGTGGCCGTCGTCCAGCTCGGCGGCGGCCATCAGCGGATCGAGACCGGCCCACGCGTCGACCTGGCCGCGGCGCAGCGCCGCCAGGCCGTCGGCGTGCTGGAGCGCCACGTGCTCGATGTCGCCCTTGTGCAGGCCCACGGTCTGCAAGGAGCGCAGCAGGAACAGGTACGGATCGGTGCCTTTCGTCGCGGCCACCTTCTTGCCGCGCAGGTCGGCCAGCGACTTGATCGCCGAGTCCTTGGGCACGACCAGCGCCGTCCACTCGGGGCGCGAGAAGATGTAGGGCGTGCGGATCGGGTTGCCGTTGGCGCGCGCCAGCAGCGCGGCGAGGCCGGCGCTGGAACCGATGTCGATGCTGTTGGCGTTGAGGTATTCGAGGGCGCGATTGCTGCCCGCGCTGAACACCCATTTCACCGGCACGTTGTCCTTGCGGAACTCCTCCTCGAGCCAGCCGAAGCGGCGCAGCACGAGGCTGGTGGGCGAGTAGGTCGCGTAGTCCACGCGCAGTTCCTCGAGAGGCGCAGCGGCCTGCGCGCCGGCGCGCGTGGCGAGGCCGGAGGCGAGCGCGCCGGCGAATTGCAGAACGGTACGGCGGGGTATCAAGGCAGCTCCGTCAAGGCAGGAAAGTGTTGAAGTGCGAGGCGCGTGACGGCGAGCCTCAGGAATAGGAACCGGGTTCGGGCACGTCGCCGGCAAGCGCGTGGCGGCCGATCTCGCGCAGCTTGACGTCCACCGGGTCGTGCAGCGTGTGCACCCGGGCGTTGCGCCAGAACCGGTCCAGGCCCAGCGCCTGCGAGGTGGAGCGCGCGCCGGTCAGCTCGAAGAATTGCGATGTCACCGTCATCGCCGCACGGTGCGCCAGCACCTTGGCCTGGGCGACGTCGACGGCCAGCTCGCCGCGCGCGCCGGCGGCCAGCGACGCGCCGCGCGCGAAGGCCTGTTCCAGCGCGACGGCCGCGGCGTCGGCCACGGCCGCGGCCGCGCGGATCGGCAGCTGCAGCTCGGCGCAGCGCACCTGGACGATCGGATCGTCGATCGCGTGCGCGACACCGGAGCCGGCCCACGGCCGCGTCTGCTCGCGAACGTATTGGCGAGCCTCGTCGAACGCGCCGATGGCCAGTCCCAGGTAGAGGTTGGTCATGATCAGTTGCGACACCAGCGTGCGCAGCGTCATGCGCGGCGTGTACGCCGCCCCCGGCGCCACGAGCACCTCGTCCGCGTGGACGGCGACGCGTTCGAACGCCACGGTGCCGCTGTCCGTCTGTTTCTGGCCGAACGCGTCCCAGTCGCCGCGCACCGTGATGCCCGTGCGGTGCGTGGGCGTGGTCGCGATGACCAGGCTCTGCGTGTCGCGATGCCATCCCGACACGACCATCCGGTGCGATCCGACCGAGCCCGAGGCGAAGCTCTTCAGGCCGTTGAAGATCCAGCCGTCCGGCGCTTCGGTCGCCACGGTGCGCTGATCGAGCGGATTCAGCGCGTTGCCCCAGAACAGCCGCTGCGACACCGTGTCGCCGAACTGGCGTTCCTGCTGCGCATTCGTGCCGTACAGCAGCAGCGTGGCCATCTGCAGGTGGTGGAAGCCGAAGAGGTGGGCCAGCGCGCTGTCGGCCGTCGCGAGGCGCCGCAGCGTGGCGTAGAAGGTCGGCCAGTCGGCGCCCGCGCCGCCGAACTCGGTCGGGATGGTGAGCGCCAGCAGGCCGCTCGCGCGGATCTGCTCGCGCGCCTCGGGCGCGTGCCCGCCCGCGCGATCGCGCGCGACGGCGGTCGTGGCGAGCAGGCGAGCCAGGGCGTCTGCGGTGGCCAGGAAATCGGTCATGCGTGGCCCCTCTCGCCTCAGAACGCCGGCACCATCGAGCCACTGAACTTGTCGGTGACGAAGGACTTGACCTCGGGCGACTGGAAGGCCTTGACCAGCTTGGCGACCCATGCCTTGTCCTTGTCGGCGCTGCGTACGGCGAGCAGGTTGGCCCAGGGGCCATGGGCGTCCTCGATGGCGATCGCGTCGCGGGTGGGCACCAGGCCGGCCTGCATCGCGTAGTTGGTGTTGATCGCACTGGCATCGAGGTCGTCGAGCGAACGCGCGAGCTGGGCTGCCTCCAGTTGCACGATCTGCAGGCCCTTCGGGTTGTCGACGATGTCGGCTGCGGTTGCACTGATGCCCGCCGTGGCCTTCAGCTTGAGCACGCCGGCCTTCTGCAGCAACTGCAGCGCGCGGCCGCTGTTGGACGGATCGTTGGGGATGCCCACCTTCGCGCCGCGCGGCAGCTCCGCCAGCGACTTGACGCGCTTCGAATAGAAGCCCATCGGGAACGCGACCGTGTAGCCGACGGCGCTGATCTTGTAGCCGCGTGCCTGGATCTGCGACTCGAGGAACGGCAGGTGCTGGTAGCTGTTGGCGTCGAGGTCGCCCGCGTCGAGCGCCGCATTCGGACGGATGTAGTCCTGGAATTCGACGATGTGGAGCTCGATGCCGTCGCGCGCCGCGACCTTCTTGGCGATCTCGGCGATCTGCGCGTGCGGGCCGGCGGTGACGCCGAGGCGGACAACCTCGGCGGCGTGGGCGACGGAAAGGACGGCGGCGAGCGCCGAGGCGGCGAAAAGACGTGCAAGGAACGGGCGACGATTCGACATGGACGGACGACGATGGACGGAGACCGTCAATGTCGTCCAGCCGGGCGCGCCTGCGAACGAAGCTTTCCGCAGTTGCTTGGAACGAGCGTGATCAGGATCCGGCTGCCCAGCCTTCGACGCCGGTGCACCGGCCTGCGCCGAGGGGCGCGCCGCGACGGCGGCGGCCGATCACATCATGACTTCTGCGCCCGGATCCAGTCGCCCACCACCGACTCCAGCACCATCAGCGGCACGTCACCGGTCTCGAGCACGAGATCGTGGAATTTGCGGATTTCGAACTTGTCGCCCAGCTCCTTGCGCGCCTGGTCGCGCAACGACTCGATCTTCAGGCGGCCCAGCATGTAGGAGCAGGCCTGGCCAGGCCAGACGACGTAGCGGTCGACCTCCTGGGGCGAGATGCCGTAGTCGATGGCCTGCTGACGCGTCCACTTCATGGCGTGCAGGCCCGTGTCCACGACCAGCCGGCGGGCGCGGAACAGGGCCGCGTCGAGCTGGCCGAGGCGACCCACCGTGTCGCCGTCGTACCAATGGTTGTCGACGGCGAGCTGCTCCGCGTACAGCGCCCAGCCTTCGATGTAGGCCGAGCTGTTGGTGAAGACGAGGCTGCGCCGATAGCGCGGCAACGTCCTGGACTCCTGCTGCAACGCCAACTGGAAATGATGGCCGGGAACCGCCTCGTGATAGACCAGGGTGCGCATCTCGGCGATCTCGAACGAGGGGCCGTACAGCGGCGCCCAGAAGATGCCGGGCCGCGAGCCGTCGGGCGCGGGAATGGTGTAGTGGGCGGCGGCGGTCTGCTCCGTCAGGGCCGGTTCGCGGCGCACCTCCACCGGCGCCGTCGGCGTGACGTTGAACATCAACTTCGCACGCTGCTCGGCGTCGCGCAGGATGGCGGTGTAGCGCGCCAGCAGCTCGGGACGCGGGTCGTCGCCCTTGGGTTGCCGGTCGGCGTCCATCCGGGCATAGCGGTCCTTCACGCTGCCCTGGACGTAGCCGAGCTGCTTGAGCAGCCCATCCATCTCGCCCTCGATGCGTGCCACTTCGGCCAGGCCGATGGCGTGGATCTGTTGCGGCGTGTAGTCGGTCGTCGTCATGCGCCGCAACGCGTCGGCGTAGACCTTGGCGCCATCGGGCAGCCGCCACACGCCGGCGTCGTCGGTCATCCGCGGCAGCTGCGCCCGCAACAGCGCCAGTGCGCGCCGATACGCCGGGATCACCGAGTCGGCCACGATCTTCTCCGCACGGGCGCGGGCCGTCTCGCGCTGCTCGGGCGTGAGCGCATCCACCTTGGCCAGGCGTTCGCCCAGGCTCGCCACCAACAGGTTGCGGTCCGGCGTGCCGGCCAGGAACTGCTCGAACTGCGCGACGACCTTGTCGGCGATGAAGCGCGGCATCAGCACGCCGCGCACCTGCGCCGCCTTCGTCAGTTCGATGCCCTGGTCCATCAGGGGGCCGATCTTCTCGAGGCGCGCCAGGTAGTTCTGGACGTCGCGCGCGTTGCGCAGCGGATGCTGCTGGGTCATGAAGGTGGGGATGCGCACCTGCAGGCCGGACATCTGCTGGAACGCGAATTCGTCGTCGATGAAGTCGGCGGCGTTGACGTCCTGCTCGAGCGCCCAGCCGATGATCGCGGCCGAGGTGCGTTGCGACGCGGTCAGGCCCGTCCGGTCGAACCGCTTCAACTCGACCAGCGACTGCCGGTTCTGCGCCTGCTGCTGCAGTCTCCAGGCCTTGTCGATGCGAGGCAGCTCGCCGTCCACAGCGGCCTGCTCCTCGCCCTGGAAGTACTGCGTGAACGTCGCCTTGACGGGATCGGCGTGCATGTGACTGGCGGCCAGCGCGTCGGCCCAGCGATCGAAATCGGACGAGACGTCCGCCCAGGCGACGCCGGTCAACATCAGGGAGCCGGCAAAGATCGCCGAGACAGCGGAGTTCTTGAACATCACGACGGGGTTCCTCGCGTTTGAATGGGCCGAGTGATTCTCGTCATGCGAATGCAAGGCCGACCTAGCTGATTTCCCGCAAGCGGGAAGGCTTCGAGCTGCCGCGTGGCGACGGCGCGAGCCCGGGCCGAACGCCGCTCCTGCCGAGCTGCGCGTTTCAGGTCACCGGCGCCGGATTGAACAGCACCAGCGCGTTGTGCAGCTTCCAGTGCTCGGCCCACGTCTTCCTGCCGCTCGCCACCGAGAGCATCAGCCGGAACAACTCCCAGCCCATCTCCTCGATCGTCGCGTCGCCGTCGGCGATCTTGCCGGCGTTGACGTCCATCAGGTCGTTCCAGCGCCGCGCGAGATCGGTGCGGGTCGCGACCTTGATCACCGGGCATTCGGCCAGACCGTAGGGCGTGCCGCGGCCGGTCGTGAAGACGTGCAGGTTCATGCCCGCGGCCAGTTGCAGCGTGCCGCAGATGAAGTCGCTGGCCGGCGTCGCGGCGTAGACGAGTCCGCGCTGGTCCGGGCGCAGCTTGTCGCCCGGCGACAGCACGTGCGAGATCGCCGACGAGCCGCTCTTGACGATCGAGCCCATCGCCTTCTCCGCGATGTTGGACAGGCCGCCGGCCTTGTTGCCGGGCGTGGTGTTGGCGGCGCGGTCGACGCGGCCGCGCTCGAGGTAGCGGTCGTACCAGCCCAGCTCGCGCACGATCGCGTCGGCGACGGCGGGCGTCGCGGCGCGGCCGGTCAGCTGGTCGACCGCGTCGCGCACCTCGGTGTTCTCGCTGAACATCACGGTGGCGCCGGCCCGCACCAGCAGGTCGGCGCAGAAGCCGACGGCGGGGTTCGCGGTGACGCCGGAGAACGCGTCGCTGCCGCCGCACTGCACGCCCACCACCAGCTCGCTGGCGGGGATCGTCTCGCGCCGGCGCGCGTCCAGGCGCGCGAGGTGCGGCCGCGCGCTCGCGAGGATGTCGTCGATCATCGACATGAAGCCGACGTGCGCGTCGTCCTGCAGGCACACCGTCTCCGGGCCCAGTGCCGGATCGCGCTCGTCGGCGATCGGGAAGCTGCCCGGCGGCAGCAGGCGGTCGGGCTGCAGCTTCTCGCAGCCGAGGCTCACCACCATCACCTCGCCGCCGAAGTTCGGGTTCAGCGAGATATGGCGCAGCGTGCGGATCGGGATGTGGGCGTCGGGCGCGTCGATGGCCACGCCGCAGCCGTAGGTGTGCTCCAGGCCGACGACGTCGTCGACGTTCGGGTAGAGCGGCAGCAACTCGGCCTTGATGCGCGCGACGGCGATGGCGACGACGCCGGCGACGCACTGCACGGTGGTCGTGATCGCGAGGATGTTGCGCGTGCCCACCGAGCCGTCGGCGTTGCGGTAGCCCTCGAAAGTGAAGTCCGCCAGCGGCTGCGCCGGCGGCGGCTGGACGGTGGCCATCGGCAGGCCCTGCAGCTCGCGCGCCGCGGGCATCCGGATCAGGCGCTCGTGCACCCAGCTGCCGGCCGGGATCGCCTTGAGCGCGAAGCCGATCGGCACGGCGTAGCGCAGGATGGGGGCGCCCTCGGCGATGTCGACGATCGCCACCTTGTGGCCTTGCGGCACCTTGTCCCGCAGCGCGACGCCGGCGCCCGGCACGCCGGCGGGCAGCACGGTGCCCGCGGACAGGCCGCCGTCGTTGGCGACGATGGCCACGTTGTCGGCGGCCTGCATGCGGATGGTCAGCGGCGGTCTGGAAAGGGTCTCGGTCATCGTTTTCCCGTTGGAGCCGGCTGCCGCGAACGGCAAGCCCCCTGAAAGCCAGGGCGGCGCCTGAAGTCCGTTCTTGGTACAGTGGCTCGGAATGGCTTGTAGTACGTCGTCAGTTGTCGTACAACATAGGCACGCACTTTATGCCTCCCTCGCGCCGAGATGATCAGGGTAAACACCAGGATATGAGCACCACCGACATCGCACGTCGTCGACCCCGTTCCCTTGCGCTCGAACTCGTTTCCTCGCTCAGCGAACGCATCCGCGACGGCCGCCTGAAGGTCGGCGAGAAGATCCCGACCGAGGCCGCCATCATGGCGGAGTTCGATGTCAGCCGCACCGTGGTCCGCGAAGCCCTGTCCAAGCTGCAGGCCTCCGGTCTGGTCGAGACGCGCCACGGCATCGGCACCTTCGTGCTGGGGCTCGGCGACGACGCCGGCTTCAAGATCAGCCGCGAGCAATACGGCACCCTGCAGGACGTCGTCGCCGTGCTGGAACTGCGCATCGGCCTCGAGACCGAGGCCGCCGCGCTGGCCGCGCAACGCCGCACCGAGGCCAACCTGGCGGCGATGCGCCGCGCCCTCGACGCCCTGGGACTCGCGCTGGAGCACGGCAGCGACGCCGTGGCGGCCGATTTCCAGTTCCACCAGGAAGTGGCCCGCGCGACGCAGAACGATCACTTCGCCGACCTGATGACCACCCTCGGCAGCCGCATCATCCCGCGCGCCCGCCTCGAGCCGGCGCAGGTGATGACCGACGAGCGGCGCGAGTACCTGCGCCGCGTCAACGGCGAGCACGAGAGCATCTTCGACGCGATCGCGTCGCAGGACGCCGAAGGCGCGCGCGCCGCGATGCGCACGCACCTGGCCAACAGCCGCGAACGGCGGCGGCGCTCGCAGGCCGAGCTGCGCTGACAGGGCCCGTTTCGATTGAGGGTAATCCCCAGGTTTTCTGCTTTCGTCTAGTTGTACGATGACTGACAAGTGAAGAGAATTCTCGAATCGCCCCACTTCCCAATGAAAGAGCACCCGATGTCGCCCCAAGAACTCAAGACCGTCCTCGGTTCCGGCCTGCTGTCGTTCCCGCTGACCGATTTCGACGCCGAGCTGAAGTTCGCCCCCCGCCCCTTCGCCGAGCGCCTGGAATGGCTGCAACCCTATGGCGCCACCGTGCTGTTCGCGGCCGGCGGCACCGGCGAGTTCTTCTCGCTGGAGCCCGCCGAATACAGCCAGGTGGTGAAGGTGTCGCTGGACACCTGCCGCGGCCGCACGCCCATCGTCGCAGGCGCGGGCGGCGGCACCACGCTGGCCATCAAGTACGCGCAGGAAGCCGAGCGCCTGGGCGCGCAAGGCATCCTGCTGCTGCCGCACTACCTCACCGAGGGCAGCCAGGAGGGCCTGATCGAGCACGTCGGCGCGGTGTGCAGGAGCGTGCGCATCGGCGTGATCGTCTACAACCGCGCGGGCTGCAAGCTGACCCCGGCCAGCCTGCAGGTGCTGGCCGACCGCAACCCCAACCTGATCGGATTCAAGGACGGCGTGGGCGACATCGAGAAGTTCGTCGCCGTCCGCCAGACGCTGGGCGACCGCTTCACCTACCTGGGAGGCCTGCCGACCGCCGAGGTCTTCGCGGGCGCCTACAACGCAATGGGCTGCCCGGTGTACTCGTCGGCCGTCTTCAACTTCATTCCGAAGACCGCGATGGATTTCTACCGGGCGCAGGTGGACGGCGACGTCGCCACCACCAACCGCCTCATCCGCGACTTCTTCCTGCCCTACATCGCGCTGCGCAACCAGGGCGAGGGCTATGCGGTCTCCATCGTGAAGGCCGGCGCCACGGCGGTGGGCCACACCGCCGGCCCGGTGCGGCCGCCGCTGTCGGAACTCAAGCCCGCCGAGTTCGACGCGCTGAGCGCGCTGATCGCCCGTCTCGGACCACAATGAGCCAACACCGGAGTACCGCCATGTTCAAGAACCTCATCGCCGGCGAATGGGTCGCGGGCGCCAGCGTCTCGCGCAACGTCAACCCGTCGGACACCAGCGACGTCGTGGGCGAGTACGCGCAGGCCGACGCCGCGCAGACGCGCGCCGCGATCGCCGCCGCGCGCCTGGCCTTTCCCGCCTGGAGCCTGAGCACGCCGCAGCAGCGCTTCGACATCCTCGACGCCGCCGGCACCGAGATCCTGGCGCGCCGCGCCGAGCTCGGCGACCTGCTCGCGCGCGAGGAAGGCAAGACCTTGCCCGAGGCGATCGGCGAGGTGGTCCGCGCGGGCAACATCTTCAAGTTCTTCGCCGGCGAGGCGCTGCGCCCCGGCGGCGAGGCGCTGCCGTCGGTGCGCCCGGGCGTCGGCGTGGAGCTGACGCGCGAGCCGATCGGCGTGGTGGGCATCATCACGCCGTGGAACTTCCCCATCGCGATTCCGGCGTGGAAGATGGCGCCGGCGCTGGCGTACGGCAACTGCGTCGTGATCAAGCCGGCCGACCTGGTGCCGGCGTCGGTGTGGACGCTGTGCGAGATCCTGTCGCGTTGCGGCCTGCCGCAAGGCGTGCTCAACCTGGTGATGGGCCGCGGCTCGGAAGTGGGCGCGACGATGCTGGCGGATCGCGGCATCGACGCGATCACGTTCACCGGATCGGTGGCCACCGGGCAGAAGGTGGCGCAGGCCTGCGTCGCGCGCATGGCCAAGTTCCAGCTCGAGATGGGCGGCAAGAACCCGATGATCGTGCTCGACGACGCCGACCTCGGAGTGGCGATCAACTGCGCGGTGCAGAGCGGCTTCTTCTCGACCGGCCAGCGTTGCACCGCGTCGTCGCGCGTGATCGTCACCGAAGGCATCCACGACCGCTTCGTGGCAGGCGTCATCGACAAGCTGAAGGCGCTCCGGATCGACGACGCGCGCAAGCCCGGCACCGACATCGGGCCGGTGGTCGACGCGTCGCAGCTGAAACAGGACCTGGACTACGTCGAGATCGCGCGCGCCGAAGGCGCGCACGTGGCCTTCGGCGGCGAGGCCATCGAGCGCAACGCCGACGGTCGCGCGGGCTTCTACATGCGCCCGGCGCTGATCACCGAGTCCGCGCCGCAGATGCGCATCAACCGCGAGGAGGTCTTCGGGCCCGTCGTGAGCGTGGCGCGCGTGCGCGACTACGACGAGGCGCTGGCGCTGGCCAACGACACGCCGTTCGGGCTGTCGGCCGGCATCGCCACCACGTCGCTGAAGTACGCCACGCACTTCAAGCGCCATTCGCAGGCCGGCATGGTGATGGTCAACGTGCCGACCGCGGGCGTCGACTACCACGTGCCGTTCGGCGGCCGCAAGGGCTCGAGCTACGGGCCGCGCGAACAGGGCCGCTACGCGGCGGAGTTCTACACGGTCGTCAAGACGGCGTACACGCAGGCCTGATGCGCGCGCCCGCGGGCGCGCCGAGGGGAGACAAGACATGGACAAGACGACGACCGCTGGCGCGGGCGGCGCGATGACGCGCGTGCGCTGGCTGATCCTGGCGATGTTGTTCGCGGTGACCACCGTGAACTACGCCGATCGCGCGACGCTGTCGATCGCCGGCTCGGCGCTGGCCAAGGACCTGGGCCTGAGCCCGATCACGATGGGCTACGCGTTCTCGGCGTTCGGCTGGTCGTACGTGCTGGCGCAACTGCCCGGCGGATGGCTGCTGGATCGCTTCGGGTCGAAGCGGGTCTACTTCGCCAGCATCTTCGCGTGGTCGGTGTTCACCGCCTTGCAGGGCGGCATCAGCTGGCTCACCGCCACGGTGGGCACGGCGGTCGTCGCGCTGTTCGCGCTGCGCCTGCTGGTGGGATTCGCCGAGGCGCCGTCGTTTCCCGCGAACGGCCGCATCGTCGCCGCGTGGTTCCCGACGCAGGAGCGCGGCACGGCGTCGGCCATCTTCAACTCGGCGCAGTACTTCGCCACGGTGCTGTTCGCGCCGCTGATGGGCTGGGTCACGCATGCGTACGGCTGGCCGGCGGTCTTCTGGATGATGGGCGCGATCGGCATCGTCGCGAGCCTCGCGTGGCTCAAGTGGATGGACAACCCCGCCACGCACCCCGCCGCGAACGCGGCCGAGGTGGCCTACATCGAGCAAGGCGGCGGGCTGGTGCGCATGGACCAGGACGAGCATACGAAGTCCGGCACCTTCGTCGACCAGACGCCCAAGTGGTCGTACGTCTGCCAGCTGGTGCGCAACCGCATGCTGCTGGGCGTCTACGTCGGCCAGTACGGCATCAACACCCTCACCTGGTTCTTCCTCACCTGGTTCCCGATCTACCTGGTCAAGGAGCGCGGCTTCTCGATCCTCAACGCGGGCGTCGTCTCGGCGCTGCCGGCCGTCTGCGCCTTCGGCGGCGGCGTGCTGGGCGGCGTGCTGTCGGACGCCCTGATCCGCCGCGGCCGCACGCTGACGCTGGCGCGCAAGGTGCCCATCGTCACCGGCATGCTGCTGTCGATGACGATGGTGGCCTGCAACTACGTGCAGTCGTCGACGCTGGTCGTGGCCATCATGGCGCTGGCGTTCTTCGGCAAGGGCCTGGGCGCGCTCGGCTGGGCCGTCGTGGCCGACACCTCGCCCAAGGAGATCGCCGGCCTCAGCGGAGCCGTCTTCAACACCTTCGGCGCGGTGGCCGGCATCACGACGCCGATCGTCATCGGCTACCTCGTCAACGGCACCGGCTCGTTCGGCGCGGCGCTCGTCTTCGTCGCGGCCAACGCGTTGCTGACGATCTTCTGCTACCTGGTCGTCGTCGGCGACATCCACCGGGTGGTGCTCGCCAAGGGCGCGCGCTGAAGCCCTGCCCTTCCCTGCCGGCGCGCGTTTGGGGCACAATTCGACCGCTCGCCGCAATTCCGCGGTGAGTTTCGCTAGGGGTGCTGGCCGAGAGGCTGGCTGAGAAAGTCCCTTTGAACCTGATTGGCCGCGAGTGATTCGTCACGAGCGGCCAGGTCGCCGGCCTGGTCGGCGACCCGAGGTAATCCTCGCGCAGGGAAGCGGTCGCACTGCCGGGACCACTCGCGTTCCTGTTCCCCGACTCCGTTCCCCTGCCATCGCTTTGAAAGAGCCATGGCCATGTCCCGTTCCCCTCTCCGCACGCCGCTCGCCGCGGCGATCCTCGCCCTCGCGGGCGCCGCGCGCGCGCAGGACGCGCCCGACGTGCAGAACGTGCAGATCACCGCACGCGCGCCGGAATCCGCCGGCGTCACCGGCTTCGCGCAGCCGCTCTCGCGCACGCCGATCCAGGCCGACGCGATCGACGCCAAGGTGCTGGCCGACATCGGCGCCACCTCGCTGTCCGACCTCACGCGCATCGACGCCGGCATCACCGACTCGTACAACGCGGTCGGCTACTGGTCGACGTTCGCGGTGCGTGGTTTCCAGGTCGACAACCGCACCAACTTCCGCCGCGACGGCCTGCCGATCAACGCCGAGACCGTGCTGTCGCTGGACAACAAGGCCGGCGTCGAGGTCCTCAAGGGCCTCAGCGGCATGCAGGCGGGCACCAGCGCGCCGGGCGGCCTGGTCAACCTGGTCGTGAAGCGGCCCGACCAGGACCTGCGCGACGTGTCGCTCTCCTGGGTGCAGACGGGCACGCTGGAAGTCGCGGCCGACCTCGGCCAGCGTTTCGGTGACCGGCGCCAGTTCGGCGCTCGCGTGAACCTGTCGGCCGACCGGTTCGACCCCAACGTGCGCGACGCCCGCGGCCATGCGCAGACCGCGTCGCTCGCCACCGACTGGCGCCCCGACGCGGATCACCTGCTCGAGCTCGAGTTCGAGCACAACGTGCAGTCGCAGCCCAGCGTGCCGGCCTTCAGCATGCTCGGCCCGGTCGTGCCCGACCCGCATTCGATCGATCCGCACATCAACCTGAACGACCAGCCGTGGTCGCTGCCCGTCGTGACGCAGGGCAACACGATGTCGCTGCGCTACACGCAGGCGCTCGGCGCGCAATGGCGCATCAAGGTGCAGGCGCTGCAGCAGCGCCTGGTGAGCAACGACCACCTGGCGTTCGCCTTCGGCGCCAACGCGGAATGCGACCCGTGCGACCGCTTCGCCAGCGACGGCACCTTCGCCATCTACGACTTCCGCAGCGACGACGAGCGGCGCCAGACGCGCGACCTCGACGTCTCCCTGGCGGGCGAGTTCGATACCGGCGCCTTGAAGCACGCGCTCACGGCCGGCGTGCTCGAGACGCGCTTCACGGCCCGCTTCAACGACGAGGCCTACAACTTCGTCGGCATCGGCTCGATCGACGGCAAGACCATGGTGCCGTCAGACCCGTCGCTCACCTACCCGAACACCAACCGCACGGAATCGAGCAGCGAGCTGTACCTGCGCGACGCGGTGCAGGTCGCGAGCGACTGGACGGCCTGGCTGGGCGTGCGCCACACCCGGCTGCGCCGCCAGTCGTCGGAGACGTCCACCGGCAGCGCCGACTTCGACACCGACTATCGCCAGACCTTCACGACGCCGTGGCTCTCGCTGAGCCGCCAGCTGAGCGGCGCCGACATGGTCTACGTCAGCTGGGGCCAGGGCGTCGAGAGCACGCTCGCGCCGACGCATGGCGATGCCAGCAACAACGGCCAGCCGCTGTCGGCCACGCTGAGCCGCCAGTGGGAGGCCGGCTGGAAGCACGCGAGCGGCACGGACAGCTGGGGCTTGTCGGTCTACGACGTGAAGCAGGCGTTCGCGGGCGACCTCGTCGTGGACGGCGACACCGTGTTCGGCCACGACGGCATCACCCATTCGCGCGGCGTCGAGGCCGACGTGCAGACGCGCGTGGACGCGCTCACGCTGCGCGCCTCCGCGATGCTGCAGCGCGTGCGCCGCGAGCAGGCGTCCGACCCCGGCAACGACGGGCTGCGCCCGACCAACGTTCCCGCCAGCGCGCTGAAGCTGCTCGCGTCGTACGCGGTCGCCCAGGTGCCCGGCCTCAGCGTGACGGCCAACATGGCCTACGAAGGCAAGCGTGAGGTGCTGCCGGACAACAGCGTGCAGATCCCCGCCTGGACGCGCTTCGACCTCGGCGCGCGCTACACGCAGGCGCTGCAGGGCACCACGCTCACCTGGCGCGCGGGCGTCGACAACCTGTTCGATCGCCGCGCCTGGCGCGAGGCGCCCTACCAGTACGACCACGCGTATCTTTTCCCCCTCGAGCCGCGTACTTTCCACGCGTCAGTTGAAGCAAAGTTTTGACGTTTCTAAAAAACTGGCTATACTGAGAGGCTTCGCAGTTCCCCGATAGCTCAGTTGGTAGAGCGCCGGACTGTTAATCCGTAGGTCCCTGGTTCGAGCCCAGGTCGGGGAGCCATCCCTCCCAAGAGGAACAGCGAAGAAAAGACAAGCCTGACCGGTGAACAGCCGCTCAGGCTTTTGTCGTTCTGGGATCGCCCGGGCCGTGCCCCGCCTCGCGTGAAGTCTCGCCCATGACCCGGAGCAGCGTGCCGGACCTCGTCATGGCGTTCATCGCTTGGGGCCGGTTGGCGCCGGTGCCCATCGCCTGATCGCCGGGAGCGCCGAGCGGCGCCCCGTTCGGTGCGGGCTCGCCGGCACCGTGTCGATGCCGCCCCACCATGACCACCCCGCCCCGGACGGTGCTCGCCCCGCGCACGGCGCGCCCGCGCCATCGCGTCCGGCGACGGCGACGGCGACGGCGAGCCCCGGCCGGACCTCGGCGCCCGGCGCGAACGCGCGACGCCTCGACACGGCCTGGTCGACGGCGGACGGATGCCTCCCCTCCGTATTTCACTGTAGGGAGTTATTGACGGTCTTGTAGGGGAATGCCGATACGGTATGACGTATCTGATCGCGCTCGCGGGTCAACGCCGCGAATGGGCGCCTATCAGCCCGGTGTTCATGTCATCGGTTCGGTAGCGGGTACGAATAATCGACTCGCCAAACAACCCACGGTTGCGGCCTTCAGCGCTTGCGCGAACGGCCGAATACCGCCCCATGCCCCATATGACGACCGCCTCGCGAAGCTCGACGGCACGACCCGTCGCACCCATCCTGCAGCGCTGGCAATCGACCGCGTTCGCGCTGGTCGCCGGCGCCGCTGCGTTCCTTTGCGGGCGCGGTGCGGCAACGATGTTCGTCGCGCCGGCGATCGTCGCGCTCGGCTTCGTGCTCGACCGCGCGCGCCGCGTGCGCGAGACGCGTGCGCAGGAGGCCAACGCGGCGTTCGTGGCGAGCGCCGACCGGCTCGGTCACGAGGTGCTGCCCGTGTGGGCGGCGCACATCGAGAATTCGCGCCAGCAGATGGAGACCGCGGTGGCGGCGCTGACGCAACGCTTCGCCGGCATCGTCGATCGGCTCGACCAGACGCTGCGGACGTCCGGCCACGGCGACGACAACGGCCTCGCGGCGGCATTCGCACACAGCAAGGAGGAGTTGCACGCGGTGCTGGGCTCGCTCCGGGACGCGATGGCGAGCAACGCGGCCATGCATTCCGAAGTGCAGAGCCTGGGCCGCTTCGTGGCCGAACTGCAGCAGATGGCGGCGGAGGTCGCCGACATCGCCCAGCAGACCAACCTGCTCGCGATCAACGCCGCCATCGAGGCGGCGCACGCCGGGGCGGAAGGCCGCGGCTTCGCCGTGCTGGCCCAGGAGGTGCGCAAGCTGTCCGCGCTCTCCGGCGCCACGGGCCAGCGCATGGCCGACAAGGTGGGCGTGATCGGCGAGGCGATCCGGGTCGCGCGCGACGCCGCGCAAGCCTCGGTCAAGCGCGAGAACGCCTCCGCGCTGGCCTCCGAAGGCGCGATCAACGGCGTGCTGGATCGCTTCCGAGGCGTGACCGAGGCGATGGAGTCCTCCACCGCGGCACTCAAGCAGGACAGCGCCGGCATCCAGGTCGAGATCGTCGAGGCGCTGGTGCAACTGCAGTTCCAGGATCGCGTCAGCCAGCGCATGACGCACGTGCGCCACAACATCGAGCGCCTGCCCGATCTCCTCGCGCAAAGCCGCCGCCACTTCGAAGCCTCGGGCGCGCTCGCGCCGGTCGACGCCAAGGGTCTGCTCGACGAACTCGAAGGCAGCTACGCGATGGCCGACGAGCGCGCGACGCACGCCGGCGACGCGTCGCGCCCCCCTCCGGAGACGGCCGCCGCCGCTCTCGAGGAAGTCACCTTCTTCTGATTTCGTTCCAATACAAACCACAGGGAAGACCGCCATGGCCAAGACCATCATGATCGTCGACGACTCCGCCTCGCTGCGCCAGGTCGTCGGCATCTCGCTGCGCAGCGCGGGCTACGACGTGCTCGAGGGAAGCGACGGCGTCGACGCGCTCAAGAAGCTCACCGGGCAGAAGGTGCACCTGATCATCAGCGACGTGAACATGCCCAACATGGACGGCATCTCGCTGGTCAAGGAGATCAAGAAGCTGCCGGCCTACAAGTTCACGCCCATCGTGATGCTGACCACCGAATCGGCGGACGGCAAGAAGGCCGAGGGCCAGGCGGCCGGCGCCAAGGCCTGGATGCTCAAGCCGTTCAATCCGCCGCAACTGCTGGCGGTCGTGCAGAAGCTCGTGTTGCCCTGACCCGCCCCGCCCGCACGGCCGAAAGGCATGCCGGCGCGCCGCTGCGCGCCAACCACGACTTGCAATGGATCCACAGATGAGCACGACTTCATCCGCCTTTCGAATCGACGGCGAACTCACGATCTACCGGGCCGCGGAGCTGGCGGCCGCCATGAAGGCAGCGCTCGCCGACGTGCCCGGAGGCGGGGCCTTCGAGATCGACCTGTCGGAGGTCACCGAGATGGATTGCGCCGGCGTGCAGCTGCTGATCTCCGCCAAGCGGAGCTCGGACGAATCCGGTCGCACGCTGCGGGTGGCGGCACTCAGCCCCGCGGTCGCCGAAGTGTTCCGCACCTTGCAGCTCGCGTCGCACTTCGGCGACGTGCATTGAGGATCGCCATGGCCAGCAACATCGACCTCGATCAGGTCCTCCACACCTTCATCGTCGAAGCGCGCGAACTGCTCGTGGACATGGAGGCGGCCCTGCTGCGCGTGGCCGGCGAGGCCGACCCGCGCGAGAGCATCAACGCGATCTTCCGCGCCGCCCACACGATCAAGGGCTCCTCCGGCTTGTTCGGCCTGGACGCCGTGGTCGCGTTCACCCACGTCGTCGAGAGCGTTCTCGATCGGGTGCGCGACGGCGCCGTGACGCTGGCCGAGCCGCTCGTCGTCCTGATGCTGTCGAGTGGCGACTACATCGGCCGCCTGGTCGACGCCGTCGAACGTGGCGAACCGCAAGCCGACCCCCGGACCGACCCCGAAGGGGCGGCCCTGCTCGAGCGGCTGCAGGCGTTCCTCGGCGGCCAGGACGCGGCGGCCCTGCCGGCGCCGGCGGCCGAGAGCGACCTGGTCGCCGGCGCCCCGGCACGCTGGCACCTGTCGCTGCGTTTCGGGCCCGATGTCCTGCGCAACGGCATGGATCCGCTGTCCTTCATCCGCTACCTGGCCACGCTCGGCGAGGTCGAGAGCATCGTCACGTTGCCCGACGCCATTCCCGCGCTCGACGCGCTCGACCCGGAAGGCTGCTGCCTCGGCTTCGAGATCGGCTTTCTCACGAACGCCGACAAGGCCGCGATCGAGAACGTGTTCGAGTTCGTGATCGACGATTGCGCGCTGCGCATCGTGCCGCCGGGAAGCCGGGTCGAGCAGTACGTCGAGCTGATCCAGAGCCTGCCCGAGCAGGCGAGCCGGCTCGGCGAGATCCTGGTGCGCTGCGGCAGCGTCACGGCGCACGAACTCGAGACCGCGCTGCAGTTGCAGGCGGTCGCCGCGCCGACGCAAAAGATCGGGGCGATCCTCGCCGAGCAGGGCAAGGTCGCGCCGCGGGTCGTCGAAGCGGCGCTGGCCAAGCAGAAGCAGGCCAGGGAGACGCGCTCGGCGGAGAGCCAGTCCGTGCGCGTCGACGCCGACAAGCTCGATCGCCTGATCAACCTCGTCGGCGAGCTGATCATCGCGGCGGCCGGCGCCAACCTCGTCGCCCGGCGCACGCGCAATCTCGAGCTGATGGAACGCAACTCGACCCTCGCCGACCTCGTCGAAGAGGTCCGCGACAGCGCATTGCAGTTGCGCATGGTCAAGATCGGAGCGACGTTCAGCCGCTTCAAGCGCGTGGTGCACGACGTCGCGCGCGAGCTCGGCAAGGACGTCGAGCTCGCCGTCAGCGGCGAGGACACGGAACTCGACAAGACCGTCGTCGAGAAGATCGGCGATCCGCTGATGCACCTCGTGCGCAACGCGATGGATCACGGCATCGATTCGCCCGAGCTGCGCGCCGCGCGCGGCAAGCCGGCCACGGGCACCGTCTCGCTCAACGCGTTCCACGACTCCGGCAGCATCGTGATCCAGGTGAGCGACGACGGCGGCGGCCTCGACCGCGAGAAGATCCTCGCCAAGGGCGCCGAACGCGGGCTGATCGAGCCGGGCCGCACGCTGAGCGACGCCGAGGTCTACGCGCTGATCTTCGAACCCGGGTTCTCGACGGCCGAACAAATCACCAACCTGTCCGGCCGCGGCGTGGGCATGGACGTCGTCAAGCGCAACATCACGGCGCTGCGCGGCAGCGTCGCGATCGCGAGCGAACCCGGCCACGGCACCACGGTCACCGTGCGCCTGCCGCTGACGCTGGCCATCATCAACGGATTCCAGGTGGGGGTCGGCAAGTCGGTGTTCGTCGTGCCGATGGACATGGTCGACGAGTGCGTCGAGTTCACCGCCGAGGCGGGGCACGACTACACCGGCCTGCGCGGGCAGGTGCTGCCGTTCATCCGCCTGCGCGACCTCTTCGACGTGCCCGGCACGCCCACCGCGCGCCAGAACATCGTCGTCGTCAAGCACGCCGGCCAGAAGTTCGGGCTCGTCGTGGACGCGCTGATGGGCGAGGCGCAAACGGTCATCAAGCCGTTGTCGCGGATGTTCGCGCAGGTGCGCGGGATCAGCGGCTCCAGCATCCTGGGCAGCGGCGACGTCGCGCTGATCCTCGACGTTCCGGTGCTGATGCAAGAGGCGCAAGAGGCGCGAAGCGCCGCGGCCCGCACGGCGCAAGCCGCCGCGTGACGGTCGGCTCGGTCGAATTCCCTTTCTCAAGGACAGAAAGCTATGCTCAAGAACCTCCGCATCGGAACCAAGCTGTTCGGCGCCTTCCTCGTCGTGCTTTCGCTGCTCGCCGGGCTGGGCGTGTTCGCGCTCGCCAAGCTCGCCAACGTCAATGCCGCGGCGTTGGACATCGCCAACGACGCGATGCCCAGCGTGCGCGCCATCGTCTTCGCGAACGCGCACATGAACCGCCTGCGGGTGCTCGAGTACAGGGCGATCCTCGCAGAGTCGGCCGAGGTGGCCGACATCGACAAGGAAGCCACGGCCAAGGTCGCCGACCTCGAGCGCGTCAACGGCGAATATGCCAAGCTGATCAGCGGCCCCGAGGAGCGCACGCTGTACGACGCCTACAAGACGGACGTCGACGCCTTCCTCCTCGAGCACGGCAAGCTCATGGAGCTCGCGCGCCAGAACAAGGACGCCGAGGCCCGCGCCCTGATGGACGGCGAGAGCCTGAAGTACTACACGGCGATGCGCGCGGCGTGCAACAAGATGGTGGAGGTGGCGACCACGGACGGCAACCGCATCGCCGCCACCGCGCAGGCGACCTACGAGTCCGCGCGCACCCTGATCATCGCCGCCATCGTCGCCTGCTCGGCGCTCGCGCTGCTGATGGCCACGCTGATCACGCGGGGCATCACGGTGCCGGTGCGCGCCGCGGTCGACGCGGCCAACCGGCTCGCCGACGGCGACCTCACGATCAGGCTGGAAGCCAGCGGCAAGGACGAGATCGCCCAGCTGATGCGCGCGATGGACGGCATGGTGACGCGGCTGTCGCAGGTCGTGGTGGAGGTCAACGGCGGCGCGGAAGCGCTGGCGGGCGCCTCGGAGGAAGTGAGCGCGACGGCGCAGTCGCTGTCGCAGGCGGCCAGCGAGCAGGCCGCGGGCGTGGAGGAGACGAGCGCGTCGATGGAGCAGATGACGGCCTCGATCTCGCAGAACACCGAGAACGCGAAGGTCACCGACGGCATGGCCACCAAGGCCGCGAGCGAGGCCAGCGAAGGCGGCGACGCGGTCAAGGCCACGGTGCTGGCGATGAAGCAGATCGCCCAGAAGATCGGCATCATCGACGACATCGCCTACCAGAC
>FTJN01000652.1_pt1 | contig 26451 bp, 24 predicted proteins | sample 1658361 | NCBI WGS metagenome assembly FTJN01 (sample SAMEA3914819, study PRJEB12502) | metagenome | biome: forest; material: soil | place: Canada | collected 2010-06-26 | depth 0.3 m
GGCAGGTCGCGCAGGTCGGGGCGCTTGCCGCGCGTGGCGGCGTGCTCGGTGGGCTTGCGCTCGTGCGGTCGCTGCTCCATCACGCGCTGTCCCACGGGCTGCTTGTCGCGGCCTTCGGCCTCGGGCTTGGGCGCCTCGGCGCGCGGGATGCGGCGCGGCGCGGCGGGCGGCTTGTTCGGAGGTTCCGGCGGCGGGGAGGAGGAATCGGTCATGTCGGGTTCAGCCGGAGAGGAGGTTCGAAAGGGGCGGGAAAGCAGGGGATCAGCGTCCGCGCAGGAAGAGCGCGTCGAGTTCCCTCATGGTCACCTGGCGCCAGGTGGGGCGGCCGTGGTTGCATTGGTCGGAGCGCTCGGTGGCCTCCATCTGGCGCAGCAGGCCGTTCATCTCCTCGAGCGTCAGGCGGCGGTTGGCGCGCACGGCGCCATGGCAGGCCATCGAGGCCAGCACGTCGTCGCGGGCGCGCTGCACCAGGCTGCTGGCGTCGACCTCGGCGAGGTCGGCCAGCACCGAACGCACCAGGTCGACCGGGTCGGCCTGCAGCAACGCGGCGGGCAGGCTGCGTACGGCCAGGGTGGCCGGGCCCATGGCGGAGACGTCCAGGCCCAGCGTGCGCAAGGTCTCGGCGTGGGTTTCCACGAGCGCGTGCTCGGCCGGCGTGGCGGCGAACGTGGCCGGGATCAGCAATGCCTGCGTGGGCATGTCGTGGGTGGCCGCGCCGGCCTTCAGGCGCTCGTACACGATGCGTTCGTGGGCGGCGTGCATGTCGACCACCACCAGGCCTTGCGCATTCTCGGCCAGCACATAGACGCCCTGGATCTGCGCGATCGCGCGACCCAGCGGCCAGTCGGACGCGTCGGCCTTCGCGACCGCGGCGAGCGCCTCGTCGTTGCCCTGCGGCCGCACCCAGGCGGGCGTGGACTCGCGCGCCTCGAGCACGGCCGTGCCTCCGGTGTCGAGGATGCCGCCGGCTGCCGGCGCAGGCGCGGTCGAATCTCCGAAGGCGCGCGCGAACAGCGACGCCGTGGTCGCGCCCGCGAGCGGGTCGCGCGTGTCGCTGGCGAGCGCCCAGGGGCGCGCGGGGGCGAGGGCGGACGCGTTCCAGCCCGGGGACGCATGCCCGCCGCCGGTTCCGTTCAGGCGCTCCACGGCCGCCGCGGCCGCAGCCGCGAAACCGCCGGGCGTGCCGAACGACGTGCCGACCACCCCCGTGCCCGCGTTGCTGCCCGGCGCCGTGGCACCCGAAGGGGCGAGCACGTCCTCCACGGCGCGCTTGACGGCCTGGTGGATCGCGCCGGAGTCGCGGAAACGCACCTCGATCTTGGTCGGATGCACGTTGACGTCGACCCGCGCCGGATCGATCTCTATGAACAGCACGTAGGCCGGCTGCTTCTGGCCGTGCAGCACGTCCTCGTAGGCGCTGCGCAGCGCGTGCGCGATGAGCCGGTCGCGCACGTAGCGCCCGTTGACGTAGACGTATTGGTGGTCGCTGCGCGTGCGCGCCGCGGCGGGCAGGCCGACGCGGCCGCGGATGGAGATCGGGCCGATGTCGGCCTGCAGCGGCCGGCTGTTGTCGACGAAGTCCGCGCCCAGCACGTCGCCGATGCGCTGCGCCTCGTCGCTTGCGCGCCACTGCTCCACCAGCCGGCCTTCGTGCCAGACCGCAAAGCCCACCGTCGGTCGCACCAGGGCATGGCGGCGCACGGCCTCGATGCAGTGCGCCAGCTCGGTGGAATCGGACTTCAGGAACTTGCGGCGCGCCGGCGTGCTGAAGAACAGCTCGCGCACCTCGACGGTGGTTCCGAGGGCGCGCGCCGCCGGCGACAGTTCGCCCGAGCGGGCGTCCAGCCGCTGCGCGTGCGCCGCGCTGGCGGTGCGGCTGACCAGCGCCAGCTCCGACACCGACGCGATGGCCGCCAGCGCCTCGCCGCGAAACCCCATCGTCGTCACCTGCTCGAGGTCGTCGAGCGAGCGGATCTTGCTGGTGGCGTGGCGTTTGAGCGCCAGAGGCAGCTCGCCGGCCTCGATGCCGCCGCCGTCGTCCTCGATCAGGATCGCGCGCACGCCGCCCGCGACCAGGCGCACGCCGATCTGGGTGGAGCCGGCGTCGAGCGCGTTGTCGACCAGTTCGCGCACGACGGAGGCCGGCCGTTCGACGACCTCGCCCGCGGCGATCTGGCTGACCAGTTCGTCCGGAAGTTCACGGATGGCTCGGCGCTCTTGGGGCGCTGCTTGGAGACTCATCCCCGTATTGTAGGAACCCCAGTCGATAATCGCCGCCCATGGACTCCTTGATCCCCTTGTTTCAGCATCTTCTTCACGCCGACCAGTACCTGACGGCGTTCGTGTCCAACAACGGCCTATGGGTGTACGGCCTGCTCTTCGCGGTGATCTTCGTCGAGACCGGCGTGGTGGTGATGCCCTTCCTGCCCGGCGACTCGCTGCTGTTCCTGGTCGGCGGCCTGGCGGCGTCCGGCTCGCTCGACATCGGGATGGCGCTGGGCGTCATGCTCGCCGCGGCCATCCTGGGCAACCAGACCAACTACACGATCGGTCGCTGGATCGGCCCACGCGTCTTTCACTGGGAGAACTCGCGCTGGTTCAACAAGGAGGGCTTCGACAAGTCGCATGCCTTCTTCGAGAAATACGGCGGCGTGGCGCTGATCGCCGGCCGCTTCATGCCGTTCGTGCGCACCTTCGCGCCCTTCGTCGCCGGCGTCACGCTGATGACGCGGCGCCGGTTCACGTTCTTCGACGTCACCGGCGCGGTGCTGTGGATCGGCAGCGTGACGCTGCTGGGCTTCGCGATCGGCAACCTGTCCTGGGTCAAGGGCCACCTGCAGTGGATCTTCCTGGCGATGATCATCATTCCGGGCGTGTTGGCGCTGGTGGGGATCCTGCGCAAGAAGAAGCAGCCGGGGGCCTGACGCGGCCCGGAACACCCGCCGCGAACATTTTTTCGAGGAGCACGACGATGCCATTGCGAGCGATTGCCATGCTGTGCCTGGGCGTTCTCGCCTTGGCGGCCCCTTGCGAAGCCGCGCCCGCCGAAGCTGCCGGCCACGTCACCGGCATCGGCGGCGTGTTCATCAAGGCCAAGGATCCGAAGGCGCTGGCGGCCTGGTATCGCGACGTCCTGGGCCTGCCGCTGCAGCCCTGGGGCGGTGCCGCGCTGCGCTACGACGCGCCGCAGCACCCGCCGGCCGCGGCCTGGAGCGCGTTTCCCGCCTCGTCCAGCTACTTCGCGCCGTCGACCGCGCCGTTCATGATCAACTACGCGGTCGACGACATGGACGCGATCCTCGCGCGGCTGCATGCGAAGGGCGTGGAGCCCTTGAAGCGCACGGACGACGACACGAGCGGCAAGTTCGCGTGGGTGCTCGATCCGGAGGGCAACAAGGTCGAACTGTGGGAGCCGAAGCGGACGGCGCCCTGAGGGTTGGGGCCTGGGTTGGGGATCGAGGCACCTCATCGGCCGCTGGAGAGGTTCTCTCCTTCTGTCGGCGTCGCTTGCGGCACGAGGAGGTGCCAGACCCCTCTGGACCAGGCTCGCCGCCGAAAGACGCCGGCGTGCTCGCACCCGAGACGCCAGCGTGCTCGAATTCGAGGGGTCTGGCACCTCCTCGGATCGCGCCGGGCCGCGGCCGACAGAGGCGATGACGGCCGCGATTCGAGGCGGTGCCTGACCTCGATCCCCCGAGGGGCGGCCGTCGCTACAGGTCGCGATGCCTGGCGATCGGCGGATTCTTCGCGAAGTACCGATCGATGCCCGTGAACAGCGCCTCCACCAGCTGGTGCCGGTAGTCCGGATCGCGCAGCTTGTCCTCTTCCTGCGGATTCGAGATGAACGCCGTCTCGACCAGGATCGACGGGATGGCCGGCGCCTTCAGCACCGCGAAGCTCGCCTGTTCGACCTGGCCGCGGTGCAGCTTGCCGACCTTGCCCATGCGGGTGAGCACCTCGCTGCCCACGCGCATGCTGTCCTTGATCTGCGCGGTGGTGCTCATGTCGAGCATCGCGCGCATCACCTGGGCGTCCTTGACCTTCACGCTGACGCCGCCCACGGAGTCGGACGCGTTCTCGCGGTTGGCCATCCAGCGCGCGGCGGCGCTCGACGCGCCGCCCTGGCTCAGCGCGAACACGGAGGCGCCGCGCGCCTCGGGCGTGAAGAACGCGTCGGCGTGGATCGAGACGAACAGGTCGGCCTGCACGCGCTCGGCCTTCTTCACGCGCTCGCCCAGCGGCACGAAGAAGTCGGAGTCGCGCGTCAGCAGCACGCGCACGCCCTGCTTGGCGTTCAGGCGCTCGCGCAGTTGCAGCGCAATGGCCAGCACGACGTCCTTCTCCTTCAGGCCCGATGGGCCGATCGCGCCGGGATCCTCGCCGCCGTGGCCGGGGTCGATCGCGATGACCAGCAGGCGGTCGACCTTGCGCTTTTCCTCCGGCGTGAGGGGGCGGGCGTTGAACGGGGCCTGGGTCTCCATCGTCGACGTGTCGACGCCGGCCGCCACGTGGATCGGCGCGGAGGCGCCCGGGGGCGCGGGCAGGCCCGCGATGTTGGTGCCGGGCACCACCGGCGCGCTGGCGCCTTCGGGGATCTTGCCGATGAACTCGCCCAGCGCGTCCTGCACCGACTGGACCGCGGCCTGCTCGGCCTGCTCCTTGCCGCGCAGCAGCGCGAGCAGCGGATCCTGGGTCTTGAGCGGATAGAGGTCGAACACGAGGCGGTGCTGGTACGCGGCGACCGGCGCCAACATGAACTGCTGCGGCGCCACGCCCTGCTTCAGGTCGAGCACCAGGCGCACGACGCGCGGCTGGTTCTGGCCGACGCGCACGCCCGCGATGAACGGGTCGTCGGAGCGCACCTTGCCGACCATGTCGCGCAGCGCGGGACTCAGCTCGAGGTTGTCGATGTCGACGACGAGGCGGTACGGGTTGTCGGCGACGAAGTTGCGCGCGACCAGCGGCTGGTCGGACTCGATCGTGACGCGCGTGTAGTCGGCCGCAGGCCAGATGCGGACGGCGACGATGGAGGCGCCGTACACGAGGTCGGTGGCGCCCAGGCACAGCACGAGGCTGCCACCGCGGAGCAACGCGTCTCTTCGCTTCATGAATCCAGATTGTCGAGCAATTGCAACCCGATGGGGGTCATTGCATCGAATCGGACGCCTCGAATGGTGCCGTCGTGTGGCGTGATCGTCACGCGCAGGTCGGGGACGGGCAGCAAGGGTCGGGCCTTCTCGGCCCATTCAACCACCTTCAGGCCGGGCGCGCCGAACAGGTCGCGCAGGCCGGCGTCCTCCCATTCCTGCGGGTCGTCGAAACGATAGAAGTCGAAGTGCGAGATCGCGTGTTCGTCGAGTTCGTAGGTCTCGACGACCGCATACGTGGGGCTCTTGATCCGGCCTTCGACGCCCAGCGCGTGCAGCAGGTGGCGCACGAAGGTGGTCTTGCCGGCGCCCAGCGGCCCTTCGAGCTCGATGAAGGCGTCGCGCAGCGCGGCGGCCCGCGCCAGCGCCCGGGCGTCACGCGCGCACGCGGGCTCGTCGGCCCAGGTGGCCCGGGATGTTCCTAGAATCGGCGGATGTTGCAGCTGCGTCATGAAGAAGGGGAGGATCCCCGCGGAGTCGCTCTCTTGCAGCGCCTCGAGGGATGGGCGCGCGAGTTGGGATTCTCACAGATCGGCGTGGCCGAGGTCGATCTCGGCGACGCCGAGGACGGCCTGCGCGCCTGGCTGGCCGCCGGCTTCCACGGCAGCATGGGCTACATGGCGTCGCACGGCATGAAGCGCGCGCGTCCCGCCGAGCTGCATCCCGGCGCGCTGCGCATCATCACGGCGCGCATGGACTACCTGCCCGAGTCGCGCGGCGACGACTGGCAACGTGCGGAGGAGGCCCGCCTCGCGCGCCCCGGCGAGGCCGTGATCTCGATGTACGCCCGCGGCCGCGACTATCACAAGGTGCTGCGCAACCGCCTGCAGAAGCTGGCCGACCGGTTGGCCGAGGAGATCGGCCCGCTGGGCCATCGCTGCTTCACCGATTCGGCGCCGGTGCTGGAGGTGGAACTCGCCACGCGCTCGGGCCTGGGCTGGCGCGGCAAGCACACGCTGACGCTCGCGCGCGACGCGGGCTCGATGTTCTTCCTCGGCGAGATCTTCGTCGACATCGCGCTGCCGCTGACCGCCGCCGCGGAGCCGCATTGCGGGCGTTGCACGGCCTGCATCGACGTGTGTCCCACGCAGGCCATCGTGGCGCCGGAGCGCCTCGACGCGCGCCGTTGCATCTCTTACCTGACGATCGAGAGCGACGATCCCATCCCCTTGGAGTTCCGCCGCGCGATGGGCAACCGCATCTACGGCTGCGACGACTGCCAGGTCGTCTGTCCCTGGAACAAGTTCGCGCGGCGCAGTGCTTTACCTGACTTTGCAGAGCGCGCCGACCTGGCCGAGCCGACGCTGCTGGACCTGTGGGCCTGGAGCGAGGACGAGTTCCTGCGCCGCACCGAAGGCTCGCCGATCCGCCGCATCGGCCATGGGCGCTGGCAGCGCAACATCGCCGTGGCGCTCGGCAACGCGCTGCATGCCGGCGAGCCGCGCGAACCCATCGAGGCCGCGTTGCGCGCACGCCTCGCCGACGCGAGCCCGCTGCTCGCGGAACACATACAGTGGGCCCTGTCGTCCGCGCCGTTCGTTGGCGCGTTGAATGGCTGAGGGGTCGCCCGCGACGCCGACGAAGGAGAACCGAATGCTTCACGACTCTTGGCGCAAACCCCGCCGCCGGCTGCTGGCCGGCGCCGGGGCCCTCGGGCAGGGCCTGCTCGGCGTGGCCCTGATCGCGCTCGCCGCGCTCGCGTTCATGCCCAGCGCCCACGCCGCCGCGCCGGTCACGCTGGAGAACCAGACCTTTCCGGGCGATGCCAGCGTTGCCGGCACGCCGCTGCAGCTCAATGGCGTCGGGCTGCGCGCCGCCTTCATCTACAAGGTCTATCTCGCGGGGCTGTACCTGCCCGCCAAGGCCACCACCGGTGCGGCGGTGTTCTCCGAGACCGGCCCCAAGCGCCTGCAGGTCCGCATGCTGATGAACGGCCCGTCCGACGAGTTCGCCAAGGCCTTCACCGGCGGCATCGCCAAGCGCACGCCGGCCGACCAGGTCGCCGCGATGAAGGATCGCATCGCCGCGTTCGACCGCACGCTGCGCAGCGTCGGCGACGTGAAGAAGGGCGACGTGGTGAACCTGGACTACGCGCCCGCCGTCGGCCTGACGATGACCATCAACGGCAAGCCGTATGGCGCGCCGGTGCCGGGCGCCGACCTCTACGCCGCGCTGCTGGACATCTTCGTCGGCGATCGCCCGGTCGACGCGAGGATGAAGGCCGGCATGCTGGGCGCGGCCGGCTGAGCCTTGGTCGACGCGAACAAGCCCGCCAAGCCGCGCGGCGCCGCCGCGACCAAGGCCAGGCCGCGCGCCGCCAGGCCGGCCGTGGGGCCGCCCGCGCTCTCCGCCGCGATGCAGCGCAGCGCGGACGTGATCGACCGTTTCCTCGACGGCCTGTGGCTGGAGGACGGCCTGGCCAGGAATTCGCTCGCGGCCTACCGGCGCGACCTGACGCTGTTCGCGACCTGGCTCGCGGACGCCGAAGCGCGCGACCTCGCGCAATCACGCGCGAGCGACGTGCAGGGCTACATGCTCGCGCGCCACGCGGGCAGCAAGGCCACCAGCGCGAACCGGCGCCTCGCGGTGTTCAGGCGCTTCTATCGCTGGGGGCTGCGCGAGCGTCTCGTCACCGAGGATCCGACGCTGCGGCTGCGTCCGGCGCGCCAGGCGATGCGGGTGCCCAAGACGCTCAGCGAGGCCCAGGTCGACGCGCTGCTGGCGGCGCCGCTCGTGGAGGCGCCGCTGGGCGCGCGCGACCGGGCGATGCTGGAGCTGATGTACGCCAGCGGCCTGCGCGTGAGCGAGCTGGTGGAGCTCAAGCTGGTGAACCTGAGCCTGGCCGACGGCGTGGTGCGCGTGATGGGCAAGGGCTCGAAGGAGCGCCTGGTGCCCTTCGGCGAGGAGGCTCGGCGCTGGCTCGAGGGCTGGCTCGCGACGGCACGGCCGGAGATCCTCCAGGGTCGGCGCAGCGACGCGCTGTTCGTGACGGTGCGCGCGGCGGCGATGTCACGCCAGATGTTCTGGAACCTGGTCAAGAAGTACGCGCTGGCGGCGGGCATCCGCAACCCGATCTCGCCGCACACGCTGCGCCACGCGTTCGCCACGCACCTGCTCAACCACGGCGCCGACCTGCGCGCCGTGCAACTGCTGCTGGGCCATGCGGACATCTCGACGACGACGATCTACACGCACGTCGCGCGCGAACGCCTGCGGCAGTTGCACGCCAGGCATCACCCGCGCGGGTGACGCGTGCGCGTGATCAGTGGTGCTGCCACACCCAGATCGTGGTGCCGCGCGCGTCGAAGTCCTTCAGCGTGATCGTGCCCATCGATGCGCCGCTGGAATACTGCAGCCCCGTCGATGCCTGGAGCACCGCGGACAGGTCGAAGCTGAAGGTCACCGGCCTGGCGTCGACGACGGTCTGCGTCACCGGTTGGCCCGCGTAGTCCGCGAACATCGAGGGCGCGAGACCCGCGCCGTCGAGCGCCGCGGCGAATTGCGCCGGCGTCAGCAGCGTGGCGCCGGTGCTGCTCGAGAAGGCCGCGGCCAGGCCGGCGCTGAACGGGTTCTTCGAATTCGGGGACGACGTCTGCACGCCGGCCAGGATCGAGCCGTCGGCGCCGCGCACGGCGCTCATCTCGGAATCGTCGAGGGCTTGCGGCGTCGCGTGCGACGTGCTCGCGACCAGGGTCGCGGCGGTGGCGCACAGCGCCTTGAAAAGGGTGGATCGAACGTGCATCGGACTCTTCCAATCGTGGAAGTTCCAATGTGCCGATCGCCGCCTTTTTCGATGGGTGGATGAGGGACGGATCGCCCCTTGTTCACTCGCTCAAGTTTCGCTGCCGACCTGCCGACGAGGAGCCGGCCCGGCCTCGCGCCGCGCCGCCGTGGGCAAGGCCAGCGCTGCGGCGGCCAACGCCAGCGCGGCGATGCCGGACGCGCCGATCTCGATCGCGAGGCCCAACCCCCAGCGCGTGGCGATGGCGCCCAGCGTCAGCGCGGTCGTGCCCATCAGCAGGTAGCCGATCAGGTAGATCGCCGACAGCGTGCCGGCGCGATGCTGCGGCGACGCATGGGCGTTGATCAGGGTCAGGCCGCCGAGGAACAGCAGGCTGTAGCCCACGCCCGACAGCCCGGAGGCCACCAGGAACGGCGTCAACGCATGCCGGGACGCGGCCACCAGCAGCAGCGCGAGCGCCGTGGCGGTGGTCAGCCCGCCCAGCCCCACCGCGCGCCCACCCGGCAAGCGCTTCGCGAAGACGGCCGTCACGCCGGTCGCCACGGCGAACAAGGCCAGCACGGCGCCGTGGACCAGCGCGTTGCTCGAGCCGATCAGGTCGCGCGCAATCTGGCTGCCCAGCGACAGCATCAGCGCGCCCAGCACGTAGCCGGCGGTCACCGCCGTCGCCGCGGTGGCGAACACGCGGGCGATCGAGCGCGGCACGCTCAACGTTCCCGGCCGCCAGCGCGGCGCCGCGGCGCGATCGCCTGCGTCCGGCCGTGGCAGGAACCACGCGGCGGCCAGCAGGGCGGCGAGCACCACGAACAGGACGATGAAGTTCAGGCGCAGCGGCCACGGCGCGTACTGGATCAGCGCGCCGCCGCTGAGCGTGGCCATGCCCAGCCCGAAGGCCGTCGCCGCGGTGGCGACGACGTTGGCGCGAGCCTGCTGGCCCGGCGCGCTGAATTCCACCAGCGCCGCCGTCGCGGGGCTGGTCGACAGGCCGACGCCGACGCCCATGAAGGCGCGTCCGGCGTAGAGCCAGGCGACCCCCGGCGCGACGGCGAACAGGCCCACGCCCAGCAGCGACGACGCGACGCCGGCCAGGATCGCGGCACGCCGGCCGATCCGGTCGGACAGGTTGCCGAACAGCAGCAGCGTCAGCACCACGGCCACCGGATAGACGGCGAACATGCCCGTCGTGACCGTCGCCGTGAGGTGCCAGCGTGTCGCGTAGAGCGGGTACGTGACCGCCGGCGCCGCGCTGGTCCACAGCGTATGGGCCACGACCGCCGCGGCGACACGGAAGCTGGCGCGCCGGCCGAGGCTGCGCACCGGGCGCGCGGCGTCGCTCATGAGGCGTTCAGGCCGTCACGCCGCCGTCGACCGAGATCGACTGGCCGGTCATGTAGGTGGCCTTGCCGATCGCCACGAACACGATGGCCGCCGCGATCTCGTCGACGTGGCCCAGGCGCTTCGCCGGCACCTGGTCGGTCAGCCAGGCCTTGCCTTCGGCGCCGCCGGTGAAGCGCTCGAGCATGCCGGTCTCGATCGGGCCCGGCGCGACCGCGTTGACGCGGATCCCGGTCGTGGCCACCTCGAGGGCCGCCGACTTGGTCAACCCTTCGACGGCGTGCTTGCTGGCCACGTAGACCGAGGCTCCCGCCGCGCCGACCTTGCCGTAGGCCGAGGACACGTTGACGATGCTGCCTGCGCCCTGCGCCTGCATCACGCGCAGTTCGTGCTTCATGCTCAGGAGCACGCCCAGCACGTTGGTGTCGAAGGTGGCGGCGTAGCTCTCGGGCGTCTGGTCGACGACTGGGCCCGGCTGGCCTTCGGTGCCGGCGTTGTTGACGGCGGCGTCGAGGCGGCCGAAGCGCTCGACGGTCTGGTCGACGAGGCTGCGCACCTCGGCCTCGTGGCGCACGTCCGCGCGCAGGAACAGCGCGTCGGCGCCCAACCCGCGGAGTTCGGCCGCCAGGGCGTCGCCGGCCTCCTGGTTGCGGCCCGAGACGACGAGTCGCGCGCCCTCGCGCGCGAACGCGAGCGCGGTGGCGCGGCCGATGCCGGCCAGCGCGCCGGTGACGAGGACGACGGGGGAGGGGGTGTTCGTGGACATGATGAATTTCCTTGGGTGAGAGGGGGAGACGGTCAAATGTGTATGGATGACCGTATTGAAAGAGTCGGCGTCGAGAAACGGGGAAGACGACCGGCGAGCCGGCCGGGGAGCGGTGTCAGGCGACCTGTTCGATCGAATCGACGCGGTCGGGATAGAACGCGACGTGTCCGCGGATCGCCGAGACCGCCTCGTAGGCTTGCTCGTACGTCCACACCGCGTCGACGGCGCGTTCGCCTCCGGCCGGGATGCTGTAGTACGCGCAGTCGCCCTTGTACGGGCAGTACGTCGAGTGCGCGCTGCGTTCGAGCTGAGTCATGTCGACGTCGGCGCGTGGAAGGTACAGCACCGGTGCATAGGCGGCCTCCTGCAGCGTGAGCGCTGCGCGGCTGTCGGCGACCACGTGGCCACCGACGGTGACGACGACCCGGTTCGGGTTCGGCGTGATCGTGATCGGATGGTCGGGGCCCGGGATCTTGATGGTCTTGGTGTTCATGAGGATCCTTGCGGTTTCAGGGCGCGGACGACGGGGGCAGTCCTGCCGGAGTCTTTCCGAGAGCGGGGCGGCGTTGCGTCCGTGAATTAAGTATGTACGACCGTATTAAGTGAGTCAACTGAAAAATACAACTGTCCGCTTTCTTTCTCCGGAACGCCTCCGAAGACGCCCCGCGCCGGACTCAGCCGATGCGCTTGAGCACGCTGCCGAACAGCACTTCCTTGAAGCGCTCCACCGGAACCGGGCTGCGCTGCGCCTTCGCGAGCAGGTTGGCGCCCTGCAGCGACGACACGATGAAGCCGGCGATCTCGTCGCAGTCGGTCGCAGGCGAGATCTCGCCCGCCTTGACGGCCGCGCGCAGGCAGTACGCCACCGAGGCCTGCACCTCGGCGAACACCTCCACCAGGCGCAGCCGGATCGGCTCGCTGCAATCGCTCGCCTCCGCGGTGAAATTGCCGAACAGGCAGCCGTTCTTCATGCTGTCCTTGTTGAGCCGGTTCTTGCCGTTGTCGATGTACGCGCGCAGGCGTTGCAAGGGGGGCAGGGCGTCGTTGCGCAGCGTCTCGCGCATGGACTCCAGCGCGTTCGCGAAATAGAGGTCGATCACCTCGAGGCCGAAGGCTTCCTTCGACGTGAAGTGGTTCGTGAACGAGCCCTGCGGCACGCCGGCGGCCTGCACGATGTCGCGCACGCTCGCACCACCGAATCCGCGTTCGTGGACGACCTGCATGCCGACATGCAGCAACTTCTCGCGGTGGGATGGCTTGGGCATGGGCTGAATACTACACTCGTCCTTATTCGCTGGCAAACGCGCGAACCGCCGTCCCGCCCGGACGCGCCGGCTCGCGGTCCGCTTCTTTCGATCGCTTTGTCGCGTCGCGCATGGACGGCCGCCCTCGTTGAGAGACAATCGCGCCCCCATGGACCACACGTTTCTCTCCGCCTTCATCCTGCTGCTGCTGGTGCTGGATCCGTTCGGCAGCCTGCCGATCTTCATCTCCATCCTCGGCGCGGTGAAACCGGAACGCCGCACCTTCGTGGCGGTGCGCGAGGTGCTGATCGCGTTCGCCGTGCTCGTGGTGTTCATGGTGACGGGCCAGGGGTTCCTGACGCTGATGCGGCTGTCGGAGCGCTCGCTCGAAGTGGCCGGCGGCGTCATCCTGATCATCATCGCGATCCGCATGATCTTCGGCGGCGGCGAGATCTACGGCGCCGACGTCGGCCAGCGCGAGCCCTTCATCTTTCCGCTGGCCGTGCCGCTGCTCGCCGGCCCGTCCGCGATGGCCACGGTGCTGCTGCTGGCGTCGCGCCAGCCCGAACACCTGTTCACCTGGATCGGCGCGCTGACCGCGGCGCTGGCGATCAGTGGCGTCGTGCTGCTGGCCGCCGACCGCATCCGCCGCGCGCTCGGCACGCAGATGGTGGCCGCCATCGAGAAACTGATGGGCCTGGTCCTGACCGCCGTCGCCGTGGAGATGATCCTCGCCGGCCTCAAGCGGTATTTCATCGGCGATCTCTGAGATGCCGCTGCCGCTGCCCGGAGCGTCCGCTTATTCCTGCAGCGTGGTATTCAGGCGTGAATGGCGCAGGCCGTAAGCGAAATAGACGAACAGCGCGGCCGCCATCCAGATGAAGAATATCTTGAATGTCATCGCTGACAAATCCTTCATGATGAACAGGCAGGAAAAGATACTGAGCGCCGGGACGGCGTAGGGGCCGAACGGTACCCGGAACGCGCCGGCGGTCGGCGCCATATGCTTGTCCTTGCTGCGCATGACGGGGATGGCGATCGAGACGACGATGAACGCCGTCAGCGTGCCCATGCTGACCATGTCCCACAGGAAATTGGAATCGACGAGTCCTGCCACCAGGGCGACGCCCGCGCCGACGATCAAGGTATTGGCGATGGGCGTCCGGGTGCGCGCGTTGACCCGATGGAATATCTTGGGAATCAGCCCATCCCGGCTGATCGTGTAGAGAATCCGCGTCTGCCCGTAAATGGTCACGAGCGTGACGCTGAAAACCGAAATGACCGCCCCCGCGGACAACACCAGCGCCGGCCAGGCCTTGCCCGTGACGTCCTGGAGAATGACGGCCAGGCCGGCCTCCTGGCCGCGGAATCTGCCCGCTGGCTGCGCGCCCACGGCCGCCACGGCGACCAGCAGGTAGAAGACCGTCACGATCGCCAGCGCCGACAGGATCGCGATGGGGACGCTTCGCCTCGGATTCCTGACTTCGGCGCCCGCGGTCGCCACCGTGTCGAGGCCGATGAACGAGAAGAACACGGTGCCGGCAGCAGCGGTCACGCCTGCCATGCCGCCGAGACCCTTGCTGTAGTCGGTATTGAAGAACGGATGGAGATTTTTGGAATCGAATCCGGACAAGGCGATGGCCGCGAAGAACAGGAGAATGGCGAGCTTGATCAATACCATGGTCGTATTGACCGCCGCGGATTCGGTGGTGCCCTTGATCAACAGGAGCACGCACAGGACGACGAGCACGACCGGCGGCAGGTTGAATTGGCCCGGATGGAATTCCGTGCCGTTCGCGCCCGCCACGAGCATGGGGGAATGCAGTGCCGCGGGCACCTGCCAGCCTGTCGCGTTGACCAGGAAGTTGTTGAGATAGTCGGACCAGCCGATCGCCGTGGCGCTGGCCGCGAGGCCATATTCCAGGAGCAGGCAGGCGGCCATCGAGAATGCGGCGAATTCCCCCAGCGACGCGTAGGCGAACGAGTAGGAGGAGCCCGATGCCGGGATGCGGAACGACAGTTCTGCGTAGCAGAGCGCCGTCAGTCCCGCCGTCACCGCGGCGATCAGGAAGGACAGGATGACGGACGGGCCGGCCTTGGGGACCGCCTCGGCCATCGTGAAGAATATCCCGGTGCCGATCGTCGCGCCGACACCGATCATCGCCAGCGAGAATATTCCGAGCGATCGTTCGAGGGCTTTGCCGTCGGAGCCGTCCGCATGGACGGGCATCTCTTCCGCGGGTTTGATGCGCACCAGTTTCCTGCCCAGTGTCCGAATCATGCCGAAGCCTTTTCGCGATGGTCTTCCGCAAGAATGCAGGCTGCGTCAGCCAGGAATATTGAAGGGGTCATTGAAAGGTGTCGGTGGATACTGCGCCATCTTGAATGATGCAGCGTCAATTGGCGGCGGGGCAGTCGGCGCGAACGCACGCCGCACTCTCCGAAACAGTGAATGGTATCAACATCGGGGTGCTCGGCAACACGGTAACGACCCGGGGCGACCGGCGGATGCACGGTTGATGGGAGGTTTTTCCGCCGGAAATGGCGAACGGCACCTCCATCTCCGAATGGTGCGTGGTCCGTGCTGGAACGGTTCTTGCGGAATTACCCCGAAGGAGGCTTCTGATGCCGGTGATTCCTATATGGAGGGAGCGGGAATACCCGGTATGACGCACCGTCCGGGAGCGTGCTGCCGACGCAACGCTTCAATGTCGAGCAATGCAATCAACTGATAGCATCATCCGTCCACACCACCGACCTGACTGCAGCGGGTTGCCATTCATGGCGTATCCCGTCTTGCGGGTATTCGAACTCGCCGCGCGATAGCCGGCGATGACCCGCGGCATGCGAGGGACGCGAGTTCCGCGCAGACATCATTCCACGACCAACTATCGACACACAGAGGGACCAGATGTCCAAGAAAATCGCCATTGCAGCCGGAGTCGCTTCCGGCCTTGTCTGCCTGATGCCGCTGACGGCGCTCGCCCAGGCCGCCGCCGCCGCGGCGAGCCCGGCCGCCTCCGCCGCCGACGGCCAGATCGCCACCGTCATCATCACCGCCCAGAAGCGCAAGGAAGACATCCGCGACGTGCCGCTGAGCGTGTCGGTGCTGTCCGGCGAGCAGTTGCAGCAGCAGCAGATCAAGACGGTCGAGGACCTGACGCGCAACGTCCCCAACATCTCGTTCTCCTCGCAGGGCGGCCCGGGCCTGGGCACGGTCGAGATCCGCGGCGTGAGCTCGCAGGCCGGCGCGGCGACGGTCAGCGTCTACCTCGACGACGTCTCGCTGACCACGCGCAACCTGTACAGCCAGGGCACGGCCGAGCCGCGCTTCTTCGACATCCAGGACATCGAGGTGCTGCGCGGCCCGCAAGGCACGCTGTACGGCGCGAGCTCGATGGGCGGCACGATCCGTTTCATCAGCAAGCAACCCGACCTGAAGACCTTCTCCGGCTCGACGACCGAGACCCTGTCCTGGACGGACGGCGGCGGCGCGAACTACGAGGTGCAGGGCATCCTCAACATCCCGCTGGTCAAGGGCCAGTCGGCCCTGCGCATCGGCGTCGTGCGCGGACGCGAGAGCGGCTACATCGACCAGGTCGACCAGACCACGCTGAAGAAGGTCGCCTCCAACATCAACAAGGACGACTACTACGTCGCCAAGCTCGCGTTGAAGGCCGACATCGGCGACGACTGGAGCGTCACGCCGGCCCTGTTCGTCCAGCAGACCAACACCGCCGACATCGACGCGACCTACCTGGCCACCCAGAGCGGCACGGCGCTGCCGCGCTTCCAGACCAGCAAGACCGTGCGCGAGCCGGGCCACGACCTGCTGATGGTGCCCAGCCTGACGGTGTCCGGCGAGACCTCCTTCGGCTCGTTCACCGGCGTGTGGAGCGGCTACAACCGCCGCTTCAACCGCATCCAGGACGGCACCTCGATCAACGACCCGAGCTTCGCCGTGCTCACGCCGGGGCAGCAGGGCGCCGACCTGGTCGCCGCGCTCGATTCGCTGTCCTCGGCCGTGCAATTGCACAACCGGATCGACCAGCAGTCCCTCGAGTTGCGCATGACCTCCAAGGACTACGACCCGAAGGTCGGCAACCGCCTGACCTGGATCGGCGGCCTGTACCTGCAGGACGCGAAGACGTCGGTCTACGACAACGAGCCGGTGTTCGGCGTCAACGCCGCGTTCGCGGCCGCGGGCGTGGATCCGGGTGACCCGACCCAGCTCGACGGCGGCTTCCCGGGCGACTTCGCCAACGACAGCTCGTACTACAGCGTGCGCCACTACCACGACCGCCAGGCCTCCGTCTTCGGCGAGCTGACCTTCCACGTGTCGCCGCAACTGGCCCTGACCGCCGGCCTGCGCCACCTGTTCGCCGACCAGACGTTCACGCGCGAGGCCCTGCCGGTGTTCTACGACGGCCCGACGCCGTCGACGCCCGGCTACGGCGGCCAACCCGCGATCAAGGCGGACTGGACGGCCAACACGCCCAGCGTCAAGCTGAACTGGGAGCCGATGAAGGATCTGTCGATCTACGCGAACGCCTCCAAGGGCTTCCGCCTGGGCGGCGCCAACCGCCCCGTGCCGCAGACGCCGCTCGTCGAGCAGAACCTGAGCGACCTCGGCCTGTCGACCACGGTGCCGACGTCCTTCGCGCCCGACAGCCTGTGGAGCTACGAGCTGGGCAGCAAGATGGACCTGCTGGACCATCGCATGACCTTCAACGTGGCGGCCTTCCTGGTGAAGTGGAAGAACATCCAGCAGGACATCACGCTGAGCGACGCCGGCTTCGACTTCGAGACCAACGTCGGCAAGGCGACCAGCTACGGCCTCGAGGCGGAACTCAAGGCGCGCGTCACGAACGCCCTGACGCTGTCGGCGGCGGTGGGCTACACGCACGCGACGTTCGACTCCGACAACCCCGCCTTCGGCGTGGCCGACGACGGCAAGCCCAACATCCGCAAGGGCGACCTGCTCGCCGGCGTGCCCAAGGCCAGCGTGAGCCTCGGCGCCGACTACCACTGGGCGGTCAACGACGCCCTGAACGCGTTCGTGCGCGGCAGCGGCCAATGGACGGGCAAGAGCCACGGCACGCCGTTCCGCGGCGACGCCGACTACGACCGCGCCGCGTACTTCACGGCCGATGCCAGCGCCGGCGTGAACTGGGACAAGTGGGAGGTCACGACGTTCGTCAAGAACCTCAACAACAACCACACCACGCTGCAGCACCCGAACGTCCAGAACGTGAGCGAGGCCTACTACCTGCGCCCGCGCACGATCGGCGTGATGGCGAACTACGAGTTCTGAGCGTCCCGCTCGTGAGCCCGCAGGCGCGACGGCAGCGATGCCGGCGCGCCTTTTTCGTTGGTTCTGCCGGCTTGGTGCGCTGGCGCACCGCGATGGCGCGAGGCGCGTCCACGTACCATGCCGGGGTGAGCACCCTCCGACAACGTTCCCTGGCCGTCCTGCTGACGGTCGATCCCTGGCGCAAGGCCGCGCTCGCGCACGCGCTGACGAGCTTCGACGGCGTCGGCGCCGACGAGGTCATCGCCGAGCCCGACGGCATTCCGGGCCGGCCGGCACGGCCCGAGATGGTCGGCCACACCGAGGTGAAGCAGCGCTCCGTCAAGTCGCCCGAAGGCCTGGCCGCGCTGATGCACGCGCTGGCCCACATCGAGTTCAACGCGATCAACCTGGCGGCCGACCTCGCGTGGCGCTTCGCGGGCATGCCCGACGAGTTCTATCTCGACTGGGCCCGGGTCGCGCGCGAGGAGGCCTACCACTTCGGGCTGCTGAGCGACCGGCTGGTCGAGCTCGGCTTCGCCTACGGCGACTTCCCGGCGCACAACGCGTTGTGGACGATGGCCGAGAAGACCCGCCACGACCTGCTCGCGCGCATCGCGCTGGTGCCGCGCACGCTGGAGGCGCGCGGGCTCGACGCGTCGCCGGCGATCCGCAACAAGCTGGTCAGCGTGGGCGACAGGCGCGGCGCCGAGATCCTGGACGTCATCCTGCGCGACGAGATCGGCCACGTGGCGATCGGCAACCGCTGGTACGGCGTGCTGTGCGCGCAGCGCGGGCTCGATCCGATCGCCACCTACGCCGAGCTCGCCGAGCGGCACGGCGCGCCGAAGCTGCGCGGCCCGTTCAACCTCGAGGCACGGCGAGCGGCCGGATTCAGCGAGGAAGAGCTGTTGAGATTGGGCTGATCGTCACCATTTGCTCCGATTGCTGCGGATTCGCAAAGCCCGTGCCGGTCGGTGCGCGCGCGTCGATCCGTAAAATCAGCCCTCCCGCCACCGGTACGACGCCGCCGGCAGCCCTCGAACATCGGAGAACCCCATGGCCCTGTACCGAATCGGCGACGACGCCCCGCGCGTGGCGCCCGACGCCTGGGTGGCGGAGTCCGCGACCGTCGTCGGCCGCGTCGCCCTCGCCGCCGGCGCCAATGTCTGGTACGGCGCGGTGCTGCGCGGGGACAACGAGTGGATCACCATCGGCGAGCGCGCCAACATCCAGGACGGCAGCGTGCTGCACACCGACATGGGCTGGCCGCTCACGCTGGGCGCCGACGTCACGGTCGGCCACCAGGTGATGCTGCACGGCTGCACGGTGGGCGACAACACGCTGATCGGGATCCAGTCCGTCATCATGAACGGCGCCAGGATCGGCCGCAACTGCATCGTCGGCGCCGGCGCGCTGGTGACCGAGGGCAAGGAGTTTGCGGACAACTCGCTGATCGTCGGCAGCCCGGCCAAGGTCGTGCGCACGCTCACCGACGAGCAGGCGGCCGGATTGCGCATGAACGCGGCCCACTACGTGGCCAACGCCGCGCGCCATCGCGACACGGTGGTGCGCATCGACACTCCCGCAGACGAGCGCGCCGGAAAGGGCGCCTGAGCGTCCGGTCGCCCGAAGGGCGCTCGCGTCGCGGTGCGAACACAGGTAACTTTATGAGCGAACTCCAGAAATTCATCTTCGACGGCCTGCCGGTGCGCGGCATGATCGTGCGCCTGACCGACAGCTGGAAGGAAGTGCTGCAGCGCCGATCCGCCAGCGGCGAGTGGACGCCGCCGGTTCGCGACATGCTCGGCCAGATGGCCGCGGCCGCCACGCTGATGCAGGCCAACCTCAAGTTCAACGGCGCGCTGATCCTGCAGGTGCAGGGCGACGGCCCCGTGAAGCTGGCCGTGGCCGAGTCCATGTCCGACCTGCGATTTCGCGTCACCGCGAAGGTGCAGGGCGAGGTCGCTTCCGACGCGCGCTTCGACGACCTGGTCAACCGGCACGGGGAAGGGCGCTGCGCGATCACGCTCGATCCGCTCGACCGCCAGCCCGGCCAGCAGCCCTACCAGGGCGTCGTGCCGCTGGAGTCGCCGGACGGCGGCCCGGTGGGCGACGTCGCGACGATGCTGGAGCACTACATGCGCCAGTCCGAGCAACTCGAGACGCGCATCGTGCTGGCCGCCGACGCGGACGTCGCCTGCGGCCTGCTGATCCAGCGCCTGCCCATCGAGGGCGCGGGCAACCTGGCCGGCAAGGACAAGGCGGCGCTCGACGAGGAGGCGTACACCCGCATCGCGCACTTCGCCTCGACGCTGACGGCCACCGAGCTGCTGACGCTGGACACGCCCACCATCCTGCACCGCCTGTTCTGGGAAGAGCCGCTGCGCGTGTTCGAGCCGCAGACGCCCACGTTCGCCTGCAGCTGCTCGGCCGAGCGCGTGCGCAACATGCTCAGGAACCTGGGCCGTGACGAGGCCGAGGCGATCCTGGCCGAGCGCAAGGACATCGAGATCGGCTGCGACTTCTGCGGCAAACAGTACCACTTCGACGCGGTGGACGTGGGGGCGCTGTTCGCGCCGCCCACCAGCCAGCCGGGCGTCGCGCCCCGGGTGCACTGACGGCTCAGGGGGCCGCCCGGCCGCGCGCCGGGCCGTGCGATGAAAGGCTGCCGGTGCCTGGCGGCGCCGTTCGTCAGGCGCCAGCGGCCGTCGGTCATCGCGGCCCCCACAGGGGTGCGCGGCCGGGTTTCAATGGCACCACGTCATCCTCGCCGCAATCCCACTGCGCTCACGCATGAACCGCTACCCGATCACCGACCACGCCGCGACGCCGCGGCCGGCTCACGCCGCCCGGCACCGCGAGCGCGGGTTCACGCTGATCGAGCTGATGGTCACGATCGCCATCGCGGGGATCCTGATCGGCTTGTCCGCGAGTCCGATGTCGCAAATGTTCGCCACCAACCGGGTGCAGAGCGAGGCGAGCAGCTTCGTCAGCGACCTGATGTATGCGCGCAGCGAGGCCATTCGTCGCGGCCAGCCCGTCAGCCTTTGTGCATCGGCAAACAGCACGAGCTGTCTCGGGACGAACGCCTGGGGGTCCGGCTGGGTCATTTTTCCGGACTCGACCCAATGCGGCAGCACCGTGTCGCCCGGCACCTCGCAGCTGCGAGTACGCGCGGGATTCAAGGGCTCGGACACGCTCGGCGGGATGACCGCCAAGAGCTGCGTGACCTTCAATCGCGACGGTTTCAGCACCAATCTCGGCACGGGCCACTTCGTGTTTCAGGTGCAGACCTCGCCGGTGGTGACGTCGACGACGCGCTGCGTCGGCATCGACGTGGGCGGACGCATCACGACGACGAAGATCACCACGGGGACGACATGCTCGTGAATTCCACCCACGCCGTTCGCCTGGGCAGGGCCGGTTTCACGCTGGTCGAACTGCTGGTGACGATGCTCATCGTCTCGGTCGGCATCCTGGGCATCCTGAAGATGGAGGCCGCGGGCGTTTCGGAGTCGCAAGTCTCGCGCGTGCGTTCGCTGATGACGTACCAGGCCGAGTCGCTGGCCAGTTCCATGCGTGCGAACCGGGGCTACTGGGCTTCGACCACGGCGGCGTTCACCACGTGGTCGTCCGTGGCCACCGGCACCCAGACCTATCCGATATCAGGCAACGCCAGCGACGCCACCTGCGTGGCGAACACGTGCTCGAGCACCCAGATGGCCTACGCCGATTGGGTGTCCTGGCGCGACGCCTTCGTCGGCGCCTTCCCGAACGCGTCGGCCACCGTGGCTTGCTCCGGTACGGCCCCGGCCTGTACCGCGGGCAGCAGCGCGGTGCCGCGCAGCTACGACATCACGCTCAGCTGGAGCGAGAAGTCGGTGGCCATCAACCGCTCCGGCAACAGCACCGCAGCGGCCCCCATCAGCATGGTCCTGCACGTCCAGCCATGAAACCTCTCCTGCCCACTCCTGGCGTCCCTCGCGGCGCACGCCGCCAGCGCGGTTTCACCCTCGTCGAGATGATGGTGGCGGTGACGATCGGCCTGATCGTCATCCTGGGGATCACCGTGTCATTCGCCAATCTCAAGTCCACGTGGAACTCGCAGGACAAGATGGCGCAGTTGCAGGACAACGAGCGCCTGGCCATGGCCTTCCTGACCTCGTCGGTGCAGGAGGCAGGCTACTACCCGGATCCCACGAGCCCGACGCCGCTTCCGGCCTTCACCGATGCGACCTATGGAAGCACGGCCGCCGGCCAGACCATCGTGGGGACACCCGTCGTGGGCGCTGCGTCCGCCACGCTGAGCACCATCTACGCCACCGCCGACGGCGATGGCATCCTGACGTGCCAGGGTGCGACCAACACGACGGGCGGCATGGTCAACGTCCGCAACATCTTCCACGTGGATGCCACGAACAAGACGTTGAACTGCACCGTCGTCGCGAATCCCTCTTCGGCGACGGCGATGGCGGCTGTCGACACGGCGCTGGTCTCCAACGTCGCTTCGATGGACGTGCGCTACGGGGTCGACACCGACGGTAGCGGAACCGCCTACCAATATGTCGCGGCGGGTGGGATGAACGCGACGCTCTGGACGCATGTGAAGTCGGTGCGGATCACGCTCAACTTCGTCAGTCCGAATGCCGCCCAGGATCCGACCCACCCGACGGTCCCGTGGGTTCAGACCATCAACCTGATGAACAACCAATGAGCGCCCGAATGCCCTCTCATCCCGCGCGCGGGCCGGCACAGCGCGGATTCATCCTCGTCACCGGGCTGCTGTTCCTGGTGGTGATCACGCTGGTCGCCGTGGCGATGTTCCGCAGCACCGGCTTGATGGACCGGATCTCGGCCAACGCCCGCGACAAGCAACGCTCTTTCGAGGCGGCGCAGTCGGCGCTGCAGTACGCCGAATGGTGGCTGAGCACCAACAAGCCGGGTACCACCTCCTCGGCCTGCAGTTCGGTTGCCAGTGGCGACACGGCTACCAATGTCCACGTCTGCTCGAACGCGATCCAGACCGACTTCCTCACGGCGACTGCCTGGACGCGCGGGTTCAGCTACACGCCACCCAACCTCACGTCCCTCGGAGGAACGGGCTCTGGCGGTGGCCTGGTCAATGCCGCGAGCACGAGCGGCGACGTCAACTACTACAACCTGCCGGGGTTCTACCTGACCTTTCTCGGATTTTCGTCCAGCAAGGGCGGCAACATCTACCAGGTCACGTCCTACGGCTATGGCGGCAACACGACCACCATGACGGTGTTGCGCAGCACCTACCTGGTTCCGACGACCAGCTCGAGCGGCGGCGGCGGCGGCGGACTCACAGGCCCGTGACGGCGAGCCCGGCACCTATTCGTATCTGATTTCGACGGCGACCCCACCGCAAGGCGTGGGGAGCGACGTCCTAGGAGAACCCTGATGAAGGCATTCAAACTGGACCGGCTGTCCCTGGCGATCGCGTCGGCGCTCGGTTTCATGGGCGTCGCGCATGCGCAGCTTGTCGTCAACGACACGCTGACAGGCGGCCATTCCATGGTCAACTGGAAGGCGCTGAATGGTGCCTGCCTGACGGCGGGCGACAACGGCCTGACACCCAGCGACGGCACCCAACTCACGCCGTCAACGCCGACGCTGACGATCCCGAAATGCACGGGACTCGCCTACTACAGCGGCAAGACGCTGGTCGGCGGAGCGACGGGCGTGCTGCCCGATGCGACCGGCCAGGGCGCGCTGCGGTTGAGCAACGGCGATACCACCACCGGCTCGAACGGCAACAACCAGACCGGTGCCGTGGTCTCGAACTTCACGTTTCCGACCAACGAAGGTCTGCAGGTCACCTGGACGAGCGTGACCTACGGCGGCAACGCCTACCAGAACAACCACGCCAACACCAACAGCGACGGCACGGCCTACGACAACAAGTCCGGCGCCGACGGCATCAGTTTCTTCCTGTCCGACGGCGGCACGACCGCCAAGCCGATCGACCCGACGGTCGGCGCGCTGGGCGGCAGCCTGGGCTACAGCTGCTCGAACGGCAACGGCACCTACGACGGCGTCGTGGGCGGCTACCTCGGCATCGGCATGGACGAGTTCGGCAACTTCGCCAACAAGGGCGACAACACCAACACCGGCCCAGCCCAGACGGCCGGCGCCATCACCGTCCGGGGTGCCGGGCATACGGCGTTCAAGTGGTTGAATGACAACTACAAGAGCTGGTATCCGGACAGCCTCGCCCTCCCGGCCAACAATGCGGCCCGCATGACGGCCATTCAAACCACCTGCAAGACGGGCCTGCTGTACAACTTCAGTGGCGGCGACGTCTCGGTGACGGTTCCCACGTACTACACGGCCACTTATACGTACACGAGACACAGCGGCACGACCACCGGCACGATCACTTCCTCCACCGCGATCCCGTCCTCGTCCAGTTGCGACAACGACGGAACTCCGAACAGCTCCGGCGCCCGCAGCTGCACCTACACGAACATCACGACCGTCAACACCCAGACGGTCGCCACTGGCACGCAGATTCCCTCGACCATCGTCGGCAGCGCCTACAAGCTGGACTACAACTACCCCTGGTTGTCGACGAACACGTTCCCGCAAGGCTCCTACATCTTCAACCAGGAGGCGTTGGGCACCGACACGAGTGGCGCGTCCAAGGCGGTCCGCAGCAAAGCCACGCCGATCACCTACTCGCTGCTGATCACGCAGACGGGCCTGCTCACATTCACGTACTCGATCGGCGGCGGTTCGCCCTTCACCGTGTTCAACGGGATGAACATCACCGCGTCCAACGGCCCGCTGCCCTCCAGTTTCCGCTTCGGGTTCTCGGCAGGTACCGGCGGCGGCAGCAACGTGCACGAGATCACCTGCTTCAAGGCCGCGCCCGCCAATACCAGCAGCAGTACGGCCGGCTCGAACGTCCAGTCCGGCAAGGTGCAGAGCGACAGCCAGATCTACCTGGCCTACTACCACCCGACCAACTCCTGGGGCTCCCTGACGGCACAGAGCCTCGTGTTCACGGCGGCGACGTCGACCACGTCGTCGGCGCTGTCGGTTTCGCCCACGGTGAACTGGGACGCCGGCTGCGTGTTGACGGGCGGCAACTGCCTCTCGCAGAGCAATGCCGTCGTCAACGCGCCGCTGACGAACGCCACGCGCACCATCCTCAGCTGGGATGGCACCAAGGGCGTGCCGTTCCGCTGGGCCAACATGACGTCCACCTCGGGCGGCCAGCAGACGGCGCTGACGGCGGGCGATGCCACGGCGACAACCGATCGCCTGGACTACCTCCGGGGCGACCGGACCAAGGAAGTGACCGGCGGCGGCGCCTTCCGCAATCGCACCAGCCTGCTGGGCGACATCGTCGATTCCAGCCCGGTCTGGCTCGGGCCGCCGAACCTGAACTACAGCGCAGCCTGGTCCGACCTGCTGAATCCGACCACCACGATGCCCGAGGGCACGTCCTACGCCGCCTTCAAGACCACCTACGCCGGTCGCCTCAACGTGGTGTACGCGGGTGCCAACGACGGCATGCTGCACGGCTTCCAGGCGGGCGCCTACAGCAACGGCGCACTCGTCCAGGCGAACAACACCGGCAAGGAAGTCCTTTCCTATGTCCCGAGCCAGGTCGTCTCCACCATTCACTCGACGACCGCCGCGCTGGACTTCGCCAACCCGTCGTACTCGCACAATTTCTTCGTCGACGCCTCGCCGGCCACGGGCGATCTGTACTATGCCGGCGGCTGGCACAGCTGGGTGGTGAGTGGCCTGGGCCCGGGCGGCCAGGCCGCCGGCCCCATTGCCGACACGACGAGCGTCGCGACGGGCTCGGTGTTCGCCCTCGAAGTCACCGATCCCAGCACGTTCTCCGAGACGGCGGCGCAGTCGATCGTCAAGGGCGAATGGTCTTCCGCCAGCCTCAACGCCAGCGGCTCGCTGTGCAACGTCTCGAATTGCGGCGACCGGCTGGGCGCGACCTACGGCACGCCGTCGATCCGACGCCTGCACGACGGCACCTGGGGGGTGATCTTCGGCAATGGCCTGAACAGCAAGAACGGCACGGCCGGCATCTTCATCGTCCATGTCAATCCCAGCACCGGCGCCACGCAAAGCGTGCAGTACATCGACACCGGCTCGGGCAGCACCTCGTCGAGGAACGGCATCGTGCAGGTCACGCCCGTCGACCTCGACGGTGACCACGTCACGGACTATCTCTACGCAGGCGACCTGCAGGGCCACGTGTGGCGCTTCGACCTGACGTCGACCTCGTCCTCGAGCTGGGCGATGAAGTCGACGCCGGTGTTCACGACGCAATCGGGCCAGCCCATCACCACGGGGGTTGCCGTCGATGCGGTGACCACGATGGCCGACACGGGGGCGTTGAGCACCCAGCCGCGCGTCATCATCGCGTTCGGCACGGGCAACAAGCTGCCGCAGACGCTGACCGCCGACGCGTCCTACCCCACCACCCGGCAGAGCATCTACGGCGTCTGGGATGCGGACATGTCGAGCTGGAACGGCAAGGCCGCGGCGCAGTACCAGTATGCGTCGTTGACATCGCCGCCGACGGTCGTGCCGGGCAGCGGATCGAGCGGCAACATGCTGGTGCACACCATCACGACGACCAGCGGCGTGCGCTCGACCGACCAGAAGGTTGCCGTCTGCTGGCAAGGGTCCACGTCCTGCGCCAGCGCCACCAACAACCAGATGGGCTGGGAACTCGACCTGACGCTCAATGCCGCCTCGGGGAGCACGCCGGCGGCGGCCGAGCAGGTCTTGTACAACCCGATGGTGGCCGGCCACTACTTCAACACCAACACGGCTCTTCCGACCGTGGCTCAGGCACTGACTTGCGATTCGAGCAAGCAGACGGCCTACTCCATCGGCATCTCGATGGCCACCGGGGGCGCCGG
>FTJN01003209.1_pt6 | contig 26321 bp, 24 predicted proteins | sample 1658361 | NCBI WGS metagenome assembly FTJN01 (sample SAMEA3914819, study PRJEB12502) | metagenome | biome: forest; material: soil | place: Canada | collected 2010-06-26 | depth 0.3 m
GGGCAGGCGCATCGAGACGGCTCGACGCCCCTGCCTTGTTCACGCAGGCGTCAGTTGGTGGCCCAGGAAGCGAAGCGCTTCTCGAGATCCTCGCCCTGGTCGGCCCAGAACTTCAGGTTGAACTGCAGCGCGTCCTTCGCGTTCGCGGGCGAGGTCGGCAGGTTGGACAGCGTCTTGGCGTCCAGCTTGGCGAGCGCCTTGGTGTTGGTCGGGCCGTAGGCGATGTTCTTCGCGTATTCCGACTGGGCGTCGGCCGTGCTCGCGAAGGCGATGAACTTCAGCGCGGCGTCCTTGTTCGGGTCGCCCTTGGGAATGACCCAGTAGTCGAGGTCGTAGATGCCGCCCGTCCAGCCGATCACCAGGTGCTTGCCTTCGCGGTTGGCGGCGTCGATGCGGCCGTTGAAGACGGTGGTCATGACGACGTCGCCGGCGACGAGGAACTGCGGCGGCTGGGCGCCGGCCTCCCACCACTGGATGTTGGACTTGAGCTCGCCCAGCTTCTTGAAGGCCCGGTCCGCGCCCTCCTTCGTGGCGAGCGTCTTGTAGACCTCGCCCGGCTTGACGCCGTCGGCCATCAACGCGAATTCGAGGTTGTAGCGGGCGCCCTTGCGCAGGCCGCGCTTGCCGGGGAATTTCTTCGTGTCCCAGAAATCGGCCCACGTCTTCGGCCCGACCTTGAGCTTGTCGCCGTCGTAGGCCATCACGGTGGACCAGACGAAGATGCCGATGCCGCAATCGGTGACGGCCGCCGGCAGGAAGTCGGCCTTGTTGCCGATCTTGCTGTAGTCGAGCTTCTCGAACAGGCCCTCGTCGCAGCCGCGCGCCACGTCGGGCGACTCCACCTCCACGGCGTCCCAGGTGACGTTCTTGCTGTCGACCATCACCTTGATCTTGGCCTGCTCGCCGTTGTATTCGACGGCCACGACCTTGGTGCCGGTCTTCTCGTAGGGCTCGTAGAAGGCCTTCTTCTGCGCGTTGGCGTTGGCGCCGCCGAAGTTCACGACGGTGATCTGCTTCTGGGCCAGCGCGGGCAGGCAGGCGAGCGCGGCCAGCGCGACGACCAGGGAGGACGGTTTGAGCATGGGACGATCTCCGGAGAACGGGTTGGGAAGACTCGCCGCGCGTCAGAGATAGACGCGCGTCAGGTCGCTGGGAAACTCGAGCCATACGTCGTCGCCGGGCCGCGGGATGGCGGGCGCGGACAACGCCAGCTTCACCGTGGCGGCGTCCTGGCCGTCGCCAACGTGGCACATCAGCCGCAGGTGGTCGCCGAAGTACACGATGCCGCGCACCTGCGCCTGGAGCACGTTGTCCTGCACCGCCGGCCGCGCCGCATGCACGACGATGCGCTCGGGGCGGATGCCCGCCACGACCTCGGCGCCGACGGCCGCGGCGTTGACGTCGACGCCGGCCAGGCGCCGCCCGTCGGGCAGCGCGACCACGCAGCGCCCGCCGCCCAGGTCTTGCGCCAGCATGCCGCGCAGCATCGTGCCGTCGCCGATGAAGCCGGCCACGAAACGGTTGGCGGGCGTCTCGTACATGCGATCGGCGGCGGCGATCTGCTGGATCACGCCGTTGTTGAAGACGGCGACGCGATCGCTCATCGTCAACGCCTCGCCCTGGTCGTGGGTGACGAACACGAAGGTGACGCCCAGCTGCCGATGGAGCTCCTTCAACTCGATCTGCATGTGCTCGCGCAGTTGCTTGTCGAGCGCGCCCAGCGGCTCGTCCATCAGCACCAGTTGCGGCTCGAACACGAGCGCGCGCGCCAGCGCGACGCGCTGCTGCTGGCCGCCGGAGAGCTGCGCGGGGAAGCGATCGGCCAGGCCGTCCAGCCGCACCATCGCGAGCGCGCGCGCGACCTGGGTGTCGCGCCCGGCGGCTGGCACCTTGCGCACCGTGAGCGGGTAGGCCACGTTCTGGCCCACCGTCATGTGCGGAAACAGCGCGTAGTTCTGGAACACCATGCCGAAGTTGCGCTTGTGCGGCGGCGTGCGCGTGATGGGCCGCCCATCGAGCAGGATCTCGCCCGCGGTGGGCGATTCGAAGCCGGCCAGCATCATCAGCGTGGTGGTCTTGCCCGAGCCGGACGGGCCCAGCAGCGTCAGGAACTCGCCGCGCCGGATGTCGAGATCGAGCTGGCGCACCACCAGTTGCACGCCGTCGTAGGTCTTCTGCACGCCGACGAAGCGCACGAGGGCTTGCGCGGCGGCGGTCGGCGACTCCGGGGTCGTGGCGGCGAGCATGCGGAAACGGGGCCTCCTGGGGTCGCGGCGGCCGGAGGCGGCCGCGTCGAGATGCGGGTGCGGGCACGGGCGGCGCCGCGTGCCACGGACAGGGTCGAATATAGCCCGTGTGTCGCGCGGCCACACGTACTGGCTTGCAGGACGGCCCGGACGCGTGTCGAAACGCGCCCGCGCCAAGCGGCGATCAGGGCGCCCGATAGCCCGGCGTCGACACGTCGGCCGTCTCCTCGGTCGGCGTCGCGGCGAACGCCGGCAAGGCCTCGCAGCGCACCGAATGCGCCGCCAGCGCCGGGCACGCCGCGTCGGCGACCGGCGTGTCCAGCTTGATCTGCATGAAGCGCCACACGATCGCGGCGCTCAGGCCCGCCTGGGTCAGGTTCGCCTCGTCGGCGGCCAGCGGATGCGCGGCGATCTCGGCGTCGAGCGCCGTCAACGCGGCCAGCATCTGCTTGTGCACGCGGTCCAGCCAGGGCGCATGCTGCTTCTCGGCCGGGCGCAGGTGGCGCTCGTAGACGATCTGCACGATCTTCTCGCAGGCCGCCATCGCCAGGCCCGTCACGCGCAGCGCGCGCGTGCGCTCCGCGAGGCCGGCGGGCCACAGCGCGCGGCCGGCCAGGGTCTCGAGATAGTCGATGATCAGGCCCGAATCCATCAGCACGGTGCCGTCGTCGCACACCAGCGTCGGCGCCTTCACGACCGGGTTGATGCGGCTGAACCGGTCGAAGGTGCTGAAGACCGACAGCGGGTCGTGTTCGAACGGGATCCCCAGCAGTCGCAGTGCGATCGCGGTGCGGCGCACGTAGGGGGAGTCGAGCATGCCGATCAGGCGCATCTTCATTTCCTTGGAGGATTCCGGCATCGGTGCCGGCAGGCCCCTACGATATGTCGATGCGGACGCGCCTGGAAGTCCGCGGGCGGATTTGACTCCTACGTTTATCGAAAGAATGTCGAATCGGCGCGCCCCCCTGCCGTGGCCACGGAGGCGGTCAGCCCGCGAGCGGCCTGGCGAAGCTTGCCTTCGCGAACGGGTGCCGGAGGGGTCTGGCACCGCCCCGGATCGCGCAGAATCGTCGCCAACGGGAGAAACGCGGGTCGCGATCCGGGGCGGAGCCTGACCTCGATCCCCCGCCGAGGATCGGGGTCAGGCACCCCCAACGTCCGCGGGAACATGCTGCCGGTAGCCGACGACGCAACGCGGACGATGGCGGTGCCAGACCCCTCGATCTCCCCGCTCGCGATCCTCGCAAGATCGATCAGCCGGTGAACGGCCTGGCGAACGTCGCCTTCGTGAACGCGAGATGGAAGCCCGCGCGCTCGGTGTTGCGTGCGCTCGTGTTCGCCGGACGCGCCATGACCACCGCCAGCGCGCAGTCGGCGGCCTTCGCGGCGGCCAGCCGTGCGCGCAGCAGCGCCGTCTGCACCCCGCGGCCGCGGAACGCGGGCAAGGTGCTCGCGATGTAGAGCTCGCCGACGCGTCCCAGCGGCGTCTCGGCCACGCTCAGTCCCGCGGAGCCGGCGACCTCGCCGCCCAGGCGGGCGACGAACAGCGACGTGTCGTCGCGGGCGTGGGCGATGCGGGCCAGGGCTTCCAGCAGCTCGCGCGGACGCTTCTCGGCCTGGAGGCTGAAGCCGGCGACGCTGGCCTCGACGAACAGGCCCGCCGCGTCGGCGCCTTCGAGCACCTCGATGCCGTCGTCGCGCCGCGGGAGATCGTCCAGCGTGCGCGCATAGGTGTTGCTGAACGCGTTGACCGCGTAGCCGCGGCCGGCCAGCAGCGGCAACAGGCCCGTGACGGCGTGCGGGCAGAGGTCGATCTCCACGCCCAGTCCCCGGGCTGCGTAGGCCGACTCCAGGGCGGCGAGCGCATCGGGATCGACGGGGCCGTCCATGCCCAGGCCGGTCACGTGGTTCAGCTTGCGGCCGAACAGGCGCTCGGTGAAGGCGGCGACGCCGCCGGCGATCTCGACGACGTGGGCGTGCGCCGATCCCAGCGCGCGCCATGTCTCGACCTGCTGCCGGAGGTGATGGGCCTCGGCGGCTTCGATGGCGGCCGCCACGCTGGGGGATGTCAGAACCACGGGAAGATGGAGACGGGTCGAGGTACGAGGCAGTCTAGCAGCCGAGGTCCTGCCGGCTCATGCGCTGGCGCGGCGAACGAGTCCGTCGACCACGGCCTGCACGGTCGTGCCGCCCCGGCGCAACGACGCCGAAAGCGGGTCGAAGTCGATCCAGCCTTCGTTGAAGCCGTCGAGCATGCGCATGCGCGGCGTCGGATTCGTCATGCCTTGTGCGCGGAACATCGCCTCCCACCCGGCGCGCGCCACGGGCTGCGCGGCCACGTCCCGGCCCACGGCCCGGCCCAGCGCGGCGGCCAGGTCGACGGGCGCTACCCGCACCGGCCCTTCGAGCTCCACGACACGATGGCCCGCGACGCCGTCCTGGAGCAAGCCGGCGGCCGCCTGCGCGACATCCGCGGTCGCGACCATCGCGATCGGCCGATCGACGGGCTGCAGGAAGCTGGGCATCACACCGGTCGCGCGCGCCGCGTCGATGTCCCACACGACGTTCTCGATGAACCAGGCCGCGCGCAGGAAGGTCACGGCCGCCGGGAGGTCGGCCAGGGCCTGTTCCAGCAGCTGGAGCTGGGTCAACAGGTTCTCGTGCCGGGCATCGGCCCCGATCGTCGACAGGCACACCACGCGCGGGACGCGCGACGCGCGCAAGGCCGTCGAGATCGCGGCGATCGTGCGGCGCGCCTCGGCGAAGCCCGGCGACGGATCGAAGGTGGGCGGCAGCAGCACGAACGCGGCCTGCGCGCCGGTGAAGGCGGCGGTGAGCGCCGCGGCGTCGTCCATCGTCGCGACGGCGATCTCGCAGCCGCGACCGGCCCAGGCCGTGGCCTTGGCCGGGTCGCGCAACACCGCGCGCACCGGCCGATTCGCGGCCAGCAACTGCGTGGCGAGTTGCCCGCCCACCTGGCCCGTGATTCCCGTGATTGCCAACATGAAAGTCTCTCCTTGATGCGATGAAACGCATTCTTCAGGGTCGGGTACGGAAAAGCGATAGCATCAAAGTCATTTGACCGATGCCGCGGAGTCATCAATGACCGGATTCGGACCGCAATTGCTGGAGGGCGTGGACGTGATGGCCGCCGTGGTGGACGCGCGCAGCTTCGGCGGCGCCGGCGAGGCGCTCGACATGTCGCAGTCGGGCGTGAGCCGCTCGATCGCGCGCCTGGAGGCGCGCCTGGGCATCCGGCTGTTCGAGCGCACCACGCGTTCGGTGCGGCTCACCGACGAAGGCCGGCGCTACTACGAGCAGGTGATGCCCCTGGTCGGCGCGCTGCAGGAGGCGACGGCCGGCGCGCAAGCCGGCGGCGCGGCGATCCGCGGCCGGCTGCGCGTCAACGTCGACCCGTTCTTCTCGCGCCTGATCCTCGGCCCGGCGCTCGGCGGCTTCCTCCAGGCGCATCCCGATCTCGAGGTCGAGCTGCGCACCCGCGACGACCTCGGCGACCTGGTGGGCGACGGCTTCGACCTCGCATTGCGCTTCGGCCATCCGCAGCCCTCGTCGCTGGTGGCGCGCAAGCTGCTGGACCTGCGCGTGCTGACCGTGGCCGCGCCCGGCTACCTCAAGCGCTTCGGACAGCCCGCGCATCCGCAGGAACTGGCGTCCGGCGAACACCGCTGCATCCTGTTCCGCGATCCGGCCACCGGCCGCGCGTTCCCGTGGGAGTTCCACCAGAAGCGCAAGCGGGTCGTGCTGCAACCGCCGGGGACGTTGACCGTGAACGACGCCGGCACGCTGCAAAGCGTCTGCGAGGCCGGCTTCGGCATCGCGCAGATGTTCGCGCTGCCCCAGGACCCGATGCTCGCCGGCAAGCGCCTGGTCAACCTGTTTCCCGAGTGGTCGGACGAGCTCTTCCCGCTGTACGCGTACCACCCGTCGCGACACCACGTGCCGGCCAAGACGCGGGCGATGCTCGACTTCGTCGCGGGCCTGGTCTCAGCCTAGCGCGACCACCAGGTCGAGTTCCACGCAGCCGTTGCGCGGCAACTGGGCGACGCCCACGCTCGTGCGCGCATGGCGGCCCAGTTCCGGGCCGAACAGCTCGTAGATCAGCGTCGAGGCGCCGTCGGCCACGGCGCTGTGGTCGGTGAAGTCCTCGGTGCTGTTGACGAACACGGTCAGCTTGAGGACCTGGCGCACACGCTCGAGGCCGCCGAGCTCGTCACGCAACGCGGCCAACGCGCGCAGGAGCGCGACGCGCGCGCCGGCCTGCGCCGCCGCGACCTCGATGTCGCGCCCCAGCTTGCCTGGCGCGAGGACGCGGTCGCCCTCGCGCGGCAGCTGGCCGCTGACGTAGGCCACGCCCGCATGGACGACGACCGCGGCGTAGCGGGCGCCCGGGGCGGCGGCTTCAGGAAGGCCGAGACCGAGTTCGGACAGGCGATGTTCGAGGGACATGGGGACGCTGCAGCGAGTGTTCGGGCCTCCAGCGTAGGCTGTCGACGACCGCATGCCCAGGCACAGTTCAGCCGCATCGGATGCATACAGTTGCAGTCCGGGCGCACCGTCCTTCAGACGCCGTCCTCTGCCAGCAGCTCGCGCACCTGCGTCAACTGCCTTCGCGACACCGCCAGCCACTCCTGCGTTGCCCCCACCTGCACCGCCCAGCCCTCGGCATCGCCCTCGCCGTCCGTCGGCGCGCGCCGTTCGAGCTTCGTGACCGCCGTGCGCGCCACCAGCGCGTTGCGGTGGATCCGCAGCATCGTGTCGCCCAGGCGCTGCTCGAGGTCGGACAGCGAGTCGTCGAGCACGTAGGCGTGCGCGGGCGTGCGCAGCGTGACGTACTTGAGCTCGGCCTTCAGGTACAGGATGTCGGCCACCGGCACGCGCTGCACGCGCCCGCGGTCGCTCACCACCAGCACCGGCTGTTCCGCCGGCGCCGCGGCGGGTGCGGGCGGCACGACGGGCACCGGGCGCTCCAGGCGTTGCGCGGCGCGCACCAGCGCCTCCTGCAGGCGGGCGCGGCGCACGGGCTTGGTGAGGTAGTCGACGGCGTCGATCTCGAAGGCCTTGAGCGCATGGCTGGCATGCGCGGTGACGAACACGACCCGGGGCGGCTGCGCGTGCCCGCGCAGGCGCTCGGCCAGTTGCAGGCCGTCGAGGCCCGGCATGTTGATGTCCAGCAGCACCAGGTCGGCGGCGTTGCCCGCGAGCCAGTGCAAGGCCTCGGCGGCGCTGCCGGCCTCGCCGGCCACCTCGGCGCCGGGCGCGGTGCAGTCGGCCAGCAGGCTGCGCATGCGCAGGCGCGCCAGGTCTTCGTCGTCGACGATCAGCACTCTCAGGCGCGTCATCGGGGCAGTCTCCACGTCATAGGGGCACGGCCAGGCGGACGCGGAACCGTCCGCCGTCGATGGGCCCGGCCTGGAATTCGGATCGGATGTCGTGCATCAGGCGCAGCCGCTCGCGCGAGCTCACCAGCCCGATGCCGTGGCCCGCCGGCGCGGCGGCGTCCACGGTATTGACGACCTGCAACCAAGCGCGCCCGTTGCGCACCCGCGCGCGGATCTGCACGCGCCCGCCCGCGTCGTTGGGCTCGACGCCGTGGCGCACCGCGTTCTCCACCAGCGGCTGCAGCAGCAGCGGGGGGACGCGTGCCTCGGCGACGGCGTCCTCGACGTCCCATTCGACCTCCAGCCGCTTGCCGAAGCGCATGCCCTCGATGGCCAGGTACAGGCGCGCGAGGCGAATCTCCTCGCCCAGCGTCGAGTCGCCCTCCAGCGCGCCGAGCGCCGCGCGGAACAGCTCGGAGAGGTCTTCCAGCACCTCCTCGGCGCGCGACGGATCCACGCGCACGAGCGCGATGGCGGTGTTGAGCGTGTTGAAGAGGAAGTGCGGTTGCACGCGCGACTCCAGCTCGATCAGGCCGGCCTCCGTCGCGGCCGGGAGCGTCGCGCGCACGCGCAGTTCGAGCCAGTGGTACACGACCGAGCCCAGCACCGCGCCCGCGCCGACCATGGCCGCCACGCTGATGGTGTCGCCGGCGTCCAGTCCCAGCATGCGCAGCGGCAGGCCGGCCACCCACGCCGCGGCGGCGCCGACGGCGGCGGTGCAGGCCAGGCGCGCGGGGCCCGGGATGGCCGCCAGGATCCGCATCCCGCCGCAGCAGACCACCAGCCAGGCGAGCGTCGCCGGCACCGACACGGCGGCGCACAGGGCCGAGTGCGACAGCCACGCGGGCAGCGAGCCGCTGACGAACGCGGCGCCGGTCATGACAAACACCTGCACGGCCATCAGCGCCCGCAGGACGGTGACGGACTCGCACAGCATCGGCAAGGCATCGCGGCGCAGGCTCGCGACGGGCGCGTCGCCGAGCAGCGTGGTGGAGGCGGTGACGGTGTCCATGAACCCGCATTGTGGGCGAGCGCGCGGACATCGGACAAGGCGTCGCGCCGGACAAGCGGACGTGCGGTCTTGCGAAGGCTTCGAGCGGTGGGCCGCCTACAATCTCAGGGTAGTCCCCAATCCGGCATGCATCGATGAGCGAAAACCAGTTCGACAAGAAGTCCCAGGCCTGGTCGGCCCTGTTCTCGGAGCCGATGAGCGAGCTCGTCAAGCGCTACACGGCCAGCGTCGGCTTCGACAAGCGCCTGTGGCAGGCCGACATCGCCGGCAGCCTGGCGCACGCCGAGATGCTGGCGGCGCAGAAGGTCATCGGCGAGCAGGACTACGCCGACATCGACCGCGGCATGAAGCAGATCCGCGCCGACATCGAGTCGGGCGCGTTCGAGTGGAAGCTCGAGCTGGAGGACGTGCACCTCAACATCGAGGCCCGCCTCACGCAACTGGTGGGCGACGCCGGCAAGCGCCTGCACACCGGGCGCTCGCGCAACGACCAGGTCGCCACCGACGTGCGGCTGTGGCTGCGCGGCGAGATCGACGAGATCGCGGTGCTGCTGGTCGAGATGCAGAACGCCCTGCTGGCCGTGGCGGAGAAGCACACGCAGACCGTGATGCCCGGCTACACTCACCTCCAGGTGGCCCAGCCGATCAGCTTCGCGCACCACCTGCTGGCGTACGTGGAAATGTTCGCCCGCGACGCCGAGCGACTGGCCGACGTGCGCAAGCGGGTCAACCGCCTGCCGCTGGGCGCGGCCGCGCTGGCCGGGACCAGCTATCCGCTCGATCGCGAACGCGTCGCGAAGACGCTGGGCTTCGACGGCGTCTGCCAGAACTCGCTGGACGCCGTCAGCGACCGCGACTTCGCGATCGAGTTCTCGTCGTTCGCGTCCATCGTGATGATCCACGTCTCGCGCATGGCCGAGGAGATCGTGCTCTGGATGAACCAGAACTTCGGCTACGTCGACCTGTCCGACCGCTACTGCACCGGCTCGTCGATCATGCCGCAGAAGCGCAACCCCGACGTCGCCGAACTGGCGCGCGGCAAGAGCGGCCGCGTGGTGGGCCACCTGATGGCGCTGATCACCCTGATGAAGGGCCAGCCGCTGACCTACAACAAGGACAACCAGGAAGACAAGGAGCCGCTGTTCGACACGGTGGACACCGTCAAGGACACGCTGCGCATCATGGCCGAGATGGTGGGCGGCGAGGTCGACGCGGCCACCGGCGCGCGCTCGGGCGGCCTGACCGCGAAGCCCGACGCGATGGAGCGCGCGGCCAGGCGCGGCTACGCGACCGCCACCGACCTCGCCGACTACCTCGTGCGCAAGGGCGTGCCGTTCCGCGACGCGCACGAAGTGGTCGCGCATGCGGTCAAGGTGGGCATCGATTCGGGCAAGGACCTGTCGGAGCTGCCGCTGGACGTGCTGCAGGGCTTCCACGCGAGCATCGGGCAGGACGTGTACGACGTGCTGACGCTGCAGGGCTCGCTGAACGCGCGGCAGGTGATCGGCGGCACGGCGCCGGTGGAGGCGGTGCGGCAGATCGCCAGGCATCGGGCGCGACTGGGTTGAAGGTCGAAGGCCGGACCCGAGGGGTCTGGCACGGCCTTCATCCGCGTCGATTCATCGCCGATGGCGACATCGACAGCCGCGAATGAAGGGCGTGCCTGACCTCGATCGTCCGCGGGATCGAGGTCAGGCTCTCCTCGAATCGCGTTCGGCGCACCTGCTTCCGACCACGTGCGAGCGCGATCCGAGGAGTGCCAGACCCCTCCGGCGCCGGCCCGACACCGCAGCGGAAGATGCCACGGCCCTCACCCCGCCATCGTCGACGGCTGCTCCTCGAGCGTGAAGTAGAACGTCGCGCCCTCGCCCGGCCTGCCTTCGGCCCACAAGCGGCCGCCATGCCGCTCCACGATGCGCCGCACGATCGTCAGGCCGATGCCGTGGCCTTCGAACTGCTCGCCATGCAGCCGCCGGAACGGCACGAACAGCTCGCGCACCTGCGTCTCGGTGAAGCCGACGCCGTTGTCGCGCACGTGGAACACCACCACCCCTTCGGGCGAGCGCTCGGCGCCGACCTCGACGCGCGGCTGCGCCGCGCTGGCGCTGAACTTGATGCCGTTGGCCAGCAGGTTGGCGAACACCTGGCGCACCAGGGCGGGGTCGGCCTGCAGGTCGGGCAGGCCCTCGGCGATGCGCACGACCTGCGGCGTGGTGGCCGTGGCGCCCGCCAGCAGGTCGGCCACCTCGCGCACCAGCGCCGCGGTGTGCACCGGGCGGCGATCGACCGAGCCTTCGGCCGACCGCGCCAGCTGCAGCAGCGAGGTGACGAGGTCGGTGGAACTCTCGGACTGGCGCGAGATGGCGGCCAGCAGGCTGTCGGCGGCCGTCAGGTCGCCGCGACCGAGCGCCTCGCGCGCCATGCGCGACACGCCCGTGATGCCGCCCAGCGGCCCGCGCAGGTCGTGCGACACGCTGCGGTTGAAGCTCTCCAGCCCTTCGATGGTCTCGCGCAATTGCGCGGTGCGCAGCGCCACGCGCAGCTCCAGCGTCTGGTTGGTGCGTTCGAGTTCGGCCTGGATCGCCTCGCGCGCGGCGAGCTCGCGCGCGCTGCTCGCCTGCGCCCGCACGAGGCCGGTCGTGAGGATGGTCATGCCCAGCACGGCGTGGGGCACGATCAGCGAGATGCCGGCGCCGACGAAGCTGAGCCACCCGGCCAGCGCGGCCAGGATCGACACGGGGTAGACGAGCACCGCCAGCATCACGATGCCGTGGCCGGCGCGCGGCTCGCGCCGCATCGCCCAGCCGAACAGCACGGCCCAGGCGCACATGAAGGTGCCGATGAGGCCCACCGTCTCGCCGCGCGTGAGCACGCCGCAGGCCAGCGCGATCAGCGCGAGGCCGAACGCGAACAGCGTGACCTGGCGCATGCGGCGGCACCACGGCAGGGGCACGTCGACGTAGTCGATCAGCCCCCAGGTGATCAGCCCGTGCGCCAGCAGCGCGAACACGGCGTTGAGCGTCGCCGGCGGATCCGTCCAGCGCGTGCCGGTGCTGTAGTGGCCTACGGCGACGCACAGGTACTGCAGCATGACCGAAATGAAGCCTGCCGACAGCAGCAGGGTCCAGCGCGCCCTCAGCGAGCGCCAGACGACCAGCAACAGCAACGCCAGCGTCCCCTGGACCGCGACGCCGACCACCGCCATGATTTCGGTAAGAGGCATGTGGGGCAATGGTAATGAATTTGCCCTGCTGCGGGTGAGGGCAAATGCTGAGCAATGCACTGTCTTTGGAGCGCGCGCGGCCCCGCGCCGTTCATTGCGGCAAGGTCAGGGTCACCCGCAGGCCGCCGCCACTGCGATTGACCAGTGCGATGCGGCCGCCGTGCGCTTCGACGATCTCGCGCGCCAGCGCCAGGCCCAGTCCGGTGCCGGCGCGCTTGGTCGAGTAGAACGGCAGCAGCGCCTGCTCCAGCACGGCCTCGCTCATGCCCGGACCGCGATCCGAGACGACCAGCACCAGCTCGCTGGTCGACGCGGCGCAGCCGAGCACCACCTCGTCTGCGGCGCTGCCCGACTCGTGGGCGTTCTTCAACAGGTTGATCAACGCCTGCTCCATCTGCACCGCGTCGAAGCGCGCGTCGCCGTCCGGCACGCGGCCGTCGAGCCGGTAGCGGCAGTGCGCCTCGAGGCCGGCGAGGAACGCCGCCCAGTCCACCGGCTCGGGACGCGGCGCGGGCAGCTTGGCGAAGCGCGCGTAGCCGTCGAGAAAGCCGTGCAGGTGGCGCGCGCGCTCGCCGATCGAGTCCAGCACGCCGATCGCGCGCGTCGAATCGCCCCGCCGCACCAGCTCCGCGCCGCTGTGCGCCAGCGACGAGATGGGCGCCAGCGAGTTGTTCAGCTCGTGGCTGATCACGCGGATCAGCCGTTTCCAGCTCGCCACCTCCTGGCGCGACAGTTCGCGTGTCATGCGGCGCAGCAGGTGCAGGCGGTGCGGCCGGCCCTGCAGGCGAAAGCCGCGCTGCGACACGTGGAAGGTCTCGTCGCTGCCGTCGAGGTCGACGCTGAACAGCGTGTCCTCGCCGGCCTGCAGCGCGCTGCGCAGCGCCTGCGGCGCGCTCGCGAGCAGGTCGGCGAACTCCAGCCCCTGCAGGCTGCGTCCCTCGCCCAGCAGCTGGCGCGCGGCGATGTTGGCGTAGGCCACGTGCCCGCCGGCGTCGGTCAGCACGAGCGCGACGGGCGTGTTCTGCACCACGGTCTCGAGCAGCAGTTCGCGCTGCACCAGGTGCTGACGCTGGTCGCGCAAGGCCTGTCCCAGCTCGTTGTGCAGGCGCACGAGTTCGCCCAGCTCGCCGTGGCCGGTGGGCGTCAGCGACAGGCTGAAGTCGCCGTCGCGGTAGCTCAGCACGCCGCCCTCGAGCGCGCGCAGCACGCGCGCGAGCGGGGCCAGCACCACGCTCGCCGCCCAGGCGCACAGCGGCAGCACCACCGCGGCGGTCAGCGCGATCGCCCAGCCGCCGCCGGCGGCCGGCGCGGTCCAGGCGGGGCCCAGTCCCAGCGCCGTCCTCAGCCAGGCGAGCCCCTGCGGCAACGGCCATGCCGTGAGGGCCGCGTGCACCGCGACGCCGGACAACGCCGCCAGCGTCATCAACAGCACCAGGCGGGCGCGCAGCGTGGACGGCATCATTTGTCCAGCGGCAACGCGTAGCGCTCCATGCGTCGGTACAGCGCCTGGCGCGACATGCCCAGCGCCTGCGCGGCGCGGCTGACGACGCCGTGCGCGGCCGCCAGCGCGGCCTCGATCGCGACCCGGCTGGGTTCGTCGAGATTGCGCGCGGCGCCGTGCGCCGACGCCGTCGACTCGGGCAGGCCGAGCAGCTCGGGGGTGATCGTCTGCCCGCCCGCGAGCAGCGCCGCCCGCTCGATCGCGTTCTTGAGCTCGCGCACGTTGCCCGGCCACGCGTGGGCGCGCAGCGCGTCGCGGGCGGCCTCGCCGAGGAGGGCGCGGCCGGCCAGGAAGTGGTCGGCCAGCGGCAGGATGTCGTCGCAGCGCTCGGCCAGGGGCGGCAGCCGCACCTCGATCACGTTGAGCCGGTAGTAGAGGTCCTCGCGGAACGTGCCCTCGCGCACCATCGCCTTCAGGTCGGCGTTGGTGGCGCTCAGGACGCGCACCTTCACATGGCGCGTCTGGTTGGAACCCAGGCGCTGGAAGCTGCCGGTGTCGAGCACGCGCAGCAGCTTCATCTGGCCGCCGGGCGACAGGTTGCCGATCTCGTCGAGGAACAGCGTGCCGCCGTCGGCCGCGTCGAAGCGCCCTTCGCGCGCGCGGTTCGCGCCCGTGTACGCGCCGCTTTCCGCGCCGAACAGCTCGGCCTCGATCAGCTCGCCCGGCAGCGCCCCGCAGTTCACGGCCACGAACGGGCCGCGCGCGACGGCGGAATTGGCGTGCACGATGGCCGCGACGCGCTCCTTGCCGCTGCCGTTGGGGCCCGTCACGAGCACGGGGACGTCGGAGCGCGCCACCTGGCAGGCCAGTTCCAGCGTGCGCAGCGTGGCGTCGGCCTCGAAGACCAGGTCGCCGAGCGCGAAGCGTGCCGCCAGCGCCTCCTTGCGGGCGCGCCGTTCCTTGCGCGCGCGGCGCAGCTCGGCGCCGGTCTCCGCCAGTTCCAGCAGGTTCTCCACGGTCGCCAGCAGCCTGGCGTCGTCCCAGGGCTTGGCGAGATAGTCGGCGGCGCCGGCCTTGACCAGCTCGACCGCGCTCTCGAGCCGCGTCCAGGCGGTCAGCAGCACCACGGGCACGTCCACGTGGCGCGCGCGGATGGCGCGAAACAGCGCGACGCCCTCCTCGCCGGAAGTGGTGTCGGCGCTGAAGTTCATGTCCTGGATCACGAGATCGACCGCCTCGCGTTCCAGCAGCGCCAGCCCCTGCGCGGGGCCGAGCGCCACCAGCGGGCGGATGTCGCGCAGCGACAGCGCGAGCGCCAGGGCCTCGCCGACCCCGGGGTTGTCGTCGATGATCAGGACGGTTCGCACGACCACCTCCGGGCGGGTCGATGCAACGCCATCAATTCGTGGCGGGCGGCGCCATCGATTCCAGCATCAGCTGGCAGTGGCGGGCGAGCAGCTCGACCGAGGTCTTGCGCAGGCGTTCCACGTCCGCGTCCGCCAGCTTGGCCATGCCCGAGTCGGCGTCCACGCCGCCCACCTTCGCCTGGTCGTGGATGAACTTGCTGCCGTTGGCGATGTGCGTCGCGTTTTCCTTGGCCCACGCGTCGTAGAACTTCTGGAAGCGCGGCAGGTAGTCGGCGATGCGCTCGGAGCAGGCCACGGCCTGCCGGGGCAGCGTCACGGACTGGCCGTACAGCGAGGCGTCGGCCTCGGGGCTGTTCGACTGCGCGGCCGGCGGTTCGGCCGCAAACGCCGTGCCGCCGAGGGTGGCGGACACGACGAGCGCGAGAAGGTGGGTTCGGGACGTCATCCCGCCATTGTGCCGGGCTTGCGGCGGCAAACTGTGACCGAATCCTTCGGTGCCCGACCATGGCGGCCTCAGCCGAGGCCGCGCATGGCATGCGCGGGGGGCAGCGCGGCGGCGCGGCGCGCCGGCGCGAGCACGGCGACCTGGCCCAGGGCCCACAGCACCAGCGCCCCCAGGGGCAGGTACAGCGCCGGCAGGCGCGGCAGCTCGTACTGCGTCATCAGCCACTGGTTGACGCCGAACGCGCCCAGCATGCCCAGCGCGATCCCGGCGCTCGTGAGCAGCAGGTTCTCCGTCTGGAAATAGCGCAGGATCTGGCCGCGCGTGGCGCCGAGCGCGCGGCGCGTGCCGATCATCCGCGTGCGTTGCTGCACCCAGAAGCTGGCCAGGCCGACGATGCCGAAGGCGGTCACCACCAGCAGCGCCACGCATACGCCCACCAGAAGCCAGACCATCGCCACGTCGGAGCGGTAGAAATCGGTGCGCAGGTCTTGCAGCGTGCCGCTGGCGCGCACCACGCGCTGCGTGTCGCGGTGCTCGAGCGCCTGCAGCGCCGCCTTCAGCACCACCTGGCGGCGGGCCGGGTCGGTGCGCAGCATGTAGACGCCACCGTTGAAGGTGGGCCGCACGGGCAACAACACCGAGTGGAGGTCGTTCTCGTCCGCATTGCGCGGCATGGGCCGGATGAAGCGATCGACGACGCCGATCACGCGCGTGGGAAAGTCCGAATAGAGGTACAGCGCCTGGCCGATGGCGCTCTTGCCGGGAAACAGTCGCTGCGCGGTCGCGCGCGTCACGATGACGCTGGGCAGCCTGGGGTCGGCGCTGTCGTTGAAGGCCTTGCCGGCCATCACTTCGTCGACGTGGAAGTCGCGGCCCTCGACCAGGTGCAGTCCCAGGGTGTCCAGCGCGCCGACGTCGGCCATGTAGGTGGACACGTCGATCGTCGGCACTTTCTGGCCCGGCGCCAGGTTGACGCCGGTATTGTTCGAGTTGTTGTTGTACGGGATCTGGTTGATCACCGACACCGAGCGCACGCCGGGTATGGCGCGCAGGTCGTGCAGGTCCACCTCCGTGTCCGGCGCCGCGTTCGGATTGCGGCCGATGCTGTGGACCTCGATCTGCACCAGTTCGTCGTCGGCCAGGCCGCTCGTGAAATGCAGTCGCTCGATGCGGTTGGCGATCAGGAAGACCGCGTTGCAGACGATCGCGCACGTGAGCGCGATCTCCACGACGATCAGCAACGCGGCCGTCTTGTGGCGGCGCAGCGTGGAAAGGATGGGGCGCAGTTGCAGCATGGCGAGAACTCCCGGATTCACCGTTCAGGACGACTTGAGTTGCGAGGCAGGCGAGATCTCGCACGCACGCCAGGCCGGCAGCACGCCGGCCAGCAGGCTCGCCCCGACCGAGAACGCGAACGTGGCGGCGAGCGTCGTCGCATCCATGTGCACCCATTGCGAGCTGTCCGACGTTCCCTGGCGCACCAGCCACACGCCCGCCCAGGACAGCACGAGGCCCAGCACACCGCCGGCCAGGCCGATGGCGCCGGCCTCGACGAGGAACTGCGCGAAGATCTGGCGCCGCGGCGCGCCGAGGGCCCGCCGAACACCGATCTCGGGCGCACGCCGCAGGCATTTCGCCAGCAGCAGCCCCACGGTGTTGACCATGCACACCAGCAGGAAGCCGAACGCCAGCCAGGTCTGCAGCCGCACGTCGTCGGGCACCACGTGCTGGGACGACAGCCACTCCATCACGGGCCGCAGGCGCGGATTGGGATCGCGCTCGAAGCGCCCCGCCGCATGCTGTTGCGCGGAATAGCGGTTCAGGTAGTCGAGATACGCGGGCCGATCGTCCGGCGACTTCAGCTCCACCCAGTACTGGATCCAGCTGCACGGCGCCGTCAGTGCGCGCAGGTCCGTCGTCGGTCCGTCGCCCCAGCAGCTCACGTTGCCGTGCTGGCTCAGCTTGCGCTCGATCGAGGTGGAGAATGGCACGAACACGCTCTCCGTCTTGCGGTAGCGGCCGGTGTTCAGGTCGAAAAAGTAAGGCACGGGCTGCCAGGCGCCGAGCACGCCCACGACCCGGTAGTCGGCGTTGTCGAAGCGCAGCGTGCGTCCCACGCTGTCGGCGCCGCCGAACACCTTCTCGTTGAGCTCGCGGCTGATCACGACCACCGCCGCGCGCGCATCGTCCTCGGCCGCGCCCCAGGGTTGGCCGTAGCGGAAAGGGGTGCCGAACATCGGGAAGAAATCGGCACTCGTGTAGCGCGCGTCGGCCGTGAACGGCTTGAGCGCGCCCGGGGTCTCCGCGGCGGGCTCGATGGTGACGCCGCCGCCGATCATCGCGGCTTGACGAAGGCCGTGCTTGTCGCGCAGCAAGGCCTCGGCATCGAAACGCGTCAGCTGGTCGTCGGGCTCCTCGCCCGGGGTCGAGCCGGCTTTCGTCTGAGCGTCGAGCTGCACGCGCATCACGCTAGCGCCGCGTCCGGGCAGCGGATCGCCGGAGAGCGCGCGAAAGGTCGTCAGCGTCGTCATGCTGGCGCCGATGCCCATCGCCACCGTCAGCACCATCAGGGCCGTGAGGCCGCGGGCGGAACGGAAGCTGCGCAGCGCGAGATCGAAGTAGTAGAGGAACATCGTGTTTCCTTTAGGTTCACTGCAGCAGCGCGTTGACGTTGGCCAGGTCGGCCTCCGTCAGCGCGCCGGCCGCCTGCTGCAACTGCAACCGGCCGAGGATGAACTGGTGGCGGGCCTGCGCGTAGGCGGCCTGCGCCTGCGCGAGCGTCTGGATCGCGTTGAGCACGTCGGTCTGCGTGCGGTTGCCCACCTCGCGGCCGACGCGCGTGGCGGCGAGCGAGGCCTGCGCCGCGGCCACCGACTCGCGCGTGGCCTGCACCTGGCCGATGCCCGCGACGACGCTGCCATAGGCGGCCCGCGCCGAGCGCTCGACGGCGCGGCGCTGGATCTCGAGGCTGTCGCGCGCGCCGTCGCGCTGGTGCCGGGCCTGGTCGACGCGCGCCTGCGTCGCGCCGCCGGCGAACAGCGGCACGTTGAGCGTCAGCGCCACGGTGTTGGCGAGGCGGCCGCTCGCGTCGCCGTAAGGCGTGCCGGTGGGACGTCCGAGGTTCAGGCCGGCGCTCAGCGACGGCAGGTGGCCGGCGCGCGCGGCGGCGATCGAACTCTCGGCGGCGTCGACCCCCTTGCCGGCGGCCCACACGGCCGGATTGCCCTGCAGCGCCGTGGCGACCCAGGCCTGCGGATCGGCCGGCACGGGCGCCAGCAGCGGCAGGTCGTCGCGCAAGGTCCTGAGCGTGGCCGGCGTGCTGCCGGTGATCTCGGCGACCGCGGCGAGCGCGTCGACCAGCGACTGGCGCGCGGCGATGGTGTTGCCGTGCGCGAGCGCCTGGTAGGCACGCGACTGGTCGACGTCCACCTGCGCGTCGAGCCCCGCCCGGTAGCGCTGCCGGGATTGCGCGACCTGCTGCGCGAACGCGTCCTCGTTGGCCTGCACGCTGGCCAGCAGGTCGGCCGCCAGCAGCGCGTCGAAGTACGCGGTCGCCACGCGCAGGCACAGCTGCTGGCGCGCCGCCTGCACCGTCGCGTCCTGCGCGTCGGCGTTGAAGGCGGCGGCCTTCATCTGCGACCACAGCGCGGCGTCGAACACCACCTGGTTGACGCCCAGCGCGACGTTGGTCGTGTGCGCGCTCGCGGCCGGCAGCGCGGCGCCGGTGTCGCGCTCGCGGCCGATGGCGGCGGTGGCGGCGGCCTGCGGCAGCAGCGCGGCGCGCGCCTGGTCGGCCAGGTCGTGCGTGCCGGCCCGCGCCGCGTCGGCGGCCGCCAGCACCGGGTCGTTGTCGCGCGCGAGGCGGTACACGTCCAGCAGGTCGTCGGCGCGCGTGGACGCGCACGCGCTCGCGAGGAGCGCGCAGGCGAGCGCGGCCGCGCGCCGGCGCGAGCCGGATTCACGCATGGACGGGGGCCTCGCCATGGGCCGCGGAGCGTCCGGTCAGCCGCACCTCTTCCGACACGTCCACCACCTGGCCGTCGATCACGTGCACGTTGCGCTGCGCGCGGGCGGCGAGCTGTGGGTCGTGGGTGACCATCACGATGGTGGCGCCGTCGCGGTTCAGCTCCTCGAGCAGGTCCATCACGCTGCGCGCCATCTGGCTGTCCAGGTTGCCCGTGGGCTCGTCGGCGAGCAGCAGGCGCGGCTCGCCCGCCAGCGCGCGCGCGATGGCCACGCGCTGCTGCTGGCCGCCCGAGAGTTCGGCCGGATAGTGCTTCTCGCGCGCGGCCAGGCCCACGCGCTCGAGCGCCGCGCGCACGCGGCGCCTGCGCTCGTCGGCCTTCATGCCGCGATAGCGCAGCGGCACGTCGACGTTGTCGAACACGTTCAGGTCGGCGATCAGGTTGAAGCCCTGGAAGATGAAGCCGATCTTCTGGTTGCGGATGCGCGAGCGCTCGTCGTCGCCCAGCTGGCTCACGTCGACGCCGTCGAGCTCGTAGCGGCCGGCAGTGGGGGCCTCCAGCAGGCCGGCGATCGTCAGGAAGGTCGTCTTGCCCGAACCCGACGGCCCGGTGACGGCGACGAACTCGCCCTGCGCCACCGACAGGTCGAACTCGCGCAGCGCGTAGGTCTCGACGACTTCGGTGCGGTAGGCCTTGGACAGGCCGGTCATCTTCAGCATGGCGTTTCCTTGAGGGTGGGACATCAACGGGACAGGCCGACCGTCGGGGCGGCGTGGAAGTTCTCGGCGCCGGAGACGACGACGCGGTCGCCCGGCTTCAGGCCGGACAGGATCTCGACGCGATCGACGCTGCGGGCGCCCAGACGCACCGGCGTCTTCACGGCCACGCCATCGCGCACGACGTAGGCGTACTGGCCGCCGGACTCGTCGATGAAACTGCCGGCGCGCACGCTCAGCACATCGGGGCGTTGGTCGAGCAGCACGCGCACCGACAGGCGCTGGTTCTGGCGCAGTTGCTCGGGCATCGCACCATCGAAGCGAAGGCGCGCCGCCACCTGGTTGGCGACGACCTCCGGCGAAATGCCGCTGACGCGCGCCTTCCACGTCTGGCCGTTGCCGGCGATCTCGCCCGGCATGCCCACCGCGAGGTCGCGCGCGAAGCTCTCGGCCACCTGCATCTGCACCTCGAGCTGGGTCAGGTCGATCACGGTCAGCAACTGCGCGTCCTTGGCGACGCTCGCGCGTTCGGCGACGAACAACTGGCCCACCTGGCCGTCGACCGGCGAGCGCACCGCCAGCTCGGCGACCTGGCGCCTGAGGTCCTCCACCAGCAGCACCTGGCGCGCATGCGCCTGCTCCTTGGACTGCACGTCGAACTTCAGGCTGTCGTCCCTGGAATGCAGGCCGGCCTCGGCGTGGCTCAGCGCGATGCGGGCCTTCTCGAGCGCGTCGCGCGCGTGGTCCACCTGCATGCCGGCCGCGGCGCCGGCGTCGAACGCCTTCTGCTGGCGCGCCAGGTCGGTCTCGGCCGCCTTGACGTCGATCGCCGCGTTCTCGCGCGCGCCCTGCAGCGCGGCGCGCTGCTCGCCGGCCTCGACCCGGGCGCGAAGCGTGTCGGTCTGCAGCGTGTCGGCCGTGGAGAGTTCCTGGGCGAGCTTGGCGGCGAGATCCGGACTGGCGATCGTGGCCAGCACCTGGCCCTTCCGGACGCTGTCGCCCGCGTGCACCTGCAGCGTGACGGCGCCGGCCTGCGGCGCGAACAGCGTGGGGCTGAACGCGGCGACGACCCGGCCTTCGGCCTGGATGTCGCGCACGAACGGGCCCCGGCTGACGTCGTCCAGGCCCAGCCGCTCGACGCTCACCGAGCTGTTCGTGCCCAGCAGGCGCCGCGCCTGCGGCAGGCTCCAGGCCGCCAGGGCGAGTACCGCGACGACCGCCACGCCGACGACGAGGCGCCGGCGACCTTTCGGGCGGGCGATGGCGGTGTCTTGCGAGGAGGTGTCACGAATCATGAAGTCGGTCCGGGCGGCGCAGGAAAGGCGCGCTGTCCGGCTTCATGATCGCAACGACCGTGCCACCGCTGGGCAACGGTGGCTTGCCTTGTGGATCAAGGACTTGCGAGCGTCTCCCGACGCCCGGAGGGTGTCCGCGGACAGTCGCGGACACCCCTGGCGGACACCGCGTGTCCGCCCGGGTGCCTCAGCTCGAGGCGGCCTTCTCCGCCTTGGCGGCCTTCTTCGCGGCCTTCTTCGCGACGCGCTTGTCGTGTTTGGCCTTGACGGACGCGCTCGCCGCTTCCTCGCCGGCGGGCGTCACGGTCTGTCCGGCGGCGGCCGGGGCGCCGCTCTGGGCGGAGGCGGTGGTGACCGCGGCAACGAGCAACAGGGAAACGAGAGCCAGCTTCTTCATGGGGAACCTTTCTGTTTGGTTGAGGGAACCGGGGCCGTTGTAGCCGCAATCGCCCGAGAACGCACGTACGCTGATGCGTGACCTCGTCGGCAGGGGTGACTCTGCGCCGTCGCGGCCGGGCAGATGCCGCCCGGCTACTCGCCCTTCGGCTGCTGTTCTTCCTGCCGATGCACGCGCTGGCAGATCGGGAAGCGCTGATAGCGCGCGTCGCTGTCGCACAGGCGCCTGATGCAGGCGGCCGCCTTCGCCGTGTCCGGGTCGGCGCAGGCCTCCCGCGGGCCCAGGCCGCGCGGGGCGGGCGCCGTGGCGGCGGCGGTCGGCTCGGCCGGCTCGGCGCCCGTGCCGACCAGCGGGCGGGACTGCGAAACGACGTGCGCCTCGTCCGCGGGCGGCAACACCGGCGGCGGCAGCTTGAGCGCGGCGATCTTCGCCTCCAGGGCCTTGCTGCGCGACTCCTTGGTCGACTTCGGACGGGCCGGCGGCGGCCGCGGCGCCTCGGCCACGGCGACGGCGACGGGGGCGGGCACGACGGGCGCGGGTTCGGAGGCCGGCGACGCGGCCGCGCTCGCCGCAGTCTCGCTCGCCGCGGCCAGCGTCTGCGAGGCCGGGGCCGATGCGGCCTCGGCGACCACGACCGCGGCCGACGCCGCCGCCGACGCCGCGTCCGCCGCGGCCACGGGCGCGCTGGCGGACGGCTCGGCGGACGAGGCGCTGTCCGCGACCAGCGGGGCCGCGGCCTCCAGGCCGACCGCCGGCATCCACTGCCGCCGGGTGTTCCAGGCGCCGGCGGCCACCATGGCGATGACCAGCAACAGCAGCACCGTCTTGAACGGCAGGCCCGTCTTCGGCGGCAGCACCACCGTGCGCTCGGGGCGTTCGAGTTCGTCGTGGCGCGGCGGACGGGTGGCGGGCCCTCTTCGCCCGGTCGGCTCGAAACGGCTGGTGGCCTGGATCGTCTTCTCGTAGCCTGAATCCAGGGCCGCCGGCTCCGACGGCGTCGGCGCCGGTGCCGGCGACGCGGCGCGCGCGGCCGGCCAGGCGCGCACCGGCACGGCGATCCGCCCGGCCAGTGCGTCGCGGAACTGCGCCACCGATTGCGGCCGATCCTGCGGCCGCACGGCCATCGCCCAGTCGAGGACCTGCAGCAGGCGCGGCGAGCAGCCCGGCGGCGCCAGGCGCGCGAGCGGCTCGAGCTCGTCGCTCATCACGCGCGCGGTCGCAGGCAGCGGCGCGCGGCCGGTCAGCAGGAAGTAGCAGGTGCCGGCCAGCGCGTACAGGTCGGTCCAGGGCCCCTGGCGCATCGACTGCGTCTCGGCGTACTGCTCGATCGGCGCGAACTGCGGCTTGAGGATGGCGGTGACGTTCTGGGTGCGGTCGGCCAGCACCAGGCGGGCCGCGCCAAAATCGAGCAGCACCGGGCGGCTCTCGTCGCACCACAGGATGTTGTCCGGCGCGATGTCGCGGTGGTAGACCGCGGCCTCGTGCATCACTTCCAGCGCGCCGAGCAGCGGCTCGATCAGCGCCCGCATCCAGGCGTCGTCGAAGGCGCCCGGGGCCGTTTCCTTGCGCAGCTGGCGCAGCGTGCGGCCCTTGTAGAGCGGCATCGCCATGTAGGCCGTGCCGTTGCCTTCCCAGAAACGGAACACCTTCACCAGCGCGGGCTGGTCGAAGCGGGCGAGGAGCCGGGCCTCGTTGACGAAGGATTGCAGGCCCAGCGCGAAGTCTTCCCCGTGCGTGCGCGCGCGCAGCGTCACGCGCTCGCCCGCGCCGCGCCCGGCCAGCGAGACCGGCATGTACTCCTTCAGGGCGACGTCGCGCTGCAGCGCCTCGTCCCAGGCCCGGTAGACGACGCCGAAGCCGCCGGAGCCCAGCACCTGGCGGATCTCGAACTCCGCGAGGCGGGTGCCGATCGGCAGCGCATCGCCGCCGTCCTCTTGCGGGGACGCGGCACCGGGTCGGGCATTCGAGGGTTCGGACATGGTGGCGTAGTGTGCCGCAGCCGGCGATCCTTGCTCAACGCGGCAGCGTGCACATCGGTGCACGGGGCGGCATTTTGTGGCGAGATCGCCGCTTCGCCGTCGAGCTTCGCCGCTAAGATTCCGCCCGTGCCGTCGGCGCGACAGGCTTCGTCACCGTGGAAACCCTCTGGCGTTTCCACCGCGACCTCCGTTCGAACATTCCAGAGACCACTCAGCCATGCCAGAAAGACTCGCCACCGATGCGGTGGTCATCGGCGCGGGCGTCGTCGGACTGGCTTGCGCCCGCGCCCTGGCGCGCCGGGGCCACGAGGTGCTCGTCATCGAGGCGCTGGACTCGTTCGGCACGGTCACGAGCTCGCGCAACAGCGAGGTCATCCATGCCGGCATCTACTACGCGCCCGGCTCGTCGAAGGCGCGCCTGTGCGTCGCCGGCAAGCAACTGCTGTACGCGTACTGCGCCGAGCGCGGCATCGCGCATCGGCGCTGCGAGAAGCTGATCGTCGCGACGTCCCCGGACCAGGTCGCGCGGCTCGACGCCATCCGCGAGGTCGCACGCGCCAACGGCGTGCCGGATCTCGCCGTCCTCACGGCCGCGCAAGCGAACGCGCTGGAGCCGGAATTGCGCTGCGTGGCCGCGCTGCACTCGCCGTCCACCGGCATCGTCGACAGCCACGCCTTCATGCTCTCGCTGCTGGCCGACCTCGAATCGCACGGCGGCAACGCGATCTTCAGGAGTCCGATCCTGTCGGCGGAGGTCACGCCGCAAGGCGTCGAGCTGCACGTGGGCGGCGAAGAGCCCGTCACCGTCGTGGCAGGCCTCGTCGTCAATGCCGCGGGGCTGCACGCGTCCGAGCTCGCGCGCCGGATCGCCGGACTGCGGCCCGACACGATCCCGGAGACGCGCTACTGCAAGGGCAACTACTTCGCGCTCGAAGGCCGCGCGCCGTTCTCGCGGCTGGTCTATCCGGTGCCGGAGGCGGCCGGGCTGGGCGTCCACCTGACGCTGGACCTCGGCGGCCAGGCGCGCTTCGGCCCGGACACCGAATGGCTGCCGGACACCGACGCCGCGGCGATCGACTACGCCGTCGACCCGAGCCGCTCGAACGGCTTCGATGCGGAGATCCGGCGCTACTGGCCCGGTCTTCGCGGCGGCGCGCTGAGCGCGGCCTACAGCGGCGTGCGCCCGAAGATCTTCGTCGACGGCGCGCCGGTGAACGACTTCCTGATCAGCGGCCCCTCGACCCACGGCGTCGCCGGCCTGGTCAACCTCTTCGGCATCGAGTCACCCGGCCTGACCGCGTCGCTGGCGATCGCCGATGCCGTCGCGCAGGCCCTGGACGCCTGACGCTCAGAACAGGCTCGCCCCGATGTTGATCAGCAGCGCCAGCACCGTCGTGTTGAACAGGTACGCGAGGATGCAGTGCAGCGAGCCGATGCGCCGCATCGGCTTGGTGACGAAGGACACGTCGGCCGTCTGGCCCGAGGTGCCGATCACCGCCGCGAAATAGAAGAAGTCGCCGTAGTCCGGATCCGGGTCGTCCGGGAACGACAGGCCGGGCTTTTGCCCATGGCAGGCCGCCAGGTAGTAGTCGTGCGCGTAGTGCAGCGTGAACATGATCTGGATGAAGCTCCACGACGACATCACCGTGAGGCCCGCCAGGCCGATATGCGCGCCGCGCAGCCAGCCGTGCATTTCCTTGACCACCGACAGCTCGCACGCGATCGCCACCAGGCTCGCGATGGCCGCGATCACCGTCAGGCCCAGGATCGCGTACTTCCCGTCGTCCTGCAGCTGCGCGCGGTGGCGCATGTGTCCCTGCGACGAACGGATCATCATCACGGCGGCCAGGACCACATAGAGCCAGGCGCCGACGTTCCAGGCGATGAGCCAGCGCGAGATGGGCTGCGAGGCGATGCCGTGCGGCAGGAACAGGCCGGTCGCCGCGCCGATCAACGCGACGATGAACAGGCGCGGCCGCACCTTGAACACGTGGATGAATCGCTTCAGCGGAGGGGTCATGCATCGGCCTTGGCAAGTGGCGCGCCGCGGGCTGGGCGTGGCCGCATTGTCCGGCCTCGCGCCCGGTGCCGGGTCGCAAGCTGAAGTCCGGCTTGCGCTGCGCGTGCGACGATGCGGGCCCGTGGCCTGTCGACGCCGGCCGCTTCTTCCCGGAAATCGTCCATGACCAAGATGCTGCTGCCCTGGATCGCCATCGTCGCCACGATGATGGTGCTGGACCTGATCTGGATCGGCGGCATCGCGCGCCCGCTGTACGACCGCGGCATCGGCCACCTGATGGCGGAGCGGCCCGACTTCGTGGCGGCGGCAGCGTTCTACCTGCTGTTCGCGGCCGGCCTGATGGCCTTCGTCGTGCTGCCGCGCGCCCCCGGCGACTGGCGGATGGCCGCGGCCTGGGGCGCGCTGTTCGGCTTCATGACGTACATGACCTACGACCTGACCAACCTGGCCACGCTGCGCGGCTGGCCGTTGGGGCTGTCGTTCATCGACACGGCATGGGGGTGCTTCGCGACCGGGCTGGCGGCGACTGTTGGCAAGCTGGTGGCGGACAAGGTCGGCTAGCGTGTGACGCCTTGCGGGGCTTTTGCGGATGCCTGCGGCGCTGTTTGCCGGGCGCATCGCGCCTGGCACCCGGGCTGGCGTGATCGCTTGCGGCAGGCTGGGCGCTCTCCGGCTTGCGGCCATTTGCGCGCGCCGATTTGCCTGCGGCGCTGGTTGCCAGGCGCATCGCGCCTGGCACCCGGGCTGGCGTGATCGCTTGCGGCAGTCTGGGCGCTCTCCGGCTTGCGGCCATTTGCGCGCGCCGATTTGCCTGCG
>FTJN01000082.1_pt2 | contig 26304 bp, 31 predicted proteins | sample 1658361 | NCBI WGS metagenome assembly FTJN01 (sample SAMEA3914819, study PRJEB12502) | metagenome | biome: forest; material: soil | place: Canada | collected 2010-06-26 | depth 0.3 m
TGCAGAGCGCGATCTTCAACAGCGCCAACTTCTCCAGCATCGCCACCGACGCGAAGGGCGTCATCCAGATCTTCAACGTGGGGGCCGAGCACATGCTCGGCTACGCGGCGGTCGAGGTGGTCAACCGGATCACGCCGGCCGACATCTCCGATCCCCAGGAAATCGTGGCACGTGCGCGGGCGCTGAGCGAGGAGCTTGGCACGCCCATCGAGCCCGGCTTCGACGCGCTCGTCTTCAAGGCCTTGCGCGGCATCGAGGACATCTACGAGCTGACCTACATCCGCAAGGACGGCAGCCGGTTCCCGGCGATCGTCTCCGTGACGGCGCTGCGCGATCCGCAGGACGCCGTCATCGGCTACCTGTTGATCGGCACCGACAACACCGCGCGCAAGCAGGCGGAGGACGCGCTCCTGCAGGCCGGGGCCTTGCAGAGCGCGATCTTCAACAGCGCCAACTTCTCGAGCATCGCCACCGACGCGAAGGGCGTGATCCAGATCTTCAACGTCGGCGCCGAGCGGATGATGGGCTACGCCGCCGCCGAGGTGGTGGACCGGATCACCCCCGCGGATCTCCACGATCCGCAGGAAGTGATCGCCCGCGCCAAGGCGCTCAGCGCCGAGTTCGGCGTCGCGATCGCCCCCGGATTCGAAGCTCTCGCGTTCAAGGCCTCGCGCGGCATCGAGGACATCTACGAACTCACCAAGGTGCGCAAGGACGGCAGCCGCTTCCCGGCCATCGTCTCGGTGACGGCGCTGCGCGACGCGCACGAAGGCATCATCGGCTATCTGCTGATCGGAACGGACAACACCGCGCGCAAGGAAATCGAGGAGGAACGCGCGAAGCTCGACCAGCGCCTGCGCGATCAGCATTTCTATACCCGCTCGCTCATCGAATCGAACGTCGATGCCCTGATGACCATCGACCCGCGCGGCATCGTCACCGACGTCAACAAGCAGGCGGAGGCGCTCACGGGCTGCACGCGCGACGAGTTGATCGGCGCGCCGTTCAAGAACTGCTTCACCGATCCTGCGCGGGCCGAGGCCGGCATCAAGCACGTGCTGGACGAAGGCAAGGTCACCAACTACGAACTCACCGCGCGCGCGCGGGACGGCAGGCTCACGGTCGTGTCGTACAACGCGACCACATACCACGATCGCAACCGGTCCCTGCAAGGCGTGTTCGCGGCGGCGCGCGACATCACGGAGCGCAAGCACTACGAGGAATCGCTGCGTGAGGCCACGCATCGGGCGGAGCAGGCGAGCCGCGCCAAGAGCGAATTCCTGGCCAACATGAGCCATGAGATCCGCACGCCGATGAACGCGGTCATCGGACTGGCTTTCCTCCTGGGCAAGACGCGGTTGAACGACGAACAGGCGGATCTGCTGGCCAAGCTCAAGCTCGGGAGCAAGTCGCTGCTGCTCGTGCTCAACAACGTCCTCGACCTCTCCAAGATCGAGGCCGGCGAGCTGATCGTGGAGCGCCGCGCGTTCGACTTGCGCGTGCTGCTGTCGGAACTGCCCGAAGTGCTGGCCGTGCAGGCGCAGGCCAAGGGCATCGCCTTCGAGATCGACAGCGCGGGCGACCTGCCTGCCGCGCTCGAAGGCGACGCGACGCGGCTCCACCAGATCCTGACGAACCTGTTGTCCAACGCGATCAAGTTCACCGAGCGCGGCGGGGTGAGCCTGCGCGTGCGCCGTCTCGCGGACACGTCGTCGCACGTGACGCTGCGCTTCGCCGTGCAGGACACGGGCATCGGAATCGCCGCCGAGGTCCAGGCGCAACTGTTCGCCCCCTTCGCGCAGGCGGATGCTTCGATCACGCGGCGTTTCGGCGGCACCGGGCTGGGGCTGTCCATCGTCAAGCGCCTGGTCGGGCTGATGGGCGGCGAGGTGCACCTGGACAGCACGCCCGGCGTGGGCAGCGAATTCAGCGTGACGCTGCAATTTCCGCTGGCGTCGCTGGAGGAGCTCGATCGGCCCGAGGCCGGCTCGATCGAGCCGGGCGACTACATTCTGCCGGGCGTCCGCGTCCTGCTGGTCGACGACAGCGACATCAACCTGGAGGTGACCCGGCGCATTCTCGAATCGGAAGGCGCCCAGGTCCGGGTCGCGAGCAACGGACAGCAGGCCGTCGACCTGCTGGAGGCCGAACCGCAGGCCGTGGACGTCGTCCTGATGGACGTGCAGATGCCGGTGCTCGACGGCTACGACGCCACGCGCAGGATACGGACGCAGCTGCACCTGGAAGACCTGCCGATCATCGCGCTGACCGCCGGTGCGCTGAGCAGCGACCGCCAACGGTCCTCCGAGGCCGGCATGGACGACTACATCATCAAGCCCTTCGACGCGCAGCAGCTCATGCGCAGCGTCCTTCGCCACGTCCGCCTCCCGACCTTCGCGCATGCGAGCAAGCCGGTCGAAGCACGGAACGCGGCTGCGCAGCCCCACGCCGCCTGGCCTGAGATCGACGGGATCGACTCGGAGGATGCACGCGAGCGCCTGAACAACGACTTCGAGCTCTTTCGGTCGATGCTCAAGCGCCTCCTCGGCGAATTCGCGGACGTCGCGCTGCCGGACGAGGGCGCCGATGCCGGCGCACTGGCGATCCATGCGGGGCGCATGCACAAGCTGCGGGGCAGCGCGGGCCTGCTCGGCGCCAAGTCCATCCAGCGCCTCGCCGGCGAAGCCGAGGCGGCAAGCGTCTGCGGCGACGTCGCGCTGGCCGGCCCGCTCGCGGAGGATCTCGGATCCGAACTGCGCCGCCTTCGGCAGAGCGCGGAGCCGGCTTTCCATGCGCGCCAGGCTCCGGTCGAGGAAGCGATGGTGCAGGGCGGAGACCCACTCGAGATGGACGCCCTCGCGGAACTCGTCGACTTGCTGCGGCAGCAGCGCCTGTCGGCCATGGATCGCTTCAAGGCGCTTTCGCCGCAGCTTTGCGGGTACCTGGGTCAGGGCGACTACAAGCGCGTGCAGGAGCACCTCGACGGTCTTCGATTCGGCGACGCGGCCGACATGCTGGAGGCGGCGCGGGAATGAAGCCCGGCTGGATGCGCTGCGCGTCCGGCGAAGGCGTGCGGCGGTTCAGGCGATATCCAGTATCTGGGACGCGCCTTGCCGTCCTCTCAGGTGCCCGGGCCGGCGCGGGGAGGCCGCATCAGGAGGCGACACCCTCCGTGCCGGCGGCTTCGCGAATCCACGCAGTCGTCTCGACGCGATTGCGGCCGTTCTCCTTCGCGCGGTAGAGCGCCCGGTCCGCGGCGTCGATCAGGGTGGCCAGGGGCACGTCTTCGCCGGCGGCGGCGGCGACGACACCCATGCTGCACGTGATCGACAGTTCAGCGCCGGATTCCAGGACGAACGGCGTGCCGCCCACGCTCTCGCGCAGCGCGCGCAAGCGCCGGTCCGCATCGGCATGGTCGATGTGCAGGCCAGGCATGACGACGAGGAACTCCTCTCCGCCGTAGCGGCCGAGCAGGTCGTACTGGCGCATTCCGGATCGCAGGCGCGCAGCCACCTGGCGCAGCACGTCGTCGCCCACAGGGTGGCCGAGCGTGTCGTTGACGCGCTTGAAGTGATCGATGTCCACCAGGGCGAGCATCAGGGGTCCCTCGTGGCGGCGTACGCGTTCGAGCTCCCGTTGCGCACCTTCCAGGACGGCGCGCCGGTTCATGATGCCCGTCAACATGTCGGTCAAGGCCAGCGTGCGCATGGCCTCGTGCGACGCCTCGAGTTCCTGCGTGCGCTGACGGACCTGGCCTTCGAGCTCCGCCTGCCGCCCCACGAGCCTGCGCACGCGCCAGCGAAAGGCCACCCACAGGCACCCCAGCAGCGCGGCGCCGTAGCTCGCCTGGGCCGCACGGCTCCACCACCACGGCGGCAGGATCGCCAGATCCAGATTCACGCTTTCCGAGCGCCGGCCCAGGTCGGTGTTCTCGGCAAAGACCTCCAGATGGTGCGGACCTGCGGGCAGTTCATCGAAGCGCAGCCGGCTGCGGTCGGCCTGGATCCACGGCTGGCGTTCGCCGTCCAGGCGGTAGCGAATGATCGTCGAGTCGCGGTTGGTGAATCCCGGCACCTGCCACCTGATCTCCAGCGGCTCGCGCGACCATGGCACGCTCACGGGGGCGTCCGTGCGCCAGCGTCGGTCGCCCTGGCGCACTTCGTCGAGCGCGAACGGCATCGACCCGGTCTCGAGCAGGGCTGAAGCGTCGTCGATGCGGCTGACGCCGCGGCTCGTCCCCACCCAGATCCGGCCGGACGAATCCTCATGGAGCGCATATCCGTTCGTGTCGCCCCAGACCAGCCCGTTGCTGTCGTCGAAGCGACGCCAGTCGCCGTGCGCCGTCCGCACGACGACTCCGTCGTCGGTGCCGAGCCAGAGTCGATCGGCGTGGTCGACCAGCAGCGAGACGACGCGTCGACGGCCGAGCGTCGCCGAGGACAGCTGCCGGGCATGCCATGCCGCCGCGACGTGCTGGAGCTGCCAAAGACTGCCGTCGGACATCGTCAACCAGAGTTCCGCCTTGGCGCAGGCCAAGGTGACCAGCGGCTTCTCGGCGAGGCCCTCGACGACGGGTTTGACGATCTCTCCCGAAGCCAGCCGTTGCCACAGGCCCTTGTCGGTCGCCATCCATACGGCGTCGCCGCCGGCCTCCGCGCACATGGCACGGATGTCCGCGTCCGCGGCCGCCGCGGGGAGCGCGACACGCTGCAGGGAAGGCGCCGCGGTCGTGGCGCCGCGCACCTCGAAGAGTCCCGTGCGGGTCCCCACTAGGAGCCGGTCGTCCGGCACTCCGACCAATCCGTAGATCAGCGACGGCGTTTCGCCGACAGCGCTCCACGCAGGTGTCCGCCGATCCTGGCCCAGTCGCAGCACGTGACCGCTGTACGTGGTGGCCCACAGGCGGCCGGCCGCATCGCGCGCCATGCCACCGATCTGGTGACGGCTGGGCGCAGGCCCGGGGAAAGTGCGCAGGCCGCGGGCATCCAGAAGGGCCGGGCCGGCCCCCGTGCCGATCCACGTGTCGCCGCCGGCGTCGCTCAGGAAGGACCAGGCCTCGTCGCTTGGCAGCCCTTGCGTTCGCGTCCAGCTCGCCCAGTGCCGGTAGCCGCGCCAATGCGCCAGGCCGTGTCCCGCCGTGCCCAGCCACAGATCGCCCGCCGAATCGAATGCCATGGCGTGTATGCCGCCACCCACGCTCAGGTTCTCCGAGGCGCCGAAATGCTGCCAGGCCACCGGAACTCCCTTCCTGGTTCTCATCAGGCCGTCGTCCGTGTGGACCAGGATGCGGGAATCGGCATCTTCCAACATCGGCAACTGGATATGAACCGTGCCATGGCTCAGGCCGGAGGGCGTCACGTCCTCGAAGCGCTCGCCGCCCGGCGGCAGTCGAATCACGGCCCTGTCGCTGCGTGCCCAGATCGAGCCGTCCCTCGCCTTCAACAGGCCGGCCCAGCGTCCCGCGGGAACGCCTTGCCGCGCGCCGTGCCGCAGCAGCCGTCCTTCCTGCCATTCGCACAGCCCGGTACCGCAGCCCGACCACCAATGCTTGGCCGAGGCCCGCAATACGGAGAAGAATCGCAGGGGCGGCGTGTCCGGCGCGAGGTGGCGCACGGAGATGCCAGCCGGATCGCGGGCAAAGGCCTTCCCGTCGGCCTGGACGCGAAGCAGCTTGCCTCGGCTCACCACCAGAACGGCGCCCGGACCGTCCTCGGCCAGCGCCAATCCGTCGTCGACCGGTATGGGCTTGCCCCCGTCGCTCACTTCGACCCAGGTCCCCGCGCAGAAGCGCCAGAGTGCCGTTTCGGTGCCGACCCAGACCGAGCAGCCGCATGCCGGCCGGGGAGACGAACTGTCAGGCACCAGTGCGGACACCGTGCGGCCCACCAGGTCGGTGCCGGGCAACGCCACCGGATTCACATGATCGCCGTCGTTGCGGAAGAGCCCGTTTTCCGTCCCGATCCACAGCCGCTCCTGGTTGTCCACCGTGAGCGCCGTGACCGCCGTGTTGGTCAGTCCGTCGGCATGCTGGTGATACTTCAGGGGGAGCGCCTGCGCGACGGCTGCAGTCCAGGCGGCCATCAGCAGCGTGGCGAGCGTCAGCCGCCCGATGGCGCCGCGGAGCTTGGATGCCCTGCACGCCGCGCTGCATCGTCGGACCCGAAGTGCGACCCCGTTCGAAACCCGTCCAGCAACCACCCGCATCTTTCGTAGTCCATCCACCGACGTCATTCGCGGCCATCCGCGGCACGTGTGTCCGTCAGCGAAGCGACGTGCCTTCACCTGAGTAGCTTCGTCAGGGACGGGCGATCTCTTGAGGCCGGCTTTCCCCCAATCCATCACTCCGTGCCGTGTCCTGTCAGGAATTTGCCCGAGTTCACGGTGGCGGAGTGGCAACTGGCCGGGATTGAAGCCGGTCGAGCGAATGGCAGCTCAACCCGCGTCCGCCAGGCCCGATAACCGGTCAAGTCATTGCGCTCCGGGGAATCCTTTCCTGGGCGGTCCGTGCCGATTCCTGAATGGACCGCCGATGACCCCCAGCTCCGCCATTGCCGTCGCCAGCTGCGCAGCATGGCCGCCCCGCACCCGATATCCAGTGCGCTCGCTATCGATCTGCGCGACATGGCCGTGCCCATCGTCGGCATGCGCCCGATTGCGAGCGGATGACCTGCCGCAGCCTCACGGAGCTGATCCAGCGCAATGCCGCTCGACACGCGGTGGGCATCATGGTTGATCGCGTCTCGGACCTCCCCAGCCGCACACCGGCGCACCTGTGCCCGCTCCCCGGACCAGCGTCTCGACCCCGCGCGGCCACGCGGCGGTCATCGGCTCGGTCGAAGACCGCGCGGTGATCCTGATCGAACTCGAAGAGATCCTGTCCTGCGCCGGTCGCGGGCAGGTCGAACACGCGCCGCACCAGCCCGCCACGGGCTTCATCCCAAGGCATTGACCATGAACGATCTCAAAGTTTCCACTCGGCTGATGATGTTGATCGGCGTTCTCTCGGCCTTGCTCGTGGGCATCGGCGGCCTGGGCCTGTTCGGCATCGGCCAGTCCAATGACGAACTGAAGGCGGTCTTCGAGGACCGCACGATTCCTGCGGCTCAACTGGGGCGCATCAATGCGCTGGTGTTGCGAAACCGCATGGCGCTCAGCATCGCGCTGGCGACCCCGACCCCCGAAGTCATCGAGGAGCGCAGCGCGCAGATCGCCGGCAACACGCTGGCGATCGACAAGGAGTGGGCTGCCTACGTGGCGACCTACCTGACGCCGGAAGAAGGGAAGCTGGCGAACGCCTTTGCGGCCGACCGGCAGCGGTTCACGCGCGACGCCTTGCTGCCGGCAGTCGCGGCACTGCGCGCCAATGACATCAAGGAGGCCGCGCGCCTGGCGGCGGGCCCGGTCCGTTCCCTGTCCGCGCCGTTGGAGAAAGGGATCGCCGAACTGGTCAAGATCCAGATCGACGAGGCACAGAACCTGTACAACCTCGCGTCGACGCGCTATGCGACGATTCGAGCGATCTCGATCGCAGCCATCGCCGGCGGATTGTTGTTCGCCGGCTTGTTCGGACTGGTATTGGTGCGCTCGTTCGGCCGTCAACTCGGCGGCGAGCCCGGCGAGGCTGCGGATCTGGCGCGCAGCGTCGCCGCCGGCGACCTCAGCGGGACGGTCGCCCTCAAGCACGGCGACAGCCTGAGCATGATGGCGCAGCTCAAGGCCATGCAGGCCAGCCTGGCCAAGGTGGTGTCGAGCGTGCGGCAGAACTCGGAGTCGGTGGCCACCGCGTCGGCGCAGATCGCGCAGGGCAACCTTGACTTGAGCCAGCGCACCGAGGAGCAGGCCGCCGCGCTCGAGCAGACGGCGGCGTCGATGGAGCAACTCAGTTCCGCCGTCAGGCAGAACGCCGACAACGCGAGGCAAGCCAACCAACTCGCGTTGAGCGCCAGCTCCGTGGCCGTCAAGGGGGGCGAAGTCGTCGGGCAGGTCGTGGCCACCATGAAGTCGATCAACGACAGCTCGAAGAAGATCGCCGACATCATCGGGGTCATCGACGGCATCGCATTCCAGACCAACATCCTGGCCCTGAACGCCGCCGTGGAAGCGGCGCGCGCCGGCGAGCAGGGGCGCGGCTTCGCGGTCGTCGCGAGCGAGGTGCGCAACCTCGCGGGCCGCTCGGCCGAGGCGGCCAGGGAAATCAAGAGCCTGATCGGCGCCAGCGTGGAGCGGGTCGAGCAGGGCACGGCGCTGGTCGACCGGGCCGGCGTCACGATGGCGGAGGTGGTGGGATCGATCAGGCGCGTGACCGACATCATGGGAGAGATCAGCGCCGCCAGCATCGAGCAGAGCGCCGGCGTCTCCCAGGTCGGCACGGCCATCAACCAGATGGATCAGGTCACGCAGCAGAACGCCGCCCTGGTGGAAGAGAGCGCGGCCGCGGCCGAGAGCCTGAAGGGCCAGGCCCGGCAACTCGTTCTGAGCGTGGCGGGCTTCAAGCTGCCGCAGGGCGACGCGAGCCAGGAAGCAGGGGAGGCTCCGACGCCCCCGGTGCCCAGGACGCTCCCGCGCGCTTCGAGCGCGATCGCGGCGGCCCGGAGCCCCCGAAGAGCCTGACGCGACGCCTCGCCGGCAAGGCCAAGCCGGCGACGCCTGCCATGCAGGCGAGCCTTCAATAGAGCAGCGCGAGGCCGTCCCGGATCGCCGCGGGCACGTTGGGTTCGGCGGCGATGCGATGCAGGAACTCGGGGTCGTCGGCCACGGTGAGCGGGTCGAGCTCGATGGACGTGAGCAGGGCCGACAGCAGCGTGGACGACGGCCTGGCGGCCACGATGCGCGGGCCCGTGAAGTCGGTCGGACCGGCATAGGGCAGGCGCGGGCGAATGTCGACGCCGTCGTCCTGGATCTCGTCGAGCGCCAGCGACCAGGTCGGCCGCCGCGCGCCATCGAGCACCAGCCGCGCGGCGTGCGGCGCCTTCGGCGCCTCGAGCGCGCGCGCGAGTTCGGGCAGCGTGTGCAAGGCCTGCACGAGCGCGTTCGTCGCGGCGGACAGCGACACCGCGGCGACGTCCGGGTCGCCGTCGCCGTCCTCCAGGAACAACTGTCGCGCCTGTCCGCCGACCGTCATCTTTTCGCCATCGGCATGGAGCGCGTGCATCAGGGCGGGCAGGCCGTAGCGCGCGACGCCTTCGATCATCACCAGGCTGATCGCGGTTTCCGGGGCATGGATCAAGGCGTCGTACGGATCGCCGCCGGTGCCGGCGATCACGCAGAGATCGGCGTGCTTGCCCGGCTCCAGCGTGCCGAGGGCGGCGTGCCATTTGAGGATGGCGGCGGCGTCGCGCGTGACCATCGCGACGATGTCGCGCGGGCTGAACAGGTCGTGCAGCACATGGTGCGAATACAACCACGCCACCTTCAGCTCGCCCAGCAGGTTCTTGCTGCCCGAGGGCGCCCAGTCGCTGCCCAGCCCGATGGGCACCTGGGCCGCGCGCGCCGCGTCGACGCGCGCCGTGGCGCCGTACAGCAGGAGGTTGCTCAGCGGCGACCACACCATGGAGCCGCCATGCTGGTGGAGCACGTCGAAATCCTGCGGCAGCAGGCCGGCCGCGTGGATGCCGGTGAAGGTGTCGTTGATGGCCCATTCGTCCGGCGCGACCTCGAGGGCCAGGAAGTGCCGGCGTGCCGCCGAATCCGTCTGGCCCGTGCGCGTCACGCCCTCGCTCAGGTGCAGCAGGAAGCAGCTGTGCTCCTTGCCGAGCCGGGCCAGGAACTTGCGGGCGTCCTTGGCGTCGATGTCGGCGATGCGCGCGTCCGCGTCGGACAGGTCGGCCGCGTCGGTGTTCTCGACGTTGCGCAGGATGCCGCGAAAGAAGCGCTGCACCCCGGCGTTGCTGTTGAGCATGATGCCCTGGCTCGTGGTGCAGCCCCCCAGCAGGCATTTGCATTCGACGTAGCGCACCAGCGGGGCGAGGAGGGCGGGGCGGCCCGCCGCGTCGCGGTGCTCGCCGATGACCGTCATCGGCCCGCTGATCAGCTTGCGGTAGTCGGGATGCGCCGGCCACTGGCCACGATCCTGGTACAGCCTGGGCACCGGGCTCCACAGCGGCAGGGCGTTGTAGGCGAGGTGGTTGTGCAGTTCGATGAAGCCCGGAAAGAGGGTGCCGTGCGTGGGCGTGACGGGCGTCGCCTCGAATCCGGGCGGCGGCGCCTGCGTGCGCGGCAGCGCCGCGACGATGCGGCCCTTGTCGACGTAGAGGACGGCGTCGGCCAGCACATGGAAGTCGTCGTCCATCGTCACGATGCGGCCGCCGAGCGCGAGCTTCGGTCCCGACAGCGGATCGACCGGCGTCGCCCGGTGGCCGGCCAGCGCCACGGATTCGAGCGACGGCGCGTGGGCCGGTTGCTCGCCCGTCAGCGGGAACCAGTGGCGTTCCGGCATGCTCAGTCCACGATGCCGGCCGGCACCGTGATCGTGATGTCGCGTCGCTTGGCCACGTCGGTGGCCCCGACCCGCGCGGCCCAGCCGTCGCGCTCGTGCATCCATGACGGCAGGCCCGCGGGGAAATCGGATTCGGGAACGGCGACGCGATCCCCATCGGCCCAGGCGTTGCCGTAGCGCGCCAGGGCGACGTGGATGTCCGGATGCGCGATCGCCGGCGCCAGCACGGTCAGCGCCGAGTTCCAGTTCTGCAGCAACCTGGCCGTCGCCTCCGCGAGCTTGGCCTTGTCGCCCTTGGACGAACTCTCGGGTTGCGTCGGGTGCGTGACCGCCGCATACGCGACCTGCGATGCCTGGCCGGCCGCCGTGGCCCGCCACAGCGTCCACGCCTTGTCGGCCGCCTGGCCCAGCGCGATGACGGCCTCGACCTGGCTGTCCACGAGCAACGCATCGAGCCAGCGGTTGCGGTAGTCGATCAGGGGTTGGGCGTGCTGCGTCACGGCCTTCACGCTGCCATAGACGCTGTACAGCCAGGTGTTGATGCAGACGTAGCTGCGCGTCACGCCCAGCTTGGCCAGCAGCCCCTGGAGCCGGCGGCCGGCTTCGCCGACCAGGATGCGCCGGACGATCGTCTCGTGCTGCGCCGGATCCTGGCCGATGACGACGACGCGCGCGGAGCCGTCGAGACGGCCTCGGTGGAACACGGGACCCCATTCGACCCGGAACTGATCGGGCGGATAGACGTCGGCTTCGGGGTAGCTGCCGCACAGGCTCAGGAACGGCTCGGCGACGTAGCCTGGATCGAAGGCGTGGGGCATTCGCATCTCCTCGGAGATGGCGCTGGGGGAGCGTCGTGGGGAGTATGGCGCTGCGGGGTGGGCGGGGGGAAGGTGGCTTCTAGGGGTCTTTGCCTCGCTGAATCTCGCCGACCGACTTGACCGCGCAATCCAATGACACGCCGCAGCCTTGCGGCTCACGGCGAAGGCGCGGCTTCATTGCCTCAGGGTGAAGCCGATCTCGTTGTGCCCGTCGATGCACCGCACCGAGGCATCGCCGCCGTGCATCCGGGCGATGGCCCTGACGATGGCCAGGCCGAGTCCGAAGCGCTCTCCGGACTTTGCGCGCGAGTTCTCCCCGCGCCAGAAGCGATCGAACATCCGCTGTCGCACTTCGTCCGGAATGGGCGGCCCGGGATTGCGCACGACCACGCGCACCGCCTCCGGATCGGCCGCAATCAGGACGACCAGCTCCGAGCCTTCAGGGGCGTGACGTGAGCCGTTGGTCAGCAGGTTCACGAGCGCACGTCGAACGAGCGCCCGGTTCGCGAGGAGGCGCGCGTCGCCCGTCACCACCAGGCGCTGATCCTTCTCCGCGAGCAACGCCTCGACGAAGTCGCCAACGCTCGCCGCTTCGTCATGCACCGAAATGCGCTCGAGATTGTCCGGCGTCTCGCCGCGATCCGCGCGCGCGAGGAACAGCATGTCGTTGACCATCGAGGCCAGCGCCCGCAGCTCCTCGAGATGGGACTCGATGACGTCGCGCATCTCCTGTGGCGGCCGATCGCGCGCGAGCGCCAGCTCGGCACCGTTGATCAAGATGGCCAGCGGCGTGCGCAGCTCATGGGCGACATCGGCGTTGAAGGCCTCCAGCTGGGTCCAGGCGGACTCCACACGCTCCAGTACTTCGTTGAAGCGTTGCGCCAGCGGCAACAGTTCCGCGCTCTTGCGCGGCAGGGTCAGCCGCTCCAGATGGGCCCCGGGCTGGATCCGGGCGGCTTCGTCCGACAGCTTTCGCACCGGACTCAAGCCGCGGCGCGTCGCAAGCAGCGAAAGACCCGCCGACGCCAGCACGCCCAGGGTACAGACGACGATGCTGAGACGGTCGTAACGCGCAAGCATCTCGGCGCGCGGCCTCGGATCCATGCCGATCAGAACTTGTGCGTTCGACAGCACCGGATTGCTGCCGTCCAGCGCATAACTCGTGCCGCGCAGTTCGACGCCATCTTGTCGCCGCAGCTGCAGCTTGTTGCCGTCCCGTTGCACGGTCGGAGGCAGGGGCTCGGCGCCATACAGGACCGTGCCGTCGGGTCGGACGACCCAGACGTTCCAACGGAAGCGGCCGCCGACGCTCGTCGCTTCGAGGTGGCGCTGCAGCAGCGGGAGATCGTCGCCGGAGCGAACCTCGTCGACGAAGCGCTGCACGACCTGCGTCTTGCCCAGCAGGTCCGCCTTCTCGTCGGCGACCAGCACTTGCGCAAGCACCGCGTGCAGCAGGAAGCCGACCACGGCGAATACCAGCACGGCAACGAGTGCAAGCGTCAGTCCGAGCCGGGCTCCGATCGAGCCGAGGCGAACGTGCGAGGTCACGGCAGTTCCAGCACGTAGCCCATGCCGCGCACCGTGCGCAGCAGCTTGACCTCGAACGGGTCGTCGATCTTGGCGCGCAGCCGCCGCACGGCGACCTCGACAACATTGGTTTCGCTGTCGAAATTCATGTCCCAGACCTGCTCGGCCAGCAGGGTGCGCGAGAGCACTTCGCCTGCGCGCCGCATCAGCAGGGCCAGCAACAGGAACTCCTTGTTTGTCAGGTCGATGGCCTGGCCAGCGCGCCAGGCCTTGCGCCGGGCGAGGTCGAGTTGCAGGTCGCCGAGCGCCAGGTGCGAGCCGGCGTCCGCGCCACTCCCCGCGGACCGCACGCCGCGGCGACGCAAGGCGGTCAGCCGCGCGAGCAACTCGCTGAACGCGAAAGGCTTGACCAGGTAGTCGTCCGCGCCCTCGTGCAGGCCATGCACCCGGTCGACGACGCTGTCACGGGCGGTCAACATCAGCACGGCAACGTCCTTGCTCGCCTTGACGGCCTTCAGGACACTGAAGCCGTCGATGCCGGGCAACATCACGTCGAGCACGATGATGTCGTACTCGCCGTGAAGCGCCATGTGTCGTCCGTCGATGCCATCCATCGCGACGTCGACGACATAGCCGTTCTCGCCCAAGCCCTTGCGCAGGTACTCTGCGAGCTTGGGTTCATCCTCGACGATGAGAACTCTGATGCCTGCTCCCGATGAATGAGGGCGCATCTTCTCACGCGTCCTGGTGCTTCAGCGAACGCCCTGGGTCGCGCTGACGATCAGGTCGGCAACCTCTTGGGGATGAGACAGCAACGACACGTGGCTGGCCGGCAGCTCGATCGTCGCGGCGCGCATGCGCTTGGCCATGAAGCGCTGCAGGTCAGGGTCGATCGTGCGGTCCTGCGTGGACACCGCGTACCAGGTGGGCTTGAGGCGCCACGCTGCTACCGTCGTCCTGGCTTGGGTGATTGCCCGGGCGAACGGCTGTTGCACCGCGAAATAGCTGCGCGCCTCGGCCGCGGGCAGGTCGCCGGCGAAGTCGCGCAGGAAGGCATCTTCACCGAGCGCGCCCCAGCCGTTCGCATCCCAACGGATGCCGGCCGAGGCAGGCGCGGGCGTGAACTTCTTCGTCAGGGCGGCGTAGTCCTCGCCGGCATCGGGGGCGCGTGCCGCGATGTAGACCAGGCCCGCGACCTTCGGATCGTCGCCGGCTTCCGTGATGACCATGCCGGCGTAGGAGTGGCCGACCAGCAAGGTCGGGCCATCCTGTTGCGCGAGAACGCGCTTCACGGCGGCGGTGTCGTCGGGCAGGCTGGTCAGCGGGTTCTGCACCGAGGTGACGTGCAGGCCGCGGGCCTGGAGCAGGGGAATGACCTTGCCCCAGCTGGAGCCATCCGCGAACAGGCCGTGCACCAGCACGACGTTCTTGATCGGCGCCGTCGCCGCAGCGTCGGCTGCCTGCGCGTGCGCGACGGGAGACAGTGCCGCGGCTGCGGCGAGGGTTGCGAGGGCGCCAATGCGAGAGAGGCGACGGAAAAGGCTTTTCATGGGAATCCTGGGTGGTGTTGCAGGCCCGTGTGGTCTACATGCCCACACTTTAAAAAGCGCAGCGCGTCGCGAATCGAACGGCCAGATTACAAATTCGTTATCTCGGGACGGGCCTTGTCGTGACAGCAAGTGCCAAGCGGAAGCTCTTGGATCGGAGTCCCGACTGATCAATCGCGACGTGCGGTTGAGGGTGGCCGCGGGCGACTTACCGAGTTGCAAACCAGAACTCGGCCGGATCAACCGGCTTGTAAGTCGCCGATCGCTGCATGTTCGGATTGGGCGACATGGGAATGCATCCTATGAGCCCGTTTTGCAGTCACGGGGCGGCTCGAAGTTTATGCCGCTGGCGGCCCGTGCTGCGGTCACCACCTTTTCATCGGCGACGAATGCGGCTCGGGTGCCCTTGGGCAACGCACATTGCGCCTTTGGGTACATCTCCATCACGAAGATGAACTCGCGGGCAGCGTGGGTCAGCGACTCGTTGTACGCCTTCTCGAATTTGCCGGCCAGCGCCAGTACGAATCCAGCGAACACGCCGATGCTCACGAACTGAATAGCCAGGGTGGTTTTGTGAAGCGGATAGTTTTCAGGCGTCGCGTATCCGGGCACAAGGATCTGTTTGGTCTGCTCGTTGGGCAGTGTGTGGAACATCAGGAGAAACGGCGCCGCCACCAGCGTGCAGCCATAGACAACCGTCATGCCCATGACGAGGAGCACCGGCAGATTCATGATGGAGAGCAGGGCGACCGTGTGTGGGAATTTCGTAGGGTCGACGCCAACTACGTCGTTGACCACCTGGCTGCCCAGCATGATCGAGAAATTGGTGGCCAGCGCGAGCAGCAGCAGGAAAAACGCCTTGCCTAGCGGCTTCTTGTAGAGCCGCTTGTAGAGACCGATGAGGTCGTAGCCGATGGCCCAGACCCAGAACGCCAAGAAGATGAAGAAGAACGAGCGCGCGGTGGCGATTCCCAGGACGAGCTCGATCAAGCCGAAAACTGCCAAGGTGGCGATCGCGTTGATGTAGAGCTTTTGATTGACGCGCAATTTTGGGTAGTGCTCGCGGATCTTGACGATGAGCTGCCGTGTCTTTGCTTTGATTTCCATGTTCCCTGAGCGATGGTTGCTGTTGTGCTGTCGAGCATACGGACCATGGTATCGAGGGACCGAACGGAGCTTGAACGGAAACTGAAAACGAACCGGGTTGACCGCCGCGGCCCGCTGGGATGGCCGGTACGGCTCCCTTGGCGGGCTCGCGCAGTCGGCGGGTTGACAGCCGAACGGACAGGCGGAGAGTTGAGGGTGTGGGTTTGAATCGTAGTTTACATAACGCACAGACCTGGCTGCTCATCAGTGGGGGAGGAAGCGCCGACGCCGCCGTCAGGATTGCCGTCGTCGTCATCACCGCCGCTGCCGGCGTCATCGCTACCGCTGCCGGTGCCTCCTGGAGCGTCGCTGTCGGGCCGGCTGGGCATGCCGGCCGTGAGCAAAAGTCGCTCGGCCATGTCCGCCCAAATTGCGCGCAGGCCCTCGTCCTTCTCGCGGAAGGCACGCATCGCGGCGACGACATAGCCGGCGTCGAGGCCGGCCAGTGCGGCCATGCGGACAGCGTAGGCGTCGTCGGGGATGACCTTGCCGCTCTGCCAGCGAGAAAGGGTGTTGTCGTTGGTGCCGAGCACGCGCGCGAGGCGGTAGTTCGACGGGATGCCGGCGCCACGCTTCGCGGCGGCCAACAGATCGGCGGTAGTGAAAGCCATTAGAACCCCCCGGTTCATGTGAAGTAATACACATTACGCGGCTACTAGCGATGCCGCAAGACCCTCACAACGCGGCAAGCGCTGTGCCTGTTGACTAATCGTCGCTTGCGCTTGCCATCGCGTGAGGGGTACTATCCGACCCGCGCGGCCGGCTTTGGCTTGAACCCCCCGTTCAGTTCGGCCGCGCTCCTTCGGGGGGTCGAGCTGCAACAGCGAACGGGGGTTCCATGAAGTCCACACTCAACCTGTCGGCGGGCGTCGCCAAGATCGAAAGCGCAGTCGGCGTCGTCCATTTCAACGGCGCGCAGCTCCTGCCGCACGAGGCCATGCTGCTGGCCGGCGAGATCGAGCGCGCGGCCGTCAAGGCCCAGCGCGAGGCGGAGAAGATCGGGGCGCAAGCGCGCCTGGCGGCGTGAGAGCGCAGGAGCCGAACCCCGGATATGACCGGGGAGGCGTGGTCGTGCGGTGCGGGGACTACGGTTCCTCCGCTGGCGCGGTCTGCGCGTACATCTATCACGGCGAGCAGCCTGCGTGGAGGGTGTTCGTTGACGTGCGCCACGTCGAGTGCGGCTACATGTTAGGCATGCAGTCGGCCCCGGCCTGCGTCGATGACTTCGGCAACATCGTCCTGACGGGGCCGCTGCAATGAGCGCCGCTGTCGCGCCGGAACACCCGGCATTCAGCCACCACACGGCGGGGTGCGTCGATATCCTCTGCCACGCCTCGGGAGAATCCGAGGTTCCGGGCGTCGCCATCGCCAAGAACCGCGACCAGGTGCGCGCCTTCATCATCGGCCAGTGGTGCGGTGCAGAGGGCGAAGAGCTGGATGAGGCGATGGCCGAATTCGACTCGCACGACTGGGACGATGAGCCTTGGCTCGAATGGACGTTCGAAATCGGCGGCGTCAGGCTGGAGCAGGTCTACGAGGCGCTCGTATGAGCGCCGATGACCTCCTGGCCTCGTCGGCCAACCAGGCCGGCCCGCGCGACGCCGCGGTCTACTTCCGCGACGGCAAGCTGCTGGCGGTCGAGACTGCCGCAGGCACGTTCACGCTGGCCGACCTGAAGGCCCGCAAGCTGCTGTCCGCGATGGACGGAATGGTGCTGGGCCAGCTCGCCGGCCGCGTGGATACGCTGATCGGCCAGCTCGGGGCGGCATCGTGAGGGCCGGGGAAGGCCAAGACCGCTGCGGCTGGGGCCGGGAGCCCCGGACGCGCGAGGAGGGCGCCCGCCAGTGGCATGCCTGGTGCATGGGCGCCTCGCACCGCTTCCGACCGTGGCAGAAGACCGCGACGCGCGCCACCATCCGCCAGGGCCTGGCCGCGGCAGCAATCTCGTTCGGCACGTTCGCGGGCCTGCTGTGGCTCGCGTCGGAGGTGATCCGATGAGCAGTCGCGAAGTCGCCCTGAGCGTGGGGCCTGGGCTCGTGCAGCTCCGGATCGAAGGCCCGACGCACTGGTACGCGGTGACCCTGCGCGCGAGCGAGGCCGACCAGATCGCGCGCAAGCTGCTGCACGCTGCAGCGGAGCTGCGCGCGAACCCGATGTTCGAGAAACTGCCGGAGGACGAGCGATGAGCGCCAGCGCCTACAGCCAGTTCGAGCGCACGTCGCACGTTGGCGTCCCGCGCCCGCCAGCCGACCTTGCGGAACGCCTTGCGGCAATCCGCGCCGTCGATCGCGAAGCGGCGCTGCCGCGCCTGTGGCGCGAGCTGCCGCTCTCGACGCGCACCATCCTCGTGTACCTCGCGGTGGGCCAGGCGGGCAAGCCCGATCGCATCGCGGTGCAGCCCTGGGATTCGTTCTCGCGCGTCGATCAAGAGTCGATCGCGAGCACCTGCCGTCAGGTCGTCATCGACCTGGCCCAGCTCGCGGCGGTCGCATGAGCGGCATGCTCCACGAGCTGCCGAAGTTGCCGGAGCCGCCGCAGCGCACGCCAACCGGATGGACGTTCGACATACCGAGGGCGAACGCCAGCGTGTCGGCCCCGGCTGTCTGCCAGGGCTGCGGCGCGGCGTTGAAGCTGCTGCAGGGTGGTGGCTGCTGCTACTGCCTCAGGCGGGCGCCGTGAGATACCCCGGAGGCAAGGGAGGCGCGGGCGTCTTCCAAACGATCATCAACCAGTTCCCGCCCCATCGCGTCTACATCGAAGCCTTCGCGGGCGGCGCCAACGTGTTCGAGCGCAAGGCGCCTGCAGCATCGTCGATTCTGGTGGAGGTCGAACGCGTGCAGTTCGGCTACCTGCTCGCGTCGACCACCGCCAGGACTGACGTTGAAGTACTGCGGCAAGACGCATTTGACTTCCTATCGTCGTATCCGTGGGTGGGTGATGAGCTGGTCTACCTCGACCCGCCTTACCTGCACTCGACGCGGAAAGACCTGGCCCTGTACCGGCACGAGCTGAGCGAGGCCGACCATCGGCGCCTGCTGGATCTCGCAGCGACGATTCCGGCGATGGTGGCCATCAGCGGGTACCGCAGCGCCATGTACGACGAGTGGGCGGCCATGAACGGCTGGCGGTCGATCGATTTTCAGGCGATGACGCGCCGCGGCCCGGCGACCGAAACGCTGTGGATGAACTACGCGCCGCCAGCGCGCCTCGCCGACTATGGCTGTGCTGGCCAGGACTTTCGCGAGCGCGAGCGCATCAAGCGCAAGGCGGCGCGGTTCGTCGCGAAGTGGGACAAGCTGCCGGCGTTGGAGCGCGGCGCGATCGTCCAGGCCATGGGCGATCGGTGGACCACATCGGCGGCCCCGACGATGACGCCGGCAGCATCGGCGAAACCGGCGGGGAAGGCCTCGGCCCAGGCCGCCTCGGCGGGTTCGGCGATGGAGTACCGGGCGGCCGCGACCGCCAGATTCGTCGAGGCCACCAGGTGAGCGACCGGACGCCGTGGACGCTGGCCGAGCTGCAGGCACCGCGCGATTGGGCGTTGCCAGCAGCTCTGCGCCAGCAGGAGCGCGTCCTGCAGGCGCGCGCCATCGCCAAGGATCGCCACGGCCACGCGCTGGGCCAGGTCGAGGCCATCCAGCGCGCGAAGGCGACGCAACCCGTCCACGCCCGCATGATCGACGCCGAGCTGCGCGGCCTGGCCGACAAGCGCGCCGCCTTCATGGGCGACCGCATCGACGGCCTGGCCGTGGCGCTGCCGGATGACGCGCTGATCGGCTGGCTCAACGACCACGTGCACCGCCTCGACGCCCGACCCGACGCGTTCGCGCTCGACGCCGCCGGCTCGGCGGGATCGCTGCGCCAGGCGCTGGCTCGCGCACGCTGCCCCACGTGGTGGCGCCGGCAGCTCCGCCAGCGCAAGGGTGAGCTGCGCGAGCGCGAGGGCAGGGCGCGCGGCGAGGTGTGCGCCAGAAAGCAGCTCTACGTCACGGACGACACGCTGCGCGCGCGGATCGAGCAGAACCAGCGCAACGCGGCAATGCTCGAAGCGACCGAAATGGAGTCCGAGGATGGCGAGCTGCTGCGCCTGTCGATCGCGGCCGGCGCCAGCACGTCGAATCGCTCGCTGCGCCGCGGCGAGCTGATGACGCGCATTCGCGGCTGCGAGGAGTGGGCCGAGGGCCACGGGATGGCCGGACTGTTCACGACCAACACGGCGCCCAGCCGGTTCCACCCGATGCGCCACCATGAGTACGGCGGCGGAGCGAACCCGAACGCGGACGGCACCTTCGGCCCGATGCAGCCCAACGGCCCGCGCGACGCGCAAGCCTGGCTGCGCGGCGCCTGGGCGAAGGCGAGGGCGCGCCTGGCCGACCTCGGCGTGCCGTTCTTCGGGTTCCGGGTCGCGGAGCCCCATCACGACGGGTGCCCGCATTGGCACATGCTGCTGTGGACGGCGCCGGAGCACGTCGAGAAGCTGCGCACGGCGCTGCGCCGCCAGTGGCTGGCCGATCACGGCGACGAGCCGGGCGCCGACAAGCACCGGTTCAAGGCCGTGACGATGGAGCGGGGCGGGGCGGCCGGCTACATCGCGAAGTACATCGCAAAGAACATCGACGACGCGGCTATGCCCGTCGAGGGACAGTCGGATGACGAGGCGGGCCGCGACCTGTTCGGCGGCAACGCGGCAAAGCGCGTCGAGGCGTGGGCCGCAGTGCATCGCATCCGCCAATTCCAGGCCATCGGGCAGCCACCGGTGACTGTCTGGCGCGAGCTGCGCCGTATCGAGGCCGAGCGCGCAGCGGGTGGAACGCCGGCCGTCAAGAAAGCACACGAGGCGGCGACCCGGGGACTCTCCCGGCGTGCCGACTGGTGCGCCTACATGCAGGCGCAGGGCGGGGCGATGACGGGCCGCGATTACCGCGTGCGCATGCTCACCGAGGAAACCGAAGTCGTCGGCCGCTACGGCGTGACGATCGAGGACAAGCCGCTGGGCGTGATCGACTCGGCCAAGCCGGACGAGTGGATCTTGTCGAGCCGGCGCGAGTGGCGCGCCCGCGGCGCGTGGGACAGGCCGGCGGCCGAGCGCACGACGTTCGTGCCCGCGCTGGGCGTGTGGATGGGGGCTCCAAGGGTGAACGGCTCGACGACGCTGGGCGGCGCCGACTGCACGGGCGCAACGCGCAGCCGGGCTGTTCACCCTTGGACTCGTGTCAATAACTGTACGGACGGCGGCGGCGTCGCCGAGCTGATGCGGTCGGGCCTGGTGGGCCTGACGCTCCGAAAACCTGAACCGGGGGGTTCGAAAACCACTGAGGAACCCCCATGGAACTCGTCTCCACCATCGAATCCGCCGTTCACTCCGCCGTCGAGGCCGTCGAACACCCGTTTCACACCATCGGCGCGCGCCTGAGCGCGGCCGGCGAGCACCTCGCCACCTTCTTCGGGCACCCCTACTGCGCGCCGCCGCTGGCGGACGCGCTGACGACGCTGCACGGCGTCATCACCGACCTGGCGCAGGAGGTGGCCGAGCTGCGCGTGCCGTGCCCGTGCAAGCCGGCGCCGACGTCGGGCATCGCCGGCACCGGCGATGTGGTCCTGCAAAGCGCGGCGACCAGCGCCGGCCCCGGCGATGCGGCACCGCGCGCAGCGGCCGACACGTTCAGCCCGGGCGGCGACTTCGAGGTCGTGAGCGCGGCGGACGCGGCCGACTTCAAGGCGTGGAAGGCCGCCAAGGCCGCCGCGGCGTCGTTCGCCAGCCAGGCCTGAAGCCATGGCGTCGCGGATGATCGGCCGGGCCACGTGCCCGGAATGCGGGTTCGGCTCGGCCCACGTGAAGCAGTCGGAAAAGTGCCATTACCGGTACTGCCCGGAATGCAGCGCGCAGTACTACGCGAAGTCGGATCGCCAGGTGGCCGACCTGCTCGCGAAAACGCGCGTGGACACGCCAGCCCCTGGCCCTAGCCCTACCGGTAGCGAAAAAACGCCGGAACCGGCCGTTCCTGCGACGCCCCCGGCCCCTCCTACCCCTACCGCCGCTACCCCTACCGCGCCCAAGCGCCGGCCGGGACTGTTCGGCTAGCCCGAGGACTACCCCATGGACATGGAAAAAATGAACGCGCTGGCCGGCACGATGGAAGCGCTCGACGACGAGCTGACGCCGCGCACGCCAGAGGAGCAGGCGGCCGAGGACAAGGCTGCGGCGCAGGCCGACCCGGCATTTCAGGCAAAGGCCTGGGGAGCGTTGGTGTACAGCATTGGCGGCATGCTGTCGGTGCTGGCGCCGGAGCTGAAGGGCGTCTACACCGAGGACGCCTGCCTGGCCTGGGGGCACTCCGTCGTCCCGGTGGCCGACAAGTACGGCTGGGACGGGCCGAGCAACGTGCCGGAGCTGGGCCTAATCCTGGCGACCCTGCCGCTCGCGCTGCCGACCTACTTCATCGTCCGAAATCGCCTGGCCGAACTCCGGGCCGCCAAGGCCGCGGCCGATGAGGCGCGCACCGTCGAAAACGGCGCGCCTGCAGGGGCCGCGTCGTGAGTCGCGGGCCGATTCGATCCGCGATGCTTACCGCGGTACTCGCGATGGGATTGGGCGCGGCGACGGCGATGCCGGATCTCGGCCAGCAGCGCACGCTGTCGTCGCGGCCAGGCTCGGGCCTGGTGCGATCGAGCGGCAGGCCCAAGCCTCGACGCGACCGGCCGCGCCAGCATGCGGCGAACGTCAAGCGCGAGTGGAAGAACGCGAAGAGGCGCCGCCACCTGATGGCCTGCTTCAAGTGGAACCACTGCGCGAAGGGCTCGCCGTTCGCCGTGACGGGGGTGTCCCATGGCCAGTGATGCAGAAGCGCACATCTGGGGCGCGCTGGGCGCCAGCGGCAGCGGAAAGGGCCTGTGGGTCAAGGGCAGGCTCCGCGCGCTGAAGCCGCGCCGCCTGATCGTCTGGGACTACATGAGCGAGTACCAGGAATTCACCGGAGAGGCGCCCGACGCGACGTCCCGGGCGACGCTCGAAGACGTTCGCAAGGCGATGGTGAAGGCGGGCAAGGACGGGCCGTTGAAAATCCGCTACGAGCCCCGCGGCGCGAGCCAGAAGCAGGCGTTCAAGGAATTCGAGGCGCTGTGCAACCTGGTCTACGCCTGGGGAAATTGCACGTTCGTCGTCGAGGAGCTGGCCAACGTCACGATGCCGAGCTGGGCGCCCTGGGCGTGGGGAAAGATGAGCACCAGCGGCCGGCACAAGCTGGTGCACATCATCGGGTGCACGCAGTCGCCCGCGTTCATCGACAAGAAGTTCCTGGGCAACTGCACGCTGATCCACTGCGGGCCGCTGGGCGAGGACGAGCACCGCAAGTCCGCGGCGAAGTCGATGAACATCCGCCAGACGCTGCTGGACGAGCTGGTCAAGTTCCAGTGGGTCGAGAAGGACAAGGAACGTGGCGAAGTCACCACGGGATGGGTGGCCCCGCCTGGTCAGCGCGCCAAGCCGGCGAGGGCGCTCGCCACTACCGAGGCTAGCCCTACCGGTAGGGGCAAGCGCACCCCTTCCGTTCCTGTCCGAGCGTAGGCAACGTGGAGGCCGTCAACACCGGGCGGCCTTCGCCCATCACCTACGGGAATTGAAAAATGGGCTCCATCAAAGACAAGGCGCTGTTCGCCGCTGAAGTGCTGATCGTGTTCGCAGCCGTCTACTTCATCCAGCAGAACGTCATGAGCGTGCCGCTCGTCGGCCAGTACTTGCCCGGCTACAAGCCGGCCGCCGCGTCCTGACCGCAAGTTGAACAGACGCCCGCCGATCCCCTGGGACGGCGGGCTCTCCCTACGCGAGAGGGGAGGCGAACCGGGGGGTTCGTGACCAGACAAGGAACGAACCATGGGCTACAAGCTCCCCCTCACGAATCTGCAGAACGTCGCGGCCAACAGCACCGCCACCCTGAAGTGCCCGGCCGGCCCGGGCGCCCCCACGTACGACCAGATCAAGCTCGTCCTGAGCGGCGGCGCCACGCCGGCCATGATCACGTCGATTCGCGGCAAGGCCAACGGTCGAATCTTCCTGGATGAAGCCGGCGGCGGCAACGTCGTCAATTCCCGCGACGCCTACAAAAACGTCACGGTGAACGCCGGCTTCGTCATCATCGACTTCACCGAGCGCCAGTCGCGCAACGGCGCCGCGGAACAGCTCGTCGCCTCGGTGCCCGGCGCGCTGCTGCAGGATCTCACGTTCGAAATCGGCCTGTCGGGCGCCTTCGTCGGATCGATCCAGGCGTACGCGAACTACCGCCCGCCGACCACGAACCCCTACATCCGCAAGCTGCTGTCCACCACGCAGTCCTTCCCGGCCGCGGGCACGGCCGGCTCGCCCTGCATCATGTACCTGCCGGTCGGCGGCGCGGGCGGCAAGCTCAAGCGCGTGTGGATCCGCGAGTCCGTCGCGGGCACCACGACCGCCGTGCAACTGCGCATCGCCAACAACGTCGTGTTCGACGCGCCGCGCACGTCGTTCGAGAACGACCAGGTGCGCAATCTCCTGGTGCCGCAGGCCGGCATCTGCGTGCTGGACTTCATCGAAGACGGCAACCTGGCCGGCATGCTCGACACGAGCGCGGCCCCGAACGTCGAGCTGCGCCTGGTCACGGGCGCGGCGGCGACGTTCAACGTCGATTACGAGCTGATCGACCCCATCGGCCGCCTGTAAGCGGCTCCGGAAAAGGAGCGCGAAATGAGCGGATCGAGCGACACCTTCGGGAACGACCCGTTGGACTTCGGCACCTACGGCGCCGGCTCCGTCGGCACGCTGGTGGACTCGTCCACGGGCTTCAACTCGGGATGGGCGTTCGACGTCCCGAAGACGCCCGACACGGCCACGACCAACGCCATCCAGAGCATGGCCCCGGTGCAGGCGCCGAACACGGCCAGCGGCAGCGACTTCTCGTCGTTCTGGCGCGGCCTCGCGGGCAGCGTCATCAACACCGGTGTGTCCGTCATCGCCCAGAGAAACGGGCTGGTGCAACCCGCCAGCACGACCCCCGTGGCGACGACGCCCCCGCCGAACCCGAACCGCGTGCTGCTGCTCGTGGCCCTGGGCATCGGCGTGGTGGTGCTCGTCGCCCGGAAGGGGTAGGGCATGGCTGGCATGGCAGCGGGTGGGGCGGCGGGCAAATCGAGCGGCGGGGGCGGGTACAGCAACCAGACGGCGGCGACCGCCACCGGCAAGCAAGACGGCATGTTCAACGACTCGGGGTTCGTCGTGAACTTCAAGTCAAGCGGAAACGCGTCGGCGAGCACCGGCACGGCAGCAATGCCGGGCTGGGTCTATCCGGCGCTGGCCATCGCGGCGGTGCTGTGGCTCACGCGCAAGCACTGAGCGTCCGGCCGATCGCGGCCGAAGAGGCGGCGCGCCGCCTGGCCGGCGTCGCCGAACTCGACCCGTCGGGCGTTGCTGCGAGCGCCGCCGAACTGACGCGCCACGGCCAGGCGTTCGCCATCGAAAGCGAGGGCGGATCTGCGGTCTTCGTCGTTGCCGTGCGCAACGGCTGCGCGTTCGTCGTCGCGGCCAAGGGCGAGGGCGTGATTGACATGACGGCCGTGCTGGATCACGTCGTCACGCGTGGCGCCACCAACGACGGATGCACGTCCGTCGCCCTGCAAACGGCCCGGCCGGGCCTGGTGCGCAAGCTGCAGAAACGCGGCTTTCGTGTCACCGGCTGGGTCTTGAGGAAAGACCTTCAATGAGCGGCTTCAACTCCGATCCGGGCTCCAGCAAGTCCACCAACACGCAGACGACGACGAGCATCGACGGCCGCGTCGTCGGGGGCGACCAGAGCACGAATCTCAGCCTGAGCGGCAACAGCGGGCCGGTGTCGATCACGACCACGGACGCGGGCGCCATCCACGAGTCGCTGGCGCTCGCGCTGGCCGGCGTCGAGGGCGCCAATGCCACGGCCGCCGCGGCCACGTCCGGTGCCATCAGCGCCGTGCAACAGGGTCAGGCGCAGTTCACCAGCGCCATCGAACAGATCAAGACCGGTGACAAGACCACCAAGGTCGTGGTGATCGGCGCGGTTGTCGCGGCCGTCGCCATCGCCTGGGCCATGCGGAAAGCCTGACATGCAATACACGATCAACCTGCCGGCGAACACGCCCATCAGCCAAGGGACGAGCGGAAGCTTCTTCCTGCTGATGGACACGGGCGCGGCCACGAGCATCGACGTCGCGTTCCGCGTGCACAGTCAGGTGGCCGAGCACATCACGGCGGCCAAGCGCGGGCTCAAGGCCACGCTGAGCCACGGCGACAAGTTCACCCGCATCGAGTTCCTCGCGACGATCGCGTGCACCGTCACGTTCGTGGTGTCGGACGGCATCGTGGACATTTCGCAGTTGGACGGCGCGAACGTCAACGCGACGATCGCCAACGTCTTTCCGCTGCCGGTCAGCAACGACCGCGGCGCGCCGGGCAATCCGATCTACGTCAACGGCACGATCTCGGGTCAGCCGACGGCGGTGGCAGTGGTCAATGACGCGCCCATCGCCATGTCGGCGGTCTTCGCGGCCATCGTTGCGGCCAACGCCAACCGTGTGTCGATTCGATTCACCAACACGGGCGCCAACGTCGTAGCGCTCGGCGCGGCGGGCCTGACGTTCGCGAACGGCGCCGTGCTGCTGCAGCCGGGCGATACGTGGATCGAGGAGCGCGCCGCCAACCTGGCATGGGGCGGCATCTGCGGTGCAGCGCTCGCCTCGACCATCGCGGTTCAAGAGGTGACGGCGTGACCGGATTCTTTCAGTCGATCGTCGCGCGCATCAGCGCGCTCAAGGCCGCGCTGCTCGACGCGGC
>FTJN01000302.1_pt2 | contig 26245 bp, 21 predicted proteins | sample 1658361 | NCBI WGS metagenome assembly FTJN01 (sample SAMEA3914819, study PRJEB12502) | metagenome | biome: forest; material: soil | place: Canada | collected 2010-06-26 | depth 0.3 m
GGCCCCGCCGACATGGGCGGGCCGCGTGGCCCCGGCGGCCCGCCGGGCCCGGGGCAGGATCGGGGCGCGCCGGGGCCGGGGCTGTCCGATGGCGCGATGGGCGGCGGCCCGGGCGACCCCGGTGCGCAGGCCGGCGCGGTGCGCGACGTCGGCCTGTCGACGACGATGGCGTTGCTGGACTACGGCATCCGGCTGCTGATCATCGGCGCGGCCGCGTGGCTCGGCGCGCGCTGGCTGTCGGCCCCGATGCGCCGGCTGCAGGCCGCGTCGCGCACGCTGGGCCAGTCGCTCGCGCGCAACGCCGTGCCGCCGCACGTCGACGAGCGCGCCGGGACGGTGGAGGTGCGCGAGACGGCGCACGTGTTCAACGAGATGTCGCGCCAGCTCAGCGACCAGGTGAATTCGCGCGCGCTGCTGGTGGCGGCGATCTCGCACGACCTGCGCACGCCGCTGACGCGCATCCGCATGCGGCTCGAGGCCAGCGAGGGCGACCCGCTCACCGCGCGCTCGATCGCCGACATCCACGAAATGGACGACCTGATCGAGTCCGCGCTGGAGGTGTTCCGCGGCGCCGGTGCGCACGAGGAGCCGCGCGAGACCACCGACGTGCACGCGCTGGTGCAGGCGATCGTCGACGACCTGGCCGACCTCGGCCAGCCGGTCACGATCCGCGGCGTGGCCGCGCCGGCGCGCGTGCAGGCGGCGAGCCTGCGCCGCGTGGTGTCCAACCTCGTCAACAACGCGCTGCGCTACGGCCAGCGGGCCGACGTCCTCGTGCAGCCGCAGGGCGGCGCCGTCCACATCGTGATCGAGGACACGGGGCCCGGCATCCCGGAGGCCCAGCTCGAGGCCGTCATGAAGCCGTTCTACCGCCTCGACTCGTCGCGCAATCGCCTGACCGGTGGCAGCGGCCTGGGGCTCTACATCTCCCGCGACCTGATCGCGCGCCAGGCCGGCGTGCTGACGCTGGCCAACCGGGCCGAAGGGGGGTTGCGCGCGACGATCGACCTCCCGACCGAAACGTGACTACCTGACTTCGGCGTCGAAGATGTAGCCTTCGCCGCGGATCGTGCAGATCAGCTGCTCGCCGTCCTGCGCGGTCGACAGCTTCTGGCGCAGGCGCGACACGGCCAGGTCGATCGCGCGATCGGCCACGACGACCCCCTGGCCGCGCGTCGCATCGAGCAACTGGTCGCGCGTGAGCACGCGGCGCGGGCGCTCGACGAACGCGCTGAGCAGGCGGTATTCGGCGCTCGAGAGCGGCACCACCACCTGCTGCGGCGACAGCAGCTGGCGCTTGAGGCGGTCGAAGCGCCAGCCGGCGAATTCGACGGTGCCGGCAGCCCCGCGCTCGGCGCCCGGCGCGTTGCGCCGGCGCAGCACGGCCTTGATGCGGGCGACCAGCTCGCGCGGCTCGAACGGCTTGGCGACGTAGTCGTCCGCGCCCAGCTCCAGCCCCAGCACGCGGCTGTGCGGATCGCCCTGCGCGGTGAGCATGATCACCGGCAGGTGGGCCGTCTCGGGCCGCTGGCGCAGCGCCGCGCAGATGGCCAGGCCGTCGCCGTCGGGCAGCATCACGTCGAGGATCACCACATCGACGCCGCCTTGCGACAGGCAGGCGCGCATCTGGGCGGCCGTGGCGGCGGCCACGGCCTCGAGCCCGAAGCGGCGCAGGTAGTCGCACACGGATTGCAGCAGTTCGGGATCGTCGTCGACGACGAGGCAGCGTGTGATGGCCATGGAATGCGCGGGGGAGGCGGCAAGGCTTGCCGCCGGACTCGTTGGTTCGGCAGCAAAGGTACCACGCCGGCGGACAAGACGATCCACCGCCGGCCGGCTGCGGCGCGAGCGCCAGCCGGTGGCCGGGCGTCGCTCACGCGCTCATGCGGCACATGCAACGACGCCTCCTGCCGCAATGCAGCAAGAGGCGTCGTGGCACGTGGACGGCGGCCGCCGTCCACGCGTCGAGCTTATATGCGGCCGGTCAGCAGCAGGATCAGCAGGATCACGACCAGCAGGCCGAACACGCCGCTCGGGGCGTAGCCCCAGCTGCGGCTGTGCGGCCACGTCGGCAACGCGCCGAGCAGCATCAGGACGAGAACGATCAGGAGAATGGTGCCAAGCATGGAATGCTCCTCAGGGATGGGTGGGCCGGTTCGTGTGTGCCGGGGGTACGGCAGAGCTTGGGCAATCCACGGGCCAGGGGCGTTCACTACCAGGCCGTGAGTGCGTCCGCTACGCAGAATCCCTCACCCGGGCACCGCGCACAAACGCGGCGGACGGTACAGAATGCCCGCTGACCTCGACAAGGAGACACACGAATGGATGCAGTCGCGAGCGGAACCATCGGTCACTACTCCTTCGCGGAGAAGCGCAAGCGCATCTTCGCCATCATGGCGGCCTCCTCGGGCAACCTCGTCGAGTGGTTCGACTTCTACATCTACTCGTTCACGACGATCTACTTCGCGCCGTCGTTCTTCCCGAAGTCGGACGAGACGGTCCAGTACTTGTACTCGGCGGCCGTCTTCGCGATCGGCTTCCTGATGCGCCCCATCGGCGGCTGGATCTTCGGCAAGATCGCCGACCGGCGCGGGCGCAAGACCTCCCTGGTCATCTCCGTGATCATGATGTGCGGCGGATCGCTGCTGATCGCGATCCTGCCCACGTACGGCCAGATCGGCCTCGCCGCGCCGCTGCTGCTCCTGCTCGCGCGCATGGTGCAGGGCCTGTCCGTGGGCGGAGAGTACGGCGCCACGGCCACCTACCTCAGCGAGGTCGCGCTGCGCGGCGAGCGTGGCTTCTATTCATCGTTCCAGTACGTCACGCTGATCGGCGGCCAGTTGCTGGCGGTGCTGGTAGTGTTCCTGCTGCAGCAGTTCCTGAACGAAGGGCAGTTGAAGGAATTCGGCTGGCGCATCCCGTTTGTGATCGGGGCGATCACCGCCGTGATCGCGATGCTGCTGCGCCGCACGCTGCACGAGACCGCGTCCGAGGCCGACCTGCAAAGCAAGGAAGCCGGCAGCTTCGGCGTCATCTGGCGCGACCATCGCGCGGCCTTCCTCACGGTGCTGGGCTACACCGCCGGTGGCTCGCTGATCTTCTACACGTTCACCACGTACATGCAGAAGTACCTGATCGCCTCGGCGCACATGCCCAAGACGACGGCCACCAACATCTCGCTTGTCACGTTGTTCGTCTACATGTGCATGCAGCCGGCCTTCGGCATGCTGTCCGACCGCATCGGACGGCGCAGGTCGATGATGGCATTCGGCGCGCTGGGCGCGCTGCTGACCGTGCCGATCATGACCGCGATCGCCAGTTCCGGCAGTCCGGTGATCGCCGGCGCGCTGATCTGCCTCGCGCTGGCCATCGTCAGCCTGTACACCTCGGTCTCGGCGATCGTGAAGGCGGAAATGTTCCCGGCCCAGGTGCGCGCGCTGGGCGTGGGCGTCGGCTACGCGATCTCCAACGCGATCTTCGGCGGCTCCGCCGAATACGTGGCGCTGCAGCTCAAGGACTGGAAGATGGAGTCCAGCTTCTTCTGGTATGTCACGGTGATGATGGTGATCGTGTTCCTGGTCAGCCTGCGGCTGCCCAGGACGGCCAGCTACCTGCACACCGACCATTGATGCGTCGCGGCGCGCGTCACGCGCGCAGGCCCCGCGAGGCCTGCCGTCGTTCCGGGACGGGCCTCAGGCCTTCTTGACCCAGGCGCTGCACCAGCCCTTCGCCGCCACCGACTTGCCGGCGTACAGCGGGCACGGGCCGGCCGCGTCGCCGGCCTTGCCCTGGAACAGCGCGCAACTGGCGCAGGCCTGGCCCGCCGCGTACTTGGGGTATTTCGCCTTGTCGACCTTGGCGGCGTCGGGCGTGTAGCCGAGGGCGACCGCCTGGGGGTCCTTGGGATCGACCAAAGGCGCGGCCGCCTGGGCGCGGACCAGCGCGGCGGCACCGAGCAACGGGACGATGGCGATGAAACGGCGGCGCGAGGTCATGGCTTGCCTTCCTGCAGGGCGGGTGGGTAGGTGGGTGCGGACATTGTGCGGCCGGCGGCGCGCGCCGGCCGCCGCTGTGGCGGATTCGCCTCTGTTTGACCACCCCCCAACTCGACAGCAGGGAAATCCCCCGGAATGGCGATCACACCGGGCCACCAGCCATGATTGAATAGAGGGCAGGCTGCGGGACTTCGCCCGCGGATCAGGCCGTGCAGTCGCTGCGCCAGGGACGGCCCCAGGAAACCTACATCTCATCGAAGAGACGCTGCCATGACACCGACGAAACGATTCCTACGCCACCCCTTGGTCGCCGCCATCCCGCTCACGCTGGCCATCGCGGGCTGCGCCACCGATCCGAACACCGGCGCCCAATCGATCGCCGGCATCAAGGTCAGCGACGACCCGTGCGCCAAGACGGCCACGGTCGTCGGCGGCGTGGTGGGGGCGGTCGCGGGCGCGGTCGTCACCTCGCAGTTCACCAAGTCCACCGACGCCCGCGCGCTGGGCGGCCTGGGCGGCGGCGCCATCGGCGCGGCCATCGGCTACAACATGGACCAGCGCCGCTGCGCGCTGTTCGCCATCGCCAAGCAGCACAACGCCGAGATGACCGTCGCCTCGGTCATCGTGCCCAAGGGCGACCTGCCGGCGGCCGAGACGGTGGCCGCCACCGCCAACTCGCCGGCGTCGGCCACCCCGTTCACGGCCGGCTCCGACACCACCACCGCCGGCCTGTCCGTCACCCTGCGCGACAACGGCAAGCAGTTCGCGTCGGGCTCCGACAAGCTGACGCCCGAGGCCGAATCGCTGTTCCGCGAGGTCGCCGACCAGTACTCGTACGCGAAGCAGCAGGCCAAGCTCACGGCCACCTCCACCGACGACGACAAGGCCGCCGTCGAAGTGCTCAAGGCCAAGCGCATCCTGCTCGTGGGCCACACGGACGACAGCGGCAACACCACCGAGAACGCCAACCTCTCCGAGCGCCGCGCCGCCGCCGTGGCGCGCCTGTTCCAGGCCCAGGGCGTGGCCGCGGCCAACCTGTACTTCCAGGGCGCCGGCGAGACCCTGCCCGTCGCCGACAACCACACCGAGGCCGGCCGCGCCGCGAATCGCCGCGTCGAGATCGTCGACCTGACCGACGACGCCGCCTTCCACAAGTTCCTCGCCTCGCGCCGCCAGTCGCTGCAGTACTACCGGGCCAGCGACACGCCGGTGCCCGAGGTCGCGGCCGTCGCCCCGGTCAATGCCAAGGGCAAGAAGGTGCCCAAGGCCAACACCGGCTTCGTCGACTTCGGCGGCGTGCCGGCCGCCACGCTCACGAGCGCGCCGGACTTCGCCGCCGGAACGGTGGGCGGCGGCACCGAGGCCGGCAACCGGGCGTTCCGCCCGATCGTCCCGACCTGCAACGCCGACCGTCCGCGTGCCTCCAACGGCGTGAAGTCCCTCGCCACGCAGAAGGACCTGCCGATGAGCGACTACGTGCCCGGCCTGTACAACACCTCGTGGTCGGACACCGTCAACGGCAACCTGATCGGCCTGACCAACGTCGACGTGCCGCGCGACGGCGGCGCCGTCACGGGCAAGCCCACGCTGTTCATCTGGAAGAACTACAACGCCAAGAAGAAGATGCCGCCGGCCGATTTCCAGGCCAGCCCGGACGTCAACATCTACCGCGGCAGCCACGCGATCCTGTACCGCGTGTTCGTCGGCGGCCCGATGAAGTGCATGGACGTGTGGTTCCCGTACACCGACACCGGCGAGTCGCGCAACTCCAGCCTGTTCTACGACCGGCAGTCGGCGCTGTACGTCAGCTCGTTCGAACTGAAGTCCCTGAGCAGCGGCGCCGCTCAGTAGGCGGCCCCGGCTCCCGCCCGATCGCCCGCGGCACGCGGGCGATTCGCATTGGGCCGCCGGCGCGTATTTCGTGCGGCCAGGCCCTGTCAGGCGCAGTTCTTGCCCTCCTGTCGGGCTAGACTCCAGCGCAACAATGCCCGCAGCCGCTTCCCCGCCCGACGTCACTGCCCCCGCCTGTTCCGCGCTGGCGTGCGGCTTGTGGCGTTGCCGCGGCTGCGCCGCCGTGGTCGTGCCGCCGCCGGAGGCGATCGCCCAGCAGCGGGCGCGCTGCCCGCGCTGCGACGCCGTCGTCCACCCGCGCAAACACGACGCCATCGCGCGCAGCTGGGCCTTCCTGCTCGCCGGCACCGCGCTGTACCTGCCCGCCAACCTGCTGCCCGTGACCACCACCGCGTCGCTGGGGGGCCGCCAGATCGACACCATCTTCAGCGGCATCGTCTACCTCTGGAAAGACGGCTCGTACCCGCTCGCGGTGATCGTGTTCATCGCCAGCATCATCGTGCCGGTGACCAAGCTGCTGCTGCTGTCGCTGCTGCTGATCTCGCTGCAGCGCCATGACCGCCGCTGGGCCGAGCGCCGGCTCAAGGCGTTTCGTGTGCTGGAGCAGATCGGCCGCTGGTCGATGCTCGACATCTTCGTCGTCACCATGCTCGCCGCGCTCGTGCAGGTGGAGAGCCTGGCCGAACTGCGGCCCGGGCCCGGCGCGATGGCCTTCGGCGCAGTCGTCGTGCTGACGATGCTCGCCACCCACAGCTTCGACCCCCGCCTGCTGTTCGACAAACCCGAAGGCGACGTCGCGCCCATGCCGCAACAGCTCACCGCCCCTGCCGGAGACGCGCCTTGAGTGCCCCTGACGAACCGCGCGACGAGGCTCCCGCGCCACCGCCCGCCCCTGCCGGACCGGCACCCGCCGCGCCCTCCACCCCCACGCCGCCGCCGGACCTCCCGCGCCCGGTGATCGCCCGCCGCGCGCACTACTCGCTGTGGCTGGTCTGGCTGGTGCCGCTGGTCGCCGTGATCATCGGCATCGGGCTGGGCGCGCGCGCCATCCTCAATCGCGGGCCGACGATCACCATCTACTTCCACAACGCCGAAGGCATCGAGGCGAACAAGACGCACATCAAGTACAAGGACGTCGACGTGGGCATCGTGCGCCGCGTCAAGCTCACGAAGGACCATCGCGAGGTCGAGGTCACCGCGGAGATGCGCGGCAACTCCGGCATCGAGAACCTGCTCGTGACCGACACCCGCTTCTGGGTCGTGCGCCCGCGCGTCGGCGCCGCCGGCGTCAGCGGCCTGGGCACGCTGCTCTCGGGCGCCTACATCGGCATGGACGCCGGCCGCAACGCCACCGAGAAGAGCGAGTTCGAGGGCCTGGACGTGCAGCCCGCGATCACGGCCGACGTGCCCGGCCGCGAGTTCTCGCTCGTGGCCGACGACCTCGGCTCGCTGGACATCGGCTCGCCGATCTACCTGCGCCGCGTGCCGGTGGGCCAGGTGCTCGCCTACACGATGACGCCCGACGGCCGCCACATCAAGTTCACGATCTTCGTCACCGCGCCCTACGACCGCTTCGTCAGCGCGCACAGCCGCTTCTGGCACGCCAGCGGCGTCGACGTCGATCTCGGCGCGCAAGGCCTGCACGTGCAGACGCAGTCGGTGGTGAGCGTGCTGGCCGGCGGCGTCGCGTTCCAGGATTTGCCCGACCCGGACAATGCGCTGGGCACGCCAACCGAGGCGCCCGAGCGCACGCAGTTCACGCTGTACGCGCAGATGTCGGACGCGATGAAGCTGCCCGACTCGCAGGGATTCGACTACCGCCTGCTGTTCGCGAGCTCGGTGCGCGGCCTCGCCGTCGGCGCCCCGGTGGAGTACCGCGGACTGCCGATCGGCGAGGTCACGCGCATCGCGGTCGACGGCTCCGGCGGCGAGGCCAACCCCGAGCCGAAGATCGCGGTCGACGTGCGCGTGTACCCGCGCCGGCTGCCCACGATCAACAAGTCCGGCCGCGAGGACATGACGCAGGCCGACCAGCGAAAGCGCATCGACCCGATGGTCCGGCGCGGCTTCCGCGCGCAGCTCAAGAGCGGCAGCCTGCTCACCGGCCAGCTCTACGTGTCGCTGGACTTCGTCAAGGACGCCCCCGCCGCGCAGATCGACTGGACGACCACGCCGCCGACGATGCCCACCGCGCCGGGCGGCTTCGACGACCTGCAGGCGTCCCTGTCCTCGCTCGCCAAGAAGCTCGACGCCATTCCGTACGACCAGCTCGCCCAGGACCTGCACAAGGACCTGGCCGATCTCGACGCCACGTTGAAGCACGCCGACGACATGCTGCAGCACATCGACTCCGGCATCGTCCCCGAAGCGCAGAAGACGCTGTCCGACGCTCGCAAGGCCGTCGACGACCTGCGCAAGACGCTGGGCACGGTCGACCAGACCGTGGGGCCGCAGGCCACCAGCGCGCTGGACGAGGTGTCCAAGGCCGCCGCGTCGCTCAAGGGCCTGGCCGACTTCCTGAAGCGCCACCCGGAGTCGCTGTTGAAGGGCAAGCCCGAGGATCCGAAATGACGATGACACGCTTGTCCCTCGCGGTCGCGGCCGCGGTGCTGGCCACGGGTTGCTCGACGCCGCCCGACCATTTCCACACGCTGCGGCCGGCCGTCGCGTCCGCGCCCGCGAGCGCACGCGAGGCGCCGCGCGTGCTGGCCGTCGGTCCGGTGACGGTGCCCGACGCGCTCGCTCGCGACGAATGGGTGATCCGCACCGGCGAGACCGGCGCGATGGTCTACGACCACCAGCTGTGGACGCAGGGACTGGGCGCCGACGTCGCGCAGTCGCTGGTCGACTACCTCAACCGCGGCGCGCTGCCCGACGGCTTGTGGGCCGACGCCGGCCCCACCGGCTCGGGCAGCGGCGCCGATCTCGAGCGCCCCGCGCCGCTGCGCGTGCGCGTGCAGGTGCTGCGCTTCGACTCGGTGCTCGCGCCCGCGCCGGCCGTCAGCGACCAGGTGCGCTGGACGATCGAGTGCCTGCCGGCGGACGCGGCGCTGGGGCCGGTGGAGGCCGGCCGCTACCGCGTCGTGCGCACCGCGGTGCGCGACGCCGCAGGGCCGGCGCCCGCGGCCGGCGCGGGCGTGGAGGAGTCGCAGCAACGATTCGACCGCGTGGCCCGCGGCCACTCGGACACCGTGCGGCTGGTCGCCGAAGACATCGCCGGCGCGCTGCGCGCGACTGCGGACGAACGCGGACGGGCCTGCATCGCCGGGCACTGAGATGTTCGAACGCCTGCGCCGTGCCCGCGCCGCCAACGGCTCGCCGCGCCACCTGGCCGAGACCGCGCTGGACGACAGCGTCGACCTGCTCGCGCCGCGCCTCCCGCTGGCCACGCTGCGCGACGACCTGATCGCCTGCGAGGAGTGCGACGCGCTGCACCGCCGCTCCAGCGTCGACGGCGTCGGCGACGAGAGCGACGACATCGTGCCGTCCGGCCGCCACTACGAATGCCGGCGCTGCGGCGCCACGCTGGGCCTGGCGCGCCATGCCACGTTCGACCTGCCGCTGGCACTCGCCATGGGCGGCCTGGTGATGCTGGCGATCGCGCACACGAACGACATCCTGGCCATCGACATCCAGGGCCAGCTGCGCAGCACCACGCTGTGGGAAGCGGCCTGGACACTCTACGACGAGGGCGCCTGGTTCATGAGCATCCTGGTGCTGTTCACGACGCTGTTGAATCCGTTGATCGAGATGGGCGCGGTGGTCTACGTGCTTCTGCCGCTGCGCACGGGGCAGCAGGCGCCGGGCTTCGACGTCGTGCTGCGCGCGATGCAGGCGGTCAAGCCGTGGGTGATGGTGGAGGTGTTCATGCTGGGCGTGCTGGTCGCCTTCGTCAAGCTCAACGGCCTGGCCAGCGTGATCACCGGCCCCGGCCTCTGGGCGTTCGGCGGCGTGATGATCCTGGCCGCGGCGATGGCGTCGGCGTTCGACCACGAGCATGTGTGGGCGTCGACCGCGCGACTTCGTGCACGCCATCGGCTCCAGCGCCGGACGCCGTCGTCCTGATCGCTGCGATACTTCGCCGGCCTCGGACGGAGGCGGCTGGCGAACAAGGAAATCCGATGAACAGGTTCTGCATGCTGGCGCTGGCGCTGGCGATGGTCAACGCGGCGTACGCGGCCGACGACACGCCGCAAGGCGCCGGGACGCCGCCCGCCGACGCCGCGTCGGCGCCCGTGTCGACGATTCCCAACGGCGATTTCTGCCTCTATGCCGGTGCACCGCGGTCGGACGTCAAGTACCGCAGCCTCGGCAACGTCAGGCTGGGCAAGGGCACCTACGGCGGCGTTCGCGACGAGCTGCCGGCGTTCGTCGCGGAGGCCCGCGCGAAGGGCGCCGACGCGATCACCAACTACAACGGAGCGCAGCGCTTCGGGTTCTGGCCCTGGCGCCTGGTGCGGCCGGTGCTGACCGGCGTCGCCGTCAAGTTCGACGAGGGCAAGTCGCCCGCGTGCGTCGCCACGGGCGGCGCCACGCTGGCCACGGTGATGGCGACCAACGTGGAGCCCCCGCGCCATTGAGCCGGGTTGGGCATCGGGCTCAGGTGCCCGGCGCCCCCTCCACGCGATAGGCGCCCAGACCGGCGTGCCGCGTCAGCCACCGATAGGTGGTCGTGAAGCCCGGCCAGTTGACCGTGTGCCGGCCCTGCGCATCGACGTACCAGCTGGTGCAGCCGACGAAGACCGTGTGTTTCGAGCGCCGCTGCAGGCTTGCGTTGTAGCGCTCGAACGGCGGCGCGGCGACCTCGATCGTGGCGCCCCGCTCGTCGCGCAGTTTGCGCAGGCAGCGCATCACGTGCCCCACCTGGCACTCCAGCATGAAGACGATGGAGTTGTGGCCCAGGTTGGTGTTGGGCCCGTAGAGCATGAAGAAGTTCGGAAACCCCGGCACCGCGATGCCCAGCCACGCCTGCGCCCCTTGCGACCACGCGTCGTTCAGGCTTCTCCCGCCGCGGCCGCGGATGTCCATCGGCGCGAGGAACTCGCTGGCGGCGAAGCCCGTGCCCAGCACGATCGCGTCCACCTCGATCTCGCGCCCGCCCGCGAGGCGCACGCCCGCGGGCGTGACGGCGTCGATGGCGTCGGTCACGAGTTCGACGTTGGGCCGCGTGAAGGTGGGCAGCCAGTCGTCGGAGATCAGGATGCGCTTGCAGCCGATCGGGTAGCGCGGCGTCAGGCGCTCGCGCAACGCGGCGTCCGGCACCTGGCGCCGCAGCAGCCGGCGCGACGGCAGGCCGCCGACGATGTCCATCATCCAGCGCAGCCGCGTGAAGCCGACCGCGCGCGCGTCGTGCGCCGCATAGAGCAGCGCGCGATGCAGCGCCATCAGCACCGGCCAGCGCGCGAAGCGCCGCCGTTCGCGCTCGGAGTAGGCGCGGTCGCGGCGCGGCAGGATGTACGCCGGCGTGCGCTGGAACACGCTCAGGCGCGCGGCGTCGCGCGCGAGTTCCGGCACGAACTGGATCGCCGAGGCTCCGGTGCCGATCACCGCGACGCGCTTGTCCTTGAGCACCGCGTCGTGGTTCCACTGCGCCGAGTGGAAGACCGGGCCGCGGAAGGACGCGAGGCCCGGCAGCGCCGGAATCGCCGGACGGCTCAGCAGGCCGACCGCGCTCGCGAGCACGCGCGCGTGACCCGCGTGCGCGCGTCCCTGCGCGTCACGCCACTCGACGCGCCACAGCGAGGCCGTCTCGTCGAACGCGGCCGTCGTCACCTCGCAGCCGAAACGGATCTTGTCGCGCACGCCGTACTTGCGGGCGCAGTGGCGCAGGTAGTCGAGGATCTCGGCCTGCGGCGAGTAGGTGCGCGACCAGCGCGGATTGGGCTCGAAGGAGTACGAGTACAGGTGGGAGGGAATGTCGCAGGCCGCGCCCGGGTACGTGTTCTCGCGCCACACGCCGCCGACGTCGTGGCCCTTCTCGAGCAGCAGCACGTCGTGCTCGCCGGCGCGACCCAGCTCGATCGCCAGGCCCAGGCCGCCGAAGCCGGCGCCGATGATCAGCACCGCCCAGGGGACGTCGCGGCTGCCGGGGTCGGCGGGTGGTGGGGTGTCGGACATGTTCGCGCTCCGTGACAAGTTCACGACCGAAGGAAAGGCCCCGAGGTCCATGGGGATGAATCAAGAATGTATTACTTAAGTTCGCCGGTCCGCCGATATGGAGGGACGCAGCGCGACAGCTGCACCCCCATCGACACGAAGCCATGAACCCCTCCTCGACCTCCGGCCCGTCCCTCGGACGCCGCCTGACCGCCGCCTTCGGCCTCACCCTCTGCCTGGCGTTGTTCGGCTCGGGCTACGGCGCCTGGGCGCTCAACGAGTCCGCGACCCAGACCCGCACCATCGTCGAACAGGACATCGTCACGGAACGCCTCGTCGCCGAGTGGTACCGCAACGTCGCGATGTCCGTGCGCCGCACGACCGCCATCGCGGTGAGCTCCGACCCGTCGCTCGCCGACTTCTTCGCGGCCGACGCCGCGGCGACGACCAAGTCGTCCAACGAACTGCAGGAGAAGGTCGGCAAGCTGATCAACTCCGAAGAGGAGAAGGCCGTCTTTGCGGAGATCCAGGACGTGCGCAAGAACTACGTGGCCACGCGCGACGCCGTCTCCGCGGCCAAGAAGGCCGGCGACGCCGAGGGCTCGCGCAAGCTGCTCGACTCGACCTACCTGCCGGCCTCCGTCAAGTACCAGGACGCGCTGCAGCGCCTGGGCGCGCTCCAGGCCGCCGCGATCGACCGCGCCGGCGCCAGCATCCAGTCCGAGAATCGCACGGCACGGCTCGCGTTGATCGTGTTCGGCGCCGCGTCGCTGATCCTCGGCGGCTTGCTGTCGGCCTGGCTGGTGCGCGGCATCACCCGTCCGATCCGGCGCGCCGTCGACGCGGCGAACCGCATCGCCGCCCTCGATCTCACCGACTCGATCGAGTCGCACGACCGCGACGAGACGGGCCGCCTGCTCAAGGCGCTGGCGTCGATGCAGGGTTCGCTGAAGACGCTGGTGACGCAGGTGCGCGTCTCCACCGACAGCATCGGCATCGCCTCGGCCGAGATCGCCGACGGCAACATGGACCTGTCGTCGCGCACCGAAGAGGCGGCGTCGAGCCTGCAGCAGACGGCGGCATCGATCGAGCAGATGAACGGCACCGTGCAGAACTCGGTGCAGAACGCACGCACCGCCAACGACCTGGCCGCCACCGCGGCCGACGTCGCGATGCGCGGCGGCGCGGTCGTGGCGCGCGTGGTCACGACGATGGAGGAGATCAACGGCTCGTCGCGCCAGATCTCCGACATCATCGGCGTGATCGACGGCATCGCCTTCCAGACCAACATCCTGGCGTTGAACGCCGCGGTGGAAGCGGCGCGCGCCGGCGAGCAGGGCCGCGGCTTCGCCGTGGTGGCCACCGAGGTGCGCTCGCTGGCCCAGCGCAGCGCGGCCGCGGCCAAGGAGATCAAGAGCCTGATCGGCGCCTCCGTCGACCGCGTGGAGGCGGGCACCCGGCTCGTGGCCGACGCCGGCGCGACGATGGGCGAGGTGGTGGACGCGGCCAAGCGCGTGTCGGCCATCATCGCGGAGATCACCCACGCCGCCACCGAGCAGAGCCAGGGCATCGGCCAGGTCAACACCGCGGTGTCGCAGCTCGACCAGGTGACGCAGCAGAACGCCGCATTGGTGGAGGAATCGGCGGCCGCCGCGGAAAGCCTGAAGCTGCAGGCGCAACAGCTGGCCGGGACGGTGCAGCGCTTTCGCCTGACGGCCTGATCAGCGCGGCTGCAGTCCGGCGATCTCGGCCAGCAGGCTGTACGAGCGCCGCCGAGCGGCCGCGTCGAAGATCGCCGACACCACCATCAGCTCGTCGGCGCCGCTGTAGTCGACGAAGCGCTCGAGCCCGTGGCGCACGGTCTCCGGCGAGCCGACGATGGAGCAGGCCAGCATGCTCTCGGCCATCTGCTTCTCGGCCGGCGACCAGTAGGTGTCGATGTCGTCGATCGGCGGCTGCTGCGGGCCCGGACGGCCGCGGCGCAGGTTGGCGAACGACTGCTGGTGCGACGTGAACAGGCGCCTTGCCTCGGCGTCGGTGTCCGCGACGACCACGTTGACGCCGGCCATCGCGTGCGGCTTCTGCAGCTGCTCCGACGGCTTGAACAGGTGGCGGTACAGCTCCATCGCCTGCGTGAGCGCGTCGGGCGCGAAGTGCGACGCGAACGCGTACGGCAGGCCCAACGCGGCGGCCAGCTGCGCGCCGTAGGTGCTGGAGCCGAGGATCCACAGCGGCACCTCGAGGCCGGCGCCGGGCACGGCCTGCACCGCCTGGCCCGGACGCACCGGCTGGAACAGCGCCTGCAGCTCCTGCACGTCCTCCGGGAAATTCTCTGCGGTGCGCGGATCGCGGCGCAGCGCGCGCACGGTCGTCTGGTCGGTGCCGGGCGCGCGGCCGAGGCCGCAGTCGATGCGGCCCGGGTACAGCGAGGCCAGCGTGCCGAACTGCTCGGCGATCACCAGCGGCGAGTGGTTGGGCAGCATGATGCCGCCCGACCCGACGCGGATCTGCGACGTGCCCTGCGCGAGGTAGCCGATCACCACCGACGTGGCCGCGCTGGCGATGCCCGTCATGTTGTGGTGCTCGGCCACCCAGTAGCGCGTGAACCCCAGTTTCTCGGCGTGCTGGGCGAGCGCGAGGCTGTTGTGCAGCGCCTCGCCGGGCGTGGAGCCTTGCTGCACGGGCACGAGGTCGAGGACGGACAGGGGAGGGAACTTCGGGGACGAGAGCGAGGTCATTGAATTCGGTTCACGGACGGGATGCCCGGACCATACGACGCATCGTGAGACCGAGGTGGTGGGAGGGAGGAAGGCGTTTGCCGGCAGGGCCGGAGACAGCTCTTGGCCAATCAGGTCCGGAGGGGTCTGGCACCGACGCCTGACGCGCCGTCCATGTCGATCTCGACGAAGATGCCAACCGCGGAAGGTGACGGTGCCTGACCTCGATCCCCGGAGACGGCGCGCTCACCACCGATATCGGGGATCGAGCTCAGGCACCTGTCCGGACGCGTTCGGCGTCCGGGCCATGGGTCACGTCGCTGCGCGATCCGGACAGGCGCCGGTCCCCTCGGGTCTCGGCATGCCACAAGGAGTGGCCATTTCGGGAGCCCGACGACCAGCCTTCAGGCCGGCTTCGCCGGCGTCGCGACCGCGGCCGTCGGCGCCGGCGCGCCCTCGCCCCAGCCGCCGCCGAGCGCGCGGATCAGTCCGACCGTCGCCTGGTATTGGGCCGCCCGCACCTGCACTGCCACGCGCCGGTTCGCAAGTTCGCTGCGTCGCGCATCCAGCAGCTCCAGCTGGCTCACGAGCCCGTTGCGATAGCGCGCATCGGACAACACCGTCGCCCGCGTCGAGGCGTCGACCGCCACCTTCTGCGCGCCGGCCTGGTCGGCCAGCAGGCGCAGCGAGGCGAGCTGGTCCTCCACGTCGCGGAACGCGCCCAGCACCTGCTCGCGGTAGGACGCGGCGGCGATGTCCCACTGCGCGTTGGCGGTCTGCACGCCGGCCTCGCGGCGGCCGCCGTCGAAGACGGGCAGCGACATCAAGGCGCCGATGCCCCACGCACGCGCCGACCACTTGAACAGGTCGCCGATGTCGGTCGATGCGTAGCCGCCGTTGGCGGTGAGCGTGACGTCCGGGAACCAGGCGAGCCGGGCGACGCCGGCGCGCGCCTCGGCGGCCTGCATCTCGAGCTGCGCGGCGGCGACATCGGGGCGGCGCGCCAGCACCGTGCTGGGCACGCCGGCCGGCACGCCCGGCAACGCGCCGGACCATTCGGCCGGCGCCAGCGTGAAGGCCGTCGGCAGCTCGCCCAGCAGCACGGCCAGCGCGTGTTCGTTCAGAGCGCGCTGGCGGTCGAGCGCCAGGGCCTGCGAGTTCGTCGCGGCGACCTCGGCCTGCACGCGCGCGAGATCCAGCTCGGCGACGTCGCCGGCCTGGTAGCGGCGTTCGGTCAGGCGCAGCGTGTCGGCGTAGGCCGCGACCGTCTGGCGCACGATGTCGCGTTCGGCGTCGAGCGCGCGCAGCTCGAAGTAGGCCTGCGCCACGGTGGACTGCACCACCAGCCGGGTGCTTTGCAGCGCGGCCTCGCGCGATTGCGCGTCGAGCCGGGCGGCGTTGCGGGTCTTGGTGAGCTTGCCGAAGAAGTCGGGCTCCCACGACGCGGACAGGCCCGCGTTGCCGAGGTTGGCGGCCTGGCCCGGCGCGCCGCCGAAGCCCGGCTGGATCGTGGCGCGCGAGGCGCCCAGCGAGGCGTCGACTTGCGGCAGCAGGTCGGCCTGCGCGTCGCGCAGCAGCGCGCGCGCCGCGAGCACGCGGGCCGCGGCCTGCTGGATGTCGGTGTTGTTGGCCGCCGCGCGCAGGACGAGGCCGTCCAGCACCGGATCCGAGAACACCGTCCACCACATGCCGCGCGGTTGCGCCTCGGCCGGGCCGACGTTGGCGAAGCGGGCCGCGCCGTCCTCCTTGAACGCCGTCGGCGCGGCGGGCGCGGCGGCGGGCGTGAAGGTGGAGGTGCTGGCGCAGCCCGCCAGCACGAGGGCGGCGACGAGCGGGATCAGCGAGGTCTTGAGAAACGAGGTCATGACTTTTCCTTTTCGACGAGGAGCGCGGCCGGGCCACGCCCCTCGGTTCTTCATTCGTCGTTATGACGCGGCGCGGCCAGCACCGGCTGCACGCCGAAGCCGCCACCGCCGCCATGGCCGTGGTCGATGTTCACGCCGGGTGCCTCGACGTCGTGCGGGATCTCGCCGTGCTGCTTCAGCGGCCGGTTGCCGGTCAGCGCACGCAGCAGCACGTAGAACACGGGCGTCAGGAACAGGCCGAACGCCGTCACGCCGATCATCCCGAAGAACACCGCGACGCCCATCGCGTGGCGCATCTCCGAGCCCGCGCCCGAGGACAACACCAGCGGCAGCACGCCCATCACGAACGCCATCGACGTCATCAGGATCGGGCGCAGGCGCAGCCGGCTCGCCTCGATCGCGGCGCGCAGCGGCGTGCGGCCGGCGAACTCGAGCTCGCGTGCGAACTCCACGATCAGGATCGCGTTCTTCGCACTCAGCCCGACGAGCACCATCAACCCGATCTGCGTGAAGACGTTGTCGTCTCCATGCGTCAGCCACACGCCCGTCATCGCGGCGAGCAGGCCCATCGGCACGATCAGCAGGATGGCCAGCGGCAGCGTCAGGCTTTCGTACTGCGCGGCGAGCACCAGGAACACAAGCAGGATCGAGATCGGGAAGATCAGGACGGCGGAGTTGCCGGCCAGGATCTCCTGGTACGTCAGGTCGGTCCACTCGTAGGTGACGCCCGGGGGCAGCGTCTCCTTGGCGATGCGCGCGATCGCGTCCTTGGCCTGGCCCGACGAGAAGCCGGGAGCCGCGCCGCCGTTGACGTCGGCGGCGAGGAAGCCGTTGTAGCGCATCGCGCGTTCGGGACCGAACGTCGGCGTCACCTTCATCAGCGCCGACAGCGGCACCATCTCGCCCGAGGTCGAGCGCACCTTCAGCAGGCCGATGTCCTCGGCGCGCGCGCGGTAGGCCGCGTCCGCCTGCACCCGCACCGAGTACGTGCGGCCGAACTTGTTGAAGTCGTTGGCGTACAGGCTGCCGAGGTAGATCTGCATCGTCTCGAAGATGTCGGTCACCGGCACGCCCAGCTGTTGGGCCTTGGTGCGGTCGATGTCGGCGTACAGCTGCGGCACGTTGACCTGGAAGCTCGAGTACATGCCCGCGAGTTCCGGCGCGGCGTAGGCCTTGGCCATGAAGGCCTTCAGCGCGGCGTCCATGCCGGCGACGCCCACCGAGCCGCGGTCCTCCAGCTCCAGCTTGAAGCCGCCCGTCGTGCCGATGCCTGCCACCGGCGGCGGCGGGAACATCACGACGAAGGCGTCCTGGATGGCGCCGAACTTCTGGTTGAGTTGCTGCGCGATCGCCCCGGCGCTCAGGTCGGCACTCTTGCGCTTGTCGAAGTCGGCCAGCGACACGAACACGATGCCGGAGTTCGAGCTGTTGGTGAAGCCGTTGATCGACAGGCCCGGGAACTGGATCGCGTGCTCGATGCCCGGCTGCTTGGCGACGATGTCGCCCATGCGGCGGATCACGGATTCGGTGCGGTCCAGCGTCGCGCCGTCGGGCAGCTGCGCGAAGCCGATCAGGTATTGCTTGTCCTGCGGCGGCACGAAGCCGCTCGGCACGGCCTTGAACAGGCCCAGCGTCAGCGCGGCCAGCACCAGGTAGATGGCGATCATGATCGTCTTCTTCGAGATCGCCTTGGTCACGCCGCCGCTGTAGCGCTCGGCGCCGCGGTGGAACACGCGATTGAAGGCGGCGAAGAAGCGGCCGAAGACCTTGTCCATGCCGCGCGTCAGCGCATCCTTGGGCGCGTCATGGCCCTTCAGCAGCAGCGCGGCGAGCGCCGGCGACAGCGTCAGGGAATTGACAGCCGAGATCACCGTCGACATGGCGATGGTCAGCGCGAACTGCTTGTAGAACTGGCCCGTGAGGCCCGTGATGAAGGCCAGCGGCACGAACACGGCGACCAGCACCAGCGCGATCGCGATGATCGGGCCCGACACCTCGCGCATCGCGCGGTACGTGGCGTCGCGCGGCGACAGGCCGCTGGAGATGTTGCGCTCCACGTTCTCCACCACCACGATCGCGTCGTCGACGACGATGCCGATCGCCAGCACCAGCCCGAACAGGCTCAGCGCGTTGATCGAGAAGCCGAACAGGCTCATGATCCCGAACGTGCCCACCACCGCGACCGGCACGGCCAGCAGCGGGATGATGGACGCGCGCCAGGTCTGCAGGAACAGGATCACGACCAGCACGACGAGCGCGATGGCTTCCAGCAGCGTGTGCACCACCGATTCGATGGACGCGCGCACGAACTGCGTCGGGTCGTAGACGATCTCGTACTTCACGCCTTCGGGCATGGACTTCTGCATCTCGGCCATCTCGGCGCGCACGCCGTTGGAGATGGCGATCGCGTTGGAGCCCGGAGCCGCGAAGATCGGCACGGCGACCGCGTCCTTGTTGTCCAGCAGCGAGCGCAGCGAATAGTCGGCGGCGCCGAGCTCGATGCGGGCGATGTCGCGCAGGCGCGTGACCGCGCCGTCGGCGCTGGTCTTGACGATGATGTCGCCGAACTCCTGCTCGTTCTGCAGGCGGCCCTGCGCGTTGACCGACAGCTGCACGTCGATACCGTGCAGGTTGGGCGAGGCGCCGACGATGCCGGCCGCGGCCTGCACGTTCTGGCCGCGGATCGCGGTGACGACGTCGCTGGGCGACAGGCCGCGGTTGGCGACCTTCTGCGGGTCCAGCCAGACGCGCATCGAGTAGTCGCCCGAGCCGAACAGCTGCACGTCGCCCACGCCCGGGACGCGCGCGAGGCGGTCCTTGACGTTGAGCACCGCGTAGTTGCGCAGGTAGGTCATGTCGTAGCGGCCCGTCGGCGACAACAGGTGGACGACCATGGTCAGGTCGGGCGAGCTCTTGATCGTGGTGATGCCCAGCGTGCGCACCTCCTCGGGCAGGCGCGCCTCGGCCTGCGAGACGCGGTTCTGCACGAGCTGCTGCGCCTTGTCCGGGTCGGTGCCCAGCTTGAAGGTGACGGTCAGCGTCATCAGGCCGTCGGTGGTCGCCTGGCTGCTCATGTAGAGCATGCCCTCGATGCCGTTGATCGATTCCTCGAGCGGCGTGGCCACCGTCTCGGCGATCACCTGCGGGTTCGCACCCGGGTAGTTCGCGCGCACGACGACCGACGGCGGCACGACGTCGGGGTACTCGGAGATGGGGAGACCGCGTACCGCGATCAGGCCGCCGAGAAAGATCAGCAGCGACAGCACGCCGGCGAAGATCGGCCGGTCGATGAAGAATTTGGACAGGTTCACGAGGTGCTCCCGGGAGGTCAGGGGATGCGCGGCCCGCCGTCGTGGTGGGACGACGGGCCGTGTGTGTTCTTTTTGGAGATCAGTTCTTGGTGTCGTCGGCGGTCTTCATGGCGACCATCTGCGGCGCGATCAGCGCGCCTGGCCGCACGCGCTGCAGGCCGTTGACGACCACGCGCTCGTTGGCCTTCAGGCCCGAGGTGACGATGCGCAGGCCGTCGACGTTCGCGCCGAGGGTCACCTCGCGGTAGGTCGCCTTGTCGTCCGGGCCGACCACCATCACGAACTTCTTGCTCTGGTCGGTGCCGACCGCGCGCTCGTTGATCAGCAGCGCCGAGTCGGCCTTGACCTGGCCCATGCGCAGGTGCGCGAACTGGCCGGGCATCAGCGCGCCGTCGGCGTTGTCGAACACGGCGCGCACGCGCACCGTGCCGCTCTTGGCGTCGACCTGGTTGTCCACCAGTTGCAGGTGGCCGGCGACGGGCGTGGCGGTGTCGGCCACCGTGCCCATCTGCACCGGGATCTTCTCGATCTGCGCGCGCGCGCTGGCGCCCGCGGGCAGTTCGCTCAGCGCCCGCGTGACGATCTGCTCGTCGGCGTCGAAGCTCGCGTAGATCGGGCTCACCGACACCAGCGTGGTCAGCACCGGCGCGCCCGGGCCGGCGGCCACGAGGTTGCCGGTGGTGATCTCCAGCTTGCCGACTCGGCCCGACACCGGCGCGCGCACCTGGGTGTAGCCCAGGCTCAGCCTGGCCGTCTGCAACTGGGCCTGCGCGGCGCGCAGGTTGGCGTCCGCCTCGCTCTGGGCGTTGAGGCTGTCGTCGTACTCGCGCTGCGAGATCGCGTGGTCGGCCAGCAGCTGCTTGGCGCGCACGTAGTTGCTCTTCGCGTTGGTCAGGCGCGACTGGGCGGCGAACACCTGGGCGTCGGCGCGGTCGACGTCGGCCTGGTAGGGCGCCGGATCGATCGTCAGCAGCAGGTCGCCGGCCTTGACCAGCGCGCCTTCGCGGAAATGGACGCCCTGGACGGTGCCCGCGACGCGGGAGCGGATGTCCACGCGTTCGACGGCCTCCAGGCGACCCGAGAAGTCGTTCCAGGTAGCCACGTCGCTCTGGACGACGGTGGCGACCGACACCGGCGTCGCCTGCGCGGCCGGGGACGGCGTGGCCACGGCCGGTCCGGACTGCATCATGAAGACGGTGGCGAGGGCGGCGGCGACGGCCGTCAGCGTGGTGCCGGCCACCCAGAGGCGGCGGCGGGATTGGAGCGGAACCTGGTTCATGGGAACTCCTGAATTGAAGCTGGATCGAAGAGAAGTGAGTGCTTGGAAACTTTTGGACAATGCAGCGGCAGAACCAGGCTGTGCCTGGCTTTTCGCTGTCCGACCGGGAAAGTTTTATCGTAGCGATCGCTACGACATATGGCACAATGTAGCCAAGCCGCAAGGGCACGTCAACATATTTTCGTATCGATCGCTATGAAAAAGACGAATGAGACAACGGAAGGTCATATGCCTTCCCCGGACGGTGGGGCCGTGGGCCTCGCCGAGGCGCCCGAAGCCGTCAATTCCTCCGCCGCGGCGCCCAAGCCGGCGCGCAAGCCGCGCGGCCGCCCGCTGTCGTTCGATCGCGATGCCGCCCTCGAGACCGCGATGCACGTGTTCTGGGAACGCGGCTACGAGGCCGCGTCGATCTCCGACCTGACCTCGGCCATGGGCATCACGCCGCCCAGCCTGTACACCGCGTTCGGCGACAAGGAACAGTTGTTCCTCGAGGCCATCGAGCGCTACGCGCTGGGCTACGGCAGTGCCGGCGCGCGCGCGCTCGTCGAGGAGCCGTCGGCCCGCGGCGCGATCGAGCGCTGGCTGACCGAAGCCGCCAACGAACTGACCCAGCCCTGCCACCCGAAGGGTTGCATGGTGGTGATGGCCGCCACCAACTGCTCGGCCGCCGCCGAGCGCGTGCAGGACGCGCTGCTGTTGCGCCGCACCGAGGCGATCGCCAGCGTCGGCCGCCGCATCCAGGGCGGCATCGACAGCGGCGAACTGCCGGCCGACACCGACGCCAAGGACCTGGCCAATTTCTACGCCACCATCTACCAGGGCATGTCGATGCAGGCCAAGGACGGGGCGACGCACGAGAGCCTGATGGCGACGGTGCGCACGGCGATGCGGTCGTGGCCGCGGATGTGACGCGCTGACGGCGCCGCACCAAAAGGAAAAGCCCGCTGGACGCGGGCTTTTGACTTCTGGACAGCGCGACGGATCACGAAGACAGACTGCGGGCACAAGGTGACGGGTTCCTGGAGTTCCGCCCAATGTGCGGTCGGTTGCGTGCCTGCAATGAAGCCATTATGGGGCTACTACATGACAGTTGTATGTAGGCGCAGCGCTCATATCCCTAGCGTGTAAGGATCAGGTGGGGCGCTGGTGCGCCCTCAATCGCCGGATGGCGCGCGCGTAGTCGTCCGAGCCGAACACCGCCGACCCCGCGACCAGCGCGTCGGCCCCGGCGTCCACCGCCTGCCAGGCGTTCTCCCCGCTCTGCCCGCCGTCCACCTCGATGTAGGGATTCAGCCCGCGGGCGTCGCACAGGCGGCGCAGCGCGGTGATCTTGGGCAGCACCTCCGGCAGGAACTTCTGGCCGCCGAAGCCCGGGTTCACGGTCATCACCAGCACGACGTCGCACAGGTGCAGCACCTGCTCCACGAAGGCGATCGGGCTGCCGGGGTCGATGACCACGCCGGCCTTGCAGCCCAGCTCGCGGATGCGCGACAGCACGCGGTGCAGATGGATCGTCGACGCCGGCTCGCACTGCACCAGCAGGTGGTCGGCACCGGCCCGCGCGAAGTCTTCCAGCATGCGTTCGGGCTCCACCATCATCAGGTGCACGTTGAGCGGCTTGGCCGTCGCGCGGCGGATCGCCTCGATCACCACCGGGCCCAGCGTGATGTTGGGCACGAAGCGCCCGTCCATCACGTCGACGTGGATCCAGTCGGCGCCGGCGGCGTCGACCGCCCGCACCTCCTCGGCGAGGCGGCCGAAGTCGGCGGACAGGATGGACGGCGCGACGACGAGCGGATTGGCCACGCGCCGCTCAACTCGGCGAGATGGCGGTCAGCGCGGTCACCTTCTCCTCGAGGCCGCCGAGCAGCGTGCTCCACGACTTCGCGAACGAGTCGCCGCCGTCCTTCTGCAGCTTGTCGGCGAGCGCCTCGATGTCGACGCCCTCGCGGCGGATCTCGGCGATCGTCTGTTCCGCGTAGCCGCCGTCCACCGGCATCGGGTCGCCGACGCGGCCCTGTTCGGCGAACGCCATGAGCGTCTTCTCGGGCATCGTGTCGACGGTGCCGGGCGCGGCCAGGGCCTCGACGTAAAGCGTCTCCGGCGCCTTCGGATCCTTGGTGCCGGTGCTGGCCCACAGCAGGCGCTGCGGATGGGCGCCCGCCGCGGCGAGCTTCTTCCAGCGCTCGGAAGCGAGCAGGTCGCGATAGGCCTTGTACGTGCGCAGCGCGATCGCGATGCCCAGCTTGTTCTGGTACGTGTCGGACACCGTCTCCTTCGCGCCCGTGTCCCAGCGGCTGACGAACAGCGAGGCGACCGATTCCACCACCGGCGACTTGCCGTCGTTGAGGCGCCGTTCGATGCCCTTCATGTACGCCTCGGCCGCCGCCAGGTACTGCTCGCGCGAGAACAGCAGGGTCACGTTGATCGGCACGCCGTGGTAGATGGACTCCTCGATCGCCTGGACGCCCGCCGGCGTCCCCGGGATCTTGATGAACAGGTTCTTGCGCGCCGCCTGCGCGTGCAGGCTCGCGGCGGCCTGGATCGTGCCTTGCGCGTCGTTGACGAGCAGCGGCGACACCTCCAGCGACACCCAGCCGTCGACGCCGCCCGAGGCCTCGTGCGCGGGCAGGAACAGGTCGGCCGCCTGCTGCAGGTCCTCGACCGCCAGCGCGAAGAACAGGTCTTCGGTGGAACGACCGTCGCGCGCCATGCGGGCGATCGCGTCGTCGTAGGCGTCGCCGTGCCCCATCGCCTTCTCGAAGATGGTCGGATTGGAGGTGAGCCCCGTGACCGAGTAGCCGGAGATCAGCTTCGCGAGCGACCCGTCGCGCAACGTCTCGCGGCTGATGTTGTCGATCCAGAGGCTTTGCCCCAGATCATGGAGTTGTTGCGTGGTGATTGTCATGAGCGGCTCCTAGAGGGAACCACCCGGCAATATTCGTGCGTGCAAGATCGCCGATGTGGTCGACGGTGATGTCGGGCGTCGGATACTTCGCGGCCTCGATCGTGTCGAGCGCGTAATGACCCTGCCGCGGAAAGATGGTGGTGACGTCGTCGCCCCAGGCGGCCTTCAGCGCGCCCAGGATGCGCGGCTTGTCGTCGACCATCACGTAGTGGCGCGCCGGAAAGGTGCGCCTGACCTCGTCGAGCATCAGTTCCTTGTGCACGTAGATCAGCACGCGCCCCTCGACGGCGCGCCACAGGCCGGAGCGCTGGATCTTGCGCGGCTGGAACACGACGTCGCCGTCGGACAGGATCACCGTCGGTCCCAGCTTGCCCATGCGCGTGAGCGCGTCGAACGCGCCCGGGTAGACGCGATCCTGGAACGGGTAGTCCACCAGGAAGCTCGACATCTGCAGCAAGGACTGCGCGTGGTGGCCCTTGCCCTCCACGTCCTTGCGATACAGCTGAAGCGCGCCGAGGTAGTCGGCGTAGCCGAGCTCGTCGCGCAGTTTCTCGAACAGCGTCCAGTAGCGGCCGGAGCAGGCGACGCCGAACTCCTGCATGAGGTGGTCACGCAGGTCGGCAATGATGCGATCGTTGTCGAGCAACGTGTTGTCCACGTCGATCAGGAACACCACATCGTGGAGGATGGCAGCCATCGGCAAGCAGGCCCTTTGCAATCGAAGGATGGTGCGCTCATTCCGGATGAACGGTGCATGAACGCGACATGAACAGGGACTTGAGCAGGCAAGCGGTTTGCCGCGCCAGCCTCCTGGCCGCGAGATGCCGAGCAAGCCCCATACCCGCTTTTCAAGTCGGACACACGGGCGGCGCGCATCATCGCGAAGCCTCCTCCAACGCCTCGCCGAAAGCCGCCCATGTCCGACCCGCTAGCCCAGCAATGCATCGACACCCTGCGCTTTCTCTCCGTCGACATGGTGCAGAAGGCCGACAGCGGCCATCCCGGCCTGCCGCTCGACGCCGCGCCGATGGCCTACGTGCTGTGGACGCGCTTTCTCAAGCACCATCCTGCCAACCCGCAGTGGGCCGACCGTGACCGCTTCGTGCTCTCGGCCGGCCACGGGTCGGCGCTCCTGTACAGCCTGCTGCACGTGACGGGCTACGGGCTGACCCTCGACGACCTGAAGCAGTTCCGCCAATGGGGCAGCAGGACGCCGGGGCATCCCGAGCGCGGCCACACGGCGGGCGTCGAGGTCACCACCGGCCCGCTGGGACAGGGCCTGGCCAACGCGGTGGGACTGGCGATCGCCGAGGCGCAGCTCGCCGGCACCTACAACCGCGACGGCCATGCCGTGATCGACCACCGCACCTGGGCCATCGTCAGCGACGGCGACCTGATGGAAGGCGTCGCCGCCGAGGCCGCGTCGCTCGCGGGCCACCTGAAGCTGGGCAAGCTCGTCTGCCTCTACGACGACAACGAGGTGTCACTGTCGGCCGGCACGGCCATCACCTTCACGGAAGACCGCGCGAAGCGCTTCGAGGCCTACGGCTGGCAGACGCTGCAGGTGGCCGACGGCAACGACGTCGAGGAACTCGATCGCGCGCTGCAGTCGGCGGTGGCCGACGTCACGCGCCCCACGCTGATCCTGGTGCGCACCCACCTGGGGTATGGCTCCCCGAAGCAGGACAGCTTCAAGGCGCACGGCTCGCCGCTGGGCGCGGACGACGTCGCGGCCACCAAGGCGAAGCTGGGCTGGCCCGCGTCGCCGGACTTCCTCGTGCCCGAGGCCGCGAGCCGCCGGTTCCTCGCCGCGCAGACCGCCGGCGAGAAGGCCGAGGGCGAATGGAACCGGCGCATGACCGCTTACGCGAAGGCCTTCCCCGAGTTGTCCAAGGAGCTCGAGTCGCGCCTGCGCGGCGAACTGCCGGCGGGCTGGGACGCGGACATGCCCAGCTTCCCCGCCGACGACAAGGGCCTGTCGACGCGCGTGGCAGGCAAGCAGATCCTCGCGGCGATCGGCAAGAAGCTGCCGGCGCTGTTCGGCGGCTCCGCCGACCTCGATCCGTCCACGTTCACCAACCTGGTCGGCCTCGGCGACTTCAACCCCGCGCCGGCCGCCGACGCGAAGAAGATCGAAGGCGCCGACGCCGGCGGCGCGAGCTGGGCCGGCCGCAACCTGCACTTTGGCGTGCGCGAGCATGCGATGGGCGCGATCGTCAACGG
>FTJN01001982.1_pt3 | contig 26010 bp, 30 predicted proteins | sample 1658361 | NCBI WGS metagenome assembly FTJN01 (sample SAMEA3914819, study PRJEB12502) | metagenome | biome: forest; material: soil | place: Canada | collected 2010-06-26 | depth 0.3 m
GACGGCCACGGCTTCGAGGGCGTGCTCAGCCATGACGAGCTGCTGACCGATCCCGACCAGGCGGTCGACTTCGTGCAGCAGACCGGCGTCGACGCCCTGGCCATCGCCATGGGCACCAGCCACGGGGCCTACAAGTTCACGCGCAAGCCGGATGGCGACATCCTGGCCATGAACGTGATCGAGGAGATCCACCAGCGCCTGCCCAACACCCACCTGGTGATGCACGGCAGCTCCAGCGTTCCGCAGGACCTGCAGGACATCATCAACCAGTACGGCGGCGCCATTCCCCAGACCTGGGGCGTGCCGGTCGAGGAAATCCAGCGCGGCATCAAGCATGGCGTGCGCAAGGTCAATGTCGACACCGACAACCGCCTGGCCATCACCGGCGCGATCCGCAAGGTCATGGCCGAGCACCCGCACGAGTTCGACCCGCGCGCCTATCTGAAGCCCGCCAAGGAAGCCATGCGCAAGGTCTGCCAGGCCCGCTTCGTCGAGTTCGGCGCGGCCGGCCACGCCGACAAGATCAAGGCCATTTCGACCGCGACCATGGCCAAGCGCTACACGTCCGGCGAACTGCACGCCAAGTTCGGCGACACGGCCAAGAAGGCGGCGGCCGAGTAAGGCCGACGCCGCCATCATCGCGTGAAGGGGCCCTCCAGGCGACTGGAGGGCCCCTTTCCGTTCTAAAGGCTCGAGCCGGGCTGAAAGCAGTAGCTTTTCCAGCGCAGGCCGTTGTCGAGATTGGCGACCTCGGCCACGTGGATCGGCTTCCAGCGCCCGGACGCCAACTCGGCCTCCAGCAGCGGCGCGAAGAACCGCGCATCGGACACCGGTCCGTAGGCCTGGAAGTGCGAGATCAGCATGAAGCCGCCGGGCTTCAGGAAGCCCGTATAACGGTTGAACAGCTCGACCGGCCCGGGGACATGGTACAGCGACTCGTTGAACACGATCAGGTCGTAGCCCTGGCCGTCCGCCGGTTCGAAGTCGAGCATCGAGATCGCGAAGAGTTCGACGTCATGGCCTCGCGAGCGGGCCGACGCGGCGGCGATCGCGGTCGGCGACAGGTCAAGGCCGCTGTAGCGGATGCGCGACAGGTCCAGGAAGTCGAGCAGGGGGCCCTCGCCGCAGCCCACGTCCAGGACGCTGCCCTGGCCGACCAGGCGGTGGATCAGGCCGGAGACCAGCGCGTTGCGGGGCGCCTCGCCCATGCCGTTCAGGAAATTCCACTCGCCCCGCTGATAGGTTTCGTCCCATTGCCGCGGGATCGGGCCGGTAGGGACCGGCGAGCCGTCGTTCCGCTGATCGCTCATGAACTCTCCCAAAGACGATGTATCCGCCCATTGATCGCATCGATTGGCGTTACAGCAAGCCGGCCCGCCCGCGTTCGTTGAATTCGGTTTGCGTCGACCATCAAGATGGCTAAGGCCTGCCTTCCGCCGGCTCCATCCTGCCATGGCGGAGATTCGTATCCAGTAAAGACCGGCCGCGCGCCGGGCGACGTTGTCGGAGAGACCTCGTGCTTGAAGTGGTTGCGTTGATCGCCGTCAGGGGGGACGGCGAATATGTCGCCAACGCCCTGCGGCACCTGGTCGAGAACCAGATCGCCTACGCCATCATCGACAACGGCATGGATGAGACCGGCCGGGCCGTCCTCGCCCGTCGGGAATTTCGTCGCGACCTGGTCGATGTCGTTGACCTTCCCTATGACGGCGCCTTCGACCTGCGCAAACAGATCCTGACCAAGCAGAAGCTGGCCGACGAGATCACGGCGGACTGGTTCATCCATCTCGATGTCGACGAGATCATGCATTCCTATGTCGACGGCGAAAGCCTGAACGCGGCGATCGCCCGCATCGACGCCAAGGGCGACACCGCCATCAACTTCGACGAATTCGTCATGCTGCCGGTCGAGACCGACTATGTGGCCGACGCCGCTCGCGGCCAGGCGATGCGGCACTACTACTTCTTCGAACCCACCGAGAAACGGCTGATGCGGGCGTTCAAGAAGAAGGCCCACCTGCGCCTGACGCCGCGGGCCGATGCACAGGACAGCGCCTCGGGCAGCGGCCACGCGGTGTTCGGCGACAATCTGCGGCTCTCCCCGGAGTTCTTCGCCCTGCGCCATCACATCGTCCGCGACCAGGCCCACGCCTACCGCAAATACGTCCACCGGCGGTTCAGCGAGGCCGAGGTCGCCCAAGGCTGGCATGTCAACCGGATCGACGTCCCCCCGCGGGACTTCAAGCTGCCGCCCGCCGACCGCCTGAGGGTGCTGGCCAAACCCGAAGACCGGCGCTTCGCCCGGTCTTCGCCGGCCAAGCTGCACTACTGGCACTGGCCGCAGGCGGCCGACCAGCTTCAATCGACGGCGTCCTGAGCGGCCTCCAGGCGCGTGACCATGTCGCCGAGCGTCGTCACCTGGTAACCGGCCCGCAGGACGGCCGTGACCAGGTCGGCGAAGCCCTCCGAAGTCCACGGTTCGTGGCCCTGGCCGTCGAGGCTGTGGAACGCCAGGATGGTCCAGGTGTCATCCGGCGCGTCGGCCAGCTGCTGGACCACGAAATCCAGGTGGCGCTCGCGCACCGCCCAGCTTCGCAGCCGCAGGGGATCCAGGCCCGCCAGGCGGTTGGACAGCACGTCCTGCTGGGAATCGACCGTCGCGAACCCCGCCGCCGACAGGCCCGATCCCGCCAGGTCCAGATCCGGCACGGCGTTGTAGGGAAAGCAGAAGACGTGCGGGCCCGGATTGATCTCGCGCACGGTGTCCAGAGACACGCGGATCTGGTCCAGGGCCTGGTCGTGGTCCAGGGTCGCGAAGCTGGCGTGGTCGACGCCGTGCGACTGGATGTCCTGGCCGCGGGCGGCCAGGGCCTTCCACGACTCCACCGTTCCGAAATCGGCGTCCGCGAAGTGGTCGAGGTGGTCGAGTTGCACCGCGCCGGTCACCAGTCCGGTGATGATGAAGAAGGTCGCCGCGTGAGGGTGCAGGATGTCGGCGGCCTTGCGCGCGCCATCGATGAAACCGTCGTCGAACCGGAAGGAAATCCATCGCGCCATGCGCCGAAGTCCGCCACACGCCCCGGCCTTGTCAAGCTGGGATGCGACGCGGCGGCCGCGGCGCGCGGCGGCCACCGAGGACCCGGGAGGCCTTTTTTACGCCGCGTCTCGCGCCCCCTATGCCCGTCATGCGGTAGGGCTATAGTTCTCGACCGATAGGGCGACGGGAACAGGGCGACGATGGACACCTCTTCGACCTCCCCCCGCCCTGGACCCCGCCCCCTGGCCCTGGTCACCGGCGCCTCCTCCGGGATCGGCGAGGCCTTCGCCCGCGCCCTGGCCGCGCGGGGCCATGACCTGGCCCTGGTCGCGCGGCGCGCCGACCGGCTGGAGGCCCTGGCCGCCGAGCTCTCCGCCGCCCACGGGATCACCGCCTTCGCCATCCCCGCCGACCTGTCGCTGATGGGCGCGGAGGCCACCGTGCTGGAAGCGGTCGAGGCCCACGGGCGGCACGTCGACGTGCTGGTCAACAACGCCGGCTTCTCCATCGCCCAGAGCTTCGCCGACGTGCCGTGGTCGCGGCAGCGGGACTTCCTGATGACCCTGGTCGTCACCGCCTGCGGCCTGGCCCATGGCGTCATCCCCGGCATGGTCTCGCGCGGCCGGGGCCGGATCATCAATGTCGGATCGCTGGCCGGCTTCGCGCCCGGCGTGGCGGGCCACACCCTATACCCCGGGGCCAAGAGCCTGATCATCAAGCTGACCCAGGCGCTGGACGCCGAATACCGCGCGGCCGGCCTGAAGCTGACCGTCGTCTGTCCCGGCTTCACCCAGACCGAGTTCGCCAGCGCCAACGGCACCGACGCGGTGATGGCGCAGGCGCCGAGGCGGCTGTTCCAGACGCCCGAGCAGGTGGTGGCCGCCACCCTGAAGGCCAATGACCGGGGCAAGGTCGTCGTCGTGCCCGGCTGGCACAACGCCGTGGCCGCCACCCTGCTGCACTACCTGCCCCAGGGCCTGGTCCGCTTCGCCCTGATGAGGGGCTCGGCCAAGTATCATCTGGCCGCCGACTAGCCCCCTCGCCCTCCTCCAGATCCAGCAACGGACCCGCCCATGGCGACGCGCTTCGACATCGTGATCATCGGCTCGGGCGCGGGCGGGGCGACGCTCGCCCAGCGGCTGGCCCCGACCGGCAAGACCATCCTGATCCTCGAACGCGGCGAACACCTGCCGCGCGAGGCCGAGAACTGGAGCCCCAAGTCGGTGTTCATCGAGCGCCGCTACCGAACCCAGGAGCGCTGGTACGACAAGAAGGGCCACCCCTTCACGCCCAACACCCACTACTGGGTCGGCGGCAACACCACCTTCTACGGCGCGGCCCTGATGCGGATGCGCGGGCGCGACTTCACCGAGGTCCAGCACGCCGGCGGCATATCCCCGGCCTGGCCGATCAGCCTGACGGACCTGGCCCCCTACTATGCCGAGGCCGAGACCTTGTGGCAGGTGCACGGCGCGCGCGGCGACGACCCCACCGAGAACGGCGACGAGCCGCCCTACGCCTATGCCGCCGTCCATCACGATCCGGGCGTGGCGGCGCTGAAGGGCCATTGGGAGACGCAGGGCTGGAAGCCGTTCTCCCTGCCCCTGGGCGTCAAGCTGGACCAGGCCCACCCGGTCACCTCGACCTGCATCAAGTGCAAGACCTGCGGCGGCTATCCCTGCCTGCTGAAGGCCAAGTCCGACGCCCGCACCCTGGCCATCGAGCCGCTGATGGCCCTGCCCAACGTCACCCTGCTGACCGGCCGCAAGGTGCTGCGGCTGGAGACCGATCCTTCCGGCAAGACGGTCACCGAGGTGGTCTGCCACGCCGAGCACGGCGAGGAGCGCTGGAGCGGCGACATCGTGGTGCTGGCGGCCGGCGCGGCCAATACCGCCGTGGTGCTGCAGGCCTCGGCCAACGCCGCCCATCCCAACGGCCTGGCCAACGGCTCCGACCAGGTCGGCCGCAACTACATGTTCCACAATTCCACGGCCATGGTCTCGCTGACCGCCAAGCGCCAGGACATCACCTTCCCCAAGACCCTGGCGGTCAACGACTTCTACTGGGGCGATCCGCGCGGCGGCTACGACCTGCCGATGGGCCATATCCAGCTGCTGGAATACATGTCCGGCCAGACCTTGGAGGGCCAGGTCGAGGACTGGCTGCCGCCGGCCCTCATTCCCGACGGCCTGGCCGGCGCGGCGGCCGACCGCATGCTGTCGATGCTGGTGATCTCCGAGGACCTGCCCCAGAGCGACAACCGCGTGCGGCTCAATCCCGACGGCCGCATCTCGCTGGACTACACCTACGGCAACCTGGAGGGCCACGACCGGCTGGTGAAAACGCTGAAGGACTCACTGGACGGCTTCGTCGACCACGCCCATCCGGTGTCGAACCACCACTTCCAGTTCGACTCGCTGCTGCCGCTCTACGGCACCGCCCACCAGTGCGGCACGACACGGTTCGGGGCCGATCCGAAGAGTTCGGTGCTGGACCGCGACTGCAAGGCCCACGACCTGGACAACCTCTATGTGGTCGACACCAGCTTCTTCGTCTCGGCCAACGCGGTGAATCCCACCCTGACCACCGTGGCCAACGCCATGCGGGTGGGCGACCACCTGATCGACCGGCTGGGCGCGCGCACCCCGCCGGCCGACGTCCTGGCCCCGACCCGGGCCCTGGACCCCCACAAGGACGGCGAGGCCCTGGCCTAGAGGATGAAGTCGGCGGCTCCCAGGTACGGGTGATAGCCGTCCAGCAGGATCACCGCGTCGGCCACCGCGTCGCCGTCGACATAGAGCTTGATCGCGGTCTGGTTGGTCGGCGGGTTGAAGAGCAGCACGATGTCGCCGACGTGGCCGGCCGTCGCGCCCAGGTGGAACGCCTGGTCACCCGCCAGGGCGGTGTTGGCGTCGATGCCGGACAGGTCGATCACGTCGTGGACCGTGCTGGGATAAACGCTGCTGGCGTCGACGAAGTCGGTGATGCGGTCCGGCGCCGTGCCGGTCCCGCCCGTCAGGGTCGTGTAGACGAAGACGTCGGCGCCGGTCCCGCCGGTCAGCAGGTCGCCGCCGCCACGGCTCATGATCACGTCATTGCCATCGCCGCCGTTGAGGATGTTGGCGCCCGTCGTGCCGAACAGGATGTCGCCCTGGGCCGAGCCCAGCAGGTTCTCGATCGAGACCAGGGTGTCGACCCCGGCGCCGTAGGTGTTCTGGTCCTCCAGGATCGACAGGTCGACCGTCACCCCGACCAGGGCGGAAAGGTAGGAAGCGGTGTCGCTTCCGGCCCCGCCAAACAGCGTGTCGTCGCCCGCGCCGCCGTCCAGGGCGTCGTCGCCGTCGCCGCCCCAGACGCTGTCGTGACCGTCGCCGCCCGACAGCACGTCCGCGCCGCCCAGGCCCTGCTGCCAGTCCTGGCCCGCCCCGCCGATCAGGCCGTTCTCGGTTCCGTCGCCCGTCAGGACGTCGTCCCAGCCGGAACCCTGCAGCACCTCGATCGAGACCAGGGTGTCGTGCCCGGCGCCGCCGGTGTCCTGCGCGCCCGCCACGCCCAGGGTCACATTCACGCCGGAAGCCGCGGCGGCGTAGGAGGCGATGTCGATCCCTTCGCCGCCGTCCAGCAGGTCATCGCTGGCCCCGCCGATCAGCGTGTCGTTCCCGCCCGCGCCGTGCAGGTCGTTGGCCCCGCCACGGCCGTCCAGCACATTGGCCAGGCCATCGCCCGTCAGGCTGTCGCCGACCGATCCGCCGACGACGTTCTCGACATTGCGCAGGGTGTCCTCGGCCGCCCCTCCCACATAGACGGTGACATTGGTCGCCCCATTCAGGGTCACCGACACCGCCGAGGTCTTCTCGTCGTAGACGGCCGTGTCGACGCCTTCCTCGCCGTTGATCAGGTCCGCTCCGCCGCGGCCAGCCAGGACATCGTCGCCCGCCGCGCCGCTGAGCGTATTGGCCTGGCTGTCGCCGATCAGGGTGTCGGCGCCCAAGCCACCGAACACGCCCTCGATATTGCGCAGGGTGTCCTCGGCCACACCGCCCACATAGACCGTGGCGTTGGTCGCGCCGTTCAGGGTCACGGACACGGACAGGGTCTTTTCGTCATAGATCGCCGCGTCGATCCCGGCCCCGCCGTCCAGGATATCGGCCCCGCCCATCCCCGTCAGGAAGTCCGCCCCGGCCCCGCCGGTGAGGGTGTCGGCGCCCTGGCCGCCGTGGAAATTGATCCGTTCGACGCCCGTCATCGAGCCGCTGGCCACGCCGCCGACCCAGATGGTGTTGACCGCGACACCGTCGCTGTTGTCGAACACCACCGACTGGACGCGGTCATTGTAGAAGGCGACGGCCATGTCATTGCCCGTCCCGCCGTTCATCTGGTCATTGCCGCCGTCGACATCGCCGTAGCGCCCCGACGAGGGAATGCCAGTTTGGCTCATCGCCCCTGGCGCGGTTCCGGCCACCAGGAGGTCGTCCCCCGCCCCGCCGTCGAGGATGTCGTTGCCCCGGCCGCCGATCAGCACGTCGGCGCCGTCGCCGCCATAGAGCTTGTCATTGCCGTCGGGCGTGGTCAGGTCGTTGTCGTCGCCGAGGATCAGGTCGTTGCCGTCCTCGCCCCGCAGCTCATCGTCGCCGCTCAGCCCCTTCAGCTGATCATTGCCGCTTCCGCCGGTGATCAGGTCCGCGCCGGTGGCGCCGAGATCGCGGATGAAGATGTCGGAAGCGTAGTTGTTGTCACCGGCGACCAAGCCGTTGGCCACGCTCTCGAACAACAGCTTCGTGCCATCCGACGACAGGGAGCCGCCGCTCGACGCCCCGTCGGCCTGCGCGCCCCAGGCGCCCGTCGAGACCCGCGTGATCGCGCCGGTCAGCAGGTCCTTGAGGAAGATGTCGGTGGCGTTGTTGGTGTCGCCGGCCACCAGGTTGCTGGCCTCGCTGGTGAACAGCACCTTGGTCCCGTCGGGCGAGAAAGAGGCGCTGAAGACTTGGCCATTGGCCTGCAGGCCGGCCGCGCCGGTCGAGACCCGGGTCACGACACCGGTGGCAAGAACCTTCACGAACACATCGACCACGCCGTTCGTGTCGCCGGCCACCAGGTTGTTGGCGTTGCTGACGAACAACACCTTGGTCCCGTCGGCCGAGAACGCCAGGCTGGAGGTCGCGCCATTGGCCTCCTCGCCGGCGGCGCCGGTCGAAATCCGCGTGATCGCGCCGGTGGCCAAGTCCTTGATGAAGGCGTCGGACTGGCCGTAGGTGTCGCCGGCCACCAGGTTGCCGGCGTCGCTGACGAAGCCCAGCTTGGTTCCGTCGGGCGAGAACACCGCGTTGTACGAATAGGGCTGAGTGTAGGCGCCCGTCGCGGCGGCCGCGACGCCGGCGGCGTTCGCCGAGGCCAGGGTCAAGGTCCCGTTGGTCAGGTCCCGGACCCAGATCTGCTGGGTGCCGGGGTTGTCCCAGCCCCGAAGGACCTTGAAGGCCACCTTGGTCCCGTCCGGCGAAAACACTCCGCCCGTCACGTCCTCCTGCGCCGCGCCCGCCGAGACCATGGTCACCGCGCCGGTGACCAGATCCTTGATGAACACGTCGTTGACGCCATTGGTGTCGCCGGCCACCAGATTGCTGGCGAAGCTGCGGAACATGACCTTTGTCCCGTCCGGCGAGATGACCGGATCGTCGGACCAGTCATTGCCCAAGATTCCCGCCCCATTGGTCGAGACGAGGGTCGTCACCCCGGTGGTCAGGTCGCGGACATAGACGTCGCCGCCGTAGGCGCTGTCATCAGCGCTGAGCGCCCCGGGGGTAGTGAACACCACCTTCGTGCCGTCCTGCGAGAACACCGCGTCGGTCGCGGCCTGGTAACCGCCCACCCCGGCCGAGGTCACCGAAACGCGAACGATGCCACCCGCATCGGTGCCGACCAGCACGTCATTGCCCGTGCCGCCCACGATCGTCGCCATGCGCTTCCCCCAACGCCATCACCACGCGCTCGCCACGGCGAAGCTCGCTCTGGGTCGGACGCTAAAGATCATCGCGAAAAAAGCAAAGGTTAATACAACCTCAGCGAAAGGCCGACGCGCCCAGGTTACGCTTCATCCTTGGACGGATGGAGCGCAGGCGGATAGGTGTGCGCCCCGCCGTTGGGGTCCTCGACCTCGCCGGCCGTGGCCAGGTAGTCCGGGCCGATCGGCACCTTGCCGTGGCCGTCGGGGATGTCGAGCACGTAGGTCGGCTGGCACAGCCCCGAGAACCGGCCGCGGATGGCCCGCATCAGCGCGCGCCCCTCGTCCACCGTGGTCCGCAGGTGGCCGGTGCCGGGGGCGTGATCGCCGTGGTGCAGGTAGTAGGGCCGGATGCGGGTCTCGACGAAGCCCCGCATCAGCGTTCCCAGCGTCTCGGGATCGTCGTTGACGCCCTTCAGCAGCACGGTCTGGCTGAGCATCGGCATCCCGGCGTCGATGATCCTCGCGCAGGCGGCCCGCGCGGCGTCGGTCAGTTCGCGGGCATGGTTGGCGTGCAGGGCCACATAGACCGTCTTGCCGCTGGCCTTCAGGGCCGCGACCATCTCGTCGGTGATGGCCGCGGGGTCGACCACGGGGATGCGGGTGTGGAAGCGCACGATCTTGACGTGGTCGATCCGGGCCAGCCGCTCGCCGAGGTCGCGCAGGCGACGGGGCGACAGCACCAGCGGATCGCCGCCGGTGACGATCACCTCCCAGATCTCCGGATGGGCGGCGATATAGGCGAAGGCGGCGTCCAGCTTTTCCGGCGACAGGTTCGGCGCGCCCTCGGGACCGACCACCTCGCGGCGAAAGCAGAACCGGCAATAGACCGCGCAGGTGTGGGTGGGCTTCAGCAGCACGCGGTCGGGATAGCGGTGGACGATTCCCTCGACCGGGCTGTGGGTCTCGTCGCCGATCGGGTCGGGGGTCTCGCCGGGGCTCTCGGAGAGCTCGGCCTCGTGGGGGATGAACTGCCGGGCGATCGGGTCGGACTCGTTGGCTGGATCGATCAACTCGGCCATGTCCGGGGTGATCGCCACCGCATAGCGCGCCGCCACCCGCTCAAGCGCCGGCAAGCGCTCGGGAGCGATCAGGCCGGCGTCGGCCAGCGCGGCGGCGCCGCGGAGGGTGCGGGGGGCGGTCATGAGGCCGGCGGTATGGCGGATTGGAGCGTTGGACGCAATGCGGCGAGAAGCCCCCTCCGACCCTCCGGGCCACCTCCCCCAGAGGGGGAGGAGCTAATCCGCGTAGATGCTCCCCCTCTGGGGGAGCTGTCGCGGAGCGACTGAGGGGGTCTTCCCTATCCCGCCACCGGCGTCCACATCACCTGGTCAACCCGGCTCGCCCCCGCCGCCAGCATCACCAGGCGGTCGAAGCCCAGCGCCGAGCCCGAGGCGTTGGGCATGATCGCCAGGGCGGCCAGGAAGTCCTCGTCCAGCGGGTAGCGCTCGCGATAGACCCGGGCCTTCTCGTCCATTTCGGCCTCGAAGCGGCGGCGCTGTTCGGCCGCGTCGGTCAGTTCGCCGAAGGCGTTGGCCAGCTCGACCCCGCAGGCATAGAGCTCGAACCGCTCGGCCACGCGCGCATCGCTGGGCTTGGGCCTCGCCAGGGCGGCCTCGGCGACGGGGTATTCGCAGAGGATCGTGGCGCGGCCGATCCCGAGCTTGGGCTCGACCTTCTCGACGATCACCCGGCTGAACACGTCGGCCCAGGTATCGTCGTCCGCGACACGGATGCCGGCGACGCGCGCCGAGGCCGCCAGGGCGTCCCGATCCACGCCCCCCGCCGCGTCGATCGAGGCCAGCAGGTCCACGCCCGCGTGGCGCGCGAACGCCTCCGCCACCGTCACCCGCTCGGGCGCGGCGAACGGGTCGCAGACATGGCCTCGGAAGCGGAATTCGAGGGTTCCCACCGTTTCCGCCGCCAGGGCCAGCAGAGCCGCGCAGTCGTCCATCAGGGTCTGGTAGGGCGCGTCGACCCGGTACCATTCCAGCATGGTGAACTCCGGATGGTGCAGCGCCCCGCGCTCGCGATTGCGCCAGACCTTGCCGAAATCGAAGATCCGCCGCTCGCCCGCCGCCAGCAGCTTCTTGCAGGAAAACTCCGGCGAGGTGTGCAGGTACAGCGGCGCGCGTTCGCCCGAAATCGTCAGGGCGGCGGTCTCGAAGGCGTGCAGGTGGGCCTCGTTGCCGGGCGAGACCTGCAAGGCCGCGGTCTCGACCTCGATGAAGTCGCGGGCCTCGAACCAGGCGCGGAACGCGGCCTTGATCCGGTTGCGGGCCAGCAGGAACGGCCGCCGGTCGGCGTGGCTTTCGGGCCGCCACCAGGGCGAGGGAGTAGCGGTCTGCATGGGACGTCCCGGGAACGGGGGGTGGCGAACTTGGCGGGGATCGCTATAGGAGGGCGATATCTAACGCAATTCGCGCGGCTCCGGGCCGCTGGGATCAAGGACGAACTAAGTGACTAAAGTCGCCGCCAGCTCGCTGAGGAAGGGTTTCGTCGTTGATATGGACGGCAAGCTCTACGTCGTTCTCAACGTCGAAAACATCCACCCCGGCAAGGGCACGCCGGTTACCCAGCTGAACATGCGCCGCATCTCGGACGGCGTGAAGGTGTCGGAACGCTACCGCACGACCGAGCAGGTCGAGCGCGCCTTCGTCGACCAGCGCGACCACACCTTCCTGTACAAGGACGGCGAGGGCTATCACTTCATGAACCCGGAAAGCTACGACCAGCTGGTGGCGACGGAAGACGTGATCGGCGACCTCGGCGCCTATCTGCAGGAAAACATGACCGTCGTCCTGTCGACGCACAACGACGTGCCGATCGCCCTGGAACTGCCGCGCACCGTGACCCTCGAGATCGTTGAGACCGAACCGTCGGTGAAGGGCCAGACCGCCTCGTCGTCGTACAAGCCGGCGATCCTCAGCAACGGCGTGCGCACCATGGTGCCGCCCTACATCGCCGCCGGCACGCGAGTGATCATCCTGACCGAGGACGGCTCGTACCAGGAACGCGCGAAGGACTAATTTGCTAGATCGTAGGGGGTGATCACTTGCCCCCTTCGGACCGCTTCGCGGTCGTCTTCCCCCATAGGGGGAAGAGGGCGCCCGTGTCCTCCGCCCCCTATGGGGGCGGACAGACCGCGCAGCGGTCAGGTGGGGGCAAGTGGGTGCGCCACTACCACCGCAACATCCACTTCCCGACCACCGCCCCCAACACGCCCGTGCCCAGCACCCCCAGCGTGTACCAGGTCCCCACGAACACCATCGTGCTCTCGCCGCAGTGCAGGCCATAGACCGTGGCCGCCACGCCGCCCGCGAAGGCGCCGGCCGCGAAGCCGGTCAGGGCGGGACGGGTCGGGGCCATGCCGCGCAGCACCACCAGGGTCGCGGCCAGGCCCGGCAGGGCCAGGGTCAGGATGTAGCGGGCGCAGACCCTCCACGAGCCCCCGCGCATCATCAGCATCCGATGCACGCGGTCGGCGGCCAGCCACTGGCCAAAGCCCATGCCGACGAACACCGCCAGCACCAGGGCTCCGAACAGCAGCGCCTTCTTCGGCGCGCCGTCGGGCCGGGCCAGGCGCTCCAGCGCCCAGAAGCCGGCGATCCCCAGCAGGGCGGTGTAGGTCGCCTTCATCCAGAACATCCGGCCGGTCAGGGCCAGGGCCAGGTCGTCGCGCGTGCCCAGCCAGGCCAGCACCAGCACCAAGGCCGCCAGGCCGCCCGCCGCCGCGACGCCGATGAAGCGGCGCTGCACCGCCCCGTTCGGGATCGGCCGTGGGGCGGTCGCCAGTTGATCGATCAGATCATCCGTCCGCACGGCCACGCATCCTTTCCCCGAGGCTCTTGAGCGCCCGGTGCAGGGCGACCTTGGCCGCGCCTTCCGAGACGCCGGCCCGGCTGCCGGCTTCCGCCAGGCTGAGGCCCGCGATCTTGACGTCGCGCACCAGGTTCTGCTGGCGCTCCGGCAGCGTCGCCAGCGCCCGGTCCAGGTCCATGGCCGAGCCCGGCTCGGGGGCATGGGCGGCCAGGACCTCGACATAGTCGTCGATCGGCACGGTGACGCGCACCTTGCGCCGCCGCCAGTGGTCGATCAGCTTGTAGCGCGCCAAGGCAAAGGCCCACGGGGTGAACGGCTGGGCGCGATCATAGGTCGCGCGCCGCGTATGCACCGCCATCAGGGTCTCCTGCACCAGGTCCTCCACATCGCCGGGAGCGTCGCGCATGCGGCGCTCGAAATAGACGCGGAGCCGGCCGCCCAGCTGCGACAGCAACAGCCGATAGGCCGGGGCGTCGCCGTCCAGGCCCAGCAGCATCAGCGCCTTCAGGGCGGCTTCGGTTTCCGTCACGCCTCCCCCTTGTTCGCGCGAGACGGTTCGATGGTTACACCGCGTCGCCCAGGGCGGAAAGGAGGAGCGGAAACCCAAGCTTTGGACGGCTTCGAATATTTTTGTTCGCCGAGCGTGTAACCTTCGAGGGCGACCATCCGTAACTCCCCTTTGACCGCGCAGGACGGGCCGACCAACGGCGCCGGGCTCGGTCGAGACAGACGAAGGAAACGTCCCCCATGCATAAGACCCCCGCCCTCGCCCTCGCCGCCGTGTTCGCCCTCAGCGCCGGCGCCGCCATGGCCCGCGACGACATGAAGCCCGCCAAGGGCGAAATGGAAAAGTGCTACGGCGTGGCCATGGCCGGCCACAATGACTGCAAGGCCGGCGCCGGCACCTCGTGCGCGGGCACCTCGAAGGTCGACTACCAGGCCGACGCCTGGAAGAAGGTCGCCAAGGGCACGTGCGTCACGATCAAGACCCCGACCGGCATGGGCTCGCTGACCCCGCCGAAGGCTTAAGCGCCTTTTCTCTCCCCTCCCCCTTGATGGGGGAGGGGCAGGGGTGGGGTGACAGCGCCGGCCGACTTCACGCCGGCGTCACCCCATCCTGAACCGCCGCACACCCCCATCCCCAGCCCTTCCCCCATCCAGGGGGAAGGGAGAGATCTGCGAAATGCCCCCCACCGCCGGCCTCGGCCTGAAATCGCAGCACTACGCCGAGGCCCTCGCGGCCGACGCCGAAGGCCTGTGGTTCGAGGTCCATCCCGAGAACTACATGGCCGCCGGTGGGCCGCGGTTGCGCTGGCTGCAGGCCATCCGCGAGCGGCATCCGCTGTCGCTGCACGGGGTGGGCCTGTCGCTGGCCGCCGACGCCGATCCGGACCCGGCGCATCTCCTGGCCCTCAAGGGTCTGGCTGACCGGTTCGAACCGTTCGTGGTCTCCGAGCACCTGGCCTGGAGCACCCATCGCGGCGTCCACCAGCCCGACCTCCTGCCCTTTCCCCGCACTCGCGCGGCCCTGAAGCGCATCGCCAGCAACATCGGCCGCACCCAGGACGTCCTTGGACGGACGATCCTCGTCGAGAACCCGTCGCTCTATCTGCCGCTGACCGGCCATGAGCTGGACGAGACCGACTTTTTAATCGAGCTGACCCGCCGAACGGGCTGCGGCCTGCTGGTCGACGTCAACAACGTCTTCATCAGCGCCAGCAACCTGGGCTACGCGGCGGAGGCCTATCTCGACGCCCTGCCCGCCGAGGCGATCGGCGAGATCCACCTGGCCGGCCACGGCGCCGATGAAGGCGGCTCGAGCCTGCTGATCGACACTCACGGCGCGCCGGTGGCCGAGCCGGTCTGGGCGCTCTACCAGCGCCTGATCGACCGCATCGGCCCGCGCCCCGCCCTGATCGAGCGCGACGACGATATCCCGGCGTTCGCGGTGCTGATGGCCGAGCGGGACCGGGCGCACGGGATGCTGACGGGGACGCGCGCATGCGCGCGTCCCCAGCCGCTCCAGCCGGAGCCGGCCGATGTCTGAACTGGGTCAATTCCAGGACGCCTTCGCCGCCGCCCTGGCCGAGCGCTCCGCCGCCCCGATCGCCGCCTGGCTGCCGGACGGCGAGACCGATCCCGCCGGCCTGGCCATCTATCGCAACACCATCGTCAAGGGGTGCGTCGACGCCCTGGCCGCCAATTTCCCGACCGTCGCCAGCCTGGTCGGCGAGGATTGGTTCCGCGCCGCCGCCGCCCTGTTCGCCGCCGAGCACCCGCCCGTCACCGCCGCCCTGCTGGCCTATGGCGCGGCCTTTCCCGACTGGCTAGCGGCCTTCCCGCCCGCCGGCGACCTGCCCTATCTTCCGGCCATGGCCTGGATGGACTGGCGCTGGACCGCCGCCCTGTTCGCGCAGGACGCCGAGCCGCTGACCGCCGAAGCCTTCGCGCTTGAGCCGAAGGCCCTGATGAACGCCCGGCCGCGCCTACACCCCAGCCTGACCTTCGCCTGGTTCGACGGCGGCCTTCCCGGCCTGTGGCTGGCGGCGCGCGAACCCGAGCCTGGCGAGATGGAGTTGGTCGAGACCCCACAAGGCGTGCTGATCGTCCGCCCACACGACGCCGTGCACGCCCGCGTCGTCGATCTGGCCGGCCACGCCTTCCTGCGCGCCGCCACCGACGGGGCGACCCTGGGCGAGGCGATCACCGCCGCGGCCGAGGCCGATCCCGGCGCCGACCTCGCCGCCCTCTTCGCCGCCCTGATCGCCGACGGCGTGTTCAGCGGCCTCGACCTTGGAGATCCCTCGTGACCGACCTCGCGCCTCGCCCCCTCGCCCGTCCGTTCGACTGGCTGGCCGCCACCGCCCATCGCGCCCTGCCCGACGGCCTGCTGGCCCTGGTCGCCCGGCTGGGCATCGCCTCGGTGTTCTTCCTGTCGGGCCGCACCAAGGTCGATGGGATCCTGCACATCACCGACAGCACCTATTCGCTGTTCGCCGACGACTACGCCCTGCCGCTGATCCCCTCGGACCTCGCCGCCCACCTGGCGACCTACAGCGAGCATCTGTTCTCGATCCTGCTGGTGCTGGGCCTGTTCACCCGGGTCTCGGCCCTGGCGTTCCTGGGCATGACCCTGGTGATCGAGGTGTTCGTCTATCCCGACGCCTGGAGCACCCACCTGTCCTGGGCGGCGATCCTGCTGTTCCTGGTGGCCAAGGGCGGGGGCCGGTGGAGCCTGGATCGGGTGTTTGGAATTAAATGAACCCTCTCCCGGAGGGGAGAGGGAGGGGCCCGGCTGCGCAGCAGCTGGGAGGGTGAGGGGTGACGCCCTCACCGGTTTCACACAAGCGCCTTACCGGCACGCCGGCCGCCGTCCCTAACCCCTCACCCTCCCATGCTGCGCATGGGCCCCTCCCTCTCCCTCTGGGAGAGGGTCTCAAAATCACCAACCCCCGTACCGCACGCCGAACCGGTGGTGCGCCTCGTCCACCTCCCGCTCAGCATCGCGGGCGGCCCATTCGGCGCGGCGGCCGTCTTCCACCGCCTGGCGGCGCTCGGAACGCAGGCGGTTGAGGCGATCGCGCAGTTCCTTCTTCTGCTCGTCGTTCAGCGCCGGGTTCTTCAGCTCGTCCTCGACGCCCCGCGCCTCGCGGTCGCGCTTCTCGGCGCGGTGGTCGGCGCTGTCGCGGTCCGAGCGCGCCTGGCTGAGACGCGCCTCGGCCGCGTGCACGAACTGGCCGTCGCCATAGCCCACGAGGAAGCCGGCCTCGGGTCCCGGTGGGCAGACCCCGGCATAGGATGAGCCCTCGCGGCCTTCACGGAAACCGCGATCCTGGGTGCAATAGAGCTTCAACCCCTGTTCGCGCGCGGCGAAATAGGGCGCGGCCTGCGGGACCACGCCGGACTTGGCGCAGGCCTTGGCGTGATCGTCCAGCCGGCTCTGGGCCCGACCGGCCTCGCCGTCCTTGAAGCCCACCGCGCCCCAATCGCCTTGCAGGCACTCTTCTTTGGTCATCGTGGCGCAACTGGCCAGCGCGCCGGCGGTGACGGCCAGACCCAAGATCAGAAGACGACGCATGTGAAAACTCCCCCCAGAACGGGCCTGAGGGGAGCTAAAGCTTCACCGCCTGAACGGCCAATGAACCAGGGTTTCTAGTGGACGGTCACCCGACGCGGGCGCTTCCACAGCTCCTCGGTCAGGGCGTTGGCGAAGCCCAGCCAGCCCAGATAGGGGCTGTTGAAGCCCGAGGCCGGCGACACCAGCTTGCGGGCCTGCAGGGCGTAGGCGCCCGAGGCCGCCAGCGAGGCCGTGGCCGCGCCCAGCTGCCCGCCGACCCGCTTGGCGCCCAGGGCCAGCCACAGGGCGTTGAAGCCCTGGACCATGCTCCACAGGGTCAGGGCCCGGGTGCGGGTGGGGCTGGACGGAGCGTTCCAGATGCGCAGGCCCGACAGGGTCATGGCGATGAACAGCGGCGGCAGGATCAGGCTGGTCAGGGCCTTGGGCTGATGGGCCACCGGCTCGTGCATTTCGGCGTAGCCGACCGCGTATTCCTCGTCGTCGATCATCTTCTCGTGGCGGCGGCCCAACAGGGTCGAGACCAGGATCGCCCCGCCGGCGATGGCCAGGCCCAGGGCCAGTTGTCCGCCCGCCGACAGCGCGGTGTCGGCCTTGGCGTCGATCTCGAACGCTTCACGGCCGGCGTGAGTCCGCCTCCCGTGGGACTTACCGTTCGGGATGTGCATGTCGGGACTCCTCGCTAAACATGCCTGTAACCCGCCTAGCTGGACCTTGGTTCCCAGGCGGGCACACGGTTTTATGGAAAGATCACGATGATCCCGCGCGACGCCGGCCTGGGTGATATCCCGATAATCCGCGCCCTGGAGCGCGCCTCGGCCCAGCGTTTCGAGAAAACAAAAGCCTCCCCCTGTGGGGGAGGTGTCGGCGTAGCCGACGGAGGGGGGAGTGATCGGCAGGTGGCCGTAGTCCGGATCTTCGATCCTGAAACTCCCCCCACCGATCGCTTCGCGATCGCCTCCCCCACAGGGGGAGGCTTTATGGGATCGTGACGCCGCCCTAAGCCGGCAGTTCGCCCACGGCGCTTTGCAGGTAGTTCTGCTCGCCCAGGGCCTTGACCAGGCCCAGCTGCATTTCGAGGAAGTCGATATGCTCCTCGGTGTCGGTCAGGATCTCGCGCAGCAGTTCGCGGCTGACATAGTCTCGGACCTGTTCGCACTGGATGATGCCGGGGATCAGGGTTTCCCGGCCGCCGACCTCCACCGACAGGTCCGAGGCCAGGCATTCGGGCACGGCCTCGCCGATCTTCAGCTTGTGCAGGTCCTGCAGGTTGGGCAGGCTCTCCAGGAAGAGGATGCGGTTGATCAGCTTGTCGGCGTGCTTCATCTCGCCGATCGACTCGTCGTAGGTGATCTTGCCCAGGCGCTTGAAGCCCCAGTTGTCGTACATCCGCGCGTGCAGGAAGTACTGGTTCACCGCCGTCAGCTCGTTGGTGAGCACCGCGTTCAAGAGCCGGATAATGCCGGGATCGCCTTGCATGGCGGGCCTCCTCAGATTCGAATAATCGAGGGACCCTGATCCATCGGCCAGGAGGCTTCAACCGCTATGTCTGCAAGTGTTTCTCAGCCTCACGGAAAAGCATGAGACTGCTTCGCGATCGCCGATTTTCGGGCTTTGCCGGCCTATTCGGCGGCGTAGGCCATCGACTCTTGGCTGTCCTGGATCATCTGGCGCATCTCGCAGACACACTTGGCGCACTGGGCCTGGCAACCCTTGTGACGGAAGACCTCCGCCGGGCGGGTGGCCCCAGCGTCGATGGCGGCGCGCACTTCGCGCTCGCGGATGCCGTTACAGTTGCAGACGTACAAGGAAGCCAGTCCCGCCGAATGAGTGTCATTCGCATCTAATCATACTTCTGGACCTTTGCAACTGACTCGCAGTGCGACAAACCCCCTCAGTCGCTCCGCGACAGTTCCCCCAAAGGGGGAGCATCTAGCGCGGCGTGGATCCTCCCCCTCTGGGGGAGGTGGCCCGGAGGGCCGGAGGGGGCTGCGCAGCGGGCCAAATCGGCGTAATCGGGCCTCATGACCGACTGCCGCCTCTATCTGATCACCCCGCCGGCCCTGGACGACCTGGACGCCTTCGGCCGCGACCTGGCCGCCGCCCTTGACGGCGGCGACGTGGCCGCGCTGCAGATCCGGCTGAAGGACGCTTCCGACGAGGCGATCGCCGCCGCCGTGGCCGCCCTGGCCCCGATCGCCCGCGCCCACGAGGTGGCGGTGATCCTCAACGACCGCCCCGACCTGGCCGCCAGGCTGGGCTGCGACGGCGTGCACATCGGCCAGGGCGACATGCCCTTCGCCCAGGCCCGCAAGCTGATGGGGCCGAACGCGATGATCGGCGTCACCTGTCACGATAGCCGACACCTCGCCATGGAGGCCGCCGAGGCGGGCGCCGACTATGTGGCCTTCGGGGCCTTCTTCCCGACCACCACCAAGGACGCGCCGACCACCGCCGAGCCCGAGATCCTGTCGATCTGGCAGGAGACCATGGAGGTCCCGTCGGTGGCGATCGGCGGGATCACCGCCGACAACGCCGCGGACCTCGCCACGGCCGGCGCCGACTTCCTGGCCGTCTCGGCCGGGGTGTGGAAACACCCGGCCGGCCCGGCGGCCGGCGTGGCGGCGATCAACGCGGCCATCGCCCAAGGCTTGGCCGCTCGCGCCGGATAACGCCGTTTCGCGAAACTTGCCGCTCTAGCTTGCCGGGCGTAGTCTTCCCTCAACGATAAGATGCGGGGAGGGCGGCCATGAAGCGGCTCGGACTGTATGTGCTTGGCGTAACCGTCCTGGGCTTGACGCTGGCGACCGCCACCGCGATCCGGGCGGAAAACTGGAAGCCCTCGCCCGGCGAGGCGAAAACCTTCTACGACGCGGACTTCATGCGGGTAGACCAGACTTCGGGCCTGGTGTTGGTGCGCATCGCCGACGGACGACCCAACGGCCCCTACAAGAGCTGGCCGGCCAGCAAGGGCCCGATCATGGTGTTCGCCCTGGACTGCGCCGCCGACAAGTGGATCGACCTGGGCCTGGACTTCACGGGCGACCAGGGCCTGCCCAAGGGCTGGCGCAAAGGCGAGTTGATCGACGACGCCAAGGGCGCCGCCGGCGGCGCGGCCCGGGTGGCTTGCGAGACGAAGGACAGCTTGCAGAAGGTGTCGTTGCCCTAGCTGTTCAACCGCGCCAGCTTCTCGGGGTTGCGCATGGTGTAGACCGCCGCGATGCGGCCGTCGGTGATTTCCAGGCCCATGGTCTGGAACACCACGCCGTCCTCCGACAGCACGATGCCGGGGGCGCCGTTGATGCGGGCCAGGCGGGCGGTCGTGCCTTCGGGGGTCGGGAACTTCTTCTTGAGGCCCAGCACCAGGCGGATGGCCTTCTCCAGACCGAACACCGGGTTCAGCGTCGCCTTGGCGATACCGCCGCCGTCCGAATGCATGACCACGTCCTGGGCCAGGATGCCGCGCAGCAGGCTCTCGTCGCCGCTCATCGCCGCGGCCAGGAAGGCGCTGGTAAGGCGCTGCTCCTCCTCGGCGCTGGGGTGGTAGCGCGGCTTGCCGGCCTTGACGTGCTCGCGGGCCCGGGCGGCCAGTTGGCGACAGGCCGCCTCGGTGCGGCCCAGGGTCTTGGCGACATCGGCGAACGAGGCGTCGAACACGTCGTGCAGCAGGAAGGCCGCGCGCTCCAGCGGGGTCAGCCGTTCCAGGGCCAGCAGGAAGGCCACCGACAGGTTCTCGCCCAGATCGGGATGGTCGTCGTCGACCACGGGCTCGGGCAGCCACTCGCCGACATAGACCTCGCGCCGTGCCCGGGCCGACTTCAGCCGGTCCAGGCACAGGCGGGTGACCACGCGGTTCAGGAACCCGGCCGGATTGGCCACCTCGTCCTCGTCGACGCCGCGCCAGCGGATCCAGGCGTCCTGCACCACATCCTCGGCGTCGGCCCGCGAGCCGAGCATGCGGTAGGCCAGGCCGGTCATCGGCCCGCGTCGGCTCTCGAAGAGGGTGTCCTTGCCCGTCATGCCGCCCTCCCCTGCCGCCGCAGACACGACCTTACCACCCACAGGCTGATGATGGCCGGCAGGAAGACCCCCGGAAAGTCGCGCAGCAGCAGCGGCCACGGCAGGGCCGAGCCGCAGAACGGGGTGATCAGGTGGATGGCGGCGTGCAGGCACAGGAAGGTCGCCGCGGCCATGGCCGCGCCCAGGCCGCGCACCGGGTCCTTCAGCGCCCAGCCCATGGCCAGGGCGCAGGCGAGGAACGCCGCCCCGATGTCGCGCACGAAGTGGTCGTTCAGCGGCCCGGTCTGGATCACCCCCGGCACGCGCGGATACCACCAGGCCGGAGCCAACATCATCACCGCGCCGTTGATCGCCAGGATCGCCGGCAGGATCCATTTCGCCCATCGCATCGTCATGCCCTCCGTGGTCCCTTTTGAGGGATGACGAGACGCCGGCCGCCGATGTGACATGCGCCTTGAAAAATTCAGTCGGCGCTGCTCGGGACCCTTTGTGGGCGCGGTTCGGGGAACCGGACGTCCCGTTCCTCGAAATAGCCCTGGACGATATAGTGGCGCGTGGCGCTCTCCACGATCTCGGCCTTTATGCCCGACCTCACGTCCTCGTGCCGACGCAGATAGTGCCGCTCATCGATTTCCCCGGTCACCTCCAGGGCGCCGAGCGCGGCGCGATAGGCGCTCATCAGCATCACGACGAACCGATGCTCGCCGCCGTCGTCGAGGAAGGTTACGACCTCAGGCGAGCCGGTGGGCCAGGCTCGGGCCGCGAAACCGACGAACGCGGGATAGGCGATGACCACGAAGTACGGCCGGCAATCAACCTCCAGCACCCTGGCGATCTTTGGTAGGCCGGCGATCGGAACCTGGACCTTGGTCGCGGGAGCAGCCGCATTCGGGACCGCGGGCTTGCGCGTGCTGGCCGACCGGGCCGGAGCGGCGGCGTCGGCCAGCACGCGCGGCGAAGGAACCTCGCTCATTCGGCGCTGCTCGCCACGCCCAGCCGCGAGGCCTCGGCGCGATAGAACGCGGCCTTGGCCCGGTCCTTGAAATCGACCACGCAGACCTCGGCCTCGGCCGCGCTGCGGAACTTGGGCAGCGGGATGTTCTCGATCGAGCTGCACGCCGCCGCGCCGCAGCGCACCACGCCCATACCCTGGATCAGCTCGACCTCGCTGTCGTGGAACACGTTGCCCACCCGCCTGGATCGATCGCAGACCCCACCGCGCGCCCAACCATCCTCCTCGACGAACAGCACGTTGGAACCCGAGCAACAGTAGAAGTCCGTGTAGGACGGGGTGTGCAGCCGGGTCAGGAACCGCAACGACTCTTCCGGCGGCAAGGCCTGGCGCGCGCCCTGGCGCTCCAGCGTGACCGTGCTCATCACTCGCGCGAACGAGGGCGAAACCACGTCGCTGGGCATCGGCGCCTTGTCGACGATGTCGCGGCAGGCCTGCACCCATTCCAGGTCCTGCGCTGTGCATCCCCCGGCCATCACACCATCCAGGTCATAGGGGTGGTTGATCTCCAGGAAGAACGGGATCCGGGCTCGCAGTTCCAGCAGTTCGTCCATGTAGCGGTGCGCGTTCTCCCGCTCCGAGGCGATGAACATGAAGTTCACCGTCGTGGCGATCCCGGCCCCCGCGACCACCTCGACGCAGCGCTTGAAGTTGTCGAACTTCACCCAGTCCAGGTGCAGCGAAAAGATGATCCCGAAGGAAACGCTCTTCATCGTCGCGATCAGATTCTCGAAGTAATGGGCCGGACGACTGCCGTTGGTGAACACCCGCAAGGAGACCTTCGCATCCACCGAGGCCAGGTATTCCAACAGATCCTGGAAGTGGGGGTGGAAGGTCGGCTCACCGCCGTAGAGGGTGATCTGGTAACCCGGACGTCCCAGACGAACGATCCGTCGCGCCGCCGCCAAAAGATCTTCTCTGGAGCTGAACGTGGAGAAGCCCACGTCTTTCGAGTACGAGCAGTAAGAACACTTGTAGTTGCAACCTTTGACGATCGCCCACAACACGCTCAGGACATCCCGCCTTTCGGAAACGAAGTCTCCCACCGAAACGATTTCCGACGCCTGGAATTCGCTCAAAATCAACTCCCCTCCGAAGAATACAGCGACGATCGACCGGTATTCGCGTTGTCCACTACTTTATAGGCCGATCGAAGTCCTTAGCAAACCACGTCTGGACCATCGTCCGCGCCCGATCGGCGGCGGGGTGGCGGCGGGGCGGCGGGGCCGTTCAGCGCCTCGCCTTGCTTTCGCGCGCCCAGGCGACTAGGTATCGCGCCCACTTTCCCGATCTTTCTATCCGCCCGCATGCCTATCCCCCGCCGTCACCCTCATGACGCCGCGTAGGGGGACCCTTGAAGGACATCCAGCTTGGCCACCACTTCCGCCCTCCTGAACGTGATGATCGACGCCGCTCGCAAGGCCGCGCGTAGCCTGGCCCGCGACTTCGGCGAAGTCACCGAGCTGCAGGTGTCCAAGAAGGGCCCCGCCGACTTCGTCACCGTCGCCGACCAGAAGGCCGAGCAGGTGATCTTCGAGATCCTCGACAAGGCCCGCCCCGGCTACAGCTTCCATGGCGAGGAGCGCGGCATGATCGAGGGCACCGACAAGACCCACACCTGGATCGTCGACCCGCTGGACGGCACCACCAACTTCCTGCACGGCATCCCGCATTTCGCGGTCAACATCGCCTTGGCCCGCGAGGGCGAGGTGGTGGCCGGCGTCACCTACAACCCCATCACCCACGACCTGTTCTGGGCCGAAAAGGGCAAGGGCGCCTATCTGGGCGCCGAGAAGCGCCTGCGCGTCGCCGCCCGCCGTCACCTGGACGAGAGCATCCTGGCCACCGGCGTGCCGTTCCTGGGCAAGCCGGGCCACGCCGTGTTCCTGAAGGAACTGCACCAGATCAGCCAGAAGGTGGCCGGCGTGCGCCGCTTCGGATCGGCCGCCCTCGACCTGGCCTGGGTCGCGGCCGGCCGCTTCGACGGCTATTGGGAACGCAACCTCAAGCCCTGGGACGTGGCGGCCGGCGTGCTGATCGTCACCGAGAGCGGCGGCAAGGTCTCGACCATCGAGGAACACGGCAACCCGGTGGACGGCGTCTCGATCCTTGCCTCGAACCAGGAACTGCACCCGCTGGTGCTGGAACGGCTGCTGGCGGCCTCGGCTTAATTCACCGTTCTTCATCCACCCCACGGTTGTCATCCCGGAAAGCGCGCAGCGCTTGTCCGGGACCCAGGTGAACCGCACCGCTTCTGCCCAGTCCCCTGGGTCCCGGACAGCCCCTGCGGGGCTTCCGGGATGACAACGGTTTGATGGGCTGGGCCGCGCCCCAAAACAAAAACGCCCCGGGTTCGCACCCGGGGCGTTTGTCGTTTAATCCAATCCGCCGTTAGCGGCAGACGGTCCGCTCGTACATCGTGCCGCGATAGCGGTCGTACTCGCGGGTGGTCCAGCAGTCGCTGCCACGATACGGGCGGGCATAGCCGTAACCGTCATAATAGCGCGGCGGCGGGGGCGGCGGGGCATAGTCGTAGCCATAGCCGCTGTTGTAGCGCGCGCCGTGGTTGTTGTTGCCGGCGATCGCCGCGCCCAGGGCCAGGCCGACGATGCCGCCGGCGATGGCGACACCCGCGTCATTGCCGTGATGGCCATGGCCGTAATAGCCGCCGTGATAGCCGCCATGGCGGTACGATTGCGCCGAAGCGGCGGTCGCGCCGGCGACCATGGCCAGGGCGGCGAGGCCGGCGGTCGCATGGCCGATGATGGTCTTCAGTTTGCGGTTCATGACACTCTTGTCCTCTCTGGAGAGGCGGTCCCGACAGGTCCGTCTCCATCTTGAGATCCATCTTCCACCTCGGCGGCTGAACGCAGGCTGAACGGCGCGGTCAGCTTCGGCGAACGGCTTCAGCGACCGCAAATCGCTGAAGAACCACGGGATATGGGCCTTTTTGTTCACCTTTCCGCGCGAGGGTGGCGGTTACGACGGCGCCCAGAACGGGCGGCGAGGGCTTGAAGGCGACCAGGCGATGTCGAGGAACGTGGCTTACGCGGCCGGCGAGGATCTGCAGATCCTGTCGTTCGAAGTCGGAACCCAGACCTATTGCGTGCCGGTGGGCGCGGTCCGCGAGATCCGCGGCGTCACCCCGGCCACCCCGCTGCCGGACGCTCCCCCCTATGTGCGCGGCGTGATCAACCTGCGCGGCCAGGTGATGCCGGTCATCGACCTGTCCGAACGCCTGGGCAAGGGGATCGCCGCCGACAGCGCCCGCCAGGTGATCATCGTGGTCGAGCACCACGACGACGTCGCCGGCCTGCTGGTCGACGCGGTCTGCGACAGCTTCATCGTCTCGGCCAGCGCCATCAGCCCGCCGCCGCCGCTGGGCGAGGACATCACCTCGACCCTGGTTTCGGCGGTGATCACCACCGACGCGGCGATGATCGTGCTGCTGGCGGTCGACGCCATCCTGCCCGAGCGCAAGGTCGCGCTGGCGGCTTGATCCCTTTTTTCCTCCCCCGTGCAACGGGGGAGGTGGCGGCGCAGCCGACGGAGGGGGCGTCCCCACCGCCGCGACGCCCCCTCCGTCACGCTGCGTCGCAGCGCGCCACCTCCCCCGCGATGCAGGTGAGGAGAGCTCCAAACATTTGTTTCAATAGCCCCTTCCTTCTCCCCCACGCCTCCCGCTAGGGTCTCCCGCAACAAACAGGGAGATCGCCGATGAAGGCCGCCGTTCTGCGCGAAGTGGGCCAGCCGCTCCAGATCGAGGACGTCTCGATCGGCAAGCCGGGCCCGCGCGAGGTGCTGATCCGCACCAAGGCCGCCGGGGTCTGCCATTCCGACCTGCACTTCATCGAAGGCTCCTACCCCCACCCCCTGCCCGCCGTGCTCGGCCACGAGAGCGCCGGGATCGTCGAGGCGATCGGCTCCGAGGTCCGCACGGTCAAGGTCGGCGACCACGTGATCACCTGCCTCAACCCCTATTGCGGCCACTGCGAGGTCTGCCTGACCGGGCACATGAACCTCTGCATCAGCCCCGAGACCCGCCG
>FTJN01891921.1_pt1 | contig 26005 bp, 28 predicted proteins | sample 1658361 | NCBI WGS metagenome assembly FTJN01 (sample SAMEA3914819, study PRJEB12502) | metagenome | biome: forest; material: soil | place: Canada | collected 2010-06-26 | depth 0.3 m
CCGCCGACCCGCAGGTTGGACCGCACCTGGCCGGCGGCCGGCACGCGGTTGACCGCGCCCACTGGCTCGCCGTGGACCAGCAGGATACGCTTGTCGCCCTTGCTGACGGCCGGGACGAATTTCTGGGCGATCACCTGCTCGCGGCCGATCATGGCGTGCAGTTCCAGCAGGGCGTCCAGATTGGGGTCGTCGGCCAGCAGCCGCGCCACGCCCGAACCGCCGCCGCCGTAAAGCGGCTTGAGCACGATGTCCCCGTGCCGGGCGCGGAAGTCGTAGATCGCCTCGTGGTCGCTGGTGATCAGGGTCGGCGGCTGCACGCCCGGGAAGTCGGTGACGAACAGCTTCTCCGGCGCGTTGCGCACTTCCGCCGGATTGTTGACCACCAGCGTGTGCGGATGAACCTTTTCGAGGAAATGCGTGGCGGTGATGTAGGCCATGTCGAACGGCGGATCCTGGCGCATCAGCACCACGTCGACATCGTCCTTCATGTCCAGCAGCACGGTCTCGCCCAGCTGGGCGTGCTCGCCCTGGACCTTGGTCAGCACCAGCGGCTGGGCGCGGGCGAACACCCGGCCGTCCTCCATCGACAGCTTGTCGGGGGTGTAGAACCACAGCTTGTGGCCGCGGGTCTGGGCCTCCCACATCATCAGGAAGGTGGTGTCGTTCTCGATGTTGATCCCCTGGACGGGATCCATCTGGACGGCGACTCTCAGCGACATGACGACTCCGGATCAGCTTGGGCGATGACCGATCGGGGTCCTTCGCGACGATTGTCTAGTTAAGGCGGCGCGCGCCCGAATGCGAGGGTCGACTTGGCCTGTCTCGCGGCGCCGCGCGCGATCCGCCGGGTTACCGCGCCCAGCCGGCTCGACAACGTCCTCAACGTTTGATCGACTGGAAGACCATTGATCTCGGAGATGGATTCTTGCGGTCGCTCGCCCTCCACGCCGGCCTCGCCGTCGCCCTAGGCCTCGGCGGCCAGGCTTCCGCCCAGGCCATCATCGACATGCACCTGCACGCGATCCCGGCCGACGCCCAGGGACCGCCCCCGGTCATCGTCTGCGCGCCCTATGACACCATGCCCACCCGCGACACCCGATGGAGCGGGCGGACCTTCGCGATCAAGACCTTCAAGGACAAGCCGACCTGCGCTCACGCGATCACCTCGTCCAAGGACGACGCGGCCCTGCGGGATGAAACCCTGGCGGCCTTGCGCCGCCATGACATCGTCGCGGTCACCAGCGGGCCGCCCGACCTGGTCGCGGCCTGGCGCCAGGCCGATCCCAAGCGGATCCTGCCGGCGGTCTATATCGACATGGCCGATCCGCCGCCGGTCGAGGCCCTGCGCGCCCTGCACGCGGCCGGGCGCATGGTGGTGCTGGGCGAGATCGCCGCCCAGTACGAAGGGATCGCGCCCAACGACCCCAAGCTCGAGCCCTACTGGGCCCTGGCCGAGGAGCTCGACATCCCGGCCGCCATCCACATCGGGCCCGGCCCGCCCGGCGCGGTCTATCTGGGCCTGACGAAATATCGCGCCAGCCTCTCGGACCCGCTGTTGCTGGAGGACGTCCTGATCCGCCATCCGAAGCTGCGGCTCTACGTCATGCACGCCGGCTGGCCGAACGCCGACCGGATGATCGCCCTGCTCTACGCCCATCCGCAGGTCTATGTGGACACCGCGGTGATCGACTTCACCCAGCCGCGCGCCGAGTTCCACAACTACCTGCGCCGGCTGGTGGAGGCGGGCTATGGCAAGCGGATCATGTTCGGCTCCGACCAGATGGTGTGGCCCGGCGCGATCGGGCCGGCCATCGAGGCGATCACCTCGGCCGATTTCCTGACACCGGCCCAGAAGCGCGACATCCTGCACGACAACGCCGCGCGGTTCCTGCGGTTGGACGAGGCGCCGCCCAAGCCCTAGTTCAGCCGCAAGCGCATCCGCTCCCGCGCCGCCCTTTTCTAGTTGAGTCTGAGCCGCATGCGTTCGCGCGCGGCGCGGGCCGCGATGGCCGCGCCGCCGTCCAGGACCTGGGCCCGCGACAGAGCTTGCAGCGCCCCGGCCAACGCCCCCTGCCCTTCACGCGCGGCGGCGACGTCGAGCCAGGGGTGGTGGTCGGTGGGATCCAGCAGGGCGCGGCGCAGGGCCGAGCGCTCGGCGCGACCCCAGTCGCGGGCCTGTTGGGCGCGGGCGAAGATGTTGTTCTGTAGACGGATCAAGACGGCACGGTCGGAGATCGGGCTCATCAGCACGTCCAGCTTGGCGGCGACGTCGGGCATCAGGCCGGTGCGCAGGGCCCGGCGCGACAGCTCGGACGGCAGCACCACCCGGCCCTCGCTGAACGGATCCAGCGCCAGGGGCCCTTCCTCGGTCTCGATGCGCAGCAGGAAGTGGCCCGGGAAGTCGACGCCGTGCAGATCCAGCCCGCAGGCCCGGCCGGCGTGCAGATAGAACACCCCCAACGCCACCGGCAGGCCCTTGCGGCGCTCGGCGACGGCGATGATGTCGGCGTTGTCGGGGTGGTCATAGGTGATCAGGTCGCCCGATAGCCGGAGATCCCCGGCCATGGCCTCGGCCAGGGCTTCCTCGGGCGATTCGGATTTCAGGCGCTCGGTCAGGCGCTCGACGGCGGCCTTGGCCATGTCCAGCGTCGGCGCGAGGTCGCGATCCGGATCGTCGTGCACCGCGCAGGCCAGGGCCGCGTCGAATAGCGGAAAGGCCTTGTCCGGACCCTGGCCGGCGTCGGTCAGCAGGGCTTCGGCCTCCTCGCGGGTCATTGGTCGCCGGCCCAGGCGTTGAGGACGTGCCGCGGCCGGTGACCGGGCGCCAGGGCCATCAGGTCCAGGCGGACCGTCGCGTCGCGCAGACCGGCGCGGCTGGCGGCGATATGAGCCCCCGCGCGGCGCAGTCTGGCGCGCTGTTCGTAGGTCACCGCTTCCAGCGCCGCCTCCAGACTGGTTCTGCTCTTGACCTCGATAACGGCCAATACGCCTCTACGTTGCGCCAGAAGATCAATCTCACCGAGCGGCGTGGCCAGACGAAAGCCGAGAATGCGGTAGCCCTTGGCCATCAGCCACAGGGCCGCGATCACCTCGGCGCGCCGGCCCGACAGGCGGGCGGCGGTCCCTCGCGCTTGACGTTCAGGGCGAACGGGGCGGGCGGTGTTCATCCGGCCTCCTTCATCGCCAGGGCCTGGCGGTAGAGGTCCTTGCGCGACAGGCCCAGGGCCTTGGCGACCTCCGAGGCCGCCTCGCCCAGCGGCAGGCGAGCCATGGCCTCGCGCAGGGCGGACTCGGCGTCCTCGGCCGTGGCGACCTCGTCCTCGCCGGGACCGACCAGGATGACGATCTCGCCCTTGGGGGCCTCGAAGCGCGGGTCGGCGGCTAGCACGTCGAGCGGGCCACGAATGCAGGTCTCGTAGAGCTTGGTCAGCTCGCGGGCCACCGCGCCGGGGCGCGGACCGAACACGGCGGCCATGTCGGCCAGGCTGTCGGCCACCCGCGAGGCGCCCTCGTAGAAGATCAGGGTGGCGCGGACATTGGCCAGCTCTTCGAAGAAGGTCTTGCGCGCGGCGGTCTTGGTCGGCGGAAAGCCGGCGAACAGGAAGCGGTCGGTGGGCAGGCCGGCCAGGGTCAGGGCCGCCAGGGCCGCCGAGGCGCCGGGGATGGGGAACACGGGGTGGCCGGCGGCGATCGCCGCCCGGGCCAGGCGCAGGCCGGGGTCGGAGACCATCGGCGTGCCGGCGTCGGAGACCAGGGCGACCCGCTCGCCGGCCTCCAGCCGCTCCAGGATGCGCGGCGTCTCGCGGTCGGCGACGTGCTCGTCATAGCGCTGCAGGCGCTTGGAGATCGAATAGGCGGCCAGCAGCTTGCCCGAAACGCGGGTGTCCTCGGCCAGCAGCACGTCGCAGGCGTTCAGCACGTCGAGCGCCCGCAGGGTGATGTCGCGCAGGTTTCCGATCGGCGTCGCCACCAGATAGAGCCCCGGCGCCAGCGGCGCGTCGGACAGGGCGGGCGGGGCAAGCAGGCGGCTCAAGGGCGAACTTTCCGAAAGGCGCTGGCGTCCGAAACGCGACGCGTCTGGAAGGGTTATCAGGTCGCGAGCGTTCCTGTCAGCCGGTCCAGTACAAGACGGCCCGATCGGGTGGCGCGCAGGCGGGCCGGATCGTCGACCAGCAGGCCGTCCTCGACCAGGGATTTCACCTTCGGCGTGTCCGGCGACAGGGCGAGCGGGGCGATCTCGGCGAAGCTCACGCCGTCGTCGATGCGCAGGCCCAGCAGCAGGCGCTCCTCGGCGGCCTCCAGCGGCGTGAGGGCCTCGCGCTCGAAGCCGACGCCGGTTTCGGCCACCGCGCGGATATAGTCGGCGATCTTGCGCTGGGCCGTGGTGGCGAGCTTGCCATCAGCCAGGGTCAGCCGGCCGTGAGCGCCGGGACCGACGCCGACATAGTCGTGGCCGCGCCAGTAGACCAGGTTGTGACGCGAGCGAGCCGCTGCCCCCCGGGCGTGGTTGGAGACCTCGTAGGCGTCGAAACCCGCGGCCTCGAGCACCGCTTGCGTGGTCTCGAACAGCGACGCGGCCAGGTCCTCGTCGGGCACGACCATCTTGCCGCGACCGATCGCGCGGTCGAAGGCGGTGCCGTGCTCAATGGTCAGTTGGTAGGGCGAGATGTGCTCGGGTCCGTAGGCCAGCAGTTCGGACAGCTCCCGCGTCCAGGCCGCCACCGTCTGGCCGGGGGTGGCGTAGATCAAGTCGGCCGACAGGCGCGGGAAGGCCTTGGCGGCCACGGCGATCGCCCGCCGCGCCGAGCCGGCGTCGTGGTTGCGGCCGAGCAGGGCCAGGGCCTCGTCGTTCAGCGCCTGGACGCCCAGCGACAGCCGCGCCACGCCCGCCGCCGCCAGGGCCTCGAAGCGGTCCGTCTCGGCGTCGGTGGGATTGGCCTCGAGGCTGATCTCCAGGTCGTCGGCTGGGGTCCACAGCGCCTTGGCGGTCTCGATCACCCGGGCGACCTGGGCGGGGTCCATCAAGGAGGGCGTACCGCCGCCGAAGAAGATCGACAGCAGCCGGCGCGGGCCGGTCAGGGCGCGCTGAGCCGTCAGGTCGGCGACGATGGCGTCGGCCAGGGCCGCCTGCTCGTCGGTCCGCCCCCGGTCGCGCACGACGTTGAAGTCGCAATAGGGACAGATCTTGGCGCAGTAGGGCCAGTGGACGTAGACGCCCAAAGGGGGGACGCCGAGGGGGGGCGGAGTGCTCATCACGCGACGTTCATGGACCGAAAACCTCGTCCTTCGACAGGCTCAGGATGAGGTTTTCTACTGAACCGACGCCAAGAGTAGTCCTCATCCTGAGCTTGTCGAAGGACGAGGGCGGCTCCCGAGCGTTCGGTGGAAGGATCAATCAAACAGCGCCGCCTTCAGCTTCGCGAACGCCACGGCCCGGTGGCTCATGGCGTCCTTGGCGGTCGGTTCCATCTCGCCGAAGGTCTGGTCGAAGCCGGTGGGGATGAAGATCGGGTCATAACCGAAGCCCCGGTCGCCGCGCGGCGGGAAGGTCAGGGTTCCGTGAACCTCGCCCTGCACCACCACCGCCGGACCGCCATTGGGCCAGGCCACGGCCAGGGCGCAGGTGAACCAGGCGGCCAGGTCTTCCGAACCGGTCTCCTCGATCCGCTCGGCCACCTTGTCCATGGCCATGGCGAAGTCCTTGGTCGGTCCCGCCCAGCGCGCCGAATAGATGCCCGGCGCGCCGTCCAGGGCCGCGACCGACAGGCCCGAATCATCGGCCAGGGCGATGTGGCCCGACAGGTCGGCGGCGTGGCGGGCCTTGAGCAGGGCGTTGCCGACGAAGGTCGTCTCGGTCTCGTCGGGCTCGGGGATCCCCAGGCCGCCGGCCGTCAGCACCTCGAAGCGGCCGTCGAGCAGGGCGTGCAATTCCTTGGCCTTGCCGGGGTTGTGCGTCGCCGCGACAAGCTTAAGTCCAGTTTCCAGCTTCAGCGTCATCGCGTCTCTCCTCTCGGACAATCCCACATGCGGCTTCTCTACTCCTCCATGTCGCCCTTCGCCCGCAAGGTTCGCGTGGTCGCTTTCGAGCTGGGCCTGGCCGACCGGTTGGAGCTGGTGGTCGCCGCTCCCTACACCGACGAGGCCGTGCGCGCGATCAATCCGCTGTCGAAGATCCCCGTGCTGATCCCCGATGCCAAAGATGGAGAGGGCGCCGCGATCTTCGACTCGCCGGTGATCTGCGAATATCTCGAACATCTGGCCGGCCGGGCCCTGACCCCCGCCGCCGGTCCCGACCGCTGGTCGGCCCTGACCCAGCAGGCCATGGCCGACGGCATGGGCGACGCGGCCCTGGCCATCGTCCGCGAACGCCTGCGCGACGACGACCCGCGTCAGGACCTGTTCGACCGCCAGACCGCGACCCTGATCGCCGCCCTCGACCTGCTGGAGCGCCAGACCCCGCCCGCCGACCGCTTCGAGATCGGCGAGATCGCGGTCGCCGCCCAGCTGGCCTATCTGGACGGCCGCGCGGTTCTGGACTGGCGCGAAGGGCGTCCGAGCTTGGCGGCTTGGTACGAAACCGCCAGCCAGCGGCCCTCGATGGTGGCCACGGCGCCACACCCGACGTAACTCGTTCGTTGAGCGCGATCATTACAGAGGTTTAATATCGTTTATCGATAAGCGGCATTGGCGGTGGCGGAGTCGGTCCCTATGTTCGTGACATGGAGCCGCGCCATTGGGACGCGGTCCTGTTTCCGCTCCGAAGGCCCGTCATGTCCGCCGCCAGACTGTTCCGTATCGTTGACGCCGTCGCCACCCGCATGGCGACCCTGACGCTGATCGTCGGTCTGCCGCTCGCCGCCGTGACCTTCGCCATCAAGACGTTCTGACCTGGCTCTTGGCCCACGTTTTTAGGCTCGCCTTTGACCCGCCCCGATCCGCCGGGGCATGGTCGGCGTACTGCTTGAGGGGATAGGGGAAGAGCGGATGCGCGCCTTGGGGCCTGGCTCGGTATCGAGCTTTCTGAAGATCATTCTGGACGTGATCTATATCGGTCTGTGGGTCTGGGTCAGCCTGCTGGCGATCTTCACGGTCGCCGTGCTGCTGCTCAGCTTCAATCCCGAACTGATCACCTCGCGACTGCACATCGGCGGCTCGATCGACGAGCTGATCAACAAGGGGCCGCTGTTCGCCGGCGCCCTGGGGGCCTGGGCCCTGCTGTCGGGCGGCTGGATGGTGATCGTCGAGCGCCTGCGCCGGGTGTTCTCGACCCTGACCGCCGGCGACCCTTTCCATCCGGACAATGTCCGCCGCCTGCGGGTGGTGGGCCTGGTCCTGGCCGCTCTGGAGATCGGCCACTACATCTTCGCCGCCCTGGCCAAGTGGCTGGCCCCGGACACCAAGATGGTCGACGGCTCGTTCAGCCTGAGCGCCTGGTTCCCGGTCCTGGTGGTGTTCGTCCTGGCCGAGGTCTTCCGCGAGGGCGCCCGCCTTCGACGGGAAGCCGAACTGACAATCTGACGCGGAGAATCGACAACCATGGCCATCCGCGTGCAACTGGACCGCATCCTTCTGGAAAAGCGGATGTCCCTGACCGAGCTGTCGGACCGGGTGGGCGTGACCATCGCCAACCTGTCGATCCTCAAGACCGGCAAGGCCCGCGCGGTGCGCTTCACGACGCTGGACGCCCTGTGCCGCGAGTTGGACTGCCAGCCGGGGGATCTGATGACGTTCGAGCCGGGGCCGGGGCAGAGCCACGAAGAGGATTGACCTGATCCTTCTCCCCTTGCGGGAGAAGGTGTCGGCGAAGCCGACGGATGAGGGGTTGCGCAGACATCAAAAGCCGCGCGTAGCCGAAAGGCCGGGCGCGGCTTTTGCGTTTATCGACCCCTCACCCGACCTCCTTCGGAGGCCCCCCTCTCCCGCAAGGGGAGAGGGAAATCAGCGTGGCTTGGCCGCCGCCACCGCTTCGCGCTGAATGACGAACAGCTCGCCGATGCCCTTTTCCGCCAGGGCGAACAGGGTGTCGAATTCGCCGCGCGAGAAGCCGCGCTTTTCGCCGGTGGCCTGGATCTCGACGATGTCGCCCGTGCCGGTCAGCACGAAGTTGCTGTCGGCCTCGGCCTGGCTGTCTTCCTCGTAATCGAGGTCGAGCACGGGCAGGTCCTTGAACACGCCGCACGAGACGGCCGCCACTTGGTCGAGGATCGGGTCGGTCTTCAGCACGCCCTCGGCCAGCAGGTAGTTGACCGCCAGGCGCAGGGCGACCCAGGCGCCGGTGATGGCGGCGGTGCGGGTGCCGCCGTCGGCCTGGATGACGTCGCAGTCCAGGCTGATCTGGCGCTCGCCCAGGGCCTTCAGGTCAACGACCGCCCGCAAGGACCGGCCGATCAGGCGCTGGATTTCCTGGGTGCGGCCGCTCTGCTTGCCCTGGGCGGCCTCGCGGCGACCGCGCGTATGCGTGGCCCGGGGAAGCATGCCGTACTCGGCCGTGACCCAGCCCGCGCCCTTGTTGCGCATCCAGCCGGGGACGTTTTCCTCGACCGTGGCGGTGACCAGCACCTTGGTGTGGCCAAAGCTGATCAGGCACGAGCCCTCGGCATAGCGGTTGACGCCGGTCTCCAGCGTGACGTCTCGCGTTTGGTCGGCGGCGCGTTCGGACGGACGCATGGGAAACTCCAGGGCTTTGCGTGATAGGATGCGGGGCATATCCTAGTTAAGACGGGCTCGTCCAACCCCGTTGGCAATCCGGTCGAACCCGAAGTCGCCGTCGCGGCGCATTCGAAGGCTTCATGACACAGCTCTTTTCGGGGTTTTCCGCTCAGACTCCCAGCCTCACGGACCTGGACGCCCGCGCCCGCGATATCTTTCGGCGCGTGGTGGAATCTTACCTGGAGACCGGCGAGCCCGTCGGGTCGCGGACTATTTCGCGCGGCGGGCTGCAGCTGTCTCCGGCCTCGATCCGCAACACCATGCAGGATCTGGCGCAGCTGGGCCTGCTGGACGCCCCCCACAGCAGCGCCGGCCGCATCCCCACCCATGCGGGCCTGAGGATGTTCGTCGACGGCCTGCTGGAGGTCGGCGACATCGGCGAGGAGGAGCGGCGGACCATCGAGACGCGCCTGTTCGCCCACGGCCGCTCGTTCGAGGACGCGATGGGCGAAGCATCCGCCATCCTGTCGGGCCTGGCCGGCGGGGCGGGCATCGTCGTCACCCCGTCGCGCGAGGGCGGGGTCAAGCATGTGGAATTCGTGGCCCTGGGCGCCGACCAGGCCCTGGCGATCATGGTGTTTGACGACGGCACGGTCGAAAACCGGCTGATGAAGCGCTCGGCCGGCGTGACCCCGGCCTCGCTGCAGGAGGCCTCCAACTTCCTCAACGCTCGCCTGCGCGGCCGCACGCTCAACGAGGCCAAGGCCGAAATGGCGGCGGAGCTCGACACCGCCCGGCGTGAACTGGACGCCACCGCGGCGCGTTTGGTCGAGGACGGCCTGGCCGCCTGGAGCGGCGGCGACGACCCCGACCGCGCCCTGATCGTCCGGGGCCGCGCCAACCTGCTGGCCGACGCCAGCGCCCGGGAGGACCTGGAGCGCGTGCGACGCTTGTTCGACGACATGGAGCAGAAGGGCCAGCTGATCGGCTTGCTCGACGACGTGCGGACCGCCGAGGGCGTGCGCATTTTCATCGGGGCCGAAACGCGACTCTTTTCGCTTTCGGGTTCCTCCCTGATCGCGGCGCCCTATATGACGGGCCGACAGAAGGTGTTGGGGGCGATCGGCGTGATCGGTCCCACCCGCTTGAACTATGCCCGGGTGATCCCGCTGGTGGACTATACCGCCCGAGTGCTCGGCCGGATGATGGATGGATAAGGACTGACCGAAATGACCGACGACGAAACGCCGGCCGAAGACGTGGCTTTCGAAGCCCCCAATGGTTCTTGGGAGGACGCGTCCCAGGAAATCGAGGCGCTGAAGCTGGAAGTGGCCGCCCTGAAGGATCAGGCGCTGCGCTACCTGGCCGACGCCGAGAACACCAAGCGCCGGGCCGAGCGCGAGAGCAACGACGCGCGCGCCTACGCCATCCAGAAGTTCGCCCGCGACCTGCTGGGCGCGGCCGACAACCTGTCGCGCGCCACGGCCATGAGCCCGCGCGAGTCGCAGGATCCGGCGGTGACCAACTACATCATCGGCGTCGAGATGACCGAGAAGGAGCTGCAAGGCGCCTTCGAACGCAATGGCCTCAAGAAGATCGATCCGGCCAAGGGCGAGAAGTTCGATCCCCACCTGCACCAGGCGGTGATGGAGCAGCCCTCGACCGAGGTCGCGGCCGGCGGCGTTCTGCAGGTGCTGCAAGCCGGCTACGAGCTGATGGGCCGCCTGGTCCGTCCGGCCATGGTGGCCGTGGCCGCCAAGGGCTCGACGGCGCCGGGCGCCGCGGCCGAGCCGGCCAGCGCGGCGAATCCGTACGCCAGCAATGGCGCGGATACGGGCGGGGCCTTCGACACCAAGGCCTAACTCCAAACCTCGCGGATCATGCCGGGGACGCGCACATGTGCGCGTCCCCGTCAGTTTCCGGTGCGCTCCACCAAATCGGCCATCCCCTTGGCCCCCGCCACCGCGTCGGCCCAGGTGACATCGAAGTCCTTGTCGTCGCCGTAGTACGGATCAGCCACCGACTTGCCGCGCCGGCCCTCGACCGCGTCGAGCAACAGCATCAACCGCGCCGTCCCATCCGACGGCTGAATCCGCTTGAGGTCGGCGAGGTTGTCGCGGTCCAGGGCAACCACGTGGGTGAAGCGGCGGAAGTCGTCCGCCTTCACCTGCCGGCCGCGATAACCCGAAATATCGACGCCATGCCGCAAGGCGACGGCCTGGGCCCGGCGGTCGGGCGGGTCGCCGATGTGCCAGGACCCGGTCCCGGCCGAATCGATCTCGACGTCCAGCCCCCGCCGCTCGGCTTCCTGGCGAAAGGCCGCCTCGGCCAGAGGCGAGCGACAGATGTTTCCGAGGCAAACGAACAAGACGGCGGGTCGCGACACGGCAATCCTTCCTGAGCGGGCGGCGCGCGATGCTTGCACCAAGCTCCGGCAAGCCCAACATGTGGCTTCGCCAATCGAACGCAAGAAAGGACGTCACCTCATGACCACCGAAACCGCGATCCTCGCCGGCGGCTGTTTCTGGGGCGTCCAGGACCTGCTGCGCCGCTATCCCGGCGTGCTGAAGACCCGCGTCGGCTATTCCGGCGGCGACGTGCCCAACGCCACCTATCGCAACCACGGCACCCACGCCGAGGCGATCGAGATCATCTTCGATCCGGCGGTGATCAGCTATCGCCGCATCCTGGAGTTCTTCTTCCAGATCCACGATCCGACCACCAAGAACCGCCAGGGCAACGACCTGGGCCTCAGCTATCGCTCGGCGATCTACTACACCAGCGACGCGCAGAAGCAGGTCGCCGAAGAGACCATCGAGGACGTCGACGCCTCCGGCCTGTGGCCCGCCAAGGTGGTGACCGAGGTCGAACCGGCCGGGCCGTTCTGGGAGGCCGAGCCCGAGCACCAGGACTATCTGGAGCGCATCCCCAACGGCTACACCTGCCACTTCATCCGGCCCGGCTGGGTGCTTCCGACCAAGGCCGACCGCGCCGCGGCCGTCTAGCCGAACCAAGATCGAAGCCTGGGTGCGGATTTCGCGGCGCCCAGGCCTTCCCCCGGTCGCGGTTTGCGCTAATGTCGCAAGTCCATTCACTACGGGGCCGCAGGGGGATTCTCTCTGACGGCGGCGGCCCGGGACCTGGACCGAGATATGAAGCTTACCATCGAGCGGGCGGCGCTGCTGAAGGCGCTGGGTCACGTGCAGAGCGTCGTCGAGCGCCGCAACACCATCCCGATCCTGTCGAACATCCTGCTGTCGGCCGATCGCGACACCCTGTCGTTCTCGGCCACCGACCTGGACATGGAGATCATCGACGAGGGCCTGGCCCAGATCGACGTGCCCGGCCAGATCACCGCGCCGGCCCACACGCTGTATGAAATCGTCCGCAAGCTGCCGGACGGTTCGGATGTCTCGCTCAGCTTCAGCGGCGACGATCCCCGCCTGGTGATCCAGGCCGGCCGCTCGCGCTTCAACCTGCCGGTTCTGCCGGCCGGCGACTTCCCGGTGATGAGCAGCGACGGCCTGTCGGGACGGATCGCGGTCGACACCAACGACCTGATGCGGCTGATCGACAAGACCCGTTTCGCGATCTCGACCGAAGAGACCCGCTACTATCTGAACGGCCTCTATCTCCACACCGTCAATGACGGCGGCGTGACCAAGCTGCGCGCCGTGGCCACCGACGGCCACCGCCTGGCCCTGGCCGAGATGGACGCGCCCGAGGGCTCTGCCGGTCTGCCGGGCATCATCGTGCCGCGCAAGACCATCCAGGAGGCCCGCCGCCTGATGGAATCGGCCGGCGAGCAGGTCGACCTGCAGATCAGCGCCCAGAAGGTGCGCTTCGAGTTCGGCCGCGCGGCCCTGACCTCCAAGGTCATCGACGGCGCCTTCCCCGACTATCTGCGGGTCATCCCGCGCGACAACGCCAAGATCCTAACGCTGGACAACGACCTGTTCGCCAAGGCCGTCGACCGGGTGGCCACCATCTCGGCCGAGAAGAGCCGCTCGGTGAAACTGGCCGTCGAACCGGGCCGCATCACCCTGACCGTGCGCAACATGGAAGCGGGCCAGGCCGTCGAAGAGGTCGAGGTCGATTACGACGGCGAGGCCTTCGAGATCGGCTTCAACGCCCGCTACCTGCTGGACGTCTGCGGCCAGATCGGCGGCCCGATCGCCGAATTCCGCTTCGCCGACCCGGCCTCGCCGACCCTGGTGGTCGATCCGACCGACCCGGGCGTGAAGTACGTCCTGATGCCGCTGCGCGTGTAGGGGCTTCACCTTCTGATCTTTCAGGGAAACGGGCGCCGCGTGCGCCCGTTTTGCTGTTCAGGCCGCGCTCGAGCCGCCTCCCGTCATCCGCCGGCGGCGAGGCCATGCCCTTGACACGGCCAGACGCCAGAGCTCCGATCCACCGCGGCGAGAGGATGGCGCGACATGATCACGGTGTTCGGAGAAGGTCGGGGTTTCCGGGTCGTCTGGCTACTGGAGGAGATGGGGCTGCCGTACCGACTGCGGGATGTGGACCTCCTGGCCGGGGTCAAGAACGACGCCGAGTTCCTCGCGATCAACCCCGCGGGTTTCATCCCGGCGCTCCGCGACGGCGAGGTCACGATGGTCGAGTCCGTCGCGATCATGGAGTATCTGGTGGGGCGTTACGGGCCGACGACGCTGGCGCCGGGTGCGCGGGACGCGGCTTTTCCAGCCTATCAGCAGTTCCTTCACCTGGGCGAAGCCGGGCTCGCCGCCTCGATCTATTTCGTTTCAGGCGCGCGGAACATCGCGCCGGAAAGCGAGCGCGACAATTGGAGCGCGCGTCAGGCGATGAGGGTGTTCACGACCCGATTGACCCTGGTGACGGCGCGGCTGGAGCGCGCCCCGTACATGGCCGGAGACGTCTTCACCGCGGCGGACATTTCAGTGGGCTATGCGCTGGAGATGGCGCGCAAGAATGTCGGGGTCGTGCTTGGCGACGCCGAACAGGCCTACATGGCGCGGCTACGCGAGCGCGGAGGCTATCAGCGGGCGTTGGCGGCGTGTCACGCCACGCGAGGCTGGTGGACGAGTTAGGCGGCGGATTCATGATCCGGAGCGAGTCGAAAATTCGACCGCCACCCGCCCTCACGCCACCCCGAGCACTCGTACGACCAACCACAACCCGCCGCAGATCACCGCCCAGCCCATGGCCAGGCCCAGTTCGGGATTGTTCTGCCACCATTGGCGCGGCGCGCTCAAAAGCTTGTGTTTCATGTGCCCTCCCCAGGGTTTTGTTACCGTTATCGTGACGGAGCCGTCACTTTACGCAAGCAACTTTCGGTAGCGTGCGACACCGAGGCGATCACCACGCCCGGCGTCTTGCCCGCCCCGTGCTCCGTGCTAGCCTGCGTTGCATAAGAAAACGGGAGGCATGCGCATGGCCAAGCTCAGCTACATGACGGTGGGATCCAACAAGTTGGAGGCGGCCAAGGCCTTCTACGACGCCCTGCTGGGCTCGATCGGCATGGCGGGGATGTACGAGCACCCCTCGGGCGGGCGGCTCTATCGCGGCAAGGGCGTGGGGCTGTTCGGGGTGCTGGGCCCGCATGACGGCAACGCGGCGTGCATCGGCAACGGCACGATGGGCGGCTTCGATTTCGACAGTCGCGAGGAGGTCGACGCCTTCCACGCCAAGGCCCTGGAACTGGGCGGTTCCTGCGAGGGCCCGCCGGGCGAGCGGATGCCGGGCGTCTATTTCGCCTATTTCCGCGACCTCGATGGCAACAAGCTGTGCGGCTATAAGTTCGGTTGATCCCGCTCTTGATGCCGGCGCCGGCCTGAGCCCCTATATCCTCGCCGGAACGCCATCCCGGCGCCGGCGAGGACACTGACCATGAGCATGGATTTGAGCGGCCGCGTGGCCCTGGTCACCGGCGCGTCGTCGGGCTTTGGCGAAGCCGTGGCCCTGGGTCTGGCCAAGGCCGGCGCGAAGGTGGCCCTGGCGGCGCGGCGTGAAGACCGCCTGCGCGACCTGGCCGCCCGGATCCAGGCGAGCGGCGGCGAAGCGGTCGTCATCGTCGCCGACTTCACCGACGAGGCCCAGGCCCAGCGGGCCGTCCACGAAGCCGAGGCGGCGTTCGGCCAAGTCGATATCCTGATCAACAACGCCGGGGTCATGTACCTGGAACCGGTGGCCACGGCGGATCTAGGTCGCTGGCGCGCCATGCTGGAACTGAACCTGCTGGGCCTGATCGCCGCCACCCAGGCCGCCCTGCCCGGCATGACCGCCCGCAAGGACGGCCACATCGTCAACATCGCCTCGACCGCCGGCCACATTTCAAATCCGCTTTCGGCCGCCTACTCCGCCACCAAGTTCGGGGTGATCGGGTTTTCCGAATCCCTGCGCAAGGAGGTCCACAAGGACAATATCCGGGTGTCGGTGATCTCGCCGGGCATGGCCGCCACCGAGCTGCGCGACCACATCGCCGTGCCGGCCGTGCAGAGCGCGTTGAACAAGTCGGCCGCCGCCATGCGCCAGCTGACCGCCGAGGACGTGGCCGACGCCATCCTCTACGCCGTCTCGCGCCCACCGCACGTGATGATCAACGAGATCCTGATGCGCTCGACCGACCAGGAGCGATAGGTCGGCCGCCATCGCCGAGATTTCGCCTTCATTCCCACCCGCGTCCGCCACGATCGAGGCGCAGAGTCACGGCCTCTCGTGAGGAGTCCGCCATGCGCGTGGCCTGGGAAAAGATCGTCGTCGTCCTGTTCAGCGGGGCGGCCTGGCTGATGGTCCTGCTGGCCGCTCCCCACCTGGCGCACGCCCTGCGGGGGCCGCCTCGCCTGTTGGCCCACGCCGGCGCGGGTCGGCGCCGCGACCAGGGTTAGACGGATGGATTTAGCGCTCCGCCGCGAATAGGCTAGAAGGCGTCGGTGAGCCGCGCCGCCCTGCTGTCCCTGACCCTGACCGACTTCCGTTCGTACGAGCGCGCGACCCTGCGTCCGGACGGGGCGAGCGTCTATCTGTTCGGGGCCAATGGGGCGGGCAAGACCAACCTGCTGGAGGCCATCAGCCTGCTGTCACCGGGCAAGGGCCTGCGAGGCTCCAGCCTGACGGAGGTCGGCCGTCGCCTGCCGGGCGAGGCGGGTGGTCGCGCCTGGGCTGTCGCCGCCGAAACCGAAGCCCTCCGAACAGATCTGGGCGACGACGAGCCCGTCCGCCTGGGCACGGGCGTCGAACTGGCCGGCGCGGCGCGCCGCATCGTCCGCATCGAGGGCGAGACCGTCCCGCCCGGCCGCCTGGCCGACCATGTCCGCCCGATCTGGCTGACCCCGACCCAGGACCGGCTGTTCCTCGAGGCGGCCGGCGAGCGGCGCAAGTTCTTCGACCGCCTGGTCTATGCCGGCGAGCCCGACCACGCCCGCCACGCCAACGCCTACGACAAAGCCCAGCGCGAGCGGATGCGGCTGCTGACCGACGCCGCCGAAAGCGGCCAACCCGCCGACGCCATCTGGCTGACCGCGCTCGAAGCGCGGCTCGGCCAGGCCGGGGCCCTGATGGCGTCGGCCCGGGCCCGCACGCTTCTGGCCCTGCAGACCGAAATCGACAGCAGAGGCGACCGCCCCTTCCCCCGCGCCCGCCTGGCCCTGACCGGCGAGTGGGAGAAGCTGGCGCTGGAGGGTGTCGAGACCGCCGAGATCGAGGCCCGATTGGCCGCCGCCCTGGCCGCCGCTCGACCCCGCGACGGCGCCGCCGGACGGGCCCTGACCGGCCCGCACCGGGGCGATCTGGCCATCCATCACGTCGACAAGGACCGTCCCGCCGCGGAATGTTCGACCGGCGAACAGAAAGCGCTGATTCTGAACCTGGTTTTGGCCCAGGCGGCGCGACTTTCGCGTGCGAAGGACGCACCGAATCCTATACTATTGCTCGACGAAGTCGCCGCGCACCTCGACCTGAAAAGGCGAGCCGCTTTGGCCGACGAACTCACGGCGCTCGGGCTCCAGGCCTTTCTCACAGGCACGGACGAGTCGCTGTTCGACCACCTGAAAGGTCGGGCTCTCGGCGTTCGCGTCAGCGAACTCGGCCTGATCGCATTGGAAGACGTATGACCGAAGAGACCAAAGGCCCCGAGGCCGACAACACCGGCGACCGCCTGACCACCGCGGACGGTTCGGAAATGGCGGCCCCCGAAGTGATGACCGGCGAGTACAGCGCCGACTCCATCAAGGTGCTGAAGGGCCTGGACGCGGTGCGCAAGCGCCCCGGCATGTATATCGGCGACACCGATGACGGTTCGGGCCTGCACCACATGGTCTATGAAGTGGTCGATAACGCCATCGACGAGGCCCTGGCCGGTCACGCCACCAAGGTGGAAGTGATCCTCAACGCCGACGGCTCGGTGACGGTCACCGACGACGGTCGTGGCATTCCGGTCGACATCCACGAGGGTGAAGGCGTCTCGGCGGCCGAGGTCATCATGACCCAGCTGCACGCCGGCGGTAAGTTCGACCAGAACAGCTACAAGGTCTCGGGCGGCCTGCACGGCGTGGGCGTCTCGGTGGTCAACGCGCTCAGTGACTGGCTGGAGCTGAAGATCCACCGCAACGGCCACAGCTACCAGATGCGCTTCGAGCGCGGCGACGCGGTGACCTCGCTGGCCCAGACCGGCGACTCGCCCGTTCGCGCCGACGGCCCCAAGGCCGGGACCACCCTGACCGGCACGGAAGTCACCTTCTTCCCCAGCTTGCAAACCTTCGCCTTCATCGAGTTCGATCGGAAGACCCTGGAGCACCGCCTGCGCGAGCTGGCGTTCCTGAATTCGGGCGTGACGATCTATTTCCGCGACCTGCGCGACGCCGAGCCGTGGGAAGAAAAGCTGCACTACGAGGGCGGCATCGAGGCCTTCGTGCGCCACCTCGACAAGGCCAAGACCCCGCTGCTCAAGCAGCCGATCGTCATTCGCGGCCGCAAGGACAAGGTCGAGATCGATCTGGCCCTGTGGTGGAACGACAGCTACCACGAGCACATGCTGTGCTTCACCAACAACATCCCCCAGCGGGATGGCGGCACGCACTTGTCGGCCTTCCGGGGGGCGTTGACCCGGATCATCACCAACTACGCCGAGAGCTCGGGCATCACGAAGAAGGAAAAGGTCAATGTCGGGGGCGAGGACGCCCGCGAAGGCCTGACCTGCGTGCTGTCGGTCAAGGTGCCGGATCCCAAGTTCAGCTCGCAGACCAAGGACAAGCTGGTCTCGTCCGAGGTGCGCCCGGCCGTCGAGAACCTGGTGCAGGAGGGTCTCGCCAGCTGGTTCGAGGAGCATCCGAACGAAGCCAAGGCCATCGTCTCCAAGATCGCCGAGGCCGCCGCCGCCCGTGAGGCCGCGCGCAAGGCCCGTGAACTGACCCGCCGCAAGAGCGCGCTCGACATCACCTCATTACCGGGCAAGCTCGCCGATTGCTCCGAGCGCGACCCGGCCAAGTCCGAGATCTTCATCGTCGAGGGTGACTCGGCCGGCGGCTCGGCCAAACAGGCCCGCAACCGGGAAAACCAGGCGGTGCTGCCCCTGCGCGGCAAGATCCTCAACGTCGAGCGGGCCCGCTTCGACAAGATGCTGTCGTCCGACCAGATCGGCACGCTGATCACGGCGCTCGGCGCCGGCATCGGCCGCGACGACTTCAACCCGGACAAGGTGCGCTACCACAAGATCGTGCTGATGACCGACGCCGACGTCGACGGCGCCCACATCCGCACCCTGCTGCTGACCTTCTTCTATCGTCAGATGCCGGAGCTGATCGAGCGCGGCTACATCTACATCGCCCAGCCGCCGCTCTACAAAGCCGCCAAGGGCAAGTCGTCGCGCTATCTGAAGGATGACTTCGAGATGGACGCCTTCCTGGTCGACGAGGGCGTGGACGGCGCCGAACTGGACCTGGCCTCGGGCGAGCGCCGCATGGCCCAGGACCTGCTGGCCCTGGTCCAGCTGTGCCGTTCGGCCAAGGGCAATATCGATCGCCTGTCACAACGCGCCCCGGCCTTCGCCATCGAACAGGCCGCCTTGGCGGGATTGTTCAGCGACAAGCCGGACATCGCCGCCGCCGCCAAGCGCCTTGATCTGTATGCGGAAGAAGGCGACGGCCCCTGGACCGGCGAGCGCGGCGACACCGCCTATGTGTTCAAGCGCCTGCGTCGCGGCGTCACCGAAAGCGTGGTGCTGGACGACGGTCTGCTGCACGCCGCCGACGCTCGCCGCTGGGCCGAGCGCGCCACGGCCCTGGCCGAGGTGTTCTCCGGCGCGGCGATCTTCCGCCGCAAGGACAAGTCGACCACCGTGCGCGGCCCGCTCGACCTGCTGGGCGCGGTGCTGGACGCCGGCCGCAAGGGCCTGTCGATCCAGCGCTACAAGGGCTTGGGCGAGATGAACCCCGACCAGCTGTGGGAAACCACCCTCGACGTCGAGGCCCGCACCCTGCTGCAGGTGCGCGTCAACCACGCCGACGACGCCGACGACATGTTCAGCCGTCTGATGGGCGACCTGGTCGAACCGCGCCGCGAGTTCATCCAGCAAAACGCCCTGGACGCCGAGGTCGACGTCTAGCGCCTTCGGCCGGCGCTGGCCGAAGCCCGCGCTTCGTGTGAGGATCCCGGCGGGCGTCGAGCCTGGCCGGGAGACGCATGATGACGTCGCAGCCTGAGTTCCACCTCGAACGGCGAGCGCTGATCGCCGGCCTGCTGGCCAGCCTGTGCGGCGGGACGATCGGCTCGGCGCGGGCAGAGCCGCGTTTCAAGGCGCCGGTGGTCGATCGCCTGACGCTGCAGGTGCTGATCGACAACGCCACCTTCGACCCGTTCCTACCCAATCTGGTCCTGCCCGGCCTGGAAGTTCGCCGCGAGACCGGCGACCGGCGGCCTCGGATGTCGCGCCAGGCGCTCAAGGCGGAGTTCGGCCTCTCGATCCTGGGTACGTCACAGACGGGCGACCAGACGCGGCGGGTGCTGGTGGATTTCGGCTACACGCCGGAGACCCGGACCAACAACCTGGCCCTGCTGGGCGTCGATCCCGATCAGTTCGACGCGGCGGTGCTGAGCCACGGCCATCTGGATCACTATGGCGGGTTCGCCGGCCTGTTCGCTGGTCGGGTGAACAAGGATCGCCACCTGCCGCTCTATGTCGGCGGCGAGGAGACCTTCTGCGAGCGGGTGGCGATGATCGCCTCGCCGCCGCCGGTCATGGGGGCGCTGGACCGCGGCGAGTTGGCCCGAGCGGGCCTGCAAGTGCGCATCGCGCCCGAGCCCGCGGTGATCGCCGACCAGGCCTTCACCACCGGCGTCATTCCGCTGAAGTCGTTCGAGCGCGCCGCGATCCCGACGGCGATGCGGGCCGGAGTCGGCTGCGACGCGACCAAGCTGTCGGCGGGCAAGCGCGACGGCCAGACGCCCGATGACGGCGAGCATGAATTGGCCACCTGCTACGTGGTCAAGGATCTGGGGCTGGTGGTGATCTCGTGCTGCAGCCATCGCGGCGTGCTCAACGCCGTCCGCCAGGCCCAGGTCCTGTCGGGGGTCGACAAGGTTCATGCCGTGGTCGGCGGCTTCCACCTGGTCCGCCCCCGCACCGAGGACGAGGCGCGGCGCACCGCGGCGGAGTTCGTCAAGATCGATCCGACCTACATCATCCCGATGCACTGCACCGGCGAGGTCTTCATCGCCGAAGCGACCCGACTGATGCCAAGCAAGGTGATCCGCCCCTATGTGGGCACGCAGCTGGTGTTCGATGGGGCGAGGTGAGTGGGCGCGTCTCGTCCCTACTCCCCAGGCCGCTGAAGCTTCAGCCGCAGGATCCAGGTCCGCGACGGATCGCTGTCGCAATTGTACTGCAACCCGGTGACGTTGTTGTCGGTGCTGCGGCCGCCGGCGATGGTCAGGCACTTGTCGGTCTGGACGTTGCGGATCTGGTGGATGCCATTGCCGCCGACATCGGTGATGTGCCAGGTGCGCGAGGGATCACTGTCGCAGTTGTACTGCAAGGCCGTGACGTTGTTGTCGGTGCTGCGCCCGCCCGCGATCGTCAGGCACTTGCCCGTTCGCACATTGCGGATCTGGTAGATATCGGCGCCGGCCACCTGGTTCAGCGTCCAGCGGCGCGACGGGTGGCTGTCGCAGTTGTACTGCACGGTGTCGACATTGTTCTCGGTCGACTCGCCGCCCGCGATGGTCAGGCACTTGCCGGTCTGGACATTGACCAGCATGACCTGGGCGCCGATCGCGGCGGCGTGCGTGGCTCCGCCCGACACGCAGAGCGTGCCGAGCGTGAAGACGCTCGACACGACCAGGCGGGCCGAGACGCGACGAAGGTTCGTCATGATGTCTCTCCTCGTGACGCGCTTTGAGCGAACGCCACCGATCTCCCCGATCGCGAGCACCATGGCATTTGTCACCAAAAGTTGCAATTGTCCAAAACACTACCTTGTCGGGATTTCATAAAGGGCTACTCGCTTAGTCGTCGGTGAAATACTCGGCGATGGTCGCGTCCAGCGGTTCCAGCTCGAAGGTCGGCGAGCCCGCGCGGTCCAGGGCCCGGCGGATCTGCCAGGCGCTGCGGCCGACATGGATGCCCATGCCGCGCAGCTCCTCGACGATCGCCGCCCGGGTGGCGTCGTCGACCGACTTGTTGTTCTCCAACCGGGCCTGGTCCAGCCGCCAGCCGAAATAGCTGTCGGGCGTCACCTCGACCACCGCGCCAGGGGCCGGCAGCCATTCATAGACCGCGCTCTGGTGGTCGATCGCATGGTCCACATAGCTGGCCAGGCAGTTGCGGTAGCGCCGGGCGGCGTCACGGATCGCCGCCGCCGTCTCCAGCGGTTTCAAACGATCCGTACCCGGATGAGGCGGCTTGGGCAGTTCGCGGCGGAAGTCGTCGGCCACCAGGTTGAACAGCGCCTTGGCGCTGGGCGCCCGGGTCCAGGCCGCGATCCGCTGGGCCAGGACATCGGCCGACAGTCGGCGGCTGAGCAGGGCGTGGGCCTCGGCCAGCAACCGGGCCTGGCCGGCCGTCACCCGCGCCGCGGCCCCGCCCGCGTCGCGCAAGGGCCTGGGCAGGGCGCAGAGCGTGCGCACCTGCACCGGGTCGATCCGCTCGGCGTGGCGTAGGGTCTTGGCGGGCCTCGGGTCGGCCAGCAGAGCCACCAGGCCGCGATAATCCTCCGGCGTCCAGGCGATCTCGCCCAGACGTTCGAGGGCGCGGGTCAGGCCGTCCGGGGCCGGATCGACGACCAGGCGCACGGCCTTGCGCAGCGGCGCCTCCATCAGCTGGGACAGGTCGAAAGGCGCGCGGACTTCCGGCTCCATGGCCAGCATCAGGCAGACCAGATGGCGCCGCGCGGTGGGCGCGGTGACGAAGGCGGTGTGCGGCGCGGGCCACAGGGCGGCCAGCACCTGCGCATAGGCGGGCGCGATCAGGCGCAGCAGAGGCGAGGCGACATCGGTCGGCCTGGCCAGAACGAGGGTGGTCATCGGAAGCTCCCGGCGGCGGCCGGGGTGCGGCCGCGCTAGCGGATCGGTGGGATTCGAACGGAGAAGGGGCCCGGCTCGCTGGACGCGCGCCATCGCAACCCGATCGGGGGTTTGTGCGGCTGTGCGACGTCAAAAGTCATGCGAGGGGCGGCTCCGGAGCGTGGTTATCGGGTCGCGCTGATGTCACGATCCTCAAGGCGCGACAAGGCCGGCGACCGTGCGTTGTGCGCGACGCGCATCGATTGTGACCCAGGAGCCACTGTTCGCCGAACCCGATTGTGTCGCCAACCCGCGCGGATTCCGCTTGCCAAGACCCACTACATAGCCATGTATATGTCTAGCTATATATATGATCCAAAGAGACCGATCATGACCCCCGACACCCTCGCCGACCTGGGCGTGACCTTCCTGGGCAGCCGGATGAAGCGCCTGGCCGAGCGGCTGCAGACCGACGCCGCCGCCACCCTCCAGGCCATGGATCTGCCGATCCAGCCGGCCCAGCAGCAGTTCCTGGCGGTCCTGCGACAGCAGGGGCCTCAGACCGTGGGCGGCATCGCTCAGCACTTGCGGATCAGCCAGCCCACCGCCACCCGCGCCATCCAGGCCCTGATGGAGCAGGGCCTGATCGACGCCAGCCGCGAGGGCCGCGACCAGCGCCAGAAGCTGCTGGCCCTAAGCCCGGCCGGCGAGGCGCTGATGGACAAGCTGGAGCGCGACCTGTGGCCGAGGGTCGAGGCCGCCGCCGTGTCGCTGTGCGGCGGTCGCCACGCCGCCCTGCTGAACGAGATCGCCCTGATCGAGGCCGAGCTGGACCGCCGCTCGCTGGTCGACCGGGTCCTGAAGCCCGACATGACCGTGCGCGACTTCTCCGACGACCTGGCGCAGGCGTTCCACGACATCAACGCCGCCTGGATCTCGCAGATGTTCGTCCTCGAGGAGAACGACGTCACCTTGCTGGAAAACCCTCGCAAACTGATCCTGGACAAGGGTGGCGCGGTGCTGTTCGCCGAGACGCCGGACCTGGGCGTGGTGGGCACGTGCGCCATCATGCGGATGAAGGACGGCTGGTTCGAGCTGACCAAGATGGGCGTTCTCGAAGCAGCGCGCGGCCGCAAGGTCGGCGAGTTCCTGCTGGCCGCGGCCCTGGAACGGGCGCGCGCGATGGGCGTGGCCGACCGGCTGTACCTGCTGACCAACAAGAAGTGCGGGCCGGCCATCCATCTCTACGAGAAGCTGGGCTTCGAGCACGACCCGGAGATCATGCGGCTGTTTGGAAGTCGCTATGAGCGCTGCGACGTGGCGATGAGTTTTCGGGGCTAGGACGAAACCTGGGCCGCGACGGCCTTGAGCACGTCCCGCGCCGCGTTCGGATCCAGCCGCACCTGCAAGCCCCGCTGGCCGCCGTTGATATAGACGCGATCCTGCGCCAGCGCGTCGGCCTCGATCACCGCCGGCAGGGACTTGCGCTGGCCGAAGGGACTGATGCCGCCGACCTTGTAGCCGCTGATCCGTTCGGCGTCGGCGGGCTTCATCATCTGGGCCGACTTGCCGCCGACGGCCGCCGCCAGCTTCTTCATCGCCACCTCCCGGTCCGACGGCACGATGACCAGAACCGGCTTGCCGTCGATCAGGGCCATCAGGGTCTTGAGCACCCGCGCGGGCTCCTCGCCCAAGGCCGCCGCGGCCGCCAGGCCAATGCTATCGGCGTTCGGGTCGTAGTCGTAGGCGTGGACCGTGAAATCGACCCCGGCCTGGGTCAGGGCGAGCGTGGCGGGCGTGGTGCGGGACATGGGGTCACTATAGCCAAGCCGTGGCGAAACCTCGCCCTTCGACGGGCTCAGGGTGAGGTTTTCCGACATCCGGGCCTATGAGATGGTCTCATCCTGAGCTTGTTGAAGGACGAGGACCACGCACTAGTCTTGGCCCCCTCGAAGCTCTATTTCGGGCAGATCGCGTCGCCCTCGTTGGAGGCCAGGCGCACCTCGGTGACCGACAGCGAGAACGCCCCCTTCGTGCTGATCACGAACGGCGCGGTGACATGGTTCATCTTCGCGCCCGCGGCCTGGAAGCAGGACAGCTTGATCTTGACGCTCCGCCATTCGGCTCCGACCGTCTTGGTCATCAGGGGCGTCACGTCCAGCGTGCCGGCGCAGGAGGCGTCGTCGGCGCAGCCGATGCTCATCGACACCGGCTGGGTCGGCCCGGATTCGATCCGATAACGGAGCATCACCGCCATGTCGCCAGTGGTCTGGCGCGACAGGTCGACCGGCGGGCCGTGGATCGCCAACATGCCCTGCCCGGTCCAGTCCGCCTGGCGCGCGTTTTCCTGGGCGCCGGCGTCGACCGCCTTGACGGCCCCCGCTCCCACGAAGTCCATCGCCCAGGGCGCGGGCACGCGGCCGGCGACGAAATAGCGGTCGACGCTGCCGGCGGCGGCCACATTACCCGGGTCCTCCGGCAGCACCCCGACCTTGGCCCCCGTGGCGTAGGACAGGCCATAGCCATAGGCGAACTGCGGATCGTAGCCCGGCTGACCGCGATTGAGCGGCCCCTGGTCGGCGCGCTTGGGCCAGGAGAAGCCGAGCTTGCCCTGGAAGTCGCGCGGGGGCTTGCCGTCCTTGCCGGCCACCAGCACGTCGGCCACCCCGCCGCCCTCGCTGCCCGGCAGCCAGGCGGCGACGAAGGCGTCCGAGGCGTTGATCTCGGGATTGGTCCACAGCGGCCGTCCCGACAGGAACACCGACACCACGGGAATGCCCTGGGCCTTGAGCGACTTGATCAGCGCCAGGTCGGTCTTGTCGTTCAACTGGTAGCCGAGGTTGGCGACATCGCCCTGGAACTCGGCATAGGGGTCCTCGCCGAACACCACGATGGCGACATCGGGCTTGGTCTTGAATTGGCCGTCGGCCGCCAGCTCGGCCTGGCCGCCGCCGGCCTTCACGGCCTGCTCGATGCCGCCCCAGATCGACTGGCCGTGCGGGAAGTCGCTGTTCTTGTTGCCCGTGCCCTGCCAGGTCAGGGTCCAGCCGCCGGCCGCCTTGCCGATGTCGTCGGCGGCGCCGGCCACCAGAACGCGCGCGCCCGGCTTGACCGGCAGGACGCCGTCATTCTTCAGCAGCACCAGCGACTTGGCCACCGCTTCGCGGGCGATGGCGCGATGGTCGGCCGCGCCCAGGCGGTCGAACCGGCCCTGCACCGTCGGCGCGACGCGCTCGAACAGCCCGGCCTTGACCTTGACCCTCAGGATACGCCGCACCGCGTCGTCCAGCCGTGCCGCCGGGATCTCGCCCGACTTCACCTGGGCCAGGGTGTTGTCATAGAGGCCCTTCCAGCTGTCGGGGGCCATGTACATGTCGAGCCCGGCGTTCATCGCCTGGGGGCAGCTGTCATTGGTGCAGCCCGCCAGCTGTCCGTGGGCGTTCCAGTCACTGACCACGAAGCCCTGGAAGCCCATCCGGCCCTTCAGCACGTCGGTGATCAGGGTCTTGTTGCCGGTGATCTTCTGGCCGTTCCAGCTGGAGAACGAGGCCATCACCGTCAGGATGCCAGCGTCGATACTGGGCGGATAGCCCTGGGCATGGATGGCGACCAGCTCGCTTTCCGGGACCAGGGCGTCGCCCTGATCCTTGCCCCCCTGCGTGCCACCGTCCGCCAGGAAGTGCTTGGCCGAGCCGGCGATGTGGCCCGCGCCGAGGGTCTGGCCGATCTTCAGTTCGCCCTGCAGGCCCAGGGTCATGGGGCCAGAATAGGACTTCACCACCTCCGGATCCTCGGCATAACCCTCGTAGCTGCGCCCCCAGCGGTCGTCGCGCGGCACGGCCACGGTGGGGCCGAAAGTCCAGTCGCCGCCGACCACCGCCAC
>FTJN01000798.1_pt2 | contig 25953 bp, 30 predicted proteins | sample 1658361 | NCBI WGS metagenome assembly FTJN01 (sample SAMEA3914819, study PRJEB12502) | metagenome | biome: forest; material: soil | place: Canada | collected 2010-06-26 | depth 0.3 m
TTCTCGACGATGGTCTCGACCCGGCCGCGCTTGACCATGGCGATCACCAGGTCGAGGTCGGGCGCATGGTCCTGCTCGCGGGTCTGTTCTTCACAGCGCAGCAGGCAGCCGCGCTTGCCCGCCTCGGTCAAGCTGGCGCGCCACTCGCCGTCCTTACCGTTGAACACCAGGATCTCGTCGCCGACTCCGAGCCGCATCACGGCGGTCAGGTAGCGCGACTGCTCGACGGACGGCGCGACGCCGGCGCCGACTTTCAGGGGATGGGGAACGAAAAGACGGATCATGGGCTCCTTCTAGCGCAACTGAACGATCCGGGGGTAGGCTCGACGCATGACCAAGTCAGACGAATACGAAGCCGAGCTTCGCGATCTTCAGCTGGCCCTGATCGACCTGCAGCGGCAGGCCATCAAGGAAGGCTGGAAGACCGTCACCGTGTTCGAGGGGCGCGACGCGGCCGGCAAGGACGGGGCCATCGCCCGCCTGACCGAGCACGCCCACCGCCGCGCCACCCAGGTGATCTCCCTGCCCGCCCCCAGCGAGCGCGAGCGCAGCGAGTGGTACTTCCAGCGCTATGTCCGCCATCTGCCCGCCGCCGGCGAGGCCGTGGTTTTCAACCGCTCCTGGTACAACCGCGCCGGGGTCGAACGGGTGATGGGCTTTTCCAAGCCGGACGAGCAGGAGCAGTTCCTGCGCGACGTGCCGGCCTTCGAGCTGATGCTGGTGCAGAACGGGGTCAGGCTGACCAAGTTCTGGCTCGACATCGACCAGGACACCCAGGCCGAACGCCTGAAGGCCCGCCGCGAGGAGCCGCTGAAAGCCTTCAAGGTCAGCGATCTGGACGCCGTGGCCCAGGCCAAGTGGGACGACTATTCGGAAGCTCGCGACGAGATGCTGATGCGCACCCACTCCACGCCCGCCCCCTGGGTCTGCGTGCGGGCCAACCACAAGAAGGCCGCGCGGCTCAACATCCTGCGCTGGCTGCTGCACGTTTCGGCGCCGAAGAAGCTGCTGAAGGGGATCGAGCGGCCGGACCCGGAAGTGATCTTCAAGTTCGAGCCGGCGGCGCTGACGGATGGGCGGCTGGCGAAGTAAGCCCCCTCAGTCGCTACGCGACAGCTCCCCCAGAGGGGGAGCATCTGGAAGGCTCCGTGCCAAACGGATCCTCCCCCTTTGGGGGAGGTGGCCCAGAGGGCCGGAGGGGGTTAGCGGCGGTGGGTGCTCAATCCACGTCCCACTCAAACGCCGGATCCAGCCAGTCCCCGATCCGCCCATCCGGCCGCGCCAACCCGAAGATCCGCGCCATCTCGGCATCCGACAGCGCGAAGTCGAAAATGTCGAAATTCTCCGCCAACCGCGCCGGATTGCGGGTGCGCGGGATGGTCACCACGCCCTGCTGGACCTGCCAGCGCAGGGTGACCTGGCCGGGCGTCTTGCCATGGGCCTGGCCGATCTCGATCAGCACCGGATCATCGGCGATCTTGCCCTGGGCCAGGGGCGACCAGGCCGTGACCGTCGAGCTCAACGCCTTGGCCTTGGCGATCACGGTCTTCTGCGACAGGTAGGGATGGTACTCGACCTGGTTGGTGGCGACCTGGGCGTCCGAGGCGGCCTGGGCCTTGGCCAGGACGGCGGACGGGAAGTTCGAGACGCCGATGGCCCGGGTCAGGCCCCGGTCGCGCACGTCGTTCAGCGCCGCCATGGTCTCGGCCAGGGCCGGCTTGGGCTTGGGCCAGTGCAGCAAGAGTAGGTCGACCTGCGGCACCTTCAGGCGCTTGAGGCTGGCCTCGACCGACTTCTGCAAGTCGCCTTGGGCGAACTGGTCGACCCAGACCTTGGTGGTCAGGAAGATCTCGCCGCGCGACACGCCGGTGGCCGCCAGGGCCGCGCCGACATGCTGCTCGTTGCGATAGGCCTGGGCGGTGTCGATGTGGCGGTAGCCCAGCTCCAGGGCCTTCTCGACCAGGGGCTGGACCTCGCCGTCGCCCAGCTGCCAGGTGCCCAGGCCGACGACCGGGATTTCCACGTCGCCCGCGCGGACGTCCGGGATGGAGTGGGGCATGGCGGTCTTTTTCCCAGGGAGGGGCGGGAGGGCTCAGGCCGATATAGGCGCTCGCGCCGTCCGCGTCAGCCGCCGTTGCAGATGCTGCAGGCCGGTCAGGGCCAGGGTCACGGCATGGAAGCCCGCGCCCATCAGCAGCATCGTCACCAGCACCGCGCCATAGCCGCGCTTGGCCACATCGAGGAACGGATAGGGATAAAAGCCGGTGACCGCTCCGTGGAGCAGCGACCAGGCGCCATAGGCCAGCGGAAAGACCAGCGCCTTCCAGGCCGAGCCCCACTTGGCGGCCTCGCTCGGCGGGAAGACCAGGAAGTCGATCAGGAACAGGACCGGGGTCACGGTGTGCAGCAGGACGTCGGCCAGCAGTTGCAGGCCGGTCGGCCGCCAAAGACCCGCCAGCAGGGTGTGATAAATGCCCGCCGTCACCGCGATATAGACCCCGACCGCCACGCGGCCGCCGGCCCGGCTCGCCCAGCGTCCAAGCGCTCGGTCCGGCGCCAGGATCGGCGCGGCCAACACCGCGCCCACCGCGATGTTGCTGAGCACGGTGAAGAAGCTGAAGAATTTGACGATCGCGTGCGCCGCCTCGGCCGGCGGGCGGCCGTGGACCATGAGCCAGAACTGCAGCGCCACGCCCAGCCAGACGATCGCCGCCGCGCTCCCGCGCAAAAGGGTCTTCATGCCTTGTCCTCATCGTAGGTCTTGAGCAGTTTCTTGGGCGCGGTCGCCCGCCACCGGCGCTCCAGGAACCGCTCCACCGTGCCGGCCTCGGCGCGCGACAGGCGGATCAGGACGTAGGGGTAACCCTTGTAGTGGTCGGTGACGAAGAAGGTCTCGGGTTCGGCCTCGATCAGCATCTCGCGCTCGTCGAAGCCGACGCCCGGGCAGACCAGGGTGTCGCCGTCGTCCCAGACCCGGGTCAGGAACTTGCCGTGCGCCTTCAGGCACGGATGGCCGTAGGCCGTTCCGTCCGTCACCCCAGGCAGTTTGAACGCAAAAGCTCTGACGTCTTCGAAGGTCATGGCCAAAGTCCTTGGCGCCGTCCACGGCGCGACTATAGGGGGAAGATGGACGCTGAAAACACCCGGTCCCATTCCACCCTGCCGTCGATCCTGGCCTCGCCGGTCCTGGTGCTGGGCGCCACCAGCCTGATCGGCGAATTCCTGCTGGCGCGGCTGAACGCGGCGGGGATCGAACCGATCTCGCTGAGCCGCCGCCCGCCCACCGACGACGTCTGCTGGGTGGACGGCGACCTGGCCGATCCCAACCTGGCCGACGAACTGCCGGCCATCGCCACGGTGTTTTCGCTGTCGCCGATCTGGCTGCTGCCCCAGGCCCTGGCGGCGCTGAAGGCGCGCGGCATGGTGCGGCTGGTGGCCTTCTCCTCGACCAGCCGTTTCACCAAGCTGGACTCGCCGAACGCCGCCGAGCGGGCCGTGGCCCAGTCGCTGGCCGAAGCCGAGGCCAAGGTCGAGGCGTTCTGCGCCGCCCATGAGGTGGCCTGGACCATCCTTCGGCCGACCCTGATCTATCTCGAGGGCCGCGACGCCAATGTCAGCCGGCTGGCCGGCTTGATCCGGCGCTTCAAGGTGCTGCCGCTGTCGGGCCAGGGCGAGGGCCTGCGCCAACCGGTCCATGCCGCTGACCTGGCAGAAGGCGCGATCGCCGCCGCCACGGCCGCCGCCGCTCACGACCGGGCCTATGACCTGGTCGGCGGCGAGACCCTGACCTATCGCGTGATGGCCGAGCGGATCTATGCGGGCCTGGGCCGCCGCCCAGCGATCCTCAGCCTGCCGACCTGGCTGTTTCGCTTGCTGCTGACCTTGGCCAAGCCGTTCTATCCCGGCGCCACCGCGACCATGGGCGACCGCATGGCCCAGGACCTGACCTTCGACGACGCGGACGCGCGGCGGGATTTCGGATGGAAGCCCAGGGATTTCCGGCCGAAGTTTTGAGGGGGCTTCGGTCCGGGCGTGCCCAAATGACCTCTCTCTAGGAGAGAGGGGTCTTCGGGGCCGCCCCTCCGCCCTCCACATCGCTCAGCACCATGGCGAACGGGACCTGCTCGCCGTCGCGCTCGACATAGCCGCTGACCAGCTTGTGGTCGGGATCCAGCACGCCCAGGTCGACATCCTCGGTGGGGAACATCACCACCCGGCGGTCGCCGATGCAGATCAGAAGCTCAAAGCCATGCAGGGCCCGGCGCGACATGGCCTTGAGCCGCGAATAATAGGGCTCGCGCTTCCACGACACCGGCTTTCCGGGATCGACCACCACGTTCAGCCGCTTGCCGTCACGGTCGGGATACATCAGGAAGCCGGCCTTGTCGGGACGCCAGGTGGTGTCGAGCCTTTCCGAGGTCAGCCACAGGCAGTGGAAACCCCGGCAGGCCTGGGGCCGGCCGTCATAGTCGCCGCAGCCCGAGCCCTTGCGGAACACGCCGCACCACTGGCCGGCCGGCTTGGCCAGCTCGCTGATGTGCAGCACCTTGCAGCACATGCCGCAGTCGCCGCACGACTTGGACGGGGCGGGGGTGGAAACGAGGTCGCTCATGCGGGCATCTCGCGCACCAGGCCGTGGTCGACATCGCGATCGGGCAGGATCGTGAAGCCGCGCCGTCCGACCAGCACATTGAGGGTCAGGCCCTGGGCCGCGCCGCGCGCCGCCCACGCCTTGAACGTGTCGTGGAACGGGGCCTTGCGCCAGGCCTCGGGCGAGGCCGGATCGACTTCGACCACCAGGGCCTGGCCGTCGTTCTCACGATGCAGGATGAAGCGCGCGCGGTCGGGCCGCCAGCGATCGTCCAGATTGGGCGCGTTCAGCCAATAGCAGGCGAAGTCGGCGCAGGCCTTGGGACGGTCGACATAGATCCCGCAGCCGGCGCCCTTGCGGTAGTGGCCACACCAAGCGTGCGGCGGCTTGTCGATGGCCGCCACGCCCATCAGCTTGCAGCACATTCCGCAATCGCCGCAGGTCCTGGGCTCCACCACCGTCCGTCACTCCGCGATCGTCCGGAGACGGATTTATCGCGGTTTCGTGACGGTTTTTCGCGCGTGCCCGCTCAGGTCTCGCTCCACACCGCCAGCTCGTTGCCGGACGGGTCGGTGAAGTGGAAGCGCCGCCCGCCCGGGAAGCTGAAGATCGGCTTGGTGATCACGGCCCCCGCCGCCGCGACCTTGGCCGCCATGGCCTCGATGTCATGGGCGTAGAGCACCACCAGGGGCCGGTCGGTCGAGCCCTCTTGCGGGGTGGCGAAGCCGCCATCGGCGCCCTGGCCCTCGAAGGCCGCGTAGTCGGGGCCATAGTCGGTGAAGGCCCAGCCAAAGGCCGCCGTGTAGAAGGCCTTGGTGGCCGGCAGGTCGCCAGCGGGCCATTCGATATAGTCGATCTTGCCGTCTTCGCGCATGGCCTCGCCCTCTGTTTGTTCTCTTATTGTTCTAGATCGACACTATGGCAGAGTCCAGACGCTGGTGCGCTTGACCGCCATGTCCTCCAGCTCGCGCGTGGTCGGCACCTGGTATTCGGCCAGCTTCACCAGGCCGTCCTTGGGAAAATAGGTTCGGCCCGGATCGCCGATCAGCACGGTGGCTCCCGCCGCCCGGCCCAAGGTCAGCCAGGCCATCACCGCCTCGGCCATCGGCCGCTCGTAACAGATGTCGCCGGCCAGCAGCACATCGATCGCGGGCGGCGGAGCGTCCAGAAGATCGACCTCGGTGAACGCCACCTCGACCCCGTTGAGCTCGGCGTTCAGGCCGATCGCCGCCTCGCAGAACACGTCGATATCGGCCGCCAGCACGCTGGCCGCGCCCGCCTTCATCGCCGCGATGGCCACTAGGCCCGAGCCGCTGGCGAAGTCGATCACCCGCTTGCCGGCCACTGATTCGGGATGATCCAGAATGTAGCGGGCCAGGGCCTGGCCGCCCGCCCAGGCGAAGGCCCAGAACGGCGGTGGCAGGCCGATCTCGGCCAGGGCCTCCTCGGTCAGCTTCCAGATCGGCGTTATTTCATCGGCCAGGTAAAGCGTCAGTTCGGGCGTGTGCGGCGGGGCCTGAGGCCTTGTGTTGCCAAGGATGAAGGCCCGGCGGCCGGTCAGGGCCTGGTCGATACGGGGTGCTTTCATGTCGGATTGGCGACAACCGAAGGTTCTTGACGAAACGATGCAACTGTTTAGCGATTTCCCACGGCCAAGTTGGGCCTGTAATTCGTTTTCGGGGGAATACCATGAAGTTCAACACCCGGCTCGCCCTTCGGGCGACCTTGGTGGCCTGCGCCACGCTCAGCCTCGGCGCTTGCGCCACGGTGACCCGCGGGTCGCACCAGGCCTGGACCGTCGAGACCACGCCAGGCGGCGCGGCCGCCAAGACCAATATCGGTTTTGCCTGCGACGCCACGCCCTGCACCTGGAAGATGGCGCGCAAGACCGAGTTCGACATCACCGTGACCAAGCCGGGCTACAAGCCCTACACCACCCACATCACCAACCAAATCAGCGGCAAGGGCGGCACGGCCCTGGCCGGCAACGTTCTGGTCGGCGGCCTGATCGGTATCGGCGTCGATGCCGCGACCGGCGCCAGCAAGGACCTGACGCCCAACCCGCTGCGGGTGACCCTGGAGCCCGAAGGCGCCGTCGCCGACGCCGCCACCGCGGCCGCTCCGATCAACTAGGCCTATCGCTCTAGGTGGCGGCCGGCGCCTTGCCGGACGCCGCCTAGAGCACGATCGCGGGATCTCGACGCGCCAGCCTGATCGTTGATCTGGACTTCGTGCCCGTCGCGCGACAAGCGAGAGCTTGACGAACCCCCTCAACCCTATAGCGGTAGCTACCGCCCCCACCTGGGAAGCGGTCATTCCCGGGGGGAAACACCATGAAGATCAACAACCGGCTCGCCTTTACGGCGACCGTTTTCGCGTGCGCGTCGCTCAGTCTTGGAGCCTGTGCGACCAACCAGAAGATCTCGACCAACCAACTCTCCGACAGCAGCTTGACCTGCACGCAGATTGTGTCCCAGGACAAGGAACTCGACGCGATCCTTGAGAAAGCCAAGCATAACAAGGGCGTCAGCGGGGCCAATGTCGCGGCCGTTCTGCTGTTCTGGCCTGCCGCTGTCGGCAACTATATGGATGCGGATAAGGCAGAAGAACTGGTCGTAAAGCGCAAGGCCGTGCTCGCCGAGTTGCACACAGCCAAGGGCTGTTCCAAGTCAGCCGCCGCGTCGACCAACGCGCCGATCAACTAGGCCTATCGCTCTAGGCGGCGGCCGGCGCCTTGCCGGACGCCGCCTTCAGCACCGACAGATAGCCGGGGGCGGTCAGCATGCCGCCGGTCAGGCCCTTCTGTTCCAGCAAACGATGCGCCTTGGGCAGGTTCCAGCACGGCATGTGCATGAACAGGTGATGCTCGGCGTGGAAGTTGACGTGGTAGGGCGCGATCAGCGCCCGCTCGATCCAGTTGGCCCGGGTGGTGCGGGCATGGCGGAATGGGTCGGGCTCGTCCTTGGCCACCAGGGCGTGCTCGGCGATGTTGCGCAGGCGCGTGACCAGCGGAAACCAGGTCGCCATCGGCACGATCCACAGGGCCAGCCAGGCCCACCACAGCCCCATGGCGCTCAGCGCGACCAGCAGGCCCAGGTTCCACAGCAGGAACGGTCCCTGCCGCGCGACCTCGCCGCTGAAGATAGCGCCCTTCGGCTGCCCCTCGCCCTTCGCGCCTTTCAGCTTGCCCAACAGCGGTCCGAACCGCTGCTTGAAGAAGGTCTGGCCGGTCAGGTCGCGGACGATCTTGCGGCGTAGCGAGGCGCGGGTGGTCGGGAACGGAGCCGACAGGATCAGGTCCGGGTCCTCGGCCTGCTGGGCGTATTTGTGATGGGTCAGGTGATAGGGCCGATACTTGGCCAAGGTCGCCCCGGTGGGCGCGGCGCACAGCCACTCGCCGACCCAGTCGTTGATCTTCAGGTTGGGATGCAAGCCCCCGTGCGCGGCCTCGTGCATCAGAATCGCCAGGCCCAGCTGGCGCGCGCCGATCAGCATCACCGCCAGGATATAGGTCAGCGGGTTGGGCCAGATCACGAACACCGCGCCGGCCGCCAGGATCACCGCCCAGGCGTGGGCGACCAGGGCCAGCCCGATCCAGCGCGAGCGCGCCGACAGCGGGGCCCATTCGGCGGGCGTGAACAGTTCCTGCGGCTTGATACGGGACGCGACGGCCATGGAACCATCATGCCACATTCACCTTGGCTCTTACAGAATGACCCGACGTCACGCCTTTCGGAGACCGCCATGCGCCTGCTTCTGACCGCCCTCGCCCTGAGCCTCGCCGTTCCTGTCGTCGCGCACGCCGCCAGTTTCGACTGCGCCAAGGCCCGCTCGCAAGACGAGAAGGCGATCTGCGCCAGCCTGGCCCTGAACGACAAGGATGTGCGCATGTCGGTGCTCTACGACATCAACAAGCGCACCCTGGCCATGGGCGGTCGCGGCGCGCTGGAAGACGCTCAGCGCCAGTGGCTGCGGGATCGTCGGGGCTGCGGGGCCAACCGGGCGTGCCTGAACCGCGCCTATGACAAACGGCTGGACGAGCTGGATCGCAGCATGGAGCGGATCTATCGCAATGGGCCGTTCTGAGGCGGCGAAGGCCCCCTCCGGCCCTCTGGGCCACCTCCCCCAACGGGGGAGGATTTAGTGGGGCGGCGCCAGATAGATGCTCCCCCTCTGGGGGAGCTGTCGCGGAGCGACTGAGGGGGTCTCCCTGCGCGCCCTAAAACCCACCCGGCTTCCACAGCCCCGCCACCAGGGCCAGGAACAGCACGAACCCCGCCTGGGTGTTGGACTTGAACAGCGCCAGGGCCCCGACCGGATCCTCGATCCGCACGGCCGCCGCCTGGCGTGAGAGGTGGACGGCGAACAGCGCCGCCAGCGGCAGGAACAGCGGCCCGACGTCACCCGCCCAGGCCGCCGCGATCACCAGCACGAAACAGGCGATGTAGAAGGCCAGCACGCCCTTTTGCACATGCGCGCCGAGCCGGCGGGTCGACGACTTCACCCCGGCCAGGGCGTCGTCCTCGATGTCCTGGATGGCGTAGATCGTGTCGTAGCCCAGGGTCCAGAAGAGGCCCGAGGCGTAGAGCAGCACGGCGGGCCAGGCCAGGGTGTGGGTGGCCGCCGCATAGCCCAGCAGCGCGCCCCAGTTGAAGGTCAGGCCCAGCCAGGCCTGCGGCCACCAGGTAATGCGCTTCATGAACGGATAGGCCGCCACCAGGGCCAGCGAGGCGACGCCCAGGCCAATGGCCAGCCAGCCGAGGCACACCAGAATTCCGAAGCTGATCAGGCAGCAGCCGATCACGAAGCCCCAGGCCTGCTTGACGCTGATCAGGCCGGCCGGGATCGGGCGCATCGCCGTGCGGCTGACCTGGGCGTCGAAATCGCGGTCGACGATGTCGTTGAAGGCGCAGCCGGCCGCCCGCATCAGGGCCGCCCCGACGAAGAAGGCGATCAGCAGCAGTGGGTTGGGCAGTTGCCCCTTGCCGGCCGCCGCCAGCGCGATGCCTTGCCAGCCGGGCAGCATCAGCAGCCAGATCCCCGCCGGCCGGTCGAACCGGCCCAGCTTCAGCCAGGGGCGCAGGGCCGGCGGCGCATGGCGGTCGACCCAGTTGCCGGCGGCGGCGTCGGGCAGGATGGCGGTGGCCGGGGTGTCGGGCGAGCTCATCACCCAGGCTTAGCCCCGCGATCGCGCCTCGCGCAACGGCTGGAGATTGGCGAAGGCTCCGGGCGCCGTTAGAAACAGTCACGAGGGTCAAGCGAGCGGGGCGTCGATGTTTCCTTTTTCGGTCGATGGCCGGGTACGGCTTGAAGGCGCTCGGAACGATGATCAAATCCTGAAAGGGGTGCAGGATCGGCTCGACGCGACCGGCGCCGCGTGGTCGGCGATCCGCGACGGCGTCGTCATCTTCCGGATGACCCTCAACCAGACGGGCGGCCGGTGGAACATTCTGGCGCCCTACGAGCGCGGCGAGATTCGCATCGTTCGTCAGCAGGGCGGGTCCTGGTTGACCTACCGCAACAGCGTGCGGCGGATGCTCGCCATCACGACGGGCTTGAGTCTGGCGTTCGGCCTCCTGGCTGGAGTGACCGGACAGAACCTCGTCTTCGGCGTGGCGATATGGGGCGCCGCCTGGCTCTGGCTGTTTGGCATGAACTATCTGGTCGCCGCCGCGCGCTTTGGGGGCTGGCTGGCGCGCGCCGCCTGACGCCGGCGCTACCCGCCCCACCACCGCGCGACGGGCAAGGTCAGGGCCAGGCCCAACATCAGCAGGCAGACCAGCAGATAGGCGGCGATGGCGGTACGCAACTGTCGGGAACGCAACTGTCGGGGTGTATCGATCCTCATGGACGGGCTCCCGGACGACATTGGACGCCCGGCACACTGAGACCGGCCAAGCTGGCCCCGCCATCAGGGAATCCCTTATTTTTCTCTCGCAGAACCCTGAAGGCCCCAGATCTCCGCGAGGCTGGCGCGACGACCGCCGATCCCCCACATTGCCAGCGATGACCGACACCCCTCGCCCGCCGCGCAAGCGCCTGTCCCGCCCCGTTCACTGGGCGCTGGACGGCCTGGGCGCGGCGCTGGTGGCCATCGGCGCGGTGGGCATCGTCACACCCGGCCTGCCGACCACGGTGTTCTGGATCGGGGCGGTGATGTGCTTCCTCAAGACCCGGCCCCATGCCGTGCGGCCGCTGCTGCGCACGCCGATCATCGGGCCGGCCATCCGCTGGTACCTGCGCTGGCGGCCGTTTGGTGGGTCGAAAAAGCGGCGCTGAGCGCCTATCTACCCTCCACCATGACCGAAGCCCCTGATGAAGACGAACACGGCGAACGCCGTCGCGCCCTGAGCAACACCCAGGTGCTGGGCTTCATCGCCCGCTTCTGGCTGCGCCGGAAAGGCCTGTTCGCGGCCGGGGTGTTCCTGACCCTGGCGGCGATCTGCTTCGACCTGGCCCTGCCCCCGATCTCCGGCCTGCTGATCAACACCATCAACAAGGGCCCTTCGGCGGTCGACGCGGCCTGGGGCGCCTGGGCGGCCTTTGTCGGCGTCTATCTGGCCTTCTCGCTGATCCGCAACCTGGCCATGCGGTTCTGGATCCCGCTGGCGGCCCGCAACATGGAAGAGATGACCAACGAGGGTTACGCCCGCGTCCAGGCCTTCTCGTCCGACTGGCACGCCGACAGCTTCGCCGGCGCCACGGTGCGCAAGCTGACCCGCGCCATGTGGGGCTATGACAGCGTGACCGACGCGGTGACCATCTGGCTGGCCCCCAGCCTGGTCGTGCTGGTCGGCCTGTCGGTGATGCTGCTGCTGCGCCAGCCCCTGGCCGGCGGCGTGGCCCTGGTGGTGGTCGCCGCCTACATCACCGTCAACCTGGTGGTCACCACCCGTTACGTGCGCCCGGCCAACCTGAAGTCCAACGCGCTGGATTCGAAGATCGGCGGCGGGCTGGCCGACGCCGTGACCTCCAACCCCACCGTCAAGAGCTTCGGCGCCGAAGCCCGCGAGAGCGCCCGCGTCGCCGAGGTCACCGCCGCCTGGCGCGAGGCGGTGATGGTCACCTGGCACAAGTTCACCAATGTCTGGCTGGGCCAGAACCTGCTGCTGGTCCTGCTGCAAGGCGGCATGACGGCGGCGATGATCCACGCCTGGTCCAAGGGCACGGCGACGCCCGGCGACGTGGTGTTCGCCATCACCGCCTTCATGGTGATGAGCGGCTATCTGCGAAACATGGGCGAGAACATCCGCATGCTGCAGAAGGGCCTGGACGACACCGAGGACCTGGCCGCCTGGCAGGGCCTGGCGCCGCAGATCGCCGACGTCCTGGATGCGCCCGACTTCGTGCGCGGCCCCGGCGAGATCGCCTTCGAGGATGTGACCTTCCGCTACAAGTCGGCCGGCGCGCCGCTGTACGACCACTTCTCGCTGACCATCGCGCCGGGCGAGCGGGTGGCCCTGGTCGGGCCGACGGGCTCGGGCAAGTCGACCTTCGTCAAGCTGGTCCAGCGCCTGCACGATCTGCAGGGCGGGCGGATCGTCATCGACGGCCAGGACGTGGCCGAGGTGACACAGGGCTCCCTGCGCCGCGCCATCGCCGTGGTGCCGCAGGACCCGGCCCTGTTCCACCGCTCCCTGCGCGACAACATCGCCTATGGCCGCCCCGACGCCACCGACGAAGAGGTCGTAGCCGCCGCCAAGAAGGCTCGCGCCCACGAGTTCATCCTGCGCCTGCCCCAGGGCTACGACACACTGGTCGGCGAGCGCGGGATCAAGCTGTCGGGCGGCGAGCGCCAGCGCGTGGCCATCGCCCGCGCCTTCCTGACCGACGCCCCGATCCTGGTGATGGACGAGGCCACCTCCTCGCTCGACGTCGAGACCGAGGGCCAGGTGCAGGAGGCCGCCGAGGCCCTGATGCACGGCCGCACCACGATCGTCATCGCCCACCGCCTGTCGACCGTGCGCGGCGCCGACCGCATCCTCGTGTTCCAGAACGGCCGCGTCGTCGAGGAAGGCCGCCACGGCGAGCTGAAGGCGGCCGGCGGGGTCTATGCCCGACTGAACGCGGTCAGCGAGGGCGTCTAGTCGTCTGACCGCCCCGGCTGGGCGGGGGCGTCTCGATCTCCAGGTCGTCCTCGAACACCAGGTCCTCGATCGGAAGTTCGACCAGGAGTTCGCCCAACTTGACGCCCGCCCCGGTCTTCTTCGGCGGGACCTTGGGTTCCGGCGTCGAGGGCGGCGGAGCCGGCGGCGTGACGGGCGGAGGCGCGGGCGTGGAGGGGGCGGGACGCGGCGGGGTCTCCTTCTTGGGGTGGACGATCAGCTCGACCAGCTTCTCAAGATCGGCCGGCGTCAGGGGCCGCATGCCGGTGCGCAGCAGATCCAGCAGACGCTTGCGGAACACCTCGTCGACATCCGTGCCGCAGCACTTGTTCTTCAGCACGAAATCGGCGGCCTCGGCCTCGCAGAAATCGACCACCTGATTGCCGTCGAAATCCTGAACGGTGACCACGAAGATCACCGTGCCGCCGTTGCGGAAGATCTCGGTGCAGGGCACGTCGATCGTGAACTGGACGTCGTAGACGGCGTCCACCTCCTGGTCGCCGCGCTTGGGGATCTTCGAGCCGGCGTCGCCCGCGAAGCTGATGCGCGGATTGGCCTGGGAACCGGCCGGCCCCATGCTCTGCACCTTGACGAACCGGATCGGTTCTTCCTGGCATACGACCTTCAGCGACAGCGTGAACTCGACGCTGTCGCCCTTGCAGACGGGGCGCAGGTTGTCGGTGACGAAGACGTCGGGCGCCAGGTCGTCGACCAGGTCGAACAGGTCCTTCGGATGGCGGACGATCTTGCTGTACTTGTGCCCGTCGTGGTGCTCGATCCGGTAGCGCTCGCCGTCGCCGATGAAGCGCTCGATCAGCCGGGCCAGGGCGTCGCGGGCCAATGGACCCAGCAGGTCCAGCAGGATCTTCAACAGGTCGGGATCCAGGCCCGTGGCCCCGCCGGCCACGCCCCCGCCGAACTTGCCGAAGATGCGCCCCAGGGCGGCGGCGATCTCCTCGGGCGTCGGACCGGCGCCGCCCGGCTTGTTGGCGGCGGCCTTCTTGAGCGTCTCGATCAGGTCCTTGACGGTGTCCTCGTCGAAGCTCTCCTTGAGCTTGGCGGCGATGCTGTCCCAGTCCATGGCTGTCCTCCCAGGGGGTCGAACGCGCACGCTTCACAGGGCCCCGGCGACGACCGGAGTCAATTCAAAGAACAGCGTTATCTTAACGCAACCCCGACGCGCCGTTAAGCGCTGAATCGCGCGACGGGGGAGTGGGACTAGCCTACGGCTTGACCCAGGTCTTGGCGGCCTCGGCCTCGTTCTGCTGCCCCGGTTCATAAAAGCCGCAGCGGGTCTGTTCGAGCGACAGGTGGAAGCGGCGCCCCCGAATCTCCAGGTCGTTGATGTAGGACGGCACGCCCTTCAGATCGCCCGAGGCGAAGATCTCGCTGGCGCTGGTCCCCCGGCAATTGGGGAGCCGGAAATAGCCGTACTCCTCCCAGTCGCCCTGAACCGGGCGTAGCCGATAAACGACGATCCGATCATCGCTGCCGCCCTCGCCGGTGATCAGCACCTCCGGCCCGCCGACGCCGTCGATGTCGCGCACCAGCGCCACGCAACGGTCGCCAGGCTCGCAGAATGGAATGCGCATGGCGCCGGGCTTGGTGTACTGGCGCTGGAAGCTCTCCGGCAGCGCCGCGCCCTTGGGATAGACCGTCACCGTCTTCAGCTGCTCGGCGTTCTCCGCTGTATGGTCGACCAGCACGACCTTGTCCGCCTCGACCTGCCGCGCTTCCCAGCGATTTTGGCGCTTCAGGGCGACGGCGGCCTTGTCGCGGACGACCGGGTCCTTGCCGACCGCCAGGCGCTTCAGGGCGTCCTGACCGAACCGGCCACCGTCCCAGCGCAGGGCCTCGTAGTCGAAGTCCGCCGCCTTCACCTTGCCCTTCTCCAGCCGCCCAACCTGGTCGTTGACCGACAGCCGCCGAGGATCGGCCAGCGGCGTGAACAGGGCCAGCAGCACGGCGATGACCACGAAAGCCATGGCGATGTTGGTCGGTTCCAGCGTCCGCATCCAGGCGCCCGGGCGGACGGCGGCGATCGCGTAGCCCACGGCGTAACCGGCCGCGACCAGCACGCAGGCGGCGGCGATGATCCGGTCGGGGCTGAGGCCGTACTGGTCGATCCGCAAGGACAGACCGTAGGCCGCCAGCACCGTGATCGGGACCAGCAGCAGGCCCGCCAGCCGCGCGGCCCATTTCAGCACCACGGCGGTCTTCTCGGTCCCGTCCTGGTAGGCGGCGTTGGTCAGCAGGATCAGGAAGGCGTCGGCGACCAGCAGGATGACCGTGGCGCTCTTGGTCTTCCACAGCGGCTCCAGACCGGTGAAGGGCAGGGTCAGCAGGAAGGCCGCGGCAATCAGGGCCATCAGCGGCAGCAGCCAGGCCAGCAGGGTCAGGGCCACGGTGCGCACGCCGCGCACCAGATTGGCCCGCACGTCGGTCAGCTGCACGGCGGCGGCGAACATCACGGCGGTGGCGGGGAAGCTGAACCACTCGTGCTGGATCAGTTTTTCGATGGCGGTGACGCCGATCAGCTTGAACAGGGCGGCGGCCAGGAACAGCAGCAACCAGAAGGCGCCGGTGAAGCCCAGCGAGAGCGCGCCCTGCACGCCGTGCTTCCAGGTCACGTCGAAATAGGTCGGGAAGCGGGCGATCCGCCGGCGCTCCAGGTCGGCGGGCTGGACCAAGTGGTGGCCGATGAAGACCAAGGCGGCGACGGCGAAGAAGGTCTGCGGGCCCAGACCATCGACGCCCGTGGCGGCGGGATCGCCGCTCCACACCCCGTAGGCGCCCAGACCCGCGGCGACCAGCGCGGCCACGCCCTTCCAGACGGCCAAGGTCCGCCAGCGCAGGGCCGAGACCCCGGCCAGCACCACGAACGGCGCGAACAGGAAGACCATCAGCAGGGCCGCATAGACCTCGCGCTGGGTGGCCGGCCAGACCTTGGACTTGTCGGCCTGGTAGAGGCCGTACAGGAGCAGGCCCTGGGTCAGGCCCGTGACCAGGCGGATGATCGTCGCGCGACGCACGGCCCCAGGCTCGGGCGGGGAATCGGCGGTTTCGGACACGGCGTCGGTCATCGGCGGACTCTCACAACCTGGGCTTTCGAAGGGGGACAGGACCACGCCCACTGGGCGGCGCCTAGGGCCAGGCTTGCGGCGTCGCCGGGCCTTGCTCTACGAGTGGAGACCCGCCCGGGAGTTCCAGCGTGACGATGACCACCCCGCCCCGAACGCCGGAATATAGCGGCGTCGACGCCGCGCGGTTTCGCGAGGAGATCCTGCCGGCCGGTCAGCCAGCGATCCTCAAGGGCCTGGTCGCTGACTGGCCCGCCGTCACGGCCGGCCGCCGATCGAACGAGGCGCTGGTGGCCTATCTGGGCGCGCTCGACAGCGGCGCGCCCGTCAGCGTGCTGAGCGCAGGCCCCGAGATCGACGGGCGGTTCTTCTACAGCCAGGATCTGAGCGGCCTGAACTTCGAGCGCGACGAGATGCCGTTGGCCCGGGCCTTGGTCGCCTTGCTGGAGCTGCGGCCGGTCGCCCGGCCGCCGGCCATCGCGGTCCAGTCGACCCCGACGCCCAGCGCCCTGCCCGGCTTCGCCGAGGCCAACCGTCTGACCCTGGTCGATCCCAAGGTCGCGCCCCGCATCTGGATCGGCAACGCCATCACCACCGCCACCCATTTCGACATGAGCCACAACATCGCCTGCGCCGTGGCCGGGCGGCGGCGCTTCACCCTGTTCCCGCCGGACCAGCTGAAGAACCTCTATCTGGGGCCGTTCGACTTCACGCCCGCCGGACCGCCGGTCAGCCTGGTCGACCTGGCCAGGCCGGATCTGGACCGCTATCCCAACTTCCCGGCGGCCCTGGCGGCGGCGCAGGTCGCCGAGCTGGACCCCGGGGACGCGCTCTATATTCCCTATTGCTGGTTCCATAACGTCGAGTCCCTCGATCCCTTCACCGTGCTGATCAATTACTGGTGGAACGAGGCCCCGGCCCTGCTGGGCCCGCCCCTGGCGGCCCTGATCCACGCCATGGCCAGCGTCCGCGGCTTGCCGCCCGCCGAGCGCGAGGTCTGGCGCGGGATGTTCGAGCATTTCGTCTTCGAGGCCGATGGCGACCCGGCGGCCCATCTTCCGTCCGACCGACGCGGTCCGCTGGGCGAGATGACGCCCGAGCATGTGGCCCAGCTTCGCGCCGTCCTGAGCCAGGCGTTCAACTCGCCGTAGCCAGCCCGATAAAAACCGTTAGGTTCCGCGCCGTTCAGGAGTCCCGCATGGCCTATCGCTCGCTTCGCGAATTCATCGACGTCCTCGAAGCCAAGGGCGAGCTGGTGCGGGTGACCGAGCCGGTCTCGACCGTGCTGGAGATGACCGAGATCCAGACCCGCCTGCTGGCCACCGGCGGGCCGGCGGTGCTGTTCGAGAACGTGATCCTGCCCGACGGCAGCCGCTCGCCGATGCCGGCGCTCGCCAACCTGTTCGGCACGGTCAAGCGGGTGGCCATGGGCGTCACCCTGGGCGGCGAGCCGCGCACCACGGCCAGCGAGCTGCGCGAGGTCGGCGAGCTGCTGGCCTTCCTGCGTCAGCCCGCTCCGCCCAAGGGCCTGAAGGACGCCTGGGACATGCTGCCCCTGGCCAAGACCGTGATGGCCATGCGCCCGGGCACGGTGAAGAAGGCCCCGGTGCAGGAAGTGGTGCTGACCGGCGACCAGATCGACCTGTCCAAGCTGCCGGTCCAGACCTGCTGGCCCGGCGAGCCGGCGCCGCTGATCACCTGGCCGCTGGTGGTCACCAAGGGCCCAGGCAAGGACCGCGAGGACGACTTCAACCTCGGCATCTATCGCATGCAGGTGATCGGCAAGGATCGCTGCATCATGCGCTGGTTGGCCCATCGCGGCGGGGCGCAGCACTACGCGCGGCACAAGAAGGCGGGAAACCGCGAGCCCCTGCCCGCCTGCGCCGTGCTGGGCGCCGATCCCGGCACCATCCTGGCCGCGGTGACCCCGGTGCCGGACACGCTCTCGGAGTATCAGTTCGCCGGCCTGCTGCGCGGCGCCAAGGTCGACCTGGTGGCCGCCAAGACCGTGCCGCTGATGGTCCCGGCCCATGCCGAGATCGTCATCGAAGGCCACGTCCTGCTCGACGAATATGCCGACGAGGGCCCCTACGGCGACCACACCGGCTATTACAACAGCGTCGAGAAGTTCCCGGTCTTCCAGGTGACGGCGATCACCATGCGCAAGGACCCGATCTACCTGACCACCTTCACCGGCCGGCCGCCGGACGAGCCGTCCGTACTGGGCGAGGCGCTCAACGAGGTGTTCATCCCGCTGATCCGCCAGCAGTTCCCCGAGATCGTCGACTTCTGGCTGCCGCCCGAGGGTTGCAGCTACCGCATCGCCGTGGTGTCGATGAAGAAGGCCTATCCGGGCCACGCCAAGCGGGTGATGCTGGGCGTCTGGAGCTATCTGCGCCAGTTCATGTACACCAAGTGGGTGATCGTCGTGGACCACGACATCAACGCCCGCGACTGGAAGGACGTGATGTGGGCGATCAGCACCAAGATGGACCCGGCCCGGGACATCACGGTGATCGAGAACACCCCCATCGACTATCTCGACTTCGCCTCGCCCGAGAGCGGCCTGGGCTCGAAGATCGGCCTGGACGCCACCGACAAGCTGCCCCCCGAAACCCACCGCGAATGGGGCGAGGAGATCCGCATGGACCAGGCGGTGATCGACGCGGTCAGCGAGAAGTGGGCGCGGCTGGGACTGCCTGGGGATGGCAAGCCGATCTGGAAGTAGGGCCGGAGAAAGCCCCCTCAGTCGCTCCGCGACAGCTCCCCCCAAAGGGGAGCATCTAGCGCGATCAGATCCTCCCCCTTTGGGGGAGGTGGCCCGGAGGGCCGGAGGGGGTTCGCGCCGACGGGTCATGCCTTCCTCGGCCGATGCACCGCCGTCACCAGCACGTAGCTGAGCAGCATCAGCAGGTACCAGGCGCCCAGCTTGCCGATCGACACCATCCGCCAGCCCTCGCGCTGGCTGGGATAGGCCCAGGCGCCGGCCAGGGTGCCGAGGTTCTCGGCCAGCCAGATGAACAGCGCCACCAGCACGAAGCCCAGCAGCAGCGGCATACGACGCGGCGTGCGGTCGGGCGTGAACGCGACCCAGGTCCGGCCGAACAGCACGGCCGACGCCGCGAACAGGCCCAGACGGATGTCGGGTCCATAGTGGTGGGTGAAGAAGTTCAGATAGGCCAGGGTCGCCAGAACCCAGGTCGTCCAGACCGGCGGGTAGCGGACGAACCGGAAGTCCATCAGCCGCCAGACGCGGGCGATGTAGCTGCCGATGCAGGCGTACATGAAACCGCTGAAGAGGGGGACGCCGGCGATCTTCAACAGGCCAGCTTCGGGATAGATCCACGAGCCGTGGGCGGTCTTGAACACCTCCATGATCGTGCCGACAACGTGAAAGACCAGGATCACCACCGCCTCGTCCCAGCGCTCCAGCTTCAGGGCCAGCAGGGCGGCCTGTATGGCGACCGAGGCCAGGACCAGGAAATCGTAGCGAGCCAGAAGCGGTTCCTGGGGCCACCACAGGTGAGTCCCGACGATCAGGGCCAGCATCAGGCCACCGAACAGGCAGGCCCAGGCCTGCTTGAGGCCGAACAGCAGGAACTCGTAGGTCCAGCCGTTCAGACGCGAGCGCTCGGCCCAGGGCCGCGCCCAGGCGTCCATCGCCGCGACCCGGCCCTTGATCCAGTCTTTGGCCCTAGCGGTACCGGGGGCCTCGGCGCCATATGTCGCCCCATGACCTCCTCGATCTTCCCCGCCGCCGCCGACAAGACCGCCCTGGAGCGCGGCGCCGCCATCGCCCCGCGCTTCGACGGAAGCGGCCTGGTCGCCGCCATCGCCCAGCACGCCGACACCGGCGAGATCCTGATGTTCGCCTGGATGAACGACGAGGCGCTGAAGCTGACCCTCGACACCGGGATCGCCCACTATTTCAGCCGCTCGCGGGGCAGCCTCTGGAAGAAGGGCGAGACCAGCGGCCAGCTGCAGATCGTCACCGAGCTGCGGATCGACTGCGACCAGGACGCGGTGCTGATCAAGGTCCGGCCGCAAGGCGACGGCGGCGCCTGCCACGTCGGCTTCCGCTCGTGTTTCTACCGCGTCTGGGAGAACGACCGGCTGGTCGAGCGCGAGGCTTAGGGCTCTTCTCATCCCGCTAGCCTGCGCCGGCGGTGTCGAGCCGATGGCGACGGGATTTGCAAGAACCGTGGAGATCGCCTCATGACCACCGTCCAATCCCTGATCGCTTTCGCCGTCGCCGCCGGCCTGCTGACCATCACGCCCGGCCTGGACACCGCCCTGGTGCTGCGCACGGCCGCCGCCGAGGGCTGGCGGCGAGCCAGCGCGGTGGCCGTCGGGATCGGGCTGGGCTGTCTGGCCTGGGGCGCCGCGGCGGCGTTCGGAGCCGGGGCGCTGCTGGTCGCTTCGCACACGGCCTACACGATCCTGAAATGGGCGGGCGCGGCGTATCTGGTCTGGCTGGGCGTCAATCTGCTGCGCAAGCCGCGCGCCAGCTTCGACACCGGGGCGGGCGAGGCGCCGCCCCCCAATACCTGGGGCGGCGGCCTCCTCGCGGCCCTGGCCAAGGGCTTCTGGAACAACCTGCTCAATCCCAAGGTCGGGGTGTTCTACGTGTCATTCCTCCCCCAGTTCATCCCGACCGGCGCCAGCCCCGCCGTCTTCGGTCTGCTGCTGGCCTCGCTGCACGTGATCCTGGGCCTGGCCTGGGCCGGCGGCCTGATCCTGGCCACGGCGCCGATCGCGCGGGCGCTCCGGAGGCCAGGCGTGGTCAAGTGGCTGGACCGGGTGACGGGCGGGGTGTTCGTGGCGTTCGGGGTGCGGATCGCGCTGGAGCGGCGTTGATTTAACCCGCTCATCCCGGCGAATGCCGGGACCCAGATCCCATAGCGCCGGGCTGATTGGAAGAGCTCAACGCTTGTGGAGTCAGCCTCAAAGCCATTCCATCTGGGCCCCGGCATTCGCCGGGGTGAGCGGATTAATTTAGGCCTCCGCCACAGCCTTCACCCCGCCCTCATCCCCCGGCGTCACCACGAACCGCTTCAGCACTCGGGTCTGATACTTCGGCTCCAGGATCGTCGACACCGCCACCAGCTCCCCCGTCGCCTTGCCGTGCTCGAGGGTCAGCAGCAGGTAGCCCTTGGCGGCCTGGTCGGTGAACTTGACCTCCTTGTTGCGGGCGACGAAAGCCTGGTCGACCGGCGCGCCGGGCAGGTAGTCGCCATAGCCGGGCGAGGTCACCGAGGTGACGCCGAACTCGGCCGCCACCCGCGTCACGCCCGCGTCGTCCCACAGCTCGTTGACCCAGAAGGCGTGGCTGTCGCCCGCCAGCACGATCGGCCGGGCCTTGCCGGCCTTGAAGATGTCGTAGACCCGCGCGCGATCGGCCGGATAGCCGTCCCAGGCGTCCAGATTGCCGGGCGTGTCGATGGCCGAGAGGCTTCGGGCCTGCTCGACCAGCTTGGCGATGGAGAGCGGCAGCTTGGCCAGCAGCGCGGCATAGGGGGCGTCCCCCATGGTCGCCTTGAGGTCGGGATTGAACACCCGGCCCATGACCACCTGGTTGCCCAGCACCTGCCAGGCCACGCCGGCCTTGACCGAAGCGTCGACCTCGCGCGCCAGCCACTGCTCCTGACCCTGGCCCATCATCCGGCGATCCGGGTCCTTGAGCTTGACGGCGAAGGCGGCGAAGTCGGGCTTGCCGTCGGCGCCGGCCAGGTCGCGGCCGTAGTCGAGCTGGTGACTGCGCGCGGTCAGCCGGGTCTCGGTCATCAGTAGGGTGGCGACGTCGCCGAACTGGAACCGCCGCCAGGCCGCCTCGGGCAGGGTCCCGGCCGCCGGCTCGCGGATCGGCATCCACTCGTAATAGGCCTTGATCGCGCCGGCCTTGCGCTTGGACCAGTCGCCCTCGGTGGCCGGCTGGTGATTCTCGGCGCCCGCCAGCCAGCTGTTGTCGGCGGTCTCGTGATCGTCCCAAACCACGATCCACGGGGCCCGGGCGTGGGCGGCCTGCAGGGCCGGGTCGGTCTTGTAGAGCGCGTGGCGGCGGCGATAGTCGGCCAGGGTCAGGATCTCGCGCGGCGGATCGGGCAGGCGGGTCTTGGCGACCGGCGAGGCCATGCCGTACTCGTCGGGACCCGCGCCATATTCGTAGATATAGTCGCCCAGGTGCAGCACGGCGTCGACGCGCGCCAGCTTGGCGATGGCGTCATAGGCGTTGAAATAGCCCTGCGGATAGAGCGCGCAGGACACCACCGCCAGCACCACGTCCTGGGTCGGCCCCTGCGTCAGGGTGCGGGTGCGACCGCCGACGCCCTTGCCCACGGCCTTGCCGCCCTTGGCGTGGCGGAAACGGTAGAAATAGTCCGTACCCGGCTGGAGACCGGTGACGTCGACCTTCACCGTGTGGTCGCGGCCGGCGTCGGCGGTGGCCTGGCCCTGGCGGACGATGGTCTTGAAGGCGGGATCCGTGGCCACGTCCCAGCGCACGCCGATCGAGGCCGTGGTCGCCTCGGCGGTCGCCCGCGTCCACAGCACCACCCGGTCGTGCAGCGGGTCGCCCGAGGCGACGCCGTGCTTGAAGGCGACCCGTCCCTCGTAGAGCCCGCGCGGCGCCGCCGCCATCGCCTGACCCGCGACGCTCGCGCCGCCCAGACCGAACAGGGCTAGCGCCCGACGTCTATCGATGGTCATGCTCAACTCCCGGAGGCAATGACGCCGCTTGGGGGGCGCCGCTTAGGCTTGTCGTGCGTTAGCCCCAGGACACAACAGGATCATGACGCATGTCCAGCGAAGGCCTTCACGTTCCGCGCGAGAAGCTCAGCCCCAAGACGCTGAACCAGCATTACGCCATCACATCCTTGATCGAGGAACTGGAGGCGGTCGACTGGTATCGCCAACGCGCCGACGACTGCGACGACGAGGAACTGCGCAAGATCCTGCTGCACAACGCCCGCGAGGAGCTGGAACACGCGGCCATGGTGCTGGAATGGCTGCGGCGCAGCGATCCGGAGACCGACGAGCAACTTCAGGAATATCTGTTCACGGAGGGCTCGATCACCGGCCGCGAGGAAGAGGCGGCGGGCTAGCCACGCCGGCCCCGCTCCCGGCTGGCGACATCACCGCTGTGGTGTGGGCCACGTGCATGGACTATCCCCTTGTGCGCCCCGTAACCGTGAGATCGCCTTGATCCCCTCCGAGCCGCCCGCTCTCGTCGACGACGACCTGGACGACGCCGAGGCCGCGCCCCTCGGCGACATCGTGCGGATCGTGCTGGACGCCGATCTCGCCGGCCAGCGACTGGACAAGGCCCTGGCGACCGCCGCGCCGGACCTGTCGCGAGCCCGGCTGCAGGCGCTGATCGCGGCGGGCCAGGTGTCGCTGGTGGTCGAGGGCCGCCCGCCGCGCCCCATGGCCGACGGCAAGGCCAAGGCCCCGGCTGGCGTCTACGAGGTGCTGATCCCGCCCGCGATCGCCGCCGAGCCCTTGCCGGAAAACATCCCGCTGAGCGTGCTCTACGAGGACGCCTATCTGATCGTCGTCGACAAGCCGGCCGGCATGGCCGCCCACCCTGCCCCGGGCTGCGAGACCGGCACCCTGGTCAACGCCCTGCTGTTCCACTGCGGGGACAGCCTGTCGGGGATCGGCGGCGTCGCCCGCCCCGGCATCGTCCACCGCCTGGACAAGGAAACCTCGGGCGTGATGGTGGCGGCCAAGACCGACGCCGCCCACCAGGGGCTGTCGGCGCTGTTCTCCAAGCACGACATCGATCGCATGTACCTGGCCCTGGTGCGGGGCGCGCCGCAGCCGGCGGCCGACACGATCACCACCCAGCTGGGCCGCTCGCCGGGCGACCGCAAGAAGATGGCGGTGCTGAAGAGCGGCGGCCGCGAGGCGGTTACCCACTATCGGGTCGAAAAGACCTTCGGCGGGGGCGGCAAGCACGCGCCCTTGGCCGCCCGCGTCGCCTGTCGCCTCGAGACCGGCCGCACCCACCAGATCCGCGTCCACATGGCCAGCAAGGGCAGCCCATGCCTGGGCGACCCGGTCTATGGCGGCGGCGCCCCGGCCGCGCCGGTCAAGGCGGCCATCACCGAGATCGGCTTCTCGCGCCAGGCCCTGCACGCCGCCGTGCTGGGCTTCGTCCATCCGATCACCCGCGAGACCCTGCGGTTCGAAACGCCCCTGCCGCCGGACATGGCGGCGCTGGAAGCGGCTCTTGAAGCCCTCTAGTCGCATCCATGCGGAGGGATGAGTTGATGACCAACGAATTCGACATTCTCGAAACGGAATACGGCATCGAAATTTCGGTGCGGGGCGTCGAGACCGCGGATGAATTCGACGATTTCCTGGTCGAAGGACGGGATGTCGGCTGCGGCTATCTGCGCCCGACCGGCGACGGGATGATCTTCGGCCTGGGAAAGGGTTTCACGCGCAGCCAAGCCGAAGAACTGGTTGAGGCGTTCCTGCGAAGCCAATCGCCCACGCCTCCCACGATGCCTTGAAGCGCCGTGACCAACTCCCCAGCTTCACCTTGCGCCCCGGATACATTCAGGCCCTAATTCGGTTACAGATCGGGCCCAAAGTGGCGGGGTCGGAGGTTTCGTCCATGTTCGCGTCCCGCATCGCTGTTGCCCTGGCCCTGATGGCGGCCCCGCTCGCGTTCTCCAGCGCGGCGCTGGCCGGCGCGCCCGACGACGAGGTCGTCACCACCGCGACCGCCCGCACCGCCAAGCCGCCGACCGAAGCCGAACTGGCCAAGGCCCAGGCGGACGCCAAGGCCAAGGCGGAGGCCGATGCGAAGGCCAAGCCGATCAGCACCGACGACCAGGTCGCCGCCTGGCTGGCCGCCGCGCCGCCGGTCGGTCGCGAAGGCGCGCTCGACTACGCCGAGCGTCCGCGCCTCGACGTCAACGGCTACCCCCTGGACAAGGACGGCAAGCGCCAGATGCACGGCGAGGTCGGCATGAGTGTCGGCACCGGCGGTTATCGTAGCGGCTATGTCTCGACCCTGATCCCGATCGGCGAGACCGGCACCCTGGGCGTCGCCGTCAGCCAGACCGACTTCGGCAAGCACGGCGGCGGCTATGGCTACGGCGGCTACGGCTCTGGTTATGGCGCCTACGGCTATGGCGACGGATACGGCTACGGGCGGCGCGGCGGGACCCAGCAATCGGTGGCCCTGTCGCTGGACATGCGCGGCGGCGGCGGCCGCAAGTCCGACACCCCCGAAGGCTGCGCGCCCGGCTTCCGCGACGGCGACCGCTATGTCGAACCGGTCTGGGTCACCCAGATGCGCGGCGACCGCGGATGCGCTGCCGCGACGCCCGAACGGCCCTAGATCTCCCCTGAGACTTATCGCCTCGGGGGCGAGCCGGCTGGCGCGGCGTTCGCCGATACTTAAGAGCTTGCGGTCAAGGTGCCCGCCTCAGGGCGTCATCGGACCGATCTATGCAGCCGGAAATCACCGCGTTTCATCACCCCGCCACCGGTCGGGTGACCTATCTGATCGTCGACCCGGCCACCTTGCTTTGCGCCTTCGTCGATCCGGTCCTGGACTATGACCCCCTGACCCAGGCGGTCGACACCCGCTTCATCGACGCCATCATCGCGCAGGTCCGCGCCAAGGACCTGGGTCCGACCTGGATCCTGGAGACCGGCGTCCACACCGGTCACCTGTCGGCGGCCGGACACCTGAAATACGAGACCGGCGCCTCGATCTGCGTCGGAGCCGGGGTGCTCGACAGCCTCAAGCGCCTGGTCCCCGTGCTGGGCAGCGACGGCGTCGACCTCGAGGGCTGGGACTTCGACAAGCTGGCCCAGGACGGCGAGGCCCTGCCGATGGGCGGGATCGAGATCACCGCCATCGCCCTGCCCGGCCGCCTGCCCGGCGCGACGGCCTACCAGATCGGCGACGTCGTGTTCGCCGGCTCGGCCATCCTGCCGCCCGACCAGGGCCTGGACGACAGCACCGCGCCCGGCGCCGACGCCGCCGGCCTGCACGCCGCCGCTCGCCAACTTCTGGCCCTCCCGCCGGGAACCCGCCTGCTGCTCGGCCAGGCCGACGCCGGAACCTGGGACACCACCGTCGCCGCCCAGAAGGCCGGCAACATCGACGCCGGCGACGCCGTGCCGATCGAGGCCTTCGTCGCCCGCCGCGCCGCCG
>FTJN01000425.1_pt2 | contig 25900 bp, 23 predicted proteins | sample 1658361 | NCBI WGS metagenome assembly FTJN01 (sample SAMEA3914819, study PRJEB12502) | metagenome | biome: forest; material: soil | place: Canada | collected 2010-06-26 | depth 0.3 m
TCACCCCAGCCGCGGCTGGATCCCGACGGTGCCGTGTCATCCTGCGCGCAGTCGCAGGATCCACCCCCCGCGGGAGCTCACCCCAGCCGCGGCTGGATCCCGAAGATCAACCCGAAGATCACCGCGATGACGGTGATCGCCAGCCAGATGCGCTGCAGCGTCTCGGTGGCGCGCTTCTCCTTGAGCGTGGCGGCGAGCTGGTCCTGCAGCACCGTGATCTGCTGGCGCAGCACCGGCGTCTCCATCTGCGCGCTGACGGCCTCGGCCAGCAGCGGCGCGGTGAGTTCCTGCGCCTTGTCGGTGTTCCAGGTCGTCTTCAGCTCCTTGATCGAGCGCGCGTAGAACGTGCCGCCGCCGCCCGACGTGGGCTTGACGGTGAAGCCCGAGCGCGAGAAGAAGTTGTCGCGCAGCTCCATCTGGCTTTCGTTGGGCACGTCCACCTGGTACAGCGACCCCGTGAGGATCGTGGCGTCCGGGTGGCGTTCGCCCACCCATTCGACGAGCAGCGCGCGCAGCAGGCTCATGATGCCCATGCCCGGCGGCTCGGCCTGGATCTGGCCCTTCGGGCCCAGGCGGGCGGCGCTGAGGCGCCTGCCGTCGGCCGCGTTCATCTCGAGCACGCGGAACTGCAGCGCGTTGATGGCGCGCCCCGTGGACGTGCGCTCGGCGAAGCGCTGGGTCTTGCCGTCGCGCGGGTCGAACTCGGCGAGCCAGCTCAGTTGCACGCGGTACAGGTGTTCGACGCGGCTGTCGCTGGTGCTGGCGACGCTGGAATGAAAGTACGTGACCCCGGCGACGCGCACGTGGCCCGACTTCATGCGCAGGCGGAACACGCGCGTGCGCCCGGGGCGCGCGGCGGTCTCCATCTCGGTCTGGGTGCTGACCCACGGTGCGACCGCGGGCGGCGCGTCGGCGGGGACTTCGGGCGTGGGTGGCGTGTCGGACATGGGCGGCGAAGGGTCTGTCGCCGATTGTGGGCCGGCCCCGCAGCGCGGCAAGGAGAATTTGCCCAGGGAGGGTGACGTAGTACCGAATCCCGCCCACCCGGGCCGCCACGACCCGGCCTCTTATAATCACCGGTTCCGCGCGACCTCGTCGCACGCCCCGTCGTTCCCCGACACCCGCCCCGGTCCAACCCAGGCGAGGCCCCCAGAAAGTGCCGGAATGAAAGCCGCAGAAATCCGTTCGACCTTCCTGAAGTTCTTCGAATCGAAGGGCCACACCATCGTCGCCTCGTCGCCGGTGGTGCCGGGCGACGATCCGACGCTGCTGTTCACGAACGCCGGCATGAACCAGTTCAAGGACGTGTTCCTCGGCTTCGACAAGCGCCCGTACACCCGGGCCACGACGTCGCAGAAGTGCATCCGCGCCGGCGGCAAGCACAACGACCTCGACAACGTCGGCTACACCGCGCGCCACCACACGTTCTTCGAGATGCTGGGCAACTTCTCGTTCGGCGACTACTTCAAGAAGGACGCGATCAGCTACGCCTGGGAACTGCTGACCGTGCACTTCAAGCTGCCCGTCGACAAGCTGTGGGTGACGGTCTACGCGGAAGACGACGAGGCCTACGACATCTGGAACAAGACCGTGGGCGTGCCCGCCGAGCGCATCGTGCGCATCGGCGACAACAAGGGCGCGCGCTACGCGTCCGACAACTTCTGGATGATGGGCGACACCGGCCCGTGCGGCCCGTGCACCGAGATCTTCTACGACCACGGCGAAGAGATTCCGGGCGGCCCGCCGGGCTCGCCGAATGAAGACGGCGACCGCTACATCGAGATCTGGAACAACGTCTTCATGCAGTTCAACCGCACGGAGGACGGCGTGATGCACCGCCTTCCGAAGCCCAGCGTCGACACCGGCATGGGCCTGGAGCGCCTGGCCGCGGTGCTGCAGCACGTGCACTCGAACTACGAGATCGACCTGTTCGTGCACCTGCTCGCGGCCGCCAAGAAGGCGGTCGACGAAGCTCAGGTCGGAGGCGATTGCGACAAGGACTCGCCGTCGCTCAAGGTCATCGCCGACCACATCCGCGCCTGCTCCTTCACCGTCGTCGACGGCGTGATCCCGGGCAACGCCGGCCGCGGCTACGTGCTGCGCCGCATCGCGCGCCGCGCGATCCGCCACGGCTACAAGCTGGGCGCGCGCACGCCGTTCTTCCACAAGCTCGTCGCCGCGCTGGCCGCCGAGATGGGCGACGCCTACCCCGAGCTGCGCACCGCGCAGGCCCGCGTCACGGAAGTGCTGCAGCAGGAAGAGGAGCGCTTCTTCAAGACCATCGCCACCGGCATGGAGCTGCTCGAGTCGGCGCTGGCCGGCGGCGCGAAACAGATCGACGGCGAGACCGCGTTCAAGCTGCACGACACCTTCGGCTTCCCGGTCGACCTGACCGCCGACGTCTGCCGCGAACGCGGCCTGACCGTCGACGAGGCGGGCTTCAACCGCCTGCTCGAGGAGCAGAAGCAACGCGGTCGGCAGGCGGGCAAGTTCAAGATGGCGCAGGGCCTGAGCTACACCGGCGCCCCGACCGCGTTCCACGGCTACGAGCACCTCGTGGTCGAGAGCGTGAAGGTCGTCGGCGTCTACGTGGACGGCAGCCCGGTGGCCTCGGCGACCGCCGGCGACGACGCCGTCGTCGTGCTCGACCAGACGCCGTTCTACGCGGAGAGCGGCGGCCAGGTGGGCGACACCGGCGAGCTGCGCAACGGCACCACGCGCATGCTGGTGGAAGACACCATCAAGATCCAGGCCGACGTGTTCGGCCACCACGGCCGCATCGTCGAGGGCACCGTCAGCGTCGGAGACAGTTTCGTCGCCAAGGTCGACGTCGAGCAACGTGCGAAGACCGTGCGCAACCACAGCGCCACCCACCTGATGCACAAGGCGCTGCGCGAGGTTCTCGGCGCGCACGTGCAGCAGAAGGGCTCGCTCGTGAACGCCGATCGCACGCGCTTCGACTTCGCGCACACCGGCCCGATGACGCCCGAGCAGATCCGCAAGGTCGAGGAGATCGTCAACGCCGAGGTGCTGGCCAACGCCGCCGCCAATGCGACGGTGATGGCCATCGACGACGCGCAGAAGTCGGGCGCGATGATGCTGTTCGGCGAGAAGTACGGCGACGAGGTGCGCGTGCTGACCATCGGCTCCAGCAAGGAGCTGTGCGGCGGCACGCACGTGCAGCGCACCGGCGACATCGGCGTGTTCAAGGTCGTGGCCGAGAGCGGCGTGGCCGCGGGCATCCGCCGCATCGAGGCGATCACCGGCGACAACGCGCTGGCCTACCTGCAGTCGCTGGAAGACACCGTCGACAGCGTCGCCGGCACCTTGAAGGCGCAACCCGAGGAAGTGCCGGGCCGGCTCGCCGCGGTGCTCGACCACGTGAAGGCGCTCGAGAAGGAAATCGAGAAGCTCAAGGGCAAGCTGGCCTCGGCGCAGGGCGACGAGCTCGTGGCGCAGGCCGTCGACGTCAAGGGCCTGAAGGTGCTGGCCGCCAGGCTCGACGGCGCCGACGCCAAGACGCTGCGCGACACCATGGACAAGTTGAAGGACAAGCTCAAGACCGCGGCCATCGTGCTGGCCGCCGTCGACGGCGACAAGGTGCAGATCGCGGCGGGCGTCACCGCCGACTCCATCGGCCGCGTCAAGGCCGGCGAGCTCGTCAACTTCGTCGCGCAGCAGGTCGGCGGCAAGGGCGGCGGCAAGCCCGACATGGCCATGGCCGGCGGCACCGACCCGTCCAAGCTCGCGGGCGCGCTCGCGAGCGTGCAGGCGTGGGTCGCGGAACGCGCGTGACCCGTCGCTGAACCCGCGCGGCCTCGCGTCGCGCCATGCCAACGCCGCGCATTCTCCGGAATCCGCGGCGTTGCTTTTTTTGCGTGCCGCCCGCAGACTTCAAGCCATGACTTTCGCCGCCGCCTCGTCTCAAGCCACCGTTCGCGCCCCTGTGCGCACGGGCGCGAACCTGCGCGCGCTAGTCGCGATTTCGAAGTCGACGATGACTCGCGTCGTCGCTTCGCCACCCAGTCCGGGCCCGGGCCGCCCCTGACTGTCATCCCTGCCGCTTTTCCCCTCCACAAGGCCCGCCACCCGCGGGCCTTGTGCTTTTCCAGCCTCCAACCACCCAAGGAGTTTCCGATGAACCGCCCCGACGATCGCTCGAACCTCGCCGACAGCCGCACGCCCGCCGCACGCATCTCCGTGCGCCGCGCCACCGTGGCCGACGCCGAGGGCTTCGCGGCGATGCTGGGGCATCCGGAGGTCTTTCCCTGGCTGCTGCAGATGCCTCACCCGAACCCCGAGCTCTGGCGCGTTCGCCTGGGCGAGATGACGGCGCCCGGCAAGCCCGACACGCTGCTGGTGGCCGTCACGGACAGCGGCGAGCTTGTCGGCGGCGCGGGCCTGCACCCGGCAGGCGCCTCGCCGCGCAAGCGGCACGTGATGGCGCTGGGCATGCAGGTGCAGCCCGCGTGGCAGGGGCAGGGCGTCGGCACGAAGTTGCTGCAGGCCCTGTGCGACTACGCCGACAACTGGCTCGGCCTGTTGCGGCTCGAACTGGAGGTCTACGCGGACAACCACAAGGCGCAGGCGCTGTACCGACGCCTCGGCTTCGTCGAGGAAGGGCGCCACCGCTGCGACGCGCTGCGCGACGGCGTCTACGTGGACAGCCTGTCGATGGCGCGCCTGAATCCGGCGCCGTTGCGGGGCTTCCCGCGCGCCTGAGCGATGGGGCTCGCGGCCGGCATGAGAAAATGTTGGCCGCTTCCCGTCCTGATCGCACCCGATGACCACCCCGTTCACGAATCTCGTCCACTACCCGACCAACACCGACGCCGAGCTCGATCGCCTGCAGCAGCTGGCCGAGCAGCTCTCGGGCTTCGACGAACGCGTGTCGCTCGAATGGCTGGATGGCGCGATGACCGCGCTGGCCGCCGGCCCGCGCGCGAAGACGGTGGTGGAATGGCGCGACGCGCTGCTGGGCGACGCCTGGAGTCGTGCCTTCGCCGATCCCCAGGCCGATCGCGAAGCCATGTCCGTGCTGCAGGCGCGCTGGTCGGTGCTGCTCAAGCAGCTCGACCCCGAGCTGCTGATGGACGCCGTCGACGAGCTGCGCCTGGCGCCGGTGATGCTGGAGTGGACGGACGAGGACAAGGCCCGGCTGGTCGAGGAAGGCACCATCGAGGCCGGCTCGGAGGACGAGGAGATTCCGCTCAACGGCGAGATCTGGGCACACGGCTTCATGGACGTCGTGCAGACCTTCACGGCGGACTGGCCCGAGCCGGACGACACCATCGACGAAGAGATGGCCGAGGCCTTCGACGGCTGCATGGGCCGCATCGCGCTGCTGACCCTGCACGACCCGGAGGAACTCGGCAAGGTGGTGGCCGAGATGTATCCGGACGAGAAGCTCGAGCGCGACGACCTGATCCAGGAGGCGCTGTACGCCGTGCAGGACCTGCGCTGCTACTGGGTGCAGAACGCGGCCAAGCCCGAGACGCGCGTGGTCGGCAACGTGCCCGGCCGCAACGATCCGTGCCACTGCGGCTCCGGCAAGAAGTTCAAGAAGTGCCACGGCGCTTGACGTCGCGCATGCCTTGCGCGCGGGCGCGAGCCTGCGCGTGAACTGCGATCACGCTACATTGCGCCCATGACCCAACGTCTCGACCTCGCCGGCAAGCACATCGTGCTGGGCCTGTCCGGCGGCATCGCCTGCTACAAGGCGGCCGAACTCGCGCGCGCGCTCGTGAAGGTGGGCGCCACCGTGCAGGTGGTGATGACCGCCGGAGCCGAGGCCTTCATCACGCCGGTGACGCTGCAGGCGCTCAGCGGGCGGCCCGTCTACACGAGCCAGTGGGATGCGCGCCCCGACAACAACATGGCGCACATCAACCTGTCGCGCGAGGCCGACGCGATCCTGGTCGCGCCGGCCAGCGCCGAGTTCATGGCCAAGCTGGTGCACGGGCGCGCGGACGACCTGCTGTCGCTGATGTGCCTGGCGCGCCCCATGGATCGCGTGCCGCTGCTGATCGCGCCGGCGATGAACCGCGAGATGTGGGCGCACCCGGCCACGCAGCGCAACGTCGTGCAGCTGCAGGCCGACGGCACCACGCTGCTGGGACCGGACGTCGGCGAACAGGCCTGCCTGGAGTTCGGCGAAGGCCGCATGCTGGAGGCGGTGGACCTGCGCGACGAGCTGATCGCGTTCTTCCAGCCCAAGATCCTGCGCGGCAAGCGTGTCCTCGTCACCGCCGGCCCGACCTTCGAGGCCATCGACCCCGTGCGCGGCATCACCAACCACTCCAGCGGCAAGATGGGCTTCGCGATCGCGCGCGCCGCGCAGGAGGCGGGCGCCGACGTCACCCTGGTCGCCGGCCCGGTGCACCTGCCCACGCCGCGCGGCGTGCGCCGCATCGACATCGAGAGCGCGCGCCAGATGCACGCCGCCGTGATGCCGCTCGCGCGCGACAGCGACGTGTTCGTCGCCACCGCCGCGGTCGCCGACTGGCGCCCCGCGCAGATGAACGAGCACAAGATCAAGAAGGACGGCAAGAAGGTGGCGCCCACCTTCGAGCTGACCGAGAACCAGGACATCCTCGCCGACGTCGCCCGCCTGTCGCCGCGGCCCTACTGCGTCGGCTTCGCCGCCGAGAGCGAGAACCTGCTCAAGCACGCGCGCGACAAGCTGGTGCGCAAGAACGTGCCGCTGATCGTCGGCAACCTCGGCCCGGCCACGTTCGGCCGCGACGACAACGCGCTGGTGCTGGTGGACGCCGAAGGCGACCGCGCCTTGGCGCAGGCCGACAAGCTCACGCTCGCGCGCCAGCTGGTGCAAGAGATCGCGGCGCGCATCGCGTCCTGATTCCCTTTTTTTCCTGACCCCATGACCATCATCGATCTCAAGGTTCTCGACGCCCGCATGGCCGACACGCTGCCGGCCTACGCCACGCCGGGCAGCGCCGGCCTCGACCTGCGGGCCTGCCTCGACGCGCCCGTCGTGCTCGCGCCCGGCCAGACCGCGCTGATCCCCACCGGCCTGTCCATCCACATCGGCGACGCCGGCCTCGCCGCCATGATCCTGCCGCGCTCCGGCCTGGGCCACAAGCACGGCATCGTGCTGGGCAACCTGGTCGGCCTGATCGACTCCGACTACCAGGGACAGCTGATGGTCAGTTGCTGGAACCGCGGCCAGGCCGAGTTCACGATCAACCCGATGGAGCGCATCGCGCAGATGGTGATCGTGCCGGTCGTGCAGGCCACGTTCCGCCGCGTCGACGACTTCGACGCGTCGCATCGCGGCGAGGGCGGGTTCGGGTCGACGGGCAAGCACTGAACTCCTGCACGCCGGGCGGCTGTCGGAGGTGTCTGGCGTCGACTCGGTTCGCGCACGGGCCTTCGATCGAAGCGTGACGCTGGTCGCGAACCGGGTCGGTGCCTGACGCCGGCCCCGCTCGGGATCGGCGTCAGGCACCTTCCCATCCGCGATGGACGTTTTCGCGATTCGCCCGCATCGCGGCGCGGACGAGAAGGTGCCAGACACCTCTGTCCGCGCAGACCCGACGACATCGCGGCGCGGACGAGGAAATGCCAGGCACCTCGAGTCCCGACGCGCCTGCCCTCAATGCAACTGCGACTTGTCCTTCGGCGGCAGCACCTGCAGTAGCCCCGCCGCATCGTCCTGCACGCTCTTGGCTTCGGTCTCCTCGGCCGTCGCCGCGCGCACGCCGCGCACCGTGACGTGCATGCGGATCGCGATGCCGGCCAGTGGGTGGTTGCCATCCAGCACCACGTGCGACGGGTAGATCTCGGTCACGGTGTAGACCGCGTCCTCGGGCATGTCGGGCGTGACCGCGCCGTCGGGCAGGCCCTCGAACTGCATGCCCACGTCGACGCCGTCCGGAAACAGCGCACGGTCCTCGAAGCAGACCAGGTCGGGGCGGTACTCGCCGAACGCGTGCTCGGGCTCGATCTGCAGTTGCACGTCGAAGCCGGCGGCCTGGCCGTCCAGGGCCTCTTCGACCTTGGGCAGCAGGTCGTCGCCGCCGTAGAAGAATTCGGTCGGTTCGGTGAGTTCGTCGATCGGCGCGTTCTGGGCGTCCGAGAGCTGCCAGGTGAGCGAGACGACGCAAGGGGCGGAAATGTTCATGGTCGAATTTTACGTGCCCGGCGCGAGCCGGCCCGGCGTCCTGGTTCCCGAGCAGGGAGAATGGCGCCATGAACCTTCGTGAACCCCTCGCGCTGCTGGGCGGCCTGTCGCCCGCGGCCTTCATGCGCGACTACTGGCAGAAGCGGCCCTTGCTGATCCGCGACGCGCTGCCCCTGGTCGCCGAGAGCGGCGCGCCGTTGTCGCCCGTCACGCCGGCGCAGTTGTTCGAGCTGGCCTCGCGCGACGACGTCGAGTCGCGCGTCGTGATCCAGGACACGGCGCCTGCCAAGGCCGCGGCCAAGGCTGCGTCGGCCGAGCGCTGGCGCCTGAAGCACGGCCCGTTCGCACGCCGCGCGCTGCCGCCGCTGTCGCGACGCGGGTGGACGATGCTGGTGCAGGGCGTCGACCTGCACGTGCAGGCCGCGCATGAACTGCTGCAGCGCTTTCGCTGGATCGCCGATGCGCGCGTCGACGACCTGATGGTGTCGTACGCGAGCCCGGGCGGCGGCGTCGGCGCGCACATCGACTCCTACGATGTCTTCCTGCTGCAGGTGCAGGGCCATCGGCGCTGGCGCGTCGGGCCGGTGGACGATCCGTCGTTCGTCGAAGGCCTGCCGGTGCGCATCCTCCAGCGCTTCGAGCCGACCGAGGAGTGGTTGCTGGGCCCGGGCGACATGCTCTACGTGCCGCCGCGCTGGGGGCACGATGGCGTCGCCGAGGACGAGTGCATGACCTGCTCGATCGGCTTTCGCACGCCGATGGGCACCGAACTCGCGCGCGAACTGCTGCAGCGCGTGCTCGACGACGTCGAGGCCGACGCCGACGAGCCGCACTTCCGCGATCCGCCGCGCAGCGCCACCGAGACCCCCGCGAAGGTGCCCGCGGCGCTCGACGCGTTCGCACGCAAGGCGGTCGATCGGCTGCTCAAGGATCCGTCGCAACTGGCGCGCGCGCTCGGCGAGGTGATGACCGAGCCCAAGCCCGAGGTGTGGTTCGACACGGGCCTCGAGCGCGGCGTGGGGGCCGGCTTGCGGCTCGATCGGCGCACGCGCATGATGTACGACGAGCGGCACGTCTTCATCAACGGCGAGTCGTTCAATGCGGCCGGTCGCGACGCGCGCCTGATGCGCGACCTGGCGGATGCGCGGCGACTCACGGCGCCCCAATGCAACCTGCTCTCGGCCGACGCGCAGGCCGTGGTGGCCGATTGGGTGGCGCAGGGATGGGCACATGACGATTGAGGATCAGTTTCCGATGGATCGCCAGCCGGCGATGGACGACACGAGCGGCCTGCGCGAGGCGAAGCCGCCCGCCGGTGGCCATGGGTTCGAAGGCGCGGTGGAATTCACGCAGGCCTTGAACGAGGCGATGGCGCACGCGAGCGAACGCGCCACGCGGCGCCTCTGCTGGTGCGACGACGATTTCGCCGACTGGCCGATCGGCGACGCCGAGTGGGTGTCGCAATTGACGCGCTGGGCGAAGACGACCGGTCGCGAGCTCGTGATGATCGCGCGCGACTGGGTGGTCGTCGAACGGCGCCATCCGCGCTTCGCCGTCTGGCGGCGCGACTGGGCGCACGTGATCCAGTGCCTCGAACCCGACGAGACGCGCACGCAGGCGTTGCCCACGTTGTGGATCGACAGCGACGACCAGGCGCTGCGCGTGTTCGATCGCGAGCATTTGCGCGGCCGCATCGGGTTCGACCGGGTGGATCGCCAACAGGCGCGCGAGGACTTTGATGCGATTTTGCAACGCGCCGGTCCGGGTTTTTCTGCGGTGACACTGGGACTCTGAAAAGGTTCCGTATGGATGGGTATAATGGCGGGCTAGGCACAGGAAATGCTCGAGCTTGGCCTGCTGTCTTTTGCTCGGATACCCGCCGTGAGGGCGAGTATCTGGATTACCGGTATTGGTTCGAACCCAAAATTTTTCTTCGAGGAAATTCATGAACAAGTCGCTCCTGTTGGCCTCCCTGGTCGCCGTCGCTGCCCTGGCTGCTTGCAGCAAGCCCGCTGACACCACGCCGGCCGCCGCTGACGCTGCTTCGTCGGCTGCTTCGTCGTCCGCCATGGCTGCTTCGGCCGCTGACACGTCGGCTTCCGCCGCCGTGTCCGCCGCTTCGTCGGCTACCGACGCCGCTTCCTCGGCCGCTACCGGCGCGATGGCCGCTGCTTCGTCGGCTGCTACCGCCGCGATGACCGCCGCCAGCAAGTAATTTCCAGAGCTGCACTCCTAGCGAGCGCAGCGTCCGGAGATTGGAAAGCCGCCCTCGGGCGGCTTTTTTGCGTCCGGGTGGCTGAACACAAGTTGAATATCCGCACTGGCGTCGAACGTCGAGGTCGCCGTTGTCAATGGGGCATGAGAGGGATTGACGCCGTCCGTCGGCGGCCGTAGCCCGGAACGGGCGCAAAAAAGGCCGCCCACGGCGGCCTCTTGGCGCGGCGCGGACGCCTTATTTCAGCTCGTCGACCAGCAGGGTCACGATGCGCTGGGCGTTCTCGCTGTTGTCCGGCTGGCCCTGGTCGTTCAGCACGGTGACCGTGGCGATATCGGCCGGCGCCTTGATCGAGATGCGGTACTTGCCGACCGCCGACGTCGCGCTCTTGCCGAACCACGAGGTGAACTTCGAGAAGAAGCCCGGCTCCTCCCTGGCAGCCTCCTTCGCGTCGACGTAGCGCACGTAGTACAGGCCCTGCGCACGATCCCGGTCTTCGACCGTGAAGCCGCCGTGGTCCAGCGCCAGGCCGATGCGGCGCCACGAGCGATCGAAGTTGTCGTCGACCTGCATCGTCGCACCCGGCTGGCCGGTGACGACGTGCGCACGGGCGGCGCCGTTGGCGCCGGTTCCGCCGGTGGGGCGCGAGGTGCTGGCGCTCGGGATCGCGCGGCCGTTGGACGGCGCGCTGGCGGCGTCGTCGTCCTCGCCGAAGTGGAACCAGCTGTGCGGCTTGTCGGCGACGTTGGTGTCGATCAGGCCGGCCAGGGCCAGCATCAACTGACTCAGTTGTTCGCCCTCGAGGCCCGGGTCGGACGGACGCGGCACCCAGATCACGTCGCTGGTCTGGACGCTGTTGTCGCGGCCGGTGAGCTTCTGCTCCGCGCCGAAATGGGTGACGTAGACCTCGGTGCCGCCATCGGCGCGGCGCTCGAGACGCGTGCGGAAGCGGTCGCGGAAGCCGGAGTCGGACAGGTTGTCCAGCAAGTTGGACAGCACGCTGCGAACGCCGTCGCTGGGCAGCTTCGTCTTGTTCTGCTTCCAGTCGGTTTCGACGATGCCGGTCTTCGGTTCGTCGATCGTCAGCTTGTAGCCCTGGGACAGCCAATAGGCGCGCACCTTCGGCAGCACCACTTCGGGCGCTTCCGCGGTGGAGAGCCAGCGGCGGTCACCCGCGCGCTCGATGTGCAGGTTGCCGGCCGCGGCCAGGGCCACCTCCGGGTTGGCGGGCGTGGCAGCCGCGGCCGCCGTGGCCGCCGCGGCCGGCGCCGTGGAGGATCCGCCCGGCTTGTTGATGTCGGAGGCCGTGACGACGCCGCCTTGCGGCAGGTAGCGCGAGTCCTTCTGCAACTGCGTGAGGTCCGGCGGCACTTCGAGCGGCTGGGTGCGCTTGGACGCGCCCTTGTAGTCGGTCTCGCCGTGGGAGAACCAATCTCCGACGACCGTGCATCCGCCAAGACTCAGGCACAGCGTCACGGTGGCAACGCGCAGGGGCGTGGTTTGGAGCAGGCGCGTCGGGAAATTGGTGGTCATGTGCATCAAGGTCGAGGTCAGGCCGGAAGTGTCCGGGCCGGGGATTGTCGCAGAGGTCGCGTCGGGGCTCGTGCGGCGGGCTTGGCCGGCGGCCGCGGACCGCCGGGAACGGGTCGTCGGGTTCAGGCGATGCCGCATTCGGCCAGCGCCGCGGCCACGATCGCCTTGCCGGCGTCGGTCATCTCCACCAGCGGCAGGCGCAGCGTCGGACGGCAGCGACCCAACTGGGACAGCGCCCACTTGGACGGCGCCGGGCTCGGCTCGCAGAACAGGTTCTTGTGCAGCGGCAGCAGCTTCAGGTGCAGCTCGCTCGCGCGCCGCGCGTCGCCCGCGAGGGCCGCCGCGCACAGCTCGTGCATCAGGCGCGGCGCGACGTTGGCCGTGACGCTGATGTTGCCGTGGCCGCCCAGGAGCATCAGCGCGACGGCCGTGCTGTCGTCGCCGGAATAGACGGAGAACGCCTTCGGAACGGCGCGCAGCAGCCAACCCGCGCGTTCGATGCTGCCGGTGGCTTCCTTGATGCCGACGATGCCGGGCACCTGCGCCAGGCGCACGACGGTCTCGTGCTGCATGTCGGCCACGGTGCGGCCGGGCACGTTGTACAGCACCATCGGGATGTCGACGGTCTCGGCGATCTTCGCGAAGTGACGGTAGATGCCTTCCTGGGACGGCTTGTTGTAGTAGGGCACGACCTGCAGCGTGCAGGTGGCGCCCACCTTCTTCGCGTGCCGCGACAGCTCGATGGCTTCCTGCGTGGAGTTGGCGCCGGCGCCGGCCATGATGGGAATGCGGCCGGCGGCATGCTCGACGCAGACGCGGATGACCTCGCCGTGCTCCTCGACGCTGACCGTGGCCGACTCGCCGGTGGTGCCCACCGCGACGATGCAGTCGGTGCCCTCGGCGACGTGCCAGTCGACCAACGCGCGCAGCGCCGCGTAGTCGACGCTGCCGTCCTCGTGCATCGGGGTGACGAGCGCCACGATGCTGCCGACAATTCTTTCCATTCGCGTTCCTTGGGAGATTTTCAGGGCCGGGACGCACGCGCCGCCGGCCGGATGAGGCGAGGCCTTGCTCGCTGACGCGATGCCGAAGGCAATCCGCTGATTTTAGCCCGGCGAGGCCAGAAGGGCCGCCTGCCCGGGCGGTGCGTCGCCGCGGCGCGCGACGATGCGTTGCACCTCGCGCTCGGGCACGTCGCCGCGTGCCGGCAGGCGGCCTTCCTCGAACGCGATCACATGCCACTTTTCAGAGGGAGGCGACCCTGCCGGGCCGGCCGCTTCGCCGTCGCGCAGGACGTCGAGCAACTCGCCCGGACGCAACAGGAATTCGGGTCGCCGCGGCCGGCCGAGCGCCGCGTGCGCCTGTGCAAAGGTTTCGTAAATCAGCAGGCCGCCCGGGGCGACGGCGGCCTTCAGCGCCGGAAAGAGGGCGCGCCAGAGGTAGTTGGTGACGACGACCGCGTCGAACCGGCGGCCGGGCAGCGGCCAGGGATCGGCCTCGAGGTCGGCGACGAGCGGGGTGGCGAGGGCGGCCAGCGGCGCGAGCAGGGCCGGGTCGCGATCGATGGCGGTGACGCGGTGGCCCGCTCCTGCCAGCCAATGGACGTGGCGCCCATGGCCGCAGGCGACGTCGAGCACCCGGGCTGCCGGCGGCAACAGCGGCGTCCAGCGCACCACCCAGTCGGAGGGCGGCGCGAAGTCGTGGGAAGGCATCGTGGCGGGTTCCATGGCGCCACTCTACGGCGTCGGGCGGACGATGCCCGTGGAAAAATCTGTGTTTATATACAGATATTCAACGCGGGGCCGGCCGACTTCAAACCTAGAATCACTTCATGGCCACGAAACAAGGCGCCGCTGGCGCCAAACCCAAGCAAGCCGGTGAATACGCCGAAGGTTCGATCCGCGTCCTCAAGGGCCTGGAGCCCGTCAAGCAGCGGCCCGGCATGTACACGCGCACCGACAACCCGCTGCACATCGTGCAGGAGGTGATCGACAACGCCGCCGACGAGGCCCTGGCCGGCCACGGCCAGCGCATCGCGGTCACGCAGCACGCCGACGGCTCGGTCACGGTCGACGACGACGGCCGCGGCATCCCGTTCGGCCTGCACCCCGAGGAGCAGGTGCCGGTCATCGAGATCGTCTATACGCGCCTGCACGCCGGCGGCAAGTTCGACAAGGGCAGCGGCGGAGCGTACAGCTTCTCCGGCGGCCTGCACGGCGTGGGCGTCAGCGTCACCAACGCGCTCGCGAAGCAGCTCGAGGTGCAGGTGTTCCGCGACGGCCAGTCGGCCTCGCTCACCTTCTCGGGCGGCGACGTCACGGTGCCGCTCGAGGTGCGCAAGCTCGCCTCCGGCGAGCGCAAGCACGGCACGCGCGTGCGCGTGTGGCCCGACGCGCGCTACTTCGAGAGCGTCGAGCTGCCGCGCGGCGAGCTGATGCATCTGCTGCGCAGCAAGGCCGTGCTGATGCCGGGCGTCACGGTGTCGCTCACGATCGAGAAGACGGGCAAGGAGCCCGAAGTCCTCACCTGGACCTACCAGGGCGGGTTGCGCGACTACCTGCAGCAGACGCTCACGGGCGAGCCCGTCGTGCCGCTGTTCGAGGGCGAGCGTTTCGCCGGGTCCAACGAGTCCGAGAACTTCGCCGAAGGCGAGGGCGCCACGTGGTGCGTCGCATTCACCGACGACGGCGCGGCGGTGCGCGAGAGCTACGTCAACCTGATCCCGACGGTGGCCGGCGGCACGCACGAGTCCGGCCTCAAGGACGGGTTGTTCACCGCGATCAAGACCTTCATCGAGCTGCACAGCCTGCTGCCCAAGGGCGTCAAGCTGATGCCCGAGGACGTGTTCTCGCGCGCCAGCTTCGTGCTGTCGGCCAAGGTGCTCGATCCGCAGTTCCAGGGCCAGATCAAGGAGCGCCTCAACAGTCGCGACGCGCTGCGCCTGGTGTCCGCGTACACCAAGCCGGCGCTCGAGCTCTGGCTGCACCAGCATGTGGAGTACGGCCGCAAGCTGGCCGAACTGGTCATCCGCCAGGCGCAGCAGCGCCAGAAGGCCGGCCAGAAGGTCGAGAAGCGCAAGGGTTCCGGCGTGGCCGTGCTGCCCGGCAAGCTCACCGACTGCGAGAGCCGCGACCTGTCGCTCAACGAGGTGTTCCTGGTCGAGGGCGATTCCGCCGGCGGCTCGGCCAAGATGGGCCGCGACAAGGAGACCCAGGCCATCCTGCCGCTGCGCGGCAAGGTGCTCAACACCTGGGAGGTCGAGCGCGACCGCCTGTTCGCCAACAACGAGATCCACGACATCGCGGTGGCGATCGGCGTCGATCCGCACGGCCCCAACGACGCGCCCGACTTCTCGGGCCTGCGCTACGGCAAGGTCTGCATCCTGTCCGACGCCGACGTGGACGGCTCGCACATCCAGGTGCTGCTGCTGACGCTGTTCTTCCGCCATTTCCCGCAGTTGGTGGCGCGCGGCCACGTCTATGTCGCCAAGCCGCCGCTGTACCGCGTCGACGCGCCGGCGCGCGGCCGCAAGCCCGCCGCCAAGATCTACGCGCTCGACGAGGGCGAGCTCGAGGCGACGCTCGACAAGCTGCGCAAGGAAGGCGCCCGCGAGGACTCGTGGAAGATCGGTCGATTCAAGGGCCTGGGCGAGATGAACGCCGATCAGTTGTGGGACACCACGCTCAACCCCGAGACGCGTCGCCTGCTGCGTGTCGAGCTGGGGCTGCTGGACGCCGTCCAGACCGAAGGCTCGTTCACGCGCCTGATGGGCAAGGGCGAGGCGCACGCGCGGCGCGAACTGATGGAACTGCGCGGCGACGCGGTCGAGATCGACATCTGACGTCGCGCGAATGACCTTCCCGCTGCGATCGCTCGCCGCGGCGTGGTCGTTCTGGCGACCGTGGTGCGATCGCAGGGTGACGCGCCACGCTCCGGCCACCCGACAGCAGGGCGAGCCTGTCGGGCAGCGGCAGGCAACTTCTTCCCGACTCGAATCATCTCCTTACATAACCGGAGTCTCGGTGGCGGGAACCTACTGCCGGCGCCCGCAACTTATCCAGGCTGGGTCGCAAAACGTGCAGAAATCCCGCGTTCATCCGGAATTGCCCCGCACGCGACTCTGCGATCCTTTCCATAATCCCCGCTCCGTGTCCGCCCAGCGGTCGAGCAAGACCCGTTCGCGCCTCTGACCGGACACAACCCTTTTTCGTACCGCCACCTTCATGCCCACCCGTGACCTTGCCGAGAGCACGCATCTGCGGATCCGTCCGACGATGCTGTCCGACCTCGACTTCGTCGTCTCGGTGGAGCACGACGCGCGCAACCTCGCGTTCATCACGCCGTGGGAGCGCACGCAGCACGAAGGCGCGATCCGCTTTCCCGATTCGCGCCACTTCATCGTCGAAGCCGGCGACGATTGGGCCGCGGTCGGCTTCGTGATCCTGCAGGGGTGCCGCAATCCGAACCGCTCCGTCGAGTTGAAGCGCATCGTGCTGCAGACGCACGGCCGCGGGCTGGGGCGCGCCTGCGTCCGCATCCTCAAGCAACTGGCCTTCCGCGACCTGCATGCGCACCGTTTCTGGCTGGACGTGAAGTCGCTCAACGCGCGCGCGCTGCGGGTGTACGCGAGCGAAGGCTTCGTCGAGGAGGGTCGCTTGCGCGAGAGCCTGCGCGTCGGAACCGACGAGACGGCAGGCTGGGAGAGCCTGGTCGTGATGTCGGTGCTGGAGCGCGAGTACCAGGCCCGCGTGGACGCGGGTCTCGAGACCCCTCTCTCGGGCGTATCGTCATGAGGCGCCCGCTGCTCAACACGATCACCGTGGCCGCGCTGGTCACGGGCTCGATGGCGGCCTGCGACGCTGTGCCCGAGGCCCATCGCGCGAGCGCGTCCGCCCTCGCGCCCGCGACCGCGACCGAGACCGTCGCATCCACTCGCACCGAGGCGATCAATCCCGTCGTCCCGGTGGCCGGCACGCCGGTGCTGTGGGGTTACGTCGACGGCGCGGGCGTCGCGCACTTCGCCAGCAGCCAGATCGACGGGCGCTACGAACAGGTGCTGCGCGAGACCGACGGTCGCCGCGTGCTCGGCAAGACCCAGGGCACCGACGGCCTCCTGACGTGGCTCGAGATCTCTCCGGACGTCAAGGCCCTGCAGCCGGTGCTCGACGAGGCCGCGAAGACCACCGGCGTCGACGAGGAACTGCTCAAGGCGGTGATCACCGTCGAATCCAACTACAACCCGACCGCCGTCTCGCCGCGGGGCGCGGTCGGCCTGATGCAGTTGACGCCCGCGACGGCCGACCGCTACGGCACCAAGGAAGAACGCCAGACGCCGGCGTCGCGGCGCATGCTCGACGCCCGCACCAACGTCTTCACCGGCGCGCGCATGCTGGCCGACCTGACGCGCCGCTACGGCGGCATCGACATCGCGCTTGCCGCCTGGAACGCCGGCGAGGGCACCGTTCGCAAGGCCGGCGGCCAGATGCCCGACATCGCCGAGACCGAGGCGCACGTGCACATGGTGCTCGAGCTCTATTGGGCGCTGCTGCAACGCAAGCTGCCCCACCACGCCCATGGCGTGGAAGTGGTGTCCTGCGTGCCTGCCGTCTGCGGCCGCTGAGCCGGGCACGCCCGGACGCGGACGCCGCGCCGAGGTAACGGCGCGAAAATCCTTGCGATCTTTGAGGGGTAGTCGCGGACCACGCGCCCGCCAGCACCGACAATGACGCGTTGCAGGCGGCGCTTGGCCGCTCCGCAAAGGGCGCCGCGCACCCACCGAACGCCGCGCGCCCCAGAGATCAAAGGAAATCCGGTTTGACCATGGAACAGACTCCCCTCGCGTTCAACGGCGGCGGTGGCGACGGCGGCAGCGGCGAAGCGCTGACCCTCGCGCACTACGCGGAACGCGCCTACCTCGAATACGCGCTGAGCGTCGTCAAGGGCCGCGCGCTGCCCGACGTCTCCGACGGCTGCAAGCCGGTGCAACGCCGCATCCTGTACGCGATGCACCGCATGGGCCTGTCGTTCACCAACGCGTCGGCCGCAGGTCCGGCGCCGCGCAAGAGCGCGAAGGTGGTCGGCGACGTGCTGGGCAACTACCATCCGCACGGCGACACCGCGGCCTACGACGCGCTCGTGCGCATGGCCCAGGACTTCAGCCTGCGCTATCCGCTGATCGACGGCCAGGGCAACTTCGGCAGCCGCGACGGCGACGGCGCCGCCGCGATGCGCTACACCGAGGCGCGCCTGAACCCGATCGCGCGCCTGCTGCTCGACGAGATCGACGAAGGCACCGTCACCTTCATGCCGAACTACGACGGCAGCACGGAGGAGCCCAAGCTGCTGCCCGCGCGCCTGCCGTTCGTGCTGCTCAACGGCGCCAGCGGCATCGCCGTCGGCCTTGCGACCGAAGTGCCCAGCCACAACCTGCGCGAGGTGGCCGAGGCCGCCATCGCGCTGATCCGCAACGACAAGCTGAGCGACGAGGAGTTGTACGCCGCGATCCCCGGTCCTGACTTCCCGGGCGGCGGCCAGATCATCTCCAGCGAGCAGGACATCCGCGACGCGTACGCCACCGGCCGTGGCTCGCTGAAGGTGCGCGCCCGCTGGAAGATCGAGGACCTGGCACGCGGCCAGTGGCAGCTGATCGTCACCGAGCTGCCGCCGGGCGCGAGCACGCAGCGCGTGCTCGAGGAGATCGAGGAGCTCACGAACCCGAAGATCAAGACGGGCAAGAAGGCGCTGAGCGCCGAGCAGATCCAGCTCAAGGCGACCATCCTCGCGGTGCTGGACGGCGCCCGCGACGAGTCCAACCGCGACGCGCCGGTGCGCCTGGTCTTCGAGCCCAAGAGCCGCACGATCTCGCCGCAGGAACTGGTCAACGCGCTGCTCGCGCACACCAGCCTCGAGAGCTCGGCGTCGATCAACCTCACGATGATCGGCGGCGACGGCCGGCCCACGCTGAAGAGCCTGCGCCAGATCCTCGTCGAATGGGTCGCGTTCCGGCAGCAGACGGTCAAGCTGCGCACCGAGCACCGCCTCGCCAACGTGCTGGCGCGCATCCACATCCTCGAAGGCCGGCAGCTGGTGCTGCTCAACATCGACGAGGTGATCCGCATCATCCGCGAGAGCGACGAGCCCAAGCCCGCGCTGATCGAGGCCTTCGGCCTCAGTGACATCCAGGCCGACGACATCCTCGACATCCGCCTGCGCCAATTGGCGCGGCTTGAGGCGATCAAGATCGCTCAGCAACTGGCCGAGGAACGCGAGAAGCAGAAAAAACTCGAGGACATCCTGTCCAGCCCCGCGGCGCTCAAGCGCACCGTGATCAAGGAGATCGAGGCCGACGCCAAGGCGCACGGCGACGATCGCCGCACGCTGATCCAGGCCGAGAAGCGCGCCGTCGCGGAAGTCAAGATCGTCGACGAACCCGTGACGGTGGTCGTCAGCCTCAAGGGCTGGGTTCGCGCGATGAAGGGCCAGGGCCACGACGCCGCCGGCTTCGCGTTCAAGTCGGGCGACGGCCTGTACGGCACGTTCGAGTGCCGCAGCGTCGACACGCTGCTCGTGTTCGGCAGCAACCAGGGCGGTACCGGCCGCGTCTACACGGTGGCCGTCAGCGCCTTGCCGGGCGCGCGCGGCGACGGCACGCCCATCACCACGCTGATCGATCTCGAGTCCGGCACGCAGCCGCTGCACTACTTTGCCGCGACGGCCGACGCGACGCTGCTGCTGGCCAACACCGGCGGCTTCGGCCTGCTGGCCAAGGTGGGCGACATGACCAGTCGCCAGCGCGGCGGCAAGAGCTTCCTCAGCATCGACGACAAGGATCGCCTGCTGCCGCCGGTGCCGGTGCAGCCCGCGCACACGCAGGTGGCCTGCCTGAGCATGAGCAGCCGCCTGCTGGTGTTCCCGCTCGACGAGCTCAAGCTGCAGTCCAACGGCGGCAAGGGCCTGACGCTGATGGACGTCGACGCCAAGGATCCGCTGGTCTCGGTGGCCACCTGCGCCAACGCCGTCAAGGTGCTGGGCACCGGCCGGGGCCAGAAGCCGAAGGAAGAGGACCTCAAGGGCGCCACGCTCGCCTCGCACGCGGGCAAGCGCGCGCGCAAGGGCAAGGTGATCGACGCGGCCATCAAGGGCCAGCGCGTGATCGCGCTCTGACGGCGGTACGCGCGAGCCATAGACGACGACGCCCGGCATGCCGGGCGTTTTTCGTGGAGGTCGAAGGGTTCAGCGGCGACGGCGCCGCAACGCCAGGCCCAGCAGTCCCAATCCGCCCAGCATCGCCGCGAGGCTCGAAGGCTCCGGCACGGCGCTGACCGTGTCCGCGACGCCGAAGAACCGGATCTCGCTCACGAAGATCCAGCGGGTCGGATCCAGCAGCTGCAGCGTGACGGTGTTACCCGTGACGTCGAGTCCGCCCACCGAGAAGGTGTCCGACGGCCAGGTGGCGTTCCAGGTCGGGTTCAGGTAGGTCGTCCCGTTCAGCACGAAGCCGCTGGGGGCCGTGACGCCGCCCTCGTTCGAGTGGTCGAAGTACAGCTTGACGCGGTGGATGTCCACCGTGTCGGCGAAATGGAAGACGATGGTGGGGTTGGTGTCCAGCCAGCCGACATAGGCCCCGGTTCCGCTCGAGTTGGAGACGTTGGACCAGGGGTCGGTCGTGATGAATCCGTCGGTGAGGGCGCCCGTGCCGCCGGACAGGAAGCTGCCGTCGGCGGACGGATCGCCGTTGCCGTCGTAGGTGCCGTCCCAGTAGTTGTACCTGCCGCCATGGGCCTGGCCGTCGCCGTTGGGCATGTCGTAGCTGACGACCGTCAGGGGCGCGGCCTGCGCGGCCAGGGTGCTGGCGAGCAGGGCGGCGAGCGCCAGCAGGAATCGGGGTGCGGTGCGGCGGAACATGGGATCCTTCCGGGCGTGGTCTCGGCATGAGACACGGCCTTGTCGAAAATCCTAGGCTCGCCACCCCGGCGCTGCAATAGATGGATACAAGTCCGGGCGCCTAACCGTCGAATACCACGCAGAAATCGCCCGATTCCCGGGAATTTTGCACAGTCTCCAAGCCGCACCGCGCCGATGCCACTCGCCGCCGCGACCCTTGCGACGAGGTCGCGGGACGCCCTCAGCCGCGCAGCCAGTCCCTGAACTCGTACCAGTTGTACGTCGCCTGCGCGGCGAGCTTGCCGGCCGCGCCCCACACGCGCGGCAGCCCGTAGCGGGCGAAGCCCGCGGGAATGGGCGACCCGCCCGCGATCGCGTCGGCGATCAACTCGCCGGCGGCCGTCGTCGGACCGACGCCGTGGCCGCCGAAGCCCAGCGCGTGCCACGTGCCGTCGGGCAGGCGGCCGACCTGCGGCATCTGGTGGCGCGCGTAGCTCATCAGGCCGCCCCACGCGTAGTCCACCCTCACGTCGGCCAGTTCCGGGTACACCTTCAGCAGGTCGCGCTTGAGCAGGCGCGCGATCGGCTCGGCGCCGCGATCGAGGATGGAGATGCGTCCGCCCCACAGGATGCGCGTGTCGGGCAGCGCGCGGTAGTAGTCGAAGGAGAAGCGCGTGTCGTAGATCGCGGCGCGGCCCGGGATGGACTCGGCGAGGCGGTCGGCGCCGAGCGGCTCGGTGGCCATCACGTAGGTGGCGATCGGCAGCATCGCGCGTTCGAGCGACGCCGACAGTCCGCTCAGGTAGCCGCCGCCGGCCACGACCACGTGGCGCGCATGCACGACGCCGCGCGCCGTGTGGACGTCGTGGCCGCCGCCCGAGGCGCGTGCCACGATGTTCTTCACCCGCGACTGCTCGAAGATGCGTCCGCCCGCGCGCTCGATCACCGCGGCCAGCCCGCGCGCGTACTTCAGCGGATGGAAGTGGAACGCGTCGGGCTCCAGCAGGCCGCCGGCGTAGCGCCGCGAGCGGGTGTACGCGCCGAGCTCGTCGTGCGACAGCAGCGTCCAGTGCACGTCGAACTCGCGCGCCATGAATTCCTGGCGCTTGCGCAGGATCGCGTCGTCGTCGAACCAGTTGGCGAGCACCACGCCGCCCTCGATCGCGTCGCAGGCGATGCCGTGCGCCGCGATGCGGCGGCGGATCGTCGAGACCGCCTCGCGCGTGAGGTCGTACATCGCGCGCGCGCCGGCGGAACCCTGGTCGGCCAGCAATTGCGCGTTGTCGAGGCTGAAGCCGCCGAACACGAATCCGCCGTTGCGGCCCGAGGCGCCGTGGCCCACCGTCTCGCCCTCGACGATCACGACGTCGCGCTGGCCGCGCTCGATCAGGCCCATGGCCGTCGCCAGTCCGGCGAAGCCGCCGCCGATCACGCACACCTGCGCCTCGACGCCGCCGCGCAGCGCGATGCGCGCCGGCGCGGGCCCGGCGCTCGCGGCGTAGTAGGTGCCGTGGTTCACGTCCGCCGGGGCCTGCTCAGAAGCCCGAACGCGACGACCTCAGCGAGGCGCGGAACGTCCATGCGAGCAGGAGCGACAGGATCGCGAACATCGCGCAGCTCCACACCGCGAACGGGATGTGCAGCACCGAGACGGCGGCGTCGGCGCAGGAGGCGTAGGCCACGAACAGCTGCGGCACCAGCGCATCGAGCTGCAGCTTGCTGATGAAGCGCTCGGCGAAGCTGAGGTCGCACGAGTTCTCGTTGACGGCGCGCAACTGCTGCCACAGCGCCGACGCGATGCCGGACAGCGCGACCAGGAACGCCAGCCCGATCACGACTCGGCGCGGCGTGTTGGACAGCACCGCCGCGAGCAGCGCCAGCACGCCCACCACGATGTAGATCAGACGCTGCAGCACGCACCACGGGCAGGGCTGCATGTCGAACGCGTACTGCGCGAGCGCGGCCAGGCCCACCGCGCCGAACGCGAGCAGGCCGATGGCGGTCAGGACCTGCGGAATGCGGATGCGGATCCTCACGCCGCGAGCTCCGCGATCAGCTCGATCTCGACGCACGCGCCCATCGGGATCTGCGCCACGCCGAAGGCGCTGCGGGCGTGCTTGCCGGCGTCGCCGAAGATCTCGCCCAGCAGCTCGGAACAGCCGTTGGTGACCAGGTGCTGTTCGGTGAACGTGGCCGTGCTGTTGACCAGGCTCATCACCTTGACGATGCGCTTGACGCGCTGCAGGTCGCCGCCGGCCGCGGCCTGCAGCGTGCCCATCAGGTCGATGGCGATGGCGCGCGCGGCGGCCTTGCCTTCCTCGGTGGTCATGGTCAGGCCCAGCTGGCCGACCCACGGCTTGCCGTCCTTCTTGGCGATGTGGCCCGAGATGAACACGAGCGAGCCGGTCTGCACGAAGGGCAGGTAGGCGGCGGCGGGAATGGCGAGCGGCGGGAGCTCGATTCCGAGGGCTTGCAGGCGGGCGGCGATCGTCATGGCGGTTCTCCGTGCGGGCCGGCCCGCTCTCCGTCTGGATGCGGTGACGCCGGGTAGCCCGATGATGGGCTCGGATGCTACACGCTGGGCCAATCACCTGTCCCGGGGCGGGACGCGGGCGGCGGTTCGGCGCGGATGAGCGGCGGACGGCCTTGGCCGGCTCGCCGAGGCGCTGCCGGAGGTGTCTGGCATGTCGAGTCGCGCCAGTTGCCTGTCGTGGACCACGACGCCGATCGCGATTCGAAGGCACGTCCTTCACCCGCGAAGAGCCTTTTCGCGTCAGCCGGCATCACGGCGCGGATGAAGGCCGCGCCAGATACCTCCGGCGCCCGCTGTCGACGTGTCGGTCGATGCACGCGAAGGCCCGCCCGTCTCCCGGGCCCCGCGCCGGCCGGGCCGGCCCGCGCCGTTCAGGCCGGCGCCAGCAGCGGCGCCAGCGCCTGCTGCCCCGGCGGCGTCAGCTCGAGCGCGCGTTCGCTGCCGATGCGGCGCAGCCAGCCGCGCTCGATGAAGTGCGTCAGCAGGCCGCTGGCGAGCTTGCCCGCCAGGTGGTCGCGGCGCTCCGACCAGTCCAGGCACGGATACGCGATCCGGTGCGTGGCGTTCGCGCGCAGCGTGGTGGCGTCGAAGCCCAGGCGGCCCAGGCCCGCGACGCCCGCGTCGGTCAGCGCGTAGTCGCCCTCCGTGGGCACGAGCCAGCCGTGAGCGAGCAGGTGATCGAGCAGCGCCACGCCACGGCGGCCGGCCAGGTGGCCGTAGCAGCAACGCGCCTCGCGCAGCCGCAAGCGTGCCGGCGCCGACCACGTGCGGTCGTGCGACGAACGTTCGGCCACCATCGCGAGCGCCTCCAGGGCGTGCGCGACGTCGGCGTCGGCGATGCGGAAGTAGCGGTGGCGCCCGCGCGGCTCGCAGGCGAGCAGGCCCGCGTCGACCAGCTTGACCAGGTGCGCGCTGGCCGTGGCGGCGGACACCGACGCCGTGCGCGCGAGCTCGCCCGCGCTCGCGTACTCGCCCGAGAGCAGGAACGCGAGCATGCGCGCGCGCGAGGGATCGGCCACCAGCGCGGCGACGCGCGCGAGGCGTGGCTCGTGCGGGGAGGCGGACGGGGCGGGCGCGGCGCGGCGCGGGGTGGCCATGGGGTGGACTCGTTGCTCAGGCGGGGTTCGCGCCACTGTATTCCGATGGCCGCCAGGTCGTGCCCGCCACCGCCTCGGTGAACGTGCGCTGCTCGCGCACGATGAAGCGCTCGCTCTGCGCGAACTCGAAGTTGGCACGGCCCTCGGCGTCCGCGCGCAGGCGTGTGCGGTAGGCCTCGTAGGCGGCGAGGCTGTCGAACGAGATCAGGCCCCAGGCCTCGTAGTTCGTGCCCTCGCTGGGCAGGAAGTAGCCGACCAGGTGGCCGCCGCAGCGTGGAATGATGCGGCCCCATCGTTCGCAGTAGGTGCGGAAGAGGTCGCGCTTGAAAGGGTCGATCTCGTAGCGGATGAAGCAGGTGACGGGCATGGCGGGCTCGGGTGGCGGTGAGCCTGCAGTCTCGGGCCGGTACAGGCGGCGATGCTTCGTTGCGTGGCGAAGCGTCGGTGCGGGCCGCCGCTTCGGGGACCGGTCGAGCGGCAGCCGCGAGCGCGGCATCGCAGGCCGAGGTCCGGGCGTCGTGGGCTCGCGGCCACGCCGGCCGCGCCGCGACCGCGGCGCGAGGCCTACGCCGCCACCCGGTCGCTCATCCGTCCCAGCCAGCGGTACAGCGCGCCGGTGGCGAGCACGAAGCCCACGCCGCCGAGCCACAGCGCCGCATCCGCGAAGCTGCCTCCGACCAGCGCCAGCGGGGCGTCCTTGCCGCTGAAGACGGTCAGCGCGGCGAGCGCCACGCCGAACAGGCCTTCGCCGACGATCATGCCGCTGGCCAGCAGCACGCCCAGCTGCTTGCGCGTGGCCGGCCGGGCCGCAGCGTCGGCGCGGCGATCCCAGGCCCAGCCGACGATGGCGCCGATGCAGACCATCAGCGTCGTCGACATCGGCAGGTAGATGCCCAGGCCCACGGCCAACGGCGGCAGCTGCGCGTGGCTGCCGGGCTTGCGCAGGTGCTTGATCGCCTCGTCGATGACCACCACCACCACGCCGAGCACGACGCCCTTGCCGAGCAGGCTCCAGTCCAGGTCGCCTTGCAGCACGCCCTTGGCCAGCGCGGAGATCAGCGCGGCCTGCGGCGCGGCGAGGGCCTTGAGGCCGGCGCCGGGCGCGCCGGCGAAGCCGTAGGCCTTCTGCAGCAGGTCCAGCACCGGCGGGATCACGAGCGCGCCCGCCACCGTGCCGATGGCCAGCGCCACCTGCTGGCGCCACGGCGTGGCGTCGACCAGCTGGCCGGTCTTCAAGTCCTGCAGGTTGTCGTTGGCCACCGTGGCCGCGGCGATGACGACGGCCGTCACGAACAGCGTGAACGCCACCATCGCCGGGCCGGCGCTCGGCGGCAGCATCGGCTTGACGACGAGCGCGACCAGCAGCGCGGCGGTGATGACGACGATGATGCCCACGCCCGAGAGCGGGCTGTTGCTCGAGCCGATCAGGCCGGCCATGTAGCCGCACACGGCCGCGACGAAGAAGCTCATCAGCGCGATGAAGGCGATGCCGCCGG
>FTJN01929941.1_pt1 | contig 25884 bp, 21 predicted proteins | sample 1658361 | NCBI WGS metagenome assembly FTJN01 (sample SAMEA3914819, study PRJEB12502) | metagenome | biome: forest; material: soil | place: Canada | collected 2010-06-26 | depth 0.3 m
CATCCGGAGACGCAGAAGCTGCTGGCGCGTTGACGAGGCGACGCGCAGGGGATCGAGGTCAGGCACCCCCTTGGATCGCGACAAGCCTCATCTCCGCCTGAAGCGCGCCAGCGCGATCCAAGGCGGTGCCAGACCCCTCCTGAAGCGGCTCGCGCGAAGAGCTGCCCCCGTCCCATTGCCGACAGACATGCCCGCAGCAAGACGGTGACGCGCCGCAGACGGAGGGGTCTGGCACCTCGTCGTCCGCGTCGGACCCGCAACGATCGAGGCGACCTGTATCGCGGACGATGAGGTGCCTGACCTCGATCCCATCGTTCCAGCTCAGGCCCCGCGGCCACCTGGGACGAAGATCGGCCACGACGGCGCGGATCGTTCGCGTCCCTCACGCCGCCTGACTGGCCGGTCGTTCCTCGACCCGCCGCGCATACCGCTGCGCCAGCACCGCGCACACCATCAGCTGCATCTGGTGGAACAGCATCAGCGGCAGCACGATGGCGCCCACGGCATGCGACGCGAACAGCACCTTGGCCATCGGGATGCCGCTGGCCAGGCTCTTCTTCGAGCCGCAGAACACGATCGTGATCTCGTCGGCCTTGTCGAAGCCCAGGCGGCGCGCGAACCACCCCGTGAGGAACAGCGCGCAGGCCAGCAGCACCGCGCAGACCGCCAGCAGGCCCGCGAGCGCCTGCAGCGGCACCTGCTTCCAGAGGCCCTCGATGACGGCGGCGCTGAACGCCGTGTAGACGACCAGCAGGATCGAGCCGCGATCGACGAGGCCGAGGACCTGCTTGCGGCGATGGATCCAGCCGGCGATCCACGGCCGCGCGAGGTGGCCCACGACGAAGGGCAACATCAGCTGCAGCAGGATCCGGACGATCGAGTCGAGCGAGATGGTCGCGGCGGCGTGCGGCAGCACCACGAGCCCTATCAGCACCGGCGAGATGAAGACACCCAGCATCGTCGACGCCGACGCGCTGCCCACCGCGGCCGGGACGTTGCCGCGCGCCATCGACGTGAACGCGATCGCCGACTGCACCGTGGCCGGCAGCACGCACAGGAACAGCACGCCGGTGTAGAGCTGGGGCGTGACCAGCGGCAGCAGCACAGGCTTGAGCGCCAGGCCCAGCAGCGGGAACAGCGCGAAGGTGCACGCGAACACGAGCAGGTGCAGGCGCCAGTGCGTGACGCCCGCGCGGATCGCGTCGCGCGACAGCTTGGCACCGTGCAGGAAGAACAGCAGGCCGATGGCGAAGGTGGTGAAGCCGTCGAAGAAGCGCGCGACGGCGCCCTGGGCCGGCACCAGCGTGGCCAGCACCACGACCGCCACCAGCATCAGCGTGAAATCGTCGGGGAGGAAGGCGGGGCGCTTCATCGCGCGGGCGTCTGGTTCAGCATGGGCCGATTGTCCGCCAGCACCCCTTCCGACTGGCTTACGCGGTCATCGAGTGCAGCGCGACGCGGTTGCCTTCGGAGTCGGCGATGACCGCGCGAAAGCCGTTGGGCGCGATCGAGTGCTTGGCCTTGAGCACCTTGCCGCCGCCCTGCACCGCCGCCGCGACGGCGGCGTCGAGGCGGCCGCTCGCGTCGAGGTAGACGAGCGGCCCGAACAGCGACGGCGCGACCCCCTCCTCGGGCTCGATGAGGCAGCCGCCGACCGAGTTGCCTTCGTGCTTGAACAAGCCGAAGTTGAAGCCGGGGCCGCCGATCTTGTCGACCGGCTGCCCGGTGACGGCGCCGTAGAACGCGATGGCGCGATCGAGGTTGGTGACGGGGATGTCGACCCAGACGAAGGTGTTGCCCATGTTCAGCTCCTTGATGCGTTTTCCTTGTCCTGCAGCAATCGCCACATGACCTTGCCGGCGCCGGACTTGGGAAGCGACTCGACGAACTCGACGATGCGCGGCGCCTTGTAGGCGGCCATGTTCTCATGCGCCCAGTTGACGATGTCGCGCTCCTGGGTCCTGCCCCGGGCCTCGGCACGCAGCACGACGATCGCCTTCACGGTCTCGCCGCGGTAGGCGTCCTGCGCCGAGATGACGCAGGCCTCCTGCACGGCCGCGTGCTTGTACATCAGCAGTTCCACTTCCGACGGCCAGACCTTGAAGCCGCTCGCGTTGATCATCCGCTTCAGGCGATCGGTGATGAAGAAGTAGCCGTCGGCGTCCATGTGGCCGAGGTCGCCGGTGCGGAAGTAGCGGCGGCCCTCGATGTCGACGAAGGCGGCGGCCGTGGCCTCCGGATTCTTCCAGTAGCCGCGGAACAGCATCGGGCCGCGGGTGACGATCTCGCCGACGTCGCCGGGCGGCAGTTCCTTCAAGGCGACCGGATCCACCACGCGCGAATCGACGCCGAAGAACGGCATGCCCAGGCATTGCAGCTTGGGCCGCTCGGCCGGGTTCGCGTGGCTGGGCGCGGCCGTCTCGGTGAGGCCGTAGCCTTCGCAGAAGTGCAGTCCGAACTCGTCGATCAGGCGCTGCGCCACGGCCTGCGGCATCGCCGCGCCGCCGCCCGAGAGCCAGCGCAGGCTGCTCAGGTCGAAGCTTCGGTAGTTGGGGCTCGCGAACAGGTCGATGATCATCGTGGGGATGCAGGTCCAGTGCGAGACCTTGTGGCGCGAGATCAGGCGCCCGGCCAGTTCGCGGTCCCAGCGCGGCATCACGACCACGGTCGCGCCGCTGAACATCGGCGAGATCACGCCGTACAGCATGCCGGTGATGTGGAACATCGGCACCACGCCCAGCACGATGCTCTCGGCGCTGCCCGAACCCCAGACGCCCCCGCCGATCACGTTGGCCATCAGCGTGCGGTGGGTGTGCATGCAGCCCTTGGGCAGCCCGGTGGTGCCCGAGGTGTAGGGCAGCAGCGCGAGGTCGTCGGGGCCGTTGACGGTGGGGCCGGGCACGCGGCCCTCGGCCAGCGCGTCGTTCCAGCGCACCGTGCCCGCGGGCAAGACCGGGTCGGCCAGCAGCCAGTCGCGCATCGCGGGCGGCGGCGCCAGGTCGTCCGCGAAGGTCTCGGGCAGTTCGTCCGCGTAGCGCGTCGCGAGTACGCGCGCGACCCGCTGCGACGGCGGCAAGGCCGCGTTGGCGGTGGCGACGATCGCCGCCAGCTCGGCGCCGCAGATCACCACCTTGGTGCCCGGATCGACGATGTAGTGGCCGAACTCCTCGGCCTTGTTCATCGCGTTGACCGGCACCACGACCGCGTCGGCGCGCAGGATGCCGTGGTACGCGACCAGGTATTGCGGGCAGTTCTGCATGAACAGCGCCACCCGGTCGCCCCGCTTGACGCCCTGGGCCTGCAGCCAGCCGGCGAGCGCCTCGGCCTCGGCATGCAGCGCGGCGTAGGTCTTCTCGCGGCCGAAGTACAGCGTGGCGGCCTTGGCCGGATAGCGCCCGGCGGCCACCTCGAGGTTGTGCCACAACGAGGTCTCGGGCAGGGTCAGCGAGCGCGGCAGGCGCTGCGGCCAGAACGCGAGGTGCGGGCGATCGGCAGGCACCTCGCCGGCGTTGGTGTCCACGAGGGACGGGTCGATCGGGGACGTGCGGCTGGAAAACTCTTCGGACAGGGACATCGAGATCCTTTGGGCGCCGGACGACATCGCGTCCGCGCTTGCTTTGCTGCACCGCGGCGAATCGGCGGCGGCACTCGAACCCCCAGCCTACTTCGCGCGCCCGGCCGACACCATAGTGCGAGCCCCGAGCAGGGTTGTCACAGAGGGGACAGGCGAGCTTTGTCCGGTATCGTCGGAGAATATCGTTCGTCAAGCGCATCCCGCGCTCCGGGCGCCTGCATGGATCCCTCCGCCGCCAGCGACCTCGCCGCCGACAACGACCCCGCACACGCGGTGTTGCCGTGCGTGCTCGACATCGAGGCGTCCGGCTTCGGCCGCGGCAGCTATCCGATCGAGATCGGCTTCGTCCTGCCCGACGGCACGGCCTACTGCACGCTCATCGTGCCGGACGCGGGCTGGACGCACTGGGACGGCGACGCCGAGCGGGTGCACGGCATCTCGCGCTCGCTGCTGCGGCGCCACGGCCGCAGCGCCCACGAAGTGGCGGTCGAACTCAATCAACGGCTCGCCGGCCGCACCGTCTATTGCGACAACTGGGCCCACGACTACGCGTGGCTGGCCCGGCTGTTCGAGTCGGCCGAGATCAGCCCCAGCTTCAGGTTGCGCCACCTGCGCGAACTGATGAGCGAGAACGCGGCGGAGCGCTTCGACGACACCCGCGAGATCGTCGCGCGCAACCTGCAGCTGCGCCGCCACCGCGCGAGCAGCGATGCGCGCGTGCTGCAGCTGAGCCTGGCCAGGCTGTGGAAGAACGGTTCACCCGCGTCCGACACGCCGCCCGCCTGAGCCGCGGACGGAACGCCTGACAGCACACGATCACCCCGAAGCCACGGCGGCCCGCCCGAGCGCCGCCATCAGGTCCTGGCGGCTCGCGGGCTTGTCGATGCGGGCGTCGAACACGCTGTCGACCGTCGCATCGTCCAGGTCGTTGTAGGCCGAGATCAGCACGAGAAAGGTCTTCTGGTGCCGCCCGCCCGGCTTGCGCAGGCGGCGCGCCACTTCGTAGCCGGTGAGGTCGGGCATCTGCATGTCGAGGAAGATCGCCTGGTAGTCGTGTTCGGCGGCAGCCGCCAGCCCCGAATTGCCGTCGACGGCTTCCACCACGCTGATGCCCAGCGCGCGGATGACGTCGGCGATGGCGCGCCGCGCGTCGCGCGAGTCGTCGACGACCAGCACCGGCCGCCCCGAGGCGATGCCCAGGGGGGTGTCGGCCGTGCCGTCGGCGCCTTCGGTGATGGGGACCTCGACGGTGACCGCCGTGCCCTGGCCCACGCGCGAATCGACGCGGATCGTGCCGCCCATCAGATCGACCAGGCTGCGCACCACCGCCAGCCCGAGCCCGCTGCCCTCGGCCATGGTGGCGGTCTGCGGCGAGCGATAGAACGGCTCGAACAGGCGCGACATCTCGTCGGGATCGATGCCCACGCCGGTGTCCGTGATCTCGACGCGCAGCAGCCCCGCATCGCGCAGCAGCTCCGCGCGGATCGAGATGCCGCCGCGCTCGGTGTACTTGATGGCGTTGGTGAGCAGGTTGTCGATGACCTGGCGCAGACGCGCCGGGTCGGAGTAGATGCGCTGGCCCAGTTCGGGGCCGGCCTCCCAGTGGACGTCGAGATTGCGTGCCGCGAGGGTCTCCTCGACGTCGCGCAGCGCGGTGTCGACGAGCTTGTCGAGCTGGAAGCCGCGGATGCGCGTCTCGAGGCGGCCCGAGGACATCTTGGCGAAGTCGACCAGGTCGCTGATGCGCCCGCGCAGCGAGCGCGTGCTTTCCTTCAGGCGCGTGAACGCCGGATCGGAGGCCTCGACCCGGCCGCGCGACTCGATCACGTCCATCGTGCTCCAGATCGACTGCAACGGGGTCAGCAACTCGTGGCTGAGCATGCCCAGGAAGCGCGCCTTGTCGCGCGCCACCGTCTCGGCGCGGGCGCGCTCCGATTCCGCCACCGCGGCCAGGTGCTCCGCGCGGCCGCGGCTGGCGCGCTCGCGTCGCGCGACCAGCACCCACTGCACGGCCAGCGCCACCACGAGCACGAGCACCGCGACGATCACCGAGAAAGCGATCAGCACCTGGTGGCGGACGTCTTCCACTTCGTCGAGGAACGCGACCGACATCGACTGCCGCCGGCGCGCCTCCTGGCCGATGCGCGCCAGGCCGGCGAGCACCGCCTGCGCCTGCGGCAGCGCGCGGACGCGATCGACGCTGCCGCCGGCCGACTGCACGGTGCCGGCGAGGGCGGCGACCGATTCGGTCCATGCCGGCCCTTGCGACAGCATCAGCAGGCCCGGCTGCGCGATCTCGGCCTGAAGCGCGCCCGCAGCCTGCGTGAAGCGCGGCATGTCGGCCTGCAGGCCGCCGGCGGCCGGCAACGGGTCGCCCGCGGCCAGGTCCCACTTGACGGCCAGCGCCGACTCCGTCGCGGCGTCGTGCAGCGTCCAGAAGCGCTCGAACCGATGCGCCGCGGCGTCGAACTTCAGGCTCGATTCGTGCAGCCGGTTCTGCAGCAGGTCGACCGTGAACCAGGCCAGCCAGGCGGCCAGCACCAGCACGCCACCCATCAGCCAGGGCATGGCCGTCGCCCACGGTCCCCCGCCGCGCGCGCGGCGCGTGACGCGCGCGGGCGTGCACACCGGCGCGGCCGCGATGGCCGGTGCCGGGTCCGCCGCGCGCGGCGCTTGGCACGCGGCGGCGGCTGCGGATGGCGCGACGGTGACGGGCTTGGTGGACAGGCGTGTTTCTCCGGATGCCGCGGCGACATGCCGACGCGGCTGGAAGGGGGTGATCGATGATACGGGCGAGGTCGCGTTTCGGCCTGGGTCCGACACCTCGAAGTCAGCCCCGAGGCGTCGCCCGCGACATCCGGGCCCGAAATGCCGCATTCCGCGCGGCACGGCCCGAATCCATCGGCGGCGAATTTCCGCGTCCGCGGCAAAGCCGCCGTTTATCGGGCCCCTTTCCGCGCAGGTCCTCGCCACTTCGGCCTTACCGTGGAAGCCTTCAACGGAGGCCGACGTGGACGCCAACACCGCACTCGAACCCGCCCTCGCCCACCGGCCCCCGCCGGCTGGCGACAACCCCGCCCTGCCCGCGGACCCGCGCTGGCGCCTGCGCGGCCCCGCCTCCGCCGCGCCGACGCGGGAGCACATCGAGCTGCCGCTGGACGGCGCCGCGGGCGATCATCACGCGGATCCCGACGCGCCGCAGCACGCCCCGCGCGACGCCGAGCTCTGGCTGCTCGCCCGGCGCACCCAGGGCGCCGCGCTGCGCCTCGACTTCGAGCTGCGCAGCGCGCTCGTGCGACAGGTGTTCCGGCGCGACTTCGTCTACGTGTCGCGCCAGTTGCATGCCCTCGAGGCGAGCCGGCGCGTGCAGGGCCTCGACCGGACGGCCCTCGACGACGCGCTCGCGGCCCTGCGGCGCCGCGCTGGCGACGTGCAGGCGCTGTTCCAGCGCATCGCCACCGAGATGCAGTCCGCGATCGACGAGCGCGGGCCCGCCAACGCCCATCTCGCGTTCGCGCGGCCGGCCCGGTTCCGGGCCACCATCGTCAGCCCCGGCGCGCACTGCTTCCTGGCGCTCCTGATCCAGGCCGACGAGACGCTGGCACGGCTGGAGATGGCCTGGCTCCTGGGCCTGGTCGACCCCGCCACCCGCACGGCGCTGTCCAGCGACTGCCGCCGCGCCCTGCACGGATTCAAGGAGCTCGCGTCGGATCGGCGCCGGGCCGTGGGCGAACTGGTGCGGCAGGTCAACGCGCAACGCCGGGAAGCCCGGGGGGTCGATCGGCAGGCGTGAGATTCCGATGCACCAGGCCGGGGCTGCGGATTCCCGGAAGGCCCCGGCTCTGCACAGACCGGTCGATGGTGTCCCCGCACACCCGTCACCCATGTCTCGGCACGCCCTCGATGCAAGGGATCCGGCCTTGCCTTCGTCCGCGCCCGAAGGCCGGCCGCCGTGACGGCCCTCACCGCGGACGCATGCAAGGCCGGACACCGACCGCGCACACGGCCGGGACGGCGGCGCACGCCCAGCCAGGACGTCAGTCCTCGCACCCCTTCGCCGTGCCCGCCAACGTCGCCCCGTCGAAGACCTCCAGCCGCCCGCTGCGCACGTCGCCATCGACGCGCGCGCCGGGCGCCAGCGTCAGCTTGCCCCGGGTGGTGATCACGGCGCCGCCGCCGGTGTCGCCCACCGTGCCGCAGACGTAGACGTCGCCCGAGGCCACCAGGCGCCCCTTGAGGCTGGCGCCCGAACGGACGACCACCGGTCCGGCGGTGCAGTGGACGTTGCCGACGATGTCGCCCACCAGCAGCAGCGCGCGGCAACGCACATAGCCCCGGATCAGCGCGCCGGCCGGCACCACGAGCGCGTCGTCGAGGCGCAGTCCCACGGCCGACCCGGCGCCCGGACCCTGCGCCGGCGCGTCGGCCAGCGCCGGCCGCGCCGGTAACGCCGCGGCGCCAGGCACCGGATCGACGAAGCGGGTGGTCGCGGTGTCCGACGAACGCAGGCGCCGCTCGGCGAACGAGGACTTGGCCATCGGCGAGTCGGCGTCGCGGCCGCCGCCCAGTCCGACCACCAGCGCGCGTCGATGGCGCGCCGTGAGGACGGCCGGCGACGGCGGCGGCGGCTCCGGCACCAGGTCGAGATCGAGGCCGGTCATGGACCCGCCTCCCCGCGATCACGATTGGCCGGGGGCGCCCCGCCCGTCGCGGGCGCGATCACTGCCGCGACGGACGGCGCCTCGTCCGCAGACCACGGCGCGACAGGGCCGTCGAGGCGCGTGCCGGCAGTCGACGATGCACCGCCGACGGCCGGCGCCCCGACGAGAATCGCCGCCCCGAACGCGAACCCGGTGGCCGTGCCGAGCAAGGCCGCCGCGAGCGCACGCCCACGCGCGTGACGCGCACCCGCGGCGCGCGAGCCTGCCGCGCGGAACGGCCAGGGGCGGACGATTCGACGAGCGGTGGTCATGGCAGGGGCGACGCGGCGGAAGGTTCGGGTTCCCCCATGGTGCGCGCAAGCGCGCCGTTCCGCCCGCGTCCAAACCCCTCCGAAACCGGGTATTCGGCGCCGGCCGGTCGCTTGGACGCGGCACGGCGGGCCCTCGGTGACGCTTCGCATTCAACTCTTGGCCGAAATAGCCGATGAACGATTCGAGCGCGCGACGGCGCGCCGCCTCGGCCTGCCCGAAAGGGTTCAGCCCGCTCGCGGGACGGCCGGGGCAGTTTGACATTCGATGCCAGCGCCCAGCATGCAGCGCGGGCGGCGACCCTCTTCGCCGCTCTCGCACGCCTCGCGACAGCGCAACCCGGCCGGGCTTTCCGGCCGATCGCGCAACCGAGTGACGCCTCCCGGCCCCAACGCCGGGCGTCGCGGCGGTCGACGCCGTCAAGCACGTCGTCCGTCCTTGTGCGCCTCCGACTTCGGTCGGGGGCGTCTTCTTTTGGGCGTGTCGCTTGCCGAAACCGTGCATCGACGCAATCTCTGCAACATCATGTACATCGGCACCGCGGCCTGGGGCCTCCCGCGCGAGGTCGCAGCGGAGTTCCCCGGCGACGGCCAGCACCTCGAACGCTACGCGCGCCAGTTCGCCTGCGTCGAGATCAATTCGTCCTTCTACAAGCCGCATCGGACGGCGACGTACGCCCGTTGGGCCGGCATGACGCCGCCCGGGTTCAGGTTCGCGGTGAAGCTCCCGCGCGCGATCACCCACGACGCGCGGCTGCGCGCTGCCCGCCAGCCGTTGCGGGCCTTCCTGGCCGAAGCCGCCGGACTCGGCGACCGGCTGGGCGTGCTGCTGGTGCAATTGCCGCCTTCGCACCCGTTCGAGGCCCGGGGGGTGCGCACGTTCTTTTCCCTGTTGCGCGAATCCTGGGACGGCCCGGTCGCCTGCGAGCCGCGCCACGCGAGCTGGTTCGAGCCGGGCGCCGACCGCGTGCTCGCGGCCCTGCGCGTCACACGCGTGGCCGCCGATCCCGTGCGCAGCGAGCTCGCGGCGCGACCGGGCGGGTGGCTCGGTCCGGCCGGCGACGGCGCCGGCGCGCTGCTGTACTACCGTTGGCACGGCTCGCCGCGCGTGTACTGGTCGCGCTACGACGAGGCCTGGCTCGAACGGCAGGCGGCACGCATCGCCGAATGGCCCGCGAGCGCGGTGCCGTGGGTCATCTTCGACAACACCGCCTCGGGCGCGGCGACCGCCAACGCGCTCGCGTTGCGTTCGCTCGCCGCCCGGGCGGCTGCGCCGCTCAAAGCCCCTTGACGATCTCGGCGCGCTTCTTCTCGTACTCGGACTTCGTGATGAGGCCCTTGTCGTAGAGACGCTTGAGCATGACCAGGCGCTGTTCCGCGTCCTGCGGCGCGGCGGGCGCGACAGGAACCACCGCCGGCGCGGGCGGAGCCACCGGCGCCGGTGCGACGACCGGAGCGGCCGGCGGCAGGGGCGCGGCAGGCGCGGCCACCGGCGGCGCGACCGGTGCGGCGGGCGTCATCACTGCCGGCGCGGCCGGCGGCGCAGGCGGTGCCGAGACGGAGGCCAGCACCAGCCAGTCTCCGCGCTTGTTCGTCGCGCTGGGGCTCTGCACCGGCGCCGTGCCCTCGGCCGTGCGCGAGCCGACGGTGAAGTGCGGCGCCATGCCGCTGCCACGCGCCGCGTCGTAGAAATCGACGCGGGCGTCGTGCACGATGAGGTTCAGGTGGCCGTCGGTGACGAACAGGCGCGCCGTGACCGCGGTGATGCCGTAGAACGTGTTGTCCTCGTGGCGGGCCGAGCTCACCAGCGCGATGTCCTGGTCGGGCCGCGCGCGCGACAGCGCTTCGGTGATCGCCGGCACGATGTTGTTGAGTTCGTCGATCGCGAACAGAGGCTTCGCGGCGCCGCTGCGCAGCACCTGCACCTGCTGCAGCAAGGCGTGCAGCGTGTTGGCCTCCAGGGTCCACGGATGCTGGTTGTCGGGGGCGCCCGGCTCGCGCGCGACCAGCTCGACGGTCGTGTAGTCGGCGATGCGCCACAGCTGGCGGCCGGCGGCGCCCTTGACCACGGGCAAGGTGGCAGACTGGCTGACGACCCCTTGCGACTGGAATGCAGGCGCGGCCAGCGAGGTCAGGAGCAAGGCGGAACCGAAGACGACGCTGGCGCCGACCGACAGGGAGGGTTTGCGAAAAGCCGCGATCGTCATCGAGAAGTCTCCAAATTTTGTTCGACGCTGGCGCTGTCTTCGCGACACGCCGCGCGTGCACTCTAACGCAGGCGGCCCAGCTCTGCTTCAGAGCACCACCGGCTCGGGCTCGAGACGGATCCCGAAGCGCCCGTAGACGCTTTCCTGGATCGCCTTCGCGAGCGTCACCACCTCGGCGCCGATCGCGTCGCCGCGGTTGACCAGCACGAGCGCCTGCTTCTCGTAGACGCCCGCGCGTCCGATCGACTTGCCCTTCCATCCGCACGCGTCGATCAGCCAGCCGGCGGCGAGCTTGAACGTGCCGTCGGCCATCGGATAGTGCACCACGTGCGGATCGCGGCCGATGATGTCGCGGCACTGGTCCGGCGTGACGATCGGGTTCTTGAAGAAGCTGCCCGCGTTGCCGATCACCGCCGGATCGGGCAGCTTGGCGCGCCGGATGCCGCAGATCCAGTCGTACACCTGGCGCGCCGTGGGCTCGGCGATACCCGTCTCGGCGACCTTGCGCTCGAGCTCGAGGTAGCCCAGCACCGGCTGCCACGGGCGCGGCAGCCGGAAGCGGACGCGCGTGATGATGGCCTTGCCCGCCAGCACGTTCTTGAACACGCTGTCGCGGTAGCCGAACAGGCATTGCGCGCGGTTGAGCGTGATGCCGAGACCGGTGACGAGGTCGACGCCGTCGAGCGAATCGAAGCGATCGGCCATCTCCAGGCCGTAGGCCCCGATGTTCTGCACCGGCGCGGCGCCGACCGTGCCCGGGATCAGCGCCAGGTTCTCGAGCCCCGGCCAACCGCGCTCCAGCGTCTCGGTGACGACGTCGTGCCACGTGAGCCCGGCGCCGGCCTCGACGATGAACGCGTCGGCGCGCGTCTCCACCAGGCGCAGGCCGGCCACCTCCACCTTGAGCACCACCTCGTCGATGTCGCGCGTGAGGACGAGATTGCTGCCCCCGCCCAGCACCAGCTTGGCGGCGCGGCCGACCTCGGGCGAATCGAGCACTCGGCGCACGTCGGCGTCCTCGCGGATGCGCACGAGACGGCGCGCGTGCGCGGGCAGGCCGAAGGTGTTCAAGGCCTTCAACGAGACATCGGATTCGAGCCAGGGGGCTGTGGGCATGGCAGAATTTTCGCAGGTCCTGCACCATCTACCTTTTTCGCCCTCCGGAAATCTTCAATGCCCAGCTTCGACGTCCTCCTCGAACCCGAGATGCCCGCCATCAAGAACGCGGTCGATACCACCAAGAAGGAGATCGGCACCCGGTTCGACTTCAAGGGCACCAGCGCCGCCGTCGAGCTGAAGGAAAAGGAGAAGGAGATCCAGCTGATCGGCGACAGCGACTTCCAGATCGAACAGATCAGCACCGTGCTGCTGGGCAAGCTGACCAAGCAGAACGTCCAGATCACCTTCCTCGACATGACCGCCAAGATCGAGAAGATCGGCGGCGACAAGGTCCGCCAGACCTACAAGATCAAAGCAGGCATCGACTCGACGCTGGCCAAGAAGATCGTCGGGGCGATCAAGGAGAACAAGTTGAAGGTGCAGGGGAGCATCCAGGGGGACACCGTTCGCGTCACCGGGAAGAACCGGGATGACCTGCAAGTCGGCATCGCGCTGTTGCGCAAGGAGTTTCCGGATCAGCCGTTGAAGTACGACAACTTCAGGGACTGAAACTCGCGGACGCTCGCGGTCGAGCTGCGAGCCGAGGACCGCTTTCGCTGCGCGAGCGTCGCTGCCGACGGCCATGTGCCGCTTCGACGGAATGCACGCATTCCACGAGCGCCCACAATCGACTGCTCCGTCGGGGCTACACGGACTTGACCTCGCCGCCGTCCATCCGAAGCACCGTCCCGGTCATCCACCGCGCCGCCGGCGACAGGAGGAAGGCCATCAGGTCCGCGATCTCTTCGGGTTCGCCGAACCGCTCGACGCCGGCCCCCTCGATGAACAGCGCCTTCATCTCCTCGAGCGTGATGCCGCGTGCCGCCGCGCCCTTTTGCAACAGGCCGAGCCGTCGGTCCGTCATCACCGCGCCCGGCGACACGGTGTTGACCTGCACCCCGTCCGCGATCCCGCGCTCCGAGAACGCCTTTGCCAGCGCCTCGATCGCGGCGTTGATGGCCGCGATCGCGGCCTGCCCCGGCTTCGGGATCTCCGCCGCGGTGCCCGAGATGAACACGACCGAGCCCTTGGCCAACTTGAGCGCCTCCCAGGCCCGCAGGGTCAATCGACGCGCACCGTGGAACTTCAGCGCCATGCCGCTGTCCCATTGCGCGTCCGTCATCTCGAACACGTCGACGCCGGGCACCGCACCGGCGATGTTGACGAGCGCGTCGATGCGCCCGAACGCCTGCAAGCCGGCATCGACGACCGCGTCGGCCGCGCAGGCGAGGCCCAGGTCCTGCTCGATCACCAGCGCCTCGGCGCCCACCCTTCGCACGTCATCCGCCGCCGAAGCGAGCGCGCGAGCGCCCTGCGCGACGAGCACGATGCGCCCGAAGTCCCGCGCAAGGCGCACTGCCGTGGCGCGGCCGATGCCCTGGCTGGCGCCCGTGACGATGGCAACCCGGCCGTTCATGTCATCTCTCCCTTGACAGCGTCGACCGCCGCGAGAACGACGTCGACGACCACATCCGGCGCCGTGACGCTCGGCGTGTGATCCACCGGATGGGGCACGATCGTCGCCCCCATGCGCTTGGCCATGAAGGCCTGCGTCTCCCGGCGGATCATCCGGTCGTCTTCCGCAAGCAGGTACCAGGAGGGCACGTCCTTCCATCGCGGCCGTCCGACGGGCGTGCTGATGCACGGCACCGCGATCGGCCGCTGGACGGCCGCAAGCCATTCGCGGGCCGCTGCCGACGCGTTGTGTGCGAACGCCGCGGCGAACGCTTCGGGTGGCAACCAGATCAGGCCATGCGCGTCGGGCGCCAGCTTCGGTGCCAGCGCGTGCGGCTCGGCGCGGTAGAACACGTCGGCGACGACTTCCCCTTCGTCCGGGGCCAGTGCCGCGACGTAGACCAGCGCCCGCACCTTCTCGCTGCGCGCCTCGCCGATCACCGCGCCCGCGTACGCGTGCCCGACCAGCACGACAGCGCCGTCGATCCGCTCCAGCGTGCGTTCGAGCGCCGCGACGTCGTCTCGCAGCGACGTCAACGGCAGCGGCGCCGCCACGACATTCGCGCCCGCGGCCCGCAACGGGCCGATGACGTCGCGCCAGCTCGAGCCGTCGGCCCACGCGCCGTGCACCAGCACGACGGTCATGTCCTTCTGAATCATGGTCGTCTCTCCTCGAGTGGGTGGCGGCGCGGTCAGGCGGCGCGGAGCGTCTTCGCGAGGAAGCCGCGGATGGCGATCGCGATCTCTTCGGCATGCGTCTCGAGCGCGAAGTGGCCGGTGTCGAAGAAGCGCACGTCAGCGTTGGCGATGTCGCGCCTGAACGCCTGCGCACCGGCCGGGAGGAAGAACGGGTCGTTGCGGCCCCAGACCGCCAGCAGCGGTGGCTGGTGCTGGCGGAAGTAGGCCTGGAACGCCGGATACAGCGCGACATTGCTCGCGTAGTCCAGGAACAGGTCGAGCTGGATGTCGTGCGCGCCGGGGCGCGACAGGTACCAGTCGTCCAGCGAATAGCCGTCCGGCGAGACGCGCGCGACGTCGCTCACGCCGTGGGTGTATTGCCATTGCGTCGCCTGGGGCACGAGGAACTGGCGAAGCGCGTCGCGGTTCTCCACGCTCGGTTCGCGCCAGTACGCCTGGATCGGGTTCCAACCTTCGCTGAGCCCTTCCTCGTAGGCGTTGCCGTTCTGCGTGACGAGCGCGGTGATGCGCTCGGGATGCCAGGTCGCCAGCCGCCAGCCCACGGGCGCGCCGTAGTCGAACACGTAGAGCGCGAAGCGCCGCAGTCCGACGATTTCGGTGAACCGGTCGATGACGCGCGCGAGCTTGTCGAAGGTGTACGCGAATCCTTCGCGCGGCGGCATCGCCGACTGGCCGAAGCCGGGCAGGTCCGGCGCGATGACCCGATAGCTGTCGGCCAGCTTCGGGATCAGGTCGCGGAACATGTGGCTCGAGCTCGGGAACCCGTGCAGCAGCAACAGCACCGGCGCGTCCGTCGCACCTGCCTCGCGGTAGAACACCTCGAGGCCATCCACATCCACTCTCCGGTTCATCGTTGCACTCATGTCGACTCCTTGGTTGGTCACAGATTAAGTAACCTGATTGATTGGTTTTATCAGGTTACTTTCGATGTGATAACCTGTCAACAAGCTTTTTGACGGTTACATAGAAGAAGGCCTCTCCGAATGACTACCAGCCGACCCCCCGCCATGTTCCTGGCCGAAGCGCGCGGCCTCGACTTCCTGAATTCGCTCGCGATGCCAGGCGACGTCGAGGTCGAATGGCTGGGTTCCGGCGAGGACCTGCTCGTCTGGCTCGAGACGGCGGGGCTGGTCGACCAGGAAGCGCTGGATGAAGTTCGCGCGCGGGCCAAGCCCAAGGAACTCGACGCGGTGGCCTCGCGGGCGCGCGCGCTGCGCGAGTGGTTTCGCGGCTTCGTCCAGCGGCATCGCGGCAGGCCGCTCGCGCCCTCCGCTGCCGGCGACCTCGAGACGCTGAATCGACTGCTCGCCCGCGACGAGGCGTTCACGCAGATCGTTGCTCGCACCCCGGCCGACGCGAGCGACGGCGAGTCCGCGCTGACGCGGGTCGCGCGACGCCGATGGCAGGCCCCCGATGCGCTCCTCCTGCCGATCGCCCAGACGATGGCCGAGTTCGTGACCACCGCCGATTTCGCGGACGTCAAGAAATGCGAGAGCCCGACCTGCGTCCTGCATTTCCTCGACACCACGCGCGGCCGGCGGCGCCGGTGGTGCAGCATGGCGGTGTGCGGCAACCGGGCCAAGCAGGCGGCGCATCGCGATCGGGTGGCGGGTCGCTAGACGAGGAAGAACCGGGATGATCCGCAGGCTGGTATCCCGTTGTTCTGCAAGGAGTTTCCGGGTCAGCCGCTGAAGTACGAGAACTTCAAGGATCGAGCCAGGACTTTCCTGGATCGGACCGGGCGCGCGCCGGGAGGCGCTGCTACGCCTTTCCGGGTTCGATGGCGCCGTACACCTTCGCGTAGGTCGCGATCACGTCACGAACCAGGAGTCGCTGCGTCGTTGGCAGGCGAAGGAACGCCTCGATCGTTTCACGTTCGGCGTAGGTCACGCGGTCTTCCCACTCCCGCCGCCGGTCCGCGGCGGACAACGGCTCGCGACCGCCGTAGAGCAGCGCATTGGGATCGACTTTCAGCAACTTGGCGAGCACCTGCAGCTTGTCGTTGCGAGGCACCGTCTTGCCATTGATCCAGTTCCATGCCGCCTGAACGCTGATCGGCTCGCTGTTCCATTTCCGATTGAACGCACGCTCAAGTTCGGTGCCGCTGATCTCCAGGCCGGCTGCTGTCATCGCCACACGCAGGCGTGCACTGAATTCGTCCTTCGCGTTCATTGCGTGAAGCTAACCAGTGGGCTCCCTCGTATATCAATTTTTGCTTGATAATTGATTTACTTTTCACTTGAAATCGACAGCGCCCCTGAGCGCATCGAGCGCCCATGCCGAAATCCTTGCTCGAACAACTTCCCGAGATCGTCGCCAATGGACGGCGTGAGGCAGAGCGAATTCTGGAAGGTCTGGAGGGGCGGCATCGAATCGGATTGCAGACGCGTGAATGGGTACTCCCATCAAGGGATTCATCAGCGACCGACTGGGTGACGCAAGACTCCAAGCGAAGCTCGGACGAGGGCACATGCCCGTCAGCGTGGAACAACCGGCTGATCTATGGCGACAACTTGATGGCGATGGCGGCGTTGCTCGCCGGCGATCACGCATCCCCAAGCCTGCGTGGCGCGATCGACCTGATCTACGTCGATCCGCCCTTTGATTCAAAGGCCGACTACAGGACACGCATCTCGCTGCCGGGCATTCAAGTGGAGCAGCGTCCGACGGTCATTGAGCAGTTCGCGTACTCCGACACATGGGCCGATGGGACAGCGTCCTATCTGGAAATGATCACGCCACGGCTGATCCTCATGCGCGAGATGCTCAGCGATACCGGCTCGATCTTCGTGCACCTGGATTGGCACGTCGGCCACTACGTGAAGATCGTCATGGACAACATCTTCGGGTCCAAGAATTTTACGAACGAGATCGTCTGGTGGTACTACAACAAGATGCAGGGCAACGTGAATTGCTTCCCTCGCAACCATGACGTCCTGCTGTACTACCGCAAGGGATCCGATTTCACTTTCGCATCGCAAAAGGAACTGCGTCCCGAGCCAGTTCAACAGATCAAGCGGGTATGGAGCAAAGAGAAAGGTGCCATCGTCAACGCCAAGGATGCCGATGGCCGTGTGCTCTACCAAGAATCGACTCACAGAACAATCGATGACGTGTGGCGTCTGTCGATGCTGCAACCCGCCGACAAGACTCAAAACCTGCGTTTCGATACGCAGAAGCCGGAATCGATATTGGAACGCGTGATATCCGCCACGACCCATCCGGGCGACCTTGTCGCCGACTTCAACGGAGGTTCCGGCACTACGGCGGCTGTCGCGGAGAGGCTAGGCCGACGCTGGATCACGACGGATCTCGGCAAACACGCCTGCATGATTATCCGCAAGCGCCTGATCGATCAGGATGCCAAGCCCTTCCTCTATCAGGCGGTGGGCGACTACCACGTGGAAGCCGCCAAGGCCAACATGGGCCGCGACTTCCGGATTGGAGATCTCGCCCAAATCGTGCTGTCGCTCTACGGCGCAGTTCCACTGCCGATTGAAGACAACGCCAGTCGCAATCTTGGTCAGATCTCGAGCATCACGAGTTCCTTGGGCAAAGGCAGCAAGACGCTCGTTCTCGCTGATTCGCCAAACAAACTGACTGGCGTCGCCACTCTCAAGAGGGCTGTCGCCCTACGCGACAGCCTGCTGGGCGGATGGGATCGCGTGGTGGTCCTGGGTTGGAATTTCGAGCCCTCCATCGGCGAGACGCTGACAGCGATGGACGATCGGCGTCTGGAGGTGCTGGTCATTCCGCCGGATCTCCTGGATCGCCTCAAGAAGAAAGGGGGCGTCGACAAATTGCGCGGCCAGGTGCGCTTCTCTTCTCTTCAATACTTGACCATCCGGGGCGCGATGCGCGAGCGGGCAGAGCCTGCGGTTGACGGTACACCTCAGGAAACCTTGGCCGTGGCCTTGAAGAACTACGTGTTGCTGTCGCCAGAAGCGATCAATCTGGACGAAGACAATCGACTCAAGCTGCAAGCCGTCGCCAACTCAGATCCGCTCGCGCTCATCGAATACTGGGCGATCGATCCGGACTACGACGGTCGGCTCTTCAGATCGGTATGGCAGGACTACCGCGGCAACACGGCCAACGACGGAGATGAATTCCGCGTCGTCACCAGCGCGAAGCTGATCTTGCCCCGGCAAGCGGGCACCCGGCGTGTCTGCGTTCGAGCCGTCGACGTCTTCGGATTCGAGTCGGAAGTCATCGCGACAGTCGCAGAGGCCAGCGCATGAGTCGACGAATGCCCCACCCGGAGGAAGCAGATCCGCTGGCGCTCGCCCTCGAACTCAGCGCGAAAACACGCGCATTGTGCTCAGGGCTCGAGCAAGGGAAGGCTGAGATCCTGGATCTCGTGACCCCTATCACTGCCGAATTGCTGCGCTGGTGGTTCGGCGAGGAGATGGTAGGCGCACGTCAGGGCTTCAATTTCCATGCCGGACAACGTCAGGCAATTCTCAACCTCATCGTTGCTCATGAGGTACTGGGGGCCGCATCGTTGCGGGAGCTTTACGCGAAAGTCGTGCCGGATGCACTGTTGACGGGCGCCCGACTCGCGGACGTTTCAGACGGAAGGAACGCCCACCCAAAGTATTGCCTGAAGATGGCCACTGGGACCGGCAAGACGTGGGTCTTGCAGGCAGCCCTCGTATGGCAGCTGCTGAACAAGAATGCCGCATTGGCCGAGGGCAGAGAGGATGCGCGATTCACGCGTCACTTCATGGTCGTCGCACCAGGCCTGATCGTCTATGACCGGCTGCTGGATGCGTTTTGCGGGCGTCTTGTCGCTGGCAGCCTCCATGGGGCACGCGATTTCGACAGTTCCGATCTGTCTCGGCAAGCGGAGTTGTTCATTCCGGACCAGCACCGCGAAGCGGTGCTCGCATTCGTTCGTGGAAACGTCTGTGCCAAGCACGAAATCGGTCTCAAGACGACCGGCAACGGCATGTTGGCGATCACCAATTGGCACCTTCTCGTGGACGGCGACGATGAGATCGCAGAAGTCGACGAGCTCGATGTGCTGGCACCAGGTCACCTTCCCGACGCGCCAACGGTCGTGAACGCGGTGCTTCCGCTGACACCCGGCCGGGCCACAGGCAACGCGCTCGAAGTCCTGGACCGCCGCTATGCCCGCGGCAATACGTTGGAGTTCCTGGCGGGTTTGCCTGAGTTGATGGTCTTCAATGACGAGGCACACCACATCCACGAGTTCAAGCGCGAGGGCGAGACAACAGAGGTTGAATGGCAGCGAAGCCTGACCCGCATCGCGCGCGACAAGGGCCGCCGCTTCGTCCAACTCGACTTCTCGGCGACGCCTTTCAACGATGTCGGCACCGGCAGGAACCGGCGAAAGGCATGGTTTCCGCACATCATCACCGACTTCGACTTGAAGACCGCGATGCGTGCCGGATTAGTCAAATCGCTCGTCCTGGACCGCCGCAAGGAGATCGGCGCGCTTCCGCTGGAATTTCGCGCGGAGCGAGACGAGAACGGCGATGCGACACTGAGCGACGGCCAGCGTGTGATGCTGCGTGCGGGGTTGCACAAGCTTCGCAAGCTGGAGCGCGACTTTGCGGCGATCGATCCCCAGCGTCATCCCAAGATGCTAGTCGTGTGCGAAGACACCACCGTGTCACCGCTGGTGGCGCAATTTCTCATGGATGACGGCTTGGCCGAGGATGACGTCATGACGATCGATTCCGGCAAGAAAGCGGAACTCGGAGAGAAAGAGTGGGCGCCAGTTCGCGAGCGACTGTTCAACGTCGATCGACATGCAACGCCGCGCGTCATCGTCAGCGTGCTGATGCTTCGCGAAGGTTTCGACGTCAACAACATCTGCGTCATCGTCCCGCTGCGCTCGTCGCAAGCTTCAATCCTGCTCGAACAGACAATTGGCCGCGGACTGCGCCTGATGTGGCGCGATCCGGAATACTCGGACATCAAGCGGGATAATCGGGAGCGTATCAACCAGGGTCAGGAGCCCGGGAGCCTGATCGATGTTTTGTCTATCGTCGAGCATCCAGCTTTCCAGGCGTTCTACGAGGATCTCATCCTGGAAGGATTGGCGACGGCAGGCGTCGACGACATCGACGGACAGTCCGGCACGGGCGACCTGATAAGCGTCGGCCTGCGGCACGGTCATGAGCAGTTCGATTTCGCAGTGCCTTTCATCCTGCGCGAAGCAGAGGAGATGCTGAGTCACAAGGCGCTCGACATTGGTGAATTGCCGCCCTTCACGCTCATGCCGCTCGATCAACTCAAGGAACTTGTAGGCAAAGGAGATCAGTTCATCTCCCAGGACTTGCAGAGCAGCACGCTTTTCGGAAGCTATCGTGTCGAGGGAAGCGTGATGAGCGTGGGAGGCTACAACGATTTCCTGTCGCGCCTCACGCGTCGCATTGCTCAAGGGCTCAGCCAACCCCTTCCCAAAGGCAACAAGATTTCGAATCACCTGGGCAGTCCTTACCTGCAAGCCAATACCTCGGAGATCACCGGCTGGCTCGACGACTACATCTGGTCGGGGCTCTTCGGCGGGGACTTCAATCCGCTGGTGGACGAAAATTGGCGCCTACTGCTGCTTTCGCCGGTGACCGACCACATCATCAAGATCTTTGGGGTGGCCGTACTCGAGGCCGAAGAGTCGCTCGTCGAAGGCGCCACCGAAGTTCGCTATCGCCAGCTCTCCGAAACCACGCATCTGATGGTGCGCGAAAGCAGTTCAATCGAGGTCGGTAAGTGCATCTATGGCCGATTGCCCTATCCCGCTCGAAGTGGCGGATTGGAGAAACGATTCATCCAATGGGCGCAGGCCGATGCGAGCGTCGAGGCCTTCTGCAAGATCAGCGAAGCGCGCCACAGCTTCGTGCGCTTGCGCTATGTGCGCGAAGACGGATTGGCAGCCTTCTATCATCCTGACTTCCTGGTCCGCACTGCCGACGCGATCTATCTTGTGGAGACGAAAGCGCAGGAGCAAACGTTGCATCCGAACGTGCAACGCAAGCGCAAGGCCGCGCTCGCCTGGTGCGACCGCATCAATACGCTGGAGGCCCCCGTTCGCGAGGGCCGTTTCTGGTATTACGTCCTGCTGGGCGAAGATATCGTCACTGAATGGCACGATCGACACGAGCAATTGGAACGGCTGCTGCACTTCGCTCGTCTCAGACCGGTCCCGCAGGCGAGCCAGCAGGCGCAGCTGCTGTGAAGTTGCAGAGGAAGCGCATGTCCGGCGCGGGAGGAATCCCATACCATCCTGTCACGGTCAAGACAGCATGCAGCGAACGATCGTGCTAAAACGCACCCTGCGCCACCATCGGCGCAGGAGACATCGTCCATGGATCTCGATTTCACACCGGAGCAGCAGGCCTTCCGAGCCGACATCCGGGCCTGGGTGGCGGCCAACCTGCCTGCGGACATCGCCCACAAGGTGCACAACGGCCTGCGCCAGTCGCGCGACGACCTGCAGCGCTGGGCCAGGATCCTCGGCTCCAAGGGCTGGCTGGGCTACGGCTGGCCCAAGGAGTTCGGCGGGCCGGGGTGGGACGCGATCGAGCGCCACCTGTTCGAAGAGGAATGCGCCCTCGCCGGCGCGCCGCGCATCGTGCCGTTCGGGCCGGTGATGGTGGCGCCGGTGATCATGGCGTTCGGCTCGCCGGAGCAGCAGAAGCGTTTCCTGCCCGGCATCGCCTCCGGCGAAGTGTGGTGGAGCCAGGGCTACAGCGAGCCGGGTTCCGGTTCCGACCTCGCTTCCGTGAAGACCCGCGCGATCCGCGACGGCGACAAGTACGTCGTCAACGGCCAGAAGACCTGGACGACGCTGGGCCAGTACGGCGAGTGGATCTTCTGCCTGGTGCGCACGTCCACCGAGGGCAAGCCGCAGACGGGCATCTCGTTCCTGCTGATCGACATGAAGTCGCCCGGCGTCACCGTGCGTCCCATCGTGCTGATGGACGGCGAGCCCGAGGTCAACGAGGTGTTCTTCGACAACGTCGAGGTGCCGGTCGAGAATCTCGTGGGCGAGGAGAACAAGGGCTGGACGTACGCCAAGTACCTGCTGGCGCACGAGCGCACCAACATCGCCGACGTCAACCGCGCCAAGCGCGAGCTGGAGCGCCTGAAGCGCCTGGCCAAGGACGAAGGCCTGTGGGACGACCCGCGCTTCCGCGACCAGATCGCGCTGCTGGAGGTGGACGTCGTGGCGCTCGAGATGATGGTGCTGCGCGTGCTGAGCGCCCAGGCCGGCGGCAAGAAGGCGCTGGACATCGCGGGCCTGCTCAAGATCAAGGGCAGCGAGATCCAGCAGCGCTACACCGAGCTGCTGATGCTGGCAGGCGGCCCGTTCAGCCTGCCCTTCATCTGGGACGCGATGGAGGCCGGGTGGCAGGGCGACTTCGTCGGCGGGCCGCAGTACGCGCCGCTGGCGGCCAACTACTTCAACTACCGCAAGACGACGATCTACGGTGGCTCCAATGAAGTGCAACGCAACATCGTCGCCCAGACGGTCCTTGGAGTTTGAGATGAATTTCGAATTCAGCGACGACGAACAACAACTCAGCGAAGCGGTGCAACGCTGGGTCGAGCGCGGCTACGGCTTCGAGCGCCGCAGGGCCATCGCCAAGGCCGGCGGCTTCAGCGCCGAGGCCTGGGGCGAGATCGCCGAGCTGGGTCTGCTGGGGCTGGGCACGTCGGAAGAGGACGGCGGCATGGCCATGGGCCCGGTCGCCGCGATGCTGGCGCTCGAGGCGCTGGGCCGCGGCCTGGTGCTGGAGCCGGTGGCGGCGGTGGCGCTCGTCGCGGCCTCGGTCGTCGCGCAGGCGAGCGCGGACGTGCGCGCGCGCTGGGCGCCGCGCATCGCGTCGGGCGAGGCCCGCGTGGTGCTGGCGACGCAGGAACGTGCCGCGCGCTACAAGCTGAACCGCGTCGACACCCGGGCCACCGCCGCCGGCGACGCCTGGACGCTCAGCGGCACGAAGAGCATCGTGCCGATCGGCGACCAGGCCGACGCCTTCGTCGTCAGCGCGCGCGTCAGCGGCAACGCCGACGATCCCGCGGGCATCGCGCTGTTCCTCGTCGAACGCGGCGCCGCGGGCGTCACGACGCAGGGCTACGCGCTGCAGGACGGCTCGCGCGCCGCCGAGGTCACCCTCGCCGGCGCCCCGGCCACGCTGCTGGTGGCCGCCGGCCCGGCGTTCGCGGCGCTGGAGATGGCCGTCGACATCGGCATCGCCGCGCTGGCCGCCGAGGCCGTCGGCGCGATGGACAAGCTGTTCGAGCTGACCGTCGAGTACATGAACACGCGCAAGCAGTTCGGCGTGCCCATCGGCACCTTCCAGGCGCTGCGCCATCGCATCGCCGACATGAAGATGCAGCTGGAGCTGGCGCGCTCCATGAGCTACTACGCCACGCTGAAGCTGGGCGAGGCGCCGGACGTGCGGCGCCGCGCCGTCGCCCAGGCCAAGGTGCAGCTGGGCCAGAGCGCGCGCTACCTCGGCCAGCAGGCGATCCAGCTGCACGGCGGCATCGGCATGACCGACGAGTACATCGGCAGCCACTACTTCAAGCGGCTGACGACGCTCGAAATGCAATTCGGCGACACCATGCACCACATCGGTGAGGTGAGTGCCCGCATGCTGGAAACCGCCGGCGTCTTCGCCTGACGGCGCCGGCCTTCACGAGTCCCTGCTGCATGAAATGACAGGGCCGTGACAAGCGGAATGTCGGTAGACTGCGACGCATGACGTTCAGCGCCGTTGCTTGACGGATACCTCGGTGGGTATTCAATCCGGTTCGCCCCCCGCGCCCGTCGTCGAACCGCGCGCCGCGCCGGCCGCGATCGAGCGACAGATCGAATTCGAGCGCATCAACACGCTCTACGCCATCGCGCAGCCGATGCTCGTCGGCGGGATCGTGTTCAGCGTCCTGATCGGGCTGCTGCTGGCGCCGTGCGTCTCGCAGCCGCTGCTGGCCACGTGGGTGGCGCTCAAGGTGCTGCTGCTGGTGGCGCGCATCGTCGACGGCCGCCTGTTCCTGCGCGATCGCCACCGCTCGCTGCGGCTCGCCGCCTGGAAGGGGCGGTTCTTCGTCGGCACGATCGCGGACGCGTTCACGTGGGGCCTGCTGACGGTGCTGTTCCTGCCGACGTCCGATGCCGCCACCAACGGCGTGATGGTGGCAGGCATGGTGGGCGTGGCATCCGCCGGCGTGCTGGCGCTGTCCGCCCACCGCGTCGCGTCGGGCGCGGCGCTGATGCTGGTGCTCGGGCCGCTGATCGAGCAGCAGGCGCTGTCCACGACCGCCGTCGAGCGCTACACCGCCGCCACGCTGCTGGTCTACGGCGCGATCCTGTTCCTCGAGTCGCAATACAGCCATCGACGCTTCACCGAATCGATGCGGCTGCGCTTCGAGAACGCCGCGATCGCCGAGGAGCGCCACCGCGCGCTCGTCTACGCGGAGCATTCCAACGCCGCCAAGACGCGTTTCCTCGCCTCGGTGAGCCACGAGCTGCGCACGCCGCTCAACGGCATCATCGGCATGACGCAGCTCGTGGCCGTCGAGCCGCTGTCGACGCTGCAACGCCAGCGCCTGGACGTTCTCCGCCACTCCGCCGAACACCTGGTCACCGTGATCGGCGACCTGCTCGATCTCTCGCGCATCGAGTTCGACCGCATCGAGCTGAACCCCCAGCCCACGCTGATCGCGCAGACCGTGCGCGACGTCACCGACCTGCTGCAGCCGGTGGCCGAGGACCGCGGCCTGGGCTTCGAGGTGGTGTTCGACCTCGCGCTGCCCGCCGCGGCGCAGATGGACGCCTCGCGGGTCAAGCAGGTGCTGCACAACCTGATCGGCAACGCGCTGAAATTCACGGCCCGGGGCAGCGTCGGCCTGGCCGTCGCCATGACCGACGGGCTGCTGCGCTTTCGTGTCAGCGACAGCGGCGAAGGCATCCCGCCGGACGCGATCGAACGCATCTTCGACGCGTTCGAGCAAGGCCCGTCCAGCACCGCCCCCGTGCGCTCGGGCGCCGGGCTGGGCCTGACGATCTCGCGCCGGCTCGCGCGCGCGATGGGCGGCGACGTCACCTGCCGCTCGGTGCCCGGCATCGGCACCACGTTCGAGTTCACGATCGCGTTCCGCCCCGCACCCCGCACCCCGACGCCGCGCCCGTCGCTCAGCGAGGAGCTGGCCGCGGCCGGCGAGACGTCGGGCGATCCGGTCACGCGGCCGGGCCGCGTGCTGGTGGTGGAGGACAACGAGGTCAACGCCCTGGTGGTGCGCGGCATGCTCGAGCAGATGGGCGTCAACGCCGAACTCGCCGTCGACGGCCAGAAGGCGCTCGCGCGCATGGGACAGACGAGCTACGACCTGGTCCTGATGGACTGCCAGATGCCCGTGCTGGACGGCTGGGAAGCCACCCGCATCTGGCGCGCGCGCGAGACGCGCCTGCGCCAGAACCAGCGCACGCCCATCGTCGCGCTGACGGCCAGCGCCGCGGCCGGCGAGCGCGAGCGCTGCCTGGAAGCGGGCATGGACGACTACCTCAGCAAGCCGTTCTCGCGCGAGGCGTTGGGCGAACTGGTCGACCGCTACCTGGCGGCCTGAACGGGCCGCGGTCAGGCCGGCCGCGGCGGATCGGACGACGGTTCGTCGCGCCAGGATGCAGTTCGCGCCGAATCCGGCGCCGGTCGTCGCAAGGCGGTTTGAAGCGCAATCCGAAGCTCCGATAGTTCACCCATCGGAACACGAAACGCGTTTCGAACAGATCAACCCCAGACCCCAGGAGCCCGCCATGACCAAGACCACCACCCAAGCCGCCGCCCTCG
>FTJN01000713.1_pt1 | contig 25823 bp, 20 predicted proteins | sample 1658361 | NCBI WGS metagenome assembly FTJN01 (sample SAMEA3914819, study PRJEB12502) | metagenome | biome: forest; material: soil | place: Canada | collected 2010-06-26 | depth 0.3 m
CGCGTGACCTCGGCCGCGAAGGAGCGCAGTTGGTCCACCATCGTGTTGATGGTGTTCTTCAGCTCGGAGATCTCGCCCTTGACGTCGACGGTGATCTTCTTGGAGAGGTCGCCGGCCGCCACGGCCGTGGTCACCTCCGCGATGTTGCGCACCTGGGACGTGAGATTGCCGGCCATGAAGTTCACCGACTCGGTCAGGTCCTTCCACGTGCCGGCCACGCCCTGCACGTCGGCCTGGCCGCCCAGCTTGCCTTCGGTGCCCACCTCGCGCGCGACACGCGTGACCTCGGCCGCGAAGGAGCGCAGCTGGTCCACCATCGTGTTGACCGTGTTCTTCAGCTCCAGGATCTCGCCCTTGACGTCCACGGTGATCTTCTTGGACAGGTCGCCCTGCGCCACCGCCTTGGTCACTTCCGCGATGTTGCGCACCTGGGACGTGAGGTTGCCGGCCATGGAGTTGACCGAGTCGGTCAGGTCCTTCCACGTGCCCGAGACGCCTTCCACGCGCGCCTGGCCGCCCAGCGAACCTTCGGTGCCGACCTCGCGCGCCACCCGCGTCACTTCGGACGCGAACGAGCGCAGCTGGTCGACCATGGTGTTGATCGTGTTCTTCACCGTCAGGAACTCGCCCTTGACGTCCACGTCGATCTTCTTGGACAGGTCGCCCTTGGCCACCGCCGTGGTCACGTCGGCGATGTTGCGCACCTGGTCGGTCAGGTTGCCGGCCATCGAGTTCACGGAGTCGGTGAGGTCCTTCCACGTGCCGGCCACGCCCTTGACCTTGGCCTGGCCGCCCAGCTTGCCCTCGGTGCCGACCTCGCGCGCGACGCGCGTGACCTCGGCGGAGAAGTTGCCGAGCTGGTCGACCATCTTGTTGATCGTCTTGGCGGTGCGCAGGAACTCGCCTTCGAGCGCCCGGCCGTCCACCTCCAGCGCCATGCTCTTGCTCAGGTCGCCCTGGGCCACGGCGCCGATCACGCGGGCCACTTCGCTGGTCGGGTGCACGAGGTCGTCGATCAGGGAGTTGATGCACTCGATCGATTCGCCCCAGAAGCCGCGCGCCTCGCGCAGCGACGCGCGCTGCTTGAGCTTGCCTTCCTTGCCCACCACCTCGCGCAGGCGCGAGAGCTCCTCGGCCATGTTGGCGTTCTGCTCGACGACGTCGTTGAAGGCGTCCGCGACGCGGCCCGCGACGCCCGACCAATGCACCGGCAACCGTATGCTCGCGTCGCCCTTGCGAAGCTGGACAAGCGCGCCCAGCAGTTGCTGCATCTCGGTGGCGGCCTCCGCCACCGGGCGTGTTTCCATGATCGTCATGAGCGTCGGTCTCCAGGTCGCTATCGGGTTGCGCGCCTCTCCAGGGCCCGCATCTCCGCCGGACTGCTCTGCAGTTTCCATGCCAGACTCGTCCTACACGCCGGTCGGACAGCCGGCCGGCATTTCACCGGGCGTCAGGGCCCGTTTCTCGGGTTTCTACTCCCACCTGGAAGGCCATGCCAGATCGTGGCTCGGTAGCTTTTACCGTATGGACTGCCGCGCTGGACGGTACTTCCGGTCGGGCTGGACGACCGCTTCAGCGGGGATGGATCACCAGATCCGCTGGCGGCGGCTTCGGAGCATGCGACTCGAGGCGCTCGTACTCCGAGATCACCTGGGCGCCCAGCAGCACCAGCGTCGCGCCGAGCTCCAGGCTCAGCAACACGACGATGGTCGTCGTCATCGAGCCGTACACCACGCCCACCTGGGACAGCGTCGCGAAGTACCACACGAGCACGTGGCGCGTCAGCTCCCACAGCAGCACCGCGGAGACCGCGCCCATCAGCGCGTGGCGCAGGTCCAGCTTGCCGGCCGGCATCACCACGTAGATCGACGTCAGCAGCACGATCTCGCCGGCCAGGCCCAGCAGGTACAGCAGCAGGTGGGAGAACTTGCCGAGCGGGAACTCGTGGCCGAACAGGTTGAGCCGGTACTCGCCCAGGTTCTCCAGCCCGCCCGCGACCAGCGTCACCAACAGCAGGCCGGCGGCCAGGCACGCGACGTAGATGTAGGGCAGCAGCAGCTTCATCAGCAGCGGACGTTGTCGCTGGACGATGCGGTGCACGAAGATCACCGAGAGCGCGTTCTCCAGCACCGCGAACGCGAGCGAGCTGAAGAACAGCATCGTCAGCAGCAGCACCCAGCCGACGACGTCGCGGTGGTCGAGGAAGCCTCGAAGCTCGGTCACGACGGCGTTGGACTGGCTCGGGACCAGCCACGCCAGGTAGCGGCCGATGGTGGCGAGCAGCTCGTGCTCGGGAATGACGTGCGACAACGCGATCACGCTGAGGATCAGCAGCGGCACGATGGACAGCAGCGCGTAGTAGGCGATGGCGCCCGCCAGCAGCAGGCCCTGGTTGGCGCGAAAGCCGCACAGCACCCGCCACGCGAACGCGCGCGGATGCGCCAGGCATTGCTGCGCCGGCGTCATGTCGTGGCGCGGGGCGAAGACGGAACTCGTTTCGGCTTTGGGCACGGGTTGGAGTCCTTCCGGAGCCGGCGGCGCGCCTAACGCTGCGCGACGTCCTTCGGGGCCAACGTCTCCGCCGTCGCCGTCGTCACCGCCGGGGCCGAATCCGACTCGAACACCTCGGCGAAGGACTTGCGCTCGGGGATCACGTAGGTCACGCCGGACCGCTTGCCGAACACCGGCGAGACGTAGCTGTCGAAGAACGCGATCGGGATGTTGATGCAGCCCCACGAGATGCGGCGAACCTTCGGATTGGCCGAGGCGATGCGCTGCAGCCGGCGCTCGGACTTCACCTTGTTGATGACGCGGTGCATCGCCAGCGCCGCGTCGTAGTCGAGCCACACGACGTCGGTGTGGTCGGCGTCCAGGCCCGGCCGGGTGACGAAGCGGCCCGCGGCGGTCGTGCGCTGGAAGGGCTTGACCTGGGCGATCGGCACTTCGCCGATGCCCGGGTAGGTCTCGTCGCCGTGCGCCGCTCCCAGCAGCACGGGCGTCTGGTCGATCAGGCGGCCGTCGGGCTCGAACACGTACAGGCGCGCGTCGCGCTTGTCGAGCACCATGAAGGGCATCTTCCCGTTGTCGCGGCGCCCCACCACCCAGTCGGCCATGCGGCGCGCGTCGCTGGTCGGCTCGACGGCGCCGAAGTCGGCGGCGGTCAGCATCGGCGGCGCGACCGGCGGCGGATTGCCGATGTCGGGCGAGATCGGCGTCACGTTGGGTGGGATCGAGGCCGGGAGCGAGGTCGGCACGACCCGATCCTCGAGGATGGCCATCACGCGCTCGGCCTCGCGCCGCTGCAGCGCCTCGGCGTCCGGCCGGGACTGCATCGGCGGGATGCTGGTCGCGAAATGGATCGCGACGATCGCCAGCGCGCCCGTGACGGGGCCGACGACGCCCATGATCATCAGGTCGCGCAGGCGCCGGGCGATGCGCTGGACCAGGCCATCGTCGTCGTAGTCGCGGGACGAGTCGGGGCGCCGTGAGGCCGGAGGGGCGGGTGTCTTTTCGCGCATGGTGAGCCCGGTACAGCAAGCGGCGCGCCCAGGCCGGAGGCCGGCGGCACGCGGCCTGCCGATGCATCGCCACCATGACCCGCCCGCCCGTCGCCCGCCGCCATCGCACCGCCCCGTCGCCGCGTCCCCGCGCGGGCGCCGCCGCCGAGCCCGTGCCGGCCGGGCTGGTCTGGGTGAGCGACAGCGAGCCCGGGTACCGGCGCGTCAGGCAGGGCGACCAGGTGCACTACCTGGACACGCACGGCAAGCGCCTGCGCGACGAGACCGCCCTCGCCCGCATCCGCAAGCTGGCGATCCCGCCGGCGTACGAGCAGGTCTGGATCTGCGCGCAGGCCAACGGCCACCTGCAGGCGACCGGCCGGGACGCCCGCGGCCGCAAGCAGTACCGTTACCACGCCCTGTGGCAACAACAGCGCGGCGACGACAAGTTCGAGGCGATGCGCGCGTTCGGTGCCGCGCTGCCGCGCATCCGGCGCAACGTGCAGCGCGACCTGGCCGGGCACGACGGCCGCCGCCCGACGCGCACGCTGGTGCTCGCGACGCTGGTGCGCCTGCTCGACACCACCTACATCCGCATCGGCAACGAGGAGTACGCGCGCGGCAACGGTTCGTACGGACTGACGACCCTGCGCGCGCGGCACGCGGGCGTGCGCGACGCGGAAGTCCGCCTGTCGTTCAAGGGCAAGAGCGGGGTGCGCCACGAGGTCACGCTGTCCGATCGCCGGGTCGCCACCGTGGTCCGCCGCTGCAAGGCGCTGCCGGGCCAGGAGCTGTTCCAGTACGCCGACGAGGCCGGCAGCCTGCGCAAGGTGACTTCGGCGGACGTCAACGACTACCTGAGCGAGATCGCCGGCGCCCGCGTCACGGCGAAGGATTTCCGCACCTGGCACGGCAGCGTGATGGCGCTGGAGTTCACGCGCCTCGCGTGCGCGGGCGAGCGCGTGCCGGGCGCCGCCAAGGCCGTGGTCGCGCAGGTCGCGGCGCGGCTGCGCAACACGGTGGCGGTGTGCCGCAAGTCGTATATCCATCCGAAGGTGCTCGAGCTCGGGCCCCTGCTGGCCGACGACGAGGCGCGTTGCGCCCTGCTCCGGCAGCGCTGGGCGACGGCGGCCGCGAGCGCGCGCGGGCGATTGTTGTCGACCGCCGAACGACGCCTGCTGGCGCTGCTGGGGCCCCTCGCGCCGCGGCGTGCTTCACGCGACCGGCGACTGCAGCCCCCAGGTGCCGACGGGAGCGGCATTTGCCAGTCGCCCGGCGACCGGCCGGTCGCCCACGCCCCTCATCGCAAGGTCACCCATGCAGAAGATCTCGGATTTCATGACGCGCAACGTGCAGGTCGTCCGCCCCGACGAGAGCCTGCGGCGCGCCGCGCAGGTGATGGATGAGCTCAACGTCGGCTCGCTGCCCGTGTGCGACCACAGCGGGCTGGTGGGCATGATCACCGACCGCGACATCACGGTGCGCGCCACGGCGGCCGGCCTGTCCGGCGACACGCAGGTCGCCCACGTGATGACTGGCCACGCCCGCTGGTGCACCAGGGAGCAGACGGTGCAGGAGGCGATGCAGCAGATGGCCGACGTGCAGATCCGGCGCCTGCCGGTGGTCGACGCCGACCACCAGGTCGTGGGCATCGTGTCCCTCGGCGACCTCGCCACCCGCCACCAGGGCCACGTCGCGGCGGCGTTGCGGCGCATCTCCGATCCGTCGATGCCCGATCGACCGGCGAACTGAACACGATGGATCGCCCCGCCTCGACTCCCTCTTCCTCATCGCCGCGTCGCCGCCACGGGTGGCGCAACGCCGGCCTCGGCGCGCTGGGCGTGCTCGCCGCCCTGATCGTCGCCGTGGGCGTGTGCGAGTTCATCGAGTGGCCGTTCCTGCGCCATCCTCTCGAGGCCAAGCTGGCGCGGATCCTCGATCGCCCCGTCGCGTTCGGCGACCAGTTCGGCGTGCGCCTGCTCGGCTCGGTGCGCGCGCACACCGACACCATGACGATCGGTCCCGCGCCCGCCAACGGCCCGACGCTGGTGGACGACGCCGGCAAGCCGCGCGACTTCATGCACGCCAATGCCGTGAAGCTGGCGCTGAGCTACCGGACGCTGTTCGAGCAATGGAAAGGCACCGGCCAGCCCCTGGCCGTCAAGCTGCTGGACGTCGACGGCCTGGAGCTCAACCTCAAGCGCAACGCCGACGGCCATGCCAACTGGCAGTTCGGCGCGGCGCAGCCCGCGACGCCGGCGAGCTCGCCGCAGTTGCCGACCTTCGAACGCCTGAACGTGCGCCATGGCGAGGTGCGCATCGTCGACGAGCCGCTGGACATCACCGCCGACGCCCAGGTCGCCACCCGCGAAGGCACGGCCGAAGCCGCGGCGATCGCAGCCTCCGGGGTCTCCAGCCCGCAGGTGCGCGTGGCGACGGTCGGCGCCGCCAGGGTCATCGGCTCCGCGCCGCTGGCCGCCTCCGGCGGCACCGCGACACCGGCCCGCCAGGCCCTCGCGATCGACGACGGCACGCCCGGCCTGCAGGTCGACGGCAAGGGCACGTACCGCAAGGCGCCGCTGCTGATCCAGTTGCGCTCCAGCGGGCTGCTGCCGCTGGCGGCCTCCGATACGGACGCCGTCGCGGTGCCCCTGTGGCTCGACGTGCACGCCGACAAGACCCGCATCCGCGTCGACGGCACCGCCACCGACCTGCTGCACTTCGGCGGCATGGACGCCACCTTCGTCGCCTCGGGCCCCTCGCTGGCCGCCGTCGGCGACGCCTTGGGCATCACGTTGCCCACCACCGCGAAGTTCGCCACCCACGGCCGCCTGCGCAAGCACGCCAAGGTGTGGGAGGCCGGCATCGCCGCGATGGACATCGGTTCGAGCCGCCTCAAGGGCGACTTCAAGTTCGACACCGCGCCCGATGTTCCCGTGCTCACCGGCACGCTCGGCGGCACGCGCCTCGCGCTCGCCGACCTGGGCCCGGCCTTCGGCGCCGCGCCGCCCGATGCGCCGGCATCCGCGTCCAACGCGAAGCCCGGCAGGGTGATTCCCGATCGCGAATTCGACATCCCGTCGTTGAAGGCGATGAACGCCGACGTCGGCGTGCAACTGGCCGTGCTCGATCTGGGCACGACCATGCTGGAGCCGTTCCAGCCGCTGCAGGGCCACATCACGCTGCAGGACGGTCTGTTGAACCTGAAGGAGCTGCTGGCGCGCACCTCGGCGGGCGAGGTGCAGGGCCTGATCGGCCTCGACAGCCGGCCCGCCAATCCGAAGTGGAACGCCGACCTGCGCTGGAGCGGCATCCAGCTCGATCGCTTCATCAAGACGCGCGACGTCGCGGTACGCAAGGACTCGAACGGCGACAAGCCCAACGTCGGCTACATCAGCGGGGCGCTGGGCGGCAACGCGCAGCTCAAGGGCGAAGGCAAGTCGTCCGCGAAGCTGCTGGCCTCGCTCGACGGCACCGCCAGGCTGTGGGTCCGCGACGGCACGGTGTCGCACATCCTCGTGGAGGCCGCAGGCATCGACGTGGCGCAGGCGCTGGGCGTGTACATCAAGGGCGACGACAAGCTGCCGATGCAGTGCGCGCTGGCGCAGTTCGATCTCGTCAACGGCAAGCTGATGCCCGAGGTCTTCGTCATCGACACCAAGGACACGACGATGCTGATCGACGGCGACCTGTCGCTGGCGACCGAGTCCCTGGACCTGCGCATGACCGCGCACCCGCACGACTTCAGCCCGCTGGCGCTGCGCACGCCGGTCAAGGTGATCGGCACGTTCACCGACCCGCACATCCGTCCGGAGATGAAGCCGCTGGCCAAGCGCGGCGTCGCGGCCGCGGCGCTGTCGCTGGCCTCGCCCGTGGCGGCCCTGCTGGCGTTGATCGACTTCAAGCAGCCCGAGCGCGACGTCTGCACCGCCGCGGTGTCGCACGTCGAGGGCGCGGCCAGGGCCGGCGTGAAGACCGGGCCGGCCGAGGCCCCGCCGCTGCCCGCGTCCTCGCCCAAGGCCAAGTTCGCGCCCGCTCGAAAGAGCGCATGAGCGCCGCCCGGCCGCCCGAAGGCGGCTCGCACCGCAGCCGCCAGGCGGAGGGTCGCCTGATGTCCGCCGCCCGGCCGCCCGAAGGCGGCTCGCACCGCAGCCGCCAGGCGGAGGGTCGCCTGATGAGCCCGCGCGCCCGGCGCGTCACCCACCCCCGCGAACGCGCGCGATGCTGACCGCCACGCTCCTGCTGCTGGGCACCGTGCTGCTGGCCATGTGCCTGCTGGAGCTGCACGTCACTCGCCTGCCGATGTCGCCGGCCATCGTCTACCTGGCGGTCGGCTGGGTCGCCGGGTGGATGGTGCAGGCCCGGGTCCGGATGCCGCCCACGGCGCCCGAACGGGCCGACATGCTGCTGATCATCACGGAGATCGCCGTGCTGATCTCGTTGTTCGCGGTGGGCCTGCAGCTGCGCATGCCGTGGACGATCAAGGGCTGGCGCGTCGCCGCCATCCTCGCGAGCCTCACGATGCTGGCGACGATCGCGCTCGCGACGCTGGCCGGCGTCTGGCTGATGCCCGGCCTCGGCTGGGCCGGCGCGCTGCTGCTGGCGGGCATCCTCGCGCCCACCGACCCGGTGCTCGCCTCCGAGGTGCAGATCCGCTCGCGCAACGACCGCGACGCGGTGCGCGTGTCGCTCACCGCCGAAGGCGGCCTCAACGACGGCACGGCGCTGCCGATCGTGATGCTCGCGCTGGGCCTGCTGGGCATCGGCGACCTGGGCGACCACGGCTTGCGCTGGCTCTGGCACGACCTCGCGTGGCCGATCGCCGGCGGCGCGTTGCTCGGCTGGGGGTTCGGGCGCGCGCTCGGCAAGGTGATCCAGGCCCTGCTGCGCAAGGGCCACGGGCTGGGCTGGGACGAGCTGCTCTACCTGGGCATCATCACCGTCGCCTACGGCCTGTCGCTGCTGACCGCGACCTCGTCGTTCCTGTTCGTGTTCGCCGCGGCGCTCGGACTGTTCCATCGGTCGCCGCACGCCACCGCGTCGCTCGCGCGGGCCGGCGTCGAACCGGACGAACTGTCGGACCGGCTGCTCGCCTTCGGCCACCGCTGCGGCCGCCTCGTGGAGGTGGTGATGGTGCTGTTGATGGGCTTCGCGATGCCCTGGGTGCAGTGGCGCGGCGAGCCCCTGGTCTACGCCGCGCTGCTGCTGGTCGCGATCCGGCCGCTGGGGGTCTTCCTGACCGTTCCCCGCAGCCAGTTGCCCAAGCCGCAGCGGCGCATGGTGGCCTGGTTCGGCATCCGCGGCATCGGCTCGCTGTTCTACCTGGCCTTCGTGATCGACTCGGGCCTGCCGTCCGCGCTGACCGCCGACCTGGTCAACGCGACGCTGCCGGCGATCGCGCTGTCGGTGCTGCTGCACGGCGTGTCGGCGACGCCGTTGATGGCGCTCTATCGCAAGCGCCGCGTGCAGCAACGGCGCGCGAAGCGGCGCGGGCGTTCCGGGCCGGGCCGCGGCGCTTGAGGCGGCCGCGCCGCGTCAGGTGCCGCCGTGCGCCAGGTCGGGATCGTTGACCGCCGCCGGGGCGACCTTGACGCCGGGGCCCGGGCCGCCGGTGGGCAGGCCGCCGCCCTCGCCTTCCCAGGTCTGCACCTCCTCGGGCTTGGCCGCCGGCTTGGCGTGGAAGCGCGTGGTGTGCACCTTGTTGACGCGCGACAGCGCCGCGTAGGCGATCGTGATCAGGGCCAGGCTGGTGAGCAGTCTCATGGTCGGTCTCCCGTTGTTCAAGCTGAATATGTCAGAGGACGTGGGTCAATGAATGTAGTAACGGCGGTTGTCGGCCATCCAGCGGTCGTCGCCGAGATTGGGCCAGGTCTTTGAGGTGAAGCCCGGGGTGGCCTGCAGGTGGGCCTTGTCGATGTCGAGGACGTGGTCGTCCTTGGGGCCCAGCGTCAGCACCTCCCAGGGCACCGCGTGCAGCCGGTCGCCGACGCCCAGGAAGCCGCCGGTGGACACGATCGCCAGCCGGATGGTGCCGCTGCCGTCGATCATCAGGTCGCGGATGTCGCCGATCTTCTCGCCGGCCTTGTTGCGCACCTCCGACCCGATGATCTTGCTGACGCGATGCGATCGCTCCCAGTCGTGGCGCTCCGCGGGCGTCATGCCGGCCGGACTGGCCTGGGCGAGAGCCGGCAAGGTGGCGACGAGCATGGCGGCGGCGAGCGTGACGGCCGTCAGGGCGCGGGCATGGATCATGGTTCCTCTCGAGGGTCGGTACGGGGCGCGGCCGCCGTCTCTGCGCAGAGACAGCAAGTGCCATGCCCGACAGTAGACCAGTTTCAGGGCGCCAGCAATCCGCGTCCGCGCAGGCGCTCAGCTCGATCGCGTCGACGCCGCCCCGCGCCGGAACAGGCGGCCCAGCAGCGGTGCGATGAACGTCAGCACGGTGCTCGCGGTGCCCGGCGTGACGCTGCGCCGCCAGGCACGCGGCAGCATCGGCCACAGCAGCGGCAACAGGCCGGCCAGCGTGATGCCGGCGTCGCGGAACAGGTGCTCGAACGTGTGCGGCGGCTCTTTCGGCGTGGCGGCGGCCTCGGGCGGCGGTGCGCTCTTGCGCGCCAGCCGGTTCAGCCACCACGTCAACGCGATGGTGCCCAGGCCCAGCAGCGCGCCGCCGCCGGCATGCTTGATCGCCTCGTACTTGACGCGGCGCACCAGGAGGTCGGCACGGCGGCGGATGCGCGCATCGCGGACGATGACCTGCATCTCGGCCAGGGCGATCTGCTCGTCCAGGCTCATCTCGGTGTCCGGCGGAGCCAGGCGCGGCGGCTTAGCCATGATGACGCTCGCTTTCGCGCTCGGGCGCGGACGCGGGTTGCAGCGCGTCCGAGTCGGTCAATCGACGCAACGTGGCCGGCAGCGCCAGCAACGGGGCCAGCGCCTTCACGCGCAGGATCGCCCAGCCGGCGGCGCCCAGGTTGATGACCAGCACCAGCAGCACGATCCAGGGCCAGGCCAGGCCGACGGCCAGGAACGCCGCGGCCAGCCCCACCCAGAGGGCGAGCCAGGCGGTGGCGACCAGGATCGCGGCCAGCAGCCCCAGCGCCACCATCTGCCCGAGCGCGTTGGAGGCGCGCCGGAGCTCCAGCGACAGCAGGTGGACGCGGTCCGTCAGCAGCCCGGGCAGGTCGGCGAAGAGCGCACTGACCGCCTTGGGCAGCGACACGACCTCGTCGGGCGCCGGCTCGGGCGGCGTCGGTGCGTCATCGACCATGGGCGGCGTTTCAGCGATCGTTGTTGGAGGTGAGCTTGGCCAGGATGACGCCCAGCGCCAGGGCGGTGCCGATCGCGGCCAGCGGATGCTCGCGCACGGCCATGCGCAGGCTCTCCGTCCATTCGTCCTTCAGGTCGACGGCCTGGTCGGCGCGCTGCTTGAGCGTGTCGGCGGCGTCGTTGTAGGTGCCGCGCAGGCGCTCGACGGCCGGGATGGCCTTGTCGGCGATGCGATCGACGGCCTCGTGGGCGCCCTGGACGACGCGGCGCATCACGTCGCGCTCGGCGGCGGCGGCCTGGTCGATCGCGGCATCGGCCGTCGCGGCGCCGGCCGGGCGCGAACCCGATCCGCCGGACGACGGCGTGGCGGGCGACGCCGAGCTGGGCGTCGTCGTGCCGGCCTTGGGGAAGCTCGTTTCGGGCGTGGTGCTGGGCGTGTTGGCCATGGAAGTCTCCGGGGTTGATGTCGGACGGGCGCACGGGCCCGGTCAAGGGCTTGCACGGCAACCGGCGTGCCAACCCGACAGTGTTCCGACGCGCCGACAGGTTAGCCGAAACCACCGCCTCGATACCCCACTGGGCATCCGGCGGCGGGTTGCGCGGGCCGGTCCCGCGGTGCGCTCGACCGCCTGCAGTTGACCACCGCCGGCGTCCGTCGTCAAACGACGCGCGCGGACAAGAAAAACGGGCTCCGAAGAGCCCGTCGTCAGGTGCGCAGACGCGTCTTAGTTGCGGTCGGCCTTCGGCGCCGGCATCGGTTCCGGAGCGGGTTCCGCGGCCGGGGCGGCCACGGGTTCCGGCGCCGGCGCAGGCGCCGCCTCGACCGGCGGCGTCACGGTGGTGGTCGTGGTGGTTTCCTTGGTCACCGCGACCGTGGTGTCCTCGCCCTGGATCGGCGGCGTGGCGTGATCGCCGATGCTGGGACGGGTGATGCCGTTGACGACGCCGGTGGTCATCAGGTTGTTTTCCATGCCCAGCGCGCCGTCAGGCTGCTTGTCGGTGGGCATGACAGTGTTCTTCGGCTTGGCCAGTTCGACGACGCCGGTGGGCTGCGCCGGGATCACCTGGGTGGCGGTGTCGACGGTGGTGGTCGTCGTGGTCGTGGCGCCGTTGGCGTCGGTGGTCGTGCTGTCGGTGGACTGCGCCGTGGCGAAGCCGACGGTGGCGAGCAGGGCGGAAGCGGCCAGGGCGGTGATGGACTTGTGCATCGGGGACATGGTGTGGACTCCTAGAGTTTCGTGGGGCGCGCCAGGCGCCGGATTTCGAGTGCCGCGATCGTTCTGGCGATCCACGGCTTGCCACACGGACGAGGCAACGCTTGTGCCCACGCGGCGTAGGACGGCGCGCCGTCCGCGCCTCGGTCAATGCGCCGCGGTGCGGCGTTCTTCCACGGTGAGGACGTCGTCGTCGTGCGCCGCCAGGCGGGCGTTGAGCCGTTGCTCGAGCGCCTGCATGTCCAGGCAGGACTCGCGCAGGCGGGGAAACAGTTGCGCCTGCTCGTGGAGTGCATGGCGCTCCACGCATCCGGTCAGCGCGAGCACCAGCGCCTCGTAGCGCGCCTCGCGCGGGTCGGTGGCCTGCAGCTGGCGGATGATCTGGCGCGCGGTCGCGTGCTCGAGTTCCGCGAGGTCGACCAGTTGCGAGGCCTCCAGCGCGGCGCGCGCGGCCGGGAAGAACAGCTCCTCCTCGAGCGCCGCCATGCGGTGGATCGCCCGGCACAGGGCCTCCGCGACCTGCTGCATCGCGGGCTCGCCCGCCATGTGGTGCGCGAAGCGCCGGCATTCGTCGGCCAGCGCGCGAGTGTGTTCGTGGCCTTTGGAGAGCATGTCCAGCGCATCAGCGCACGGACTGCGGGATGGAGCGGAGGCGGCTGCGGCATTCATGGCGTGGCACCGGGTGGAGGAGCGGGATCCGGTCGCGGGCGCGCCGGCGGATGCCCACTCCAAGGCAATGGGTGTGCCAGCGCGCTTGCAGCAACGTTTACGATCGTCCGAACGGTGTCGGCAACCCCCGTCGAATCGCCCCGACCTCGGTTCCGCAACTGTCGGGCTCACCATTTGCCACAGGCGCGTCTATCGCTATCGGTCCGCCGCGGACCCCAGAGGACACAAGCTGATGACGGGATCCGACCGCTCTTTGCGCACCCTGCTCGCACAGGCCGCCGATTGGACAAGCGAGCACGCCTGGAACACCAGGGCGGGCAACGAACACGAAGAAGAGGAACCCCTGCGCGCGGCGCTGTTCAGCAGCGACCAGATGGTCGCGCACGGCAAGTCGCTGGCGAGCCGCCATCGCCTGGCGCAGACCCATCGCCCCGACCGCCTGCTGGCCCGCCTGGCGTCCAACGAGCGCGTGCTCGAGAGCGTCGCCCGCCAGTTGCGCCAGGCGGTCGCGAAGGACCGGCCCGTGACGCCGGCGTCCGAGTGGCTGCTGGACAACATGTACCTGATCGACGAGGAGATCCGCACCGCGCGGCGTCACCTGCCGCCCGGCTACAGCAAGGAACTCCCCCGCCTGGCCGAGGCCTCGCCCACGAGCGACGGCACGCTGCCGCGCGTCTACGACCTCGCGCTCGAGTCCATCGCGCATGCCGACGGCCGGCTGAGCCGCGGCACGCTGAGCCGCTTCGTGGCCGCGTACCAGTCCGGCCAGCCGCTCAAGCTCGGCGAGCTGTGGGCCTTCCCGATCATGCTGCGCCTTGCGCTCATCGAGAACCTGCGCCGCGTCGCGGTGCGCGTGGCCATTGCGCTCGACGAGCGCGACCTCGCCGAGACCTGGGCCTCGCGCATGCTGCAGGCCGCCGAGGAGCGCCCCAGCGACCTGATCCTGGTGATCGCCGACATGGCCCGCTCGAGCCCGACGCTCAGCAGCGCCTTCGTGGCGGAATTCGCGCGCCGCCTGCAGGGCCAGGGCGCGGCGCTGGCGCTGCCGCTCACCTGGATGGAACAACGGCTGGCCGACGACAGCGAGACGATCGAGCACCTGGTGCACATCGAGAGCCAGAAGCAGGCGGCCAGCCAGGTGTCGGTGTCCAACAGCATCGGCAGCCTGCGGCTGCTGGGCGCCACGCACTGGCCCGAATTCGTCGAGACGCTCAGCAGCGTGGAGCAGATCCTGCGCGAGGATCCGATCGGCGTCTATGGCCGGATGGATTTCGGCACCCGCGACACCTACCGCCACGCCGTCGAGCGCGTCGCGCGCGCGGCCGGCGGCGACGAGCCCGCGGTCGCCCACAAGGCCATCGAGCTGGCCGTCGCGGCCAGCCAGCGGCTGGCGGGGGTGCCGGCGACCGCCGACGTGGACGAGCGCGAGTCCCACGTCGGCTACTACCTGATCGGCAACGGGCGCCCCACGCTCGACGCCGCCATGGGCGCGAAGCGCACCGGCTTCCTGGACCGCGCCGGCCACTCGCCGCTGCCGGCCTACGTCGGCGGCATCCTGGTGTTCGCGATGCTGATGTCGCTGGGCCCGGTGCGCCAGGCGGCGCAGGAGCTGGACCTGCAGCTGTGGTCGCCCAAGGGCATCGCGCTCGTGCTGCTGCTGTTGCTGGCGACCAGCCAGCTCGCGTTGTCGCTGGTCAACTGGATCGTCACGCTGAGCGTACCCCCCGAGGCCCTGCCGCGCCTGGACTTCTCGATGGGCATCGACCCGCGCTCGCGCACGTTGATCGCGGTGCCCACGCTGCTGGGCAAGCATGCCGACGTCGACACGCTGGTCGACGCGCTGGAGGTACGCTTCCTGGCCAACCGCGATCCGCACCTGCAGTTCGCCCTGCTCACCGACCTGCGCGACGCGAAGCAGGAGACGCTGCCCGAGGACGCCGACCTCGTCGACTACGCCGAAGCGCGCATCACCGCGTTGAACAAGCGCTACGCCGCGGCGTGCGACACCACCGATCGCCCCGAACCGTTCCTCCTGCTGCACCGGCCGCGCCGCTGGAACGCCGCCGAGAGCGCCTGGATGGGGCGCGAGCGCAAGCGCGGCAAGCTGGCCGACCTCAACGCGCTGCTGCGCGGCCGGCCCGACGCCGAGCAGGCGTTCTCCCGCATCGTGGGCGACGCCCTGTCGCTGCAGGACGTGCGCTATGTCATCACGCTCGACTCCGACACCCAGTTGCCGCGCGAGTCGGCGCGCGAGATGGTGTCGGCCATGGCCCACCCGCTCAACCGCCCGCGCTTCGGCACGGGCGTGAAGAAGGACGTGGTCGTCGAGGGCTACGGCATCCTGCAGCCGCGCGTGGGACTGAACCTGCCCAGCGTCGGCCGTTCCGGCTACGCCCGCCTGTTCGGCGGCGAGCCGGGCATCGACCCTTACACGCGCGCCGTGTCGGACGTCTACCAGGACCTGATGGGCGAAGGCTCCTTCGTCGGCAAGGGCATCTACGACGTCGACGCGTTCGAGCGCGCAACGCACGACAGCATGCCGGAGAACCGTGTCCTCAGCCACGACCTGATCGAGGGCTGCTACGCGCGCTCGGGCCTGTTGTCCGACGTGCAACTGCTCGAGGACACGCCGTCGCGCTACAGCGCCGACATGGCGCGCCGCCACCGCTGGGTGCGCGGCGACTGGCAGCTGATCGGCTTCCTGCGCCGGCGCGTGCACGCGCTGCCGGGCGCGCCGCGCAATCCGCTGTCGGCGCTGTCGAAGTGGAAGCTGCTCGACAACCTGCGCCGCAGCCTCGTGCCCGCGGCCCTGATCGTGCTGGCGGTGCTCGGCTGGGCGCGTCTGCCCGAGCCGTTCATGTGGACGCTGCGCATCGTGGTGATCGTGGGCATCGTGCCCTTCGCCGCCCACGTGATGGGCCTGGCGCGCGCGCCGATCAACTGGGTCACCGCGTCGCCCTCGCCCCGCCGCCTGATGCCGCTCGCGTTGCAGATGCTGCAGCTGGTGCACACCCTCGCCTGCCTGCCCACCGAGGCCGTGGCCACGCTGGACGCGATCGCGCGCACGATCTGGCGCATGGTGCGCGGACGCCGCCTGCTCGAATGGGTCGCGTCGGCCGACCTGCGCCACGGCCACCCGGCCGGCTCGATGGCCGCGCTGCGCGACAACGTCCGCGCGCTGTGGGCCGGCCCCACGTCCGCGGTGCTGATCGCCGCCCTGCTCGCCCATGCGCGCCCGTGGTCGATTCCCGCCGCCGCGCCGCTGCTGTTGCTGTGGTTCTTCTCGCCGCTGGTGGTCTGGTTCGCCGACCGGCCGCTGGCGCAGCCGCGCAGCGAGCTCAACGCGGCGCAGCGCAAGTTCCTGCGCCGCGTGGCGCGCCGCACCTGGGCGTTCTTCGAGACCTTCGTCGGCTCCGAGGACAACCACCTGCCGCCGGACAACGTGCAGCTGCACCCGGTGGCGCGCGTCGCTCATCGCACCTCGCCCACCAACATCGGCTTCTCGCTGCTGGCCAACCTCACGGCGCGCGACTCCGGCTTCATCACGCTGGACCAGATGCTCACGCGCATCGCGGCCACGGTCACCACGATGGAGCAGCTGGAGCGCCATCGCGGCCACTTCTACAACTGGTACGACACGCAGTCCCTGCTGCCGCTCGCGCCGCGCTACATCTCCACGGTCGACAGCGGCAACCTCGTCGCGCAGCTGATGACGCTGCGCATGGCGCTGCTGGCGCTGCCCAACGAGGCGCCGTTCTCGCCGCACTGGTGCCTGGGAATCGCCGACCTGCTCGCGCTCACGCGCGAGAGCCTGCCCGCGAGCACGCACCTGCCCGCGCTCGACCGCGCGGAAAAGCTCGTGAACGCCGCCTGCGTCGACATGCCCACGTCCGCGGCCGGGCTGCAGGCCGTGCTGGAGTCGTTCGAGGAGACGGCGCGCCAGGTGCTGACCGCGGTCGAGGCGGCGCTGTCCGGCGACGCCGCGCGCCACGACACCGTGTCCGACGAGGACACCGGCGAGCCGCTGCGCTGGGCCCGGTCGCTGGTCGCCCAATGCGAGGCCGGCCGCGACGAGCTCACGGCCTTCGGCGCGCTGGCGTTGCCGCTGGCGCCCGACGCCTCGCCCGCCGCGATCGCCGCCGCCGCCAAGGCGCCGCTGCCCACGTTGAGCGTGCTCGCCTCGCTGGGCATCGGCGAGTCGCGCATCTACCTCGATCGCATCGAGGAGCTCGCGCGCCGCGTGGACGCGATGAGCGAGCAGGAACAGCTGTTCATGTACGACGACCGGCGCCACCTGATGTCGATCGGCTACAACGTGGACGAGCGCGTGCTCGACGCCGGCCACTACGACCTGCTGGCCTCCGAGGCGCGGCTGGGCGTGTTCACCGCGATCGCGCGCGGCCAGTTGCCGCAGGAGAGCTGGTTCGCGCTCGGGCGCCTGCTGACGGCCCACGACGGCAACCCGGTGCTGATGTCGTGGAGCGGCTCGATGTTCGAGTACCTGATGCCGCCGCTGATCATGCCCAACTTCGAGCAGACGCTGCTCGACCAGACCTGTCGCGCCGCGGTGCGCCGCCAGATCGACTACGGGCGCGAGCGCGGCGTGCCCTGGGGCATCTCCGAGTCCGGCTACAACGCCACCGACACCGCGTTGAATTACCAGTACCGCGCGTTCGGCGTGCCGGGCCTGGGGCTCAAGCGCGGCCTCGGCGACGAGCTGGTGATCGCGCCCTACGCCACCGCGATGGCGACGATCGTCGAGCCGGTGGCCGCCTGCGCCAACCTGCAGCGCCTGGCCGCCTTGGGCGCCGCCGGCGAGTACGGTTTCTACGAGGCCGTCGACTACACGCCGATGCGCGTGCCGCGCGGCCAGACCAAGGCCGTGGTGCGTTCGTTCATGGCCCACCACCAGGGCATGAGCCTGCTGGCGATCGAGCAGGCGCTGGGCCACTCGCGCATGCAGCGCCACTTCGCGTCCGACCGCAGCGTGCAGGCCACGCTGATGCTGCTGCACGAACGCGTGCCCAAGGACGTGATGCCGATCGTGGCCGAAGCCACGATGGAGCCGTCGTCGCCGCGTTCGGTGTCGGCCACCACCGAGACGCCGCTGCGCCTGTTCACCGACGCGCTGACGCCCACGCCCGAGGTTCAGCTGCTGTCCAACGGCAGCTACCACGTGATGGTCACGCAGGCCGGCGGCGGCTACAGCCGCTACAAGGACATGGCCGTCACGCGCTGGCGCGAGGACGCGACGCGCGACGAATGGGGCAGCTTCGCCTACCTGCGCGACGTCGACTCGGGCGAGTACTGGTCGACGTCGTTCCAGCCCACCGGCCGCAAGGCGACCGACTACCAGGCCATCTTCAGCGAGGGCCGCGCCGAGTTCCGCCGGCGCGACGCGGGCATCGACACCTACACCGAGATCGCCGTGTCGCCCGAGGACGCGATCGAGCTGCGCCGCATCCGCATCAAGAACACGACGCGCCGCACCCGCACCATCGAGGTCACCAGCTACTGCGAGGTGGTCCTGATGACGCCGGCCGCCGACGTGCAGCACCCGGCCTTCGGCAAGCTGTTCGTCCAGACCGAGCTGGTCGACGGCCTGCCCGCCCTGCTCGCCAATCGCCGGCCGCGGGCGGAGAAGGACCCGTCGCCGTGGATGTTCCACCTGATGGCCGTGCACGCGCCGCGCGGCGAAGGCAACGTGTCGCCCGTGACGCACGAGACCGACCGCGCTCGCTTCATCGGCCGCGGCGGCACCCTCAAGGCCCCGGCGGCGATGTTCGGCGGCGACGTGCTGTCGAACTCGCAAGGGTCGGTGCTGGACCCGGTGGCCTCGAGCCGCTGCGCGATCACGCTGGAGCCCGACCAGACGGTGATCGTCGACCTGGTGATCGGCGTGGGCGACCAGCGCGCCGATTGCCTGACGCTGATCGAGAAATACCGCGACCGGCGCCTGGCCGAACGCGTGTTCGAGCTCGCCTGGACGCACAGCCAGGTGCTGCTGCGCCAGCTCAACGCCAGCGAGAGCGACGCGCAGCTGTACGCGCGCCTCGCGGGGGCGGTGCTGTTCAGCCAGGGTGCGCTGCGCGCGGATCCGTCCATCATTCGCCAGAACCGGCGCGGCCAGTCGGGCCTGTGGGGTTATGCGATCTCGGGCGACCTGCCCATCGTGCTGGTGCAGATCTCCGACGTCGCCAACCTCGAGCTGGTGCGCCAGCTGGTGATGGCGCACGCGTGGTGGCGCCTGAAGGGGCTGGCCGTCGATCTCGTCATCTGGAACGAGGAGCGCGACGTCTACCGCCAGCGCTTGATGGAACAGATCATGGGCCTGATCGCGGCGGGCGTCGAGGCCCACGTGGTGGACCGGCCGGGCGGCATCTTCGTGCGCCACGCCGACCAGATTCCCCAGGAAGACCGCATCCTGCTGCTGTCGGTCGCGCGCGCCGTGCTGAGCGATCGCCAGGGCTCGCTGGCCGAGCAGCTGAACCGGCGCCTGCGCGGCGAGCGCCGCGTGGCGCCGAAGGCCCAGTCGCGCCCCGGCTCGGGCCCCGACCGCCGCCTCGCGCCCTTCGTGCCGACGCGCACCGTGCGTCCCGAGACCACCCCGCCGTCGCAGCGCGTGCCCACCGGCGACCTTGCGCTGTTCAACGGCTACGGCGGCTACGGCAAGGACGGCACCGAGTACGTCGTGGCGCCGCCCGCGGGCGTGCGCACGCCCGCGCCGTGGGCCAACGTGATCGCCAACCCCGACTTCGGCACGGTGATCTCCGAGTCCGGCGCGGCCTACACCTGGGCCGAGAACGCGCACGAGTGGCGTCTCACGCCATGGCACAACGATCCGGTGTCGGACCCGAGCGGCGAGAACTTCTACCTGCGCGACGAGGAGACCGGCACCGCCTGGATGGCCAGCGGCGTCGCGCTCAACCCGGACGGCACGCAGGGCCGCGCCAGCGTGGCGCGCCACGGCTTCGGCTACAGCACCTTCGAGCAGCACACGCAGGGCATCCGCAGCGAGCTGCGCGTGTTCTGCGCGATCGACGCCCCCGTCAAGTTCTCGGTGCTGACGATCCGCAACGACTCCGGCCGCGCGCGGCGCATCAGCGCCACCGGCTACGTGGAATGGGTGCTGGGCAGCCTGCGGCCGGCGACGGCGCCGCACATCGTCACCGATCACCAGGACGACGGGCCCGCCACCGCGCGCAACCCGTACAGCGGCGACCACGCCGACTACATGGGGTTCTTCGACGTCGACGCCGAGCACCAGGCCGACGGCTGCATGACCTGCGACCGCACCGAGTTCATCGGCCGCAACGGCAACCTGCTGGAGCCGCAGGCGATGCGGCGGGCCGGCCTGTCCGGGCGCTTCGGCGCGGCGCTCGATCCGTGCGCCGCGTTCCAGGTGCCGGTCGATCTCGCCGAAGGCGAATCGCGCACCATCGTGTTCCGCCTGGGCATGGGCAAGAACCACGGCGAGGCCGAGCGCACCGCGCTGAAGTACCGCGGCGACGCGGTCGCGCAGGCCGAGTTCGAGCGCGTGGTCGCGCACTGGACGAAGACGCTGAGCGCGGTGCAGGTGCGCACGCCCGACGCGTCCCTCAACGCGCTGGCCAACGGCTGGCTCGTCTACCAGACGATCTCGTGCCGCCTGTGGGCACGCAGCGGCTACTACCAGTCGGGCGGCGCCTTCGGCTTCCGCGACCAGTTGCAGGACGCGATGGCGCTGGTGCACACGCGGCCGGAGCTGCTGCGCGCGCAACTGCTGCTGGCCGCCAGCCGCCAGTTCGAGGAAGGCGACGTGCAGCACTGGTGGCATCCGCCGCAGGGCCGCGGCGTCCGCACCCACATCAGCGACGACTACCTGTGGCTGCCGATGGGGCTGTGCCGCTACGTCGAGGCCACCGGCGACCGGGCGATCCTCGCCGAGCAGGTGCCGTTCATCGAGGGCCGGCCGCTGCCCGATGCCGACGAGTCGTACTTCGACATGCCCAACGTCTCGCACCGCACGGCCTCGCTGTACGAGCACGCGGCGTTGGCCGTCAAGCACGGCCTGCGCCTGGGGGCGCACGGGTTGCCGCTCATCGGCGCCGGTGACTGGAACGACGGCATGAACCTGATCGGCGAGCACGGCAAGGGCGAGAGCGTCTGGATGGCGTTCTTCGTCTGCGAGGTGCTGCGCGAGTTCTCCAAGCTCGCCCAGCTGAACCTGGACGCCGCGTTCGCCCAGACCTGCACCGAGGCGCGTGCCAAGCTCGCCACCTCGGTGGAGGCCAACGCCTGGGACGGCGACTGGTACCGCCGCGCCTACTTCGACGACGGCACGCCGCTGGGCACCGCCGGCGGCGTCGAGTGCCAGATCGACTCGATCGCGCAGAGCTGGTCCGTGCTCTCCGGCATCGCGCCGCGCGAGCGCGCGAAGAAGGCGCTCGACTCGCTGGCGGCCCGCCTGGTCAATCCGCAGCAGCGCATCGTCAAGCTGCTCGACCCGCCTTTCAACGGCAAGGGCCCGAACCCCGGCTACATCAGCGGCTACGTGCCCGGGGTGCGCGAGAACGGCGGGCAGTACACGCACGGCGCGATCTGGGCGGCGATGGCGTTCGCGGCCAATGGCGACGCGCGCCGCTCCTGGGACATCGTCGACATGATCAACCCGGTCAACCACTCGCGCACGCCGGCCGAGGTGGCCGTCTACAAGGTGGAGCCCTACGTGATGACGGCCGACGTCTACAGCGTGGCACCGCACACGGGGCGCGGCGGCTGGAGCTGGTACACCGGCTCCGCCGGCTGGATGTACCGCCTGCTGGTGGAGGCCGTGCTGGGCCTGCGCCTGGAGGTGGTGGACGGGCACCCGTCGCTGCTGATCGACCCGCGCATCCCGCCGCACTGGAGCGGCTTCGAGGTCGACTACGTCCACAAGACGACGTTCTTCCGGTTGCAGTTCGACCGCACCGGCCACGAGAAGGCGCCGCAGGTGACGCTGGACGGCCGGGCGCTGGGCACCAACCGGCTGCCGCTCTACGACGACGGGCGCCAGCACAGCGTGCAGATCGCCTTGCCGTCGATGACGCCGGTGCCCACGGGAGAGTCGAGCGAGCTGCTGCTCTGACGGGCCAGAATCCGGGAGTCCCCATTCCCGGATTCCCACCGCCATGCTGCATCACCTCTCGTTCGGCGTCGCCGACCTGCGCCGCTCCGCGGCCTTCTACGACGCCGCGCTCGGCGCCCTCGGCTTCGTCCGCGTCTGGAGCGACTTCGAGGGCGGCGCCAACGACCAGGCGGTCGGCTACGGCCGCGAAGGCGGCGGCGACAAGTTCGCGATCAAGCAGCGCACCGGCGCCCCCATCGTCGCGCCGCCCGGTTTCCACCTGGCGTTCGCGGCGCCGGACCATGCGGCGATCCATCGGTTCCACGCGGCGGCGATCGCGGCCGGCGGCACGGACAACGGCGCGCCGGGCCCCCGCCCGCACTACGGCCCGGACTACTACGCCGCCTTCGTCATCGACCCGGACGGCTACCACGTCGAGGTCGTGCTGAACGCCCCGGCGGCCTGAGCCCCGGAAACGAAAAATCCCGGCGCGCGGCCGGGATCGTTCGGCGAGCCGGACAGGATCAGGCGCGGTCGATGCCCTTCTTGACCTGTTCCTTGGCGTCGCCGTAGCCCGCCTGGGTCTTGCCCTTGGCCTGGTCGACCAGGCCTTCGCCCTGCAGCTTGCGGTTGCCGACCATCTTGCCGGCGGCTTCCTTGATGTCGCCCTTGACTTCGGTGGCGCGACCCTGGACTTGATCCTTGTTCATGGTGAACTCCTGTCGGGTGGTGGAGGCGGATCGGACGATCCGTTGACCTGAAAAGGCAAGGGCTGTGCCCAGTGCACGACGGTTCCGGCTGCCGCTAGACTGCACGCGCCGCATCAACGACAGCCCCCGCACGCCACGGCGCCGAGCGGGCGGACGACCCCAGGAGGAGGAGACATGGCCAACACACGACAAGCTCGGACGAGCATCCCGGCGCGCCTGGCGGCGCTCGCACTGGCCGCCGCCTGCGGCGGACTCGCGCATGCGGCCGATCCGGACATCGCGCCCGAGCGCTTCTTCCAGCACGACCGCATGACGAGCGCCTCGATCTCGCCCGACGGCCAGACAATCGCCATCACGATGGCGCCGTCGAACGACGCCCGGGTGCGACTGGTCGCGCTCGACCTGAAGACCATGAAGTTCACGCCGCTGGCCAACTTCGAGGACAGCGACATCAGCTCGGTCCACTGGGTCAATGACCACCGCGTCGTGTTCGACCTGGACGACCGCCGAGCGCCGATCGGCAAGGTCGACGCGGCCTGGGGCCTGTACGGCGTCAACGTCGACGGCACCTCCCAGAAGGAGCTCATCAGCCAGTACGAGCAGGACTTCAACCAGCGCGGCGGCGCGCGCCACGCGCTGCCGTGGAACACCCAGTTCCTGCAGGCGGTGGGCGACCAGACGACGGAGGAGGTCTACGTTTTCAAGACCGAGGAGTACGACCGCAAGCACGTCGACTTCCTCCAGCTCCAGAAGCTGGAAACCCTCCACGGCAAGGCCTACGATGTGGCGGCGCCGACGCACTCGTTCGACTGGGTGTTCGACAGCAAGGGCGAGCTGCGCGTCGTGGTCACCGAGAAGGACAACCACCGCAAAGTGCTGGCGCGCGACCCGGGCACGAACCAGTGGACGGAACTTGGCGACTTCGACCGCTTCTTCGCCGACAACGCCTTCCACCCCAGCTACATCGACCAGAACGGCACGCTCTACGTCGAGTCGGGCAACGGCGGCGACCGCGTGTCGGTCTGGGCATACGACCTCGCGCATCGCCAGATGGCCAACAAGCCCTTCCTGATCTCGAAGCGCTACGACCTCCACCCGGACTACATCGAGCTGAACGGCAAGCTGGCAGCCCTGCGCTACGAGGCCGATGCCGAGGTGACGCAGTGGATCGTGCCCGAGATGGAGGCGTTGCAGGCCAAGGTCGACAAGATGCTGCCTTCGACGGTCAATCGACTCGACGTCGCCTCGCGCGGCGATGGCCGCTTCGTGGTGATCCACGCGTTCTCCGACCGTGTGCCGGGCATCTTCTTCCTGTACAACCCGCAGGCCAACAAGCTGATCACCCTCGGCAAGACGCAGCCCGACATCGACCCGAAGCTGATGGCCACCATGGAGCAGGTGCACTATCCCGCCCGTGACGGCCTCGACATCCCTGCGTACCTGAGCATTCCGCACGGCGCCGAGCGCAAGAACCTGCCGCTGGTGTTGCTGGTGCACGGCGGGCCGTTCTCGCGCGGCCGCGTGTGGGGCTGGGATCCGGAGGTGCAGTTCCTCGCGGCACACGGCTATGCGGTACTCGAGCCCGAGTTCCGCGGCAGCACCGGCTACGGCAGCGAGCTCTTCACGGCCGGCTTCAGGCAGTGGGGTCTGGCCATGCAGGACGACCTGGCTGACGGCGTGAAGTGGGCCGTCGCAGAAGGCATCGTCGACCCGAAGCGCGTGTGCATCGCGGGCGCCAGCTACGGCGGCTACGCAGTGCTGATGGGCCTCGCGAAGGATCCCGACCTCTACCGCTGCGGCGTCGACTGGGTCGGCGTGACCGACCTCGGCCTGATGTTCACATCGGACTGGAGCGACTTCTCCGACACGTGGAAGAAGTACGGCCTGACGAAGTTGCTGGGAGATCCGGCGGCAAACGTGACCCGGTTCAAAGCGACGTCGCCGATCTCCAACGTCGACAGGATCCGCGCCCCCGTGCTGCTGGCTTACGGCGGCAAAGACAGGCGCGTGCCACTCGAGCACGGCGAGAGCTTCCACGACGCGTTGATGAAGCAGCCGGGGGCGAGGTCGGAATGGGTGGTCTACCCGCAGGAAGGCCACGGTTGGCGCAGCGTCGAGACCCAGATCGACTTCTGGAACCGCGTCGCGAAGTTCCTGGACGCCAACATCGGCGCGCACTGAGCCGGGCCCGAAACGACGACGGCGCCGGCCTCCGCATCGCTGCGGAGCGCCGGCGCCGTGCCGTTCGAAGCAGGTTCAGTGAAAGAAGAAGTACAGGATCACCAGTACGAAGACCGGGACGCCCAGCAGCCAACCGACGAGATACTTGCCCATGATGATGTCTCCTGGAAAGGTACGGCGACGAGTCGCCTGAAACCGGTCTGCGTTCTTGCGATGGCGCTTTCCGGTGGGTGGATCGGGCCGGCGCGTCCTGCGTCGACCCGGCGAAAATCAGCTGCGGATCAACTGCCCGTTGGCGTCGCGCCAGGAGTTCTCGAACGCCAGGGCGTCGTCGGCGCTGCGCGGGCGCACGCCCATCAGGATGCCGCCGTCGCGGATGCCCGATTCGTACTCGGCGATGCGTTCTTCCGGAATGCCCCAGCCGATCAGCGCGCCCACGAGCCCGCCCGCGGCGCCGCCCGCACCCGCGCCCGCGAGGGCCGCGGCGATGGGACCGGCGATGACCAGGCCCAGGCCCGGCAGCACGAGGCTGGTCCCGACCGCGGCGACGGCGGCGGCGATCGCGCCGACCGTGCCGCCGATGGCCCCGCCGATGCCCGCGCCTTCGGCGGCCTTCGTGCCGAGTTCGGTGGCGACGACGGCGTCGGACCCGAAGTGGCGCACGCGGGTCTCGTCGGACATCACGAGGTTGACGTCGTCGCGGTCGTAGCCGCGCGAGGCGACGGACGAATAGGCGCGCTCGGCGCTGTCCCGATCGGGAAACAGGCCGGTGACGAGGCGGGGGTCTGCCATGTTGTTCTCCTGCGAAAGTTGGAAGGCTCCGCGCGACCGGTTGCAACTGGCAACCGTCGTTCGGGATCGTTTCAACTTCGGCAAGCGACAGGCCCGCCGCGGGCACGTCGCATGACGCCGCGCCGCGTGTCGGAGCCTACCCGCGGATGCGACAGCCGGTGGCCAGCGCCTTGACGAGCGGCACGGTCAGCATCAGCGCGGCGGAACCGGCCAGGGCCAGGGGGACGAACGAGTGCGTCCAGGTCATCGCGGCGGCGCCGGCGAGGATCGTCGCCTGGCCGGCGAGCCACAGGCGCAGCGGACGGCGGAGGGACAGGGGGCGGTTGTTGTTCATGGCGGCGATTCCGGCGACAGGGCCAAGCGGGGCGCACGGGGCGCCGCGAAGGCTCCAGTCTGGCGCCGGCGG